>Ga0075276_10000390_pt1 | contig 11714 bp, 10 predicted proteins | sample SF_Rice_5C_80N_4_FD_69770 | JGI IMG/M metagenome (GOLD analysis project Ga0075276, IMG submission 69770) | Rice paddy soil microbial communities from Twitchell Island, California, USA - SF_Rice_5C_80N_405 | ecosystem: Environmental > Terrestrial > Soil > Paddy field/soil | place: USA: Twitchell... | reverse complement strand
TCCAAAAACCCGCCGCCATCAGCAGCGCCGCCTCCACGAACCAGGCCACGCTGACCCACACCTCATGGAGCCGCAAGGCGAGGGCCAGCGTCAGGAAAGCGACTGCCAGCGCCAGATGGGTGCCTCGCAAGCGGGACGGCGAGCGCCCTTGCCGCGCCAGCATGAGATACAAAATCGCCAGCACCGCGGCGAACCAGGCGCGGCTCGCCTCCGTTTCCAGCATCAGGTAGGCTTGCAGAAAAAAGGCCACGCCGTTGCAGGCGGCGGCCGCAAGCAGGACGCGCGGAAATTTGCCTTCCGAGGTACCGTGGCCAACCATCGCCGCCGCCGCGAAAATGGCAAAGAACAGCGTGGCGAAAGCGAAGGCGGACACAAACTGCCCGCGCGAGTAAAACTCGGCGTACCAGCCGAAGTAGAGCGCCGCGGTTCCACTAAAGCTGAGAAGGAGCAGGCGCGGCCAGCCGCGTGATAGGAACATGGCCAGCGTGGCCGCATCGAGCAGCGCAAGATAGGCAAAGAGCTGTACTTCGCGGTTGTGGCCGGTGGCGAGCAACACCGGGGTGGCAAATCCACCGGCCAGCGAAAACGCCGCCAGAATCTCGGCGTTCTGCAACAGCGCGAAAATTGCTGTCGCCGCGGTTACCACCACCATGCCGGAGAACGCCACGCCCACGGACAGCAGGCTGTAGACCTGAACAGCGGCCCACAACGACAGGTACAGCGCTCCCATACCAACCGCCTTCAGAGAATAAGAAAAGGCGCGGTAGCCGCGCAGCCGGAACCATTCGCTCCAAACAACGACTGTGAGGCCGGCAACTATTCCGATGAGGACCTGCGCGGCCGGTCCGATCCAGTTGTTCTCGAAGGCGTATTTCAGGAAATAGGAAATGCCGATCAGCAGTGCGGCAATGCCAATTCGGTTGAGCCACTGCGAACCAATGCGCGCTTCCAGGTCGGCGCGCGGCCACAGCAACTGAGAGTGCCGTGCCTCAAGTGGGGCGCTGTGGGATGGCAAGACCTGTAACCGCGCCGAAGCGGGATCTTTGTCCCGTGTGCCGGGCGCATCCCCAGCCAAACCGGCCTTCTGCTCCAGCCGCGACACGCGGGCCAGCAGTTCCTGTACCAACTGCTTCAGTTCGCGGATTTCCGCCTGGCTGTCGTCCATGGCTAATATGGATGCGGGCTGACAGCCAGACTATTGGGTGCCCAGATTGTTTTCAAGGATGGAACCGTGAAATTCCACACCGAATACCTGACCTTTAATACCAAGAAACACCGCGAGTACGTCCACTTGACGCCGACCATCGAAGGCATCGTCAAAAAGAGCGGGGTGCGGGAAGGCATGGTGCTGGTCTCTGCCATGCATATAACTGCGGCCATATACGTGAACGACAACGAATCCGGCCTCATTCAGGACATAGACCAATGGCTGGAAGGCTTGGCGCCTTTTCGAGAAGACTACCGCCATCATCAGACCGGCGAAAGCAATGGCGACTCGCACCTCAAGTCCCTGCTCATCCACCACGAGGTTATCTTGCCCATCACCGCGGGCAAGCTCGATCTCGGCACTTGGCAGCGCGTTTTTTATGCCGAGTTTGATGGGCAGCGCAGCAAGCGGGTAATTGTGAAGGTGATGGGAGAGTAAATCGTTGGCGGCCTATAGTCGACGCCTTACGGTCATTTTTTACCGGTCCTTAGTCCTGGTTGTTGCTGGCTAAGTCTCTCGCCGCACAACGCCAACAACGAATGACTGGCTGCGGCAATGGCCGTCAACCATGGACCTTCGACCGTCAGCGGCTTCTCCCCGTGCTACATTAGCCCCAGAAACTCCATGCGACCCGAGATCACCCAGGCGGTTGAACTGCTGCAGCAGAACGACCCGAAATCCTTGGAGCGGGCGCTCTCTCTGCTGCAGGAAACGGTGTTTTCCTTCAGCATGAAAATCTGCGGCCAACGCGAGGACGCGGAAGATACCATGCAGGAGGTGTTGCTGAAATCGGTGCCCTACCTGCCCCGCTTCAGCAGCCCCCAGGCGCTGAGTGTATGGCTGTACAAAGTGGCCAAGAACCGCTGTCTGATGAGCCGGCGCAAGAGCAAATTTGCCCCCCAGCACGAATTGGCATTGGACGAACTGATGCCGGACCGCCGCGAACTGGAAAGCCTGGCTGGCGGCAATGGCGAGAGCCCGGAAACGTCCGCCTTGCGTGACGAGCGGGCGCAATGGCTGCGCGACGCCATCCTGCGGCTGCCGCCCGCGTATCGTCTGGTGCTGGTCCTGCACGATATGGAAGAACTTTCCGACCAGGAAATTGGCAAGATCACCGGCCTGCGCCCGGGTACAGTCCGCGTGCGCCTGCACCGGGCGCGGCTTTATCTGCGCAACGAACTGGCACGCCGCGGCGCTTTCCAGGCAGGCCGGGGGCGGCGCCCGAAGGGTGCGCCCGCGGTAGAGGAAAAGCCCCGCCGCTGCCGCGAGCTGTTTGCCGCTCTTTCTGACTACCTGGATGAGAAGCTCGACGATTCCATGTGCGAAAAAATGGAGGCCCACATGGGCGACTGCCGCCCCTGCCAGGCGTTCCTCGCCACTCTCGAGCAGACCATCGCACAATGCCGGAGAACACCGAGCGCCTGTCCCGACCGGCGCAAAGCGGAAAAGATCCGCCGCGCGCTGCTGGCGCAACTGCAAGGCGCGGTCAAGACTCGCGCCTGAGTCTCTGCGGTGACCTTACAGTTTCGGCGCTGGAGCGTTGGGGCTGAATGCTGAACGCTGAGTGCTGATTGCTCATGGCGGCTGCATTGCCTGCCGAGAGGTTCGTCGCCCCCGCTTGCAAGCCCGGCCCTGAACCCGCAAACTGGTAGGGTGAAGGTTTTTGCGCAGTTTATGGCCGCGGCAACCGATGTGTCCCATTTCCCCGCACCGGGACCGCCGGAGATCGCGTTCCTGGGCCGCTCCAACGTGGGCAAATCCAGCGTCATCAATTCCCTTCTTGGACACAAGGTGGCGCGCACCAGCTCCACTCCCGGGCGCACCCGGGGCATCAACTTCTATGCCATCCGCTGGCCTGGACGGCCGCGCCCCGACCTCTATTTCACCGATCTGCCGGGCTACGGGTACGCCAAGGTGCCGCACGAACTTTCCGCGGGCTGGCACAATTTCACCGAGCCCTATCTCAAGGATCGGCCCAACCTGGCTCTGTGTATTTCTCTGGTGGACCCCAATATTCCTCCGCAGCCTGGGGACCAGCAGTTATGCGAATTCTTGCGCAGCTTCGGCCGGCCTCACCTGGTGGTAGCCACCAAGGCGGACAGAATTTCCAGTAATCAGCTGCAGCCATCCTTACTGAAGCTGAAAGAGGCGCTGGGCACGGAATACATCCTGAGCTACTCTGCCCGCACCGGACTGGGGCGCGATGAACTATGGAAGGCAATTCGACGGGCGGTTGGTGGCGAAGGCGCAATCCCGGAGCCGCCCTCGCCTGAAGGTAATCCCTTAAGGCGCCCGCAGAGTCCTTCGTAATCTGCTGCCTTTCCTCCTCAGGTAGCAACATTTCCCTGAGCAACTCTGCGCCGGTCCGCGCCTCTACATGGATTCACCTACAGAACAACGCCTGGAAATCGAGGGTCTTCCGGTCAAGGTTTGGGGCCTGAGCGCGGAGGGACGGCCCTTTGTTCTCAATTCGCTGGCTCACGAAGTCAGCTATCGTGGCGCCCGCTTGGACGGCATTACCTGTAAGATCGCGCTCGGCGAAACCATAGGCGTGCAGTATGGCAGCCAGAAGGGTCGTTTTCGCGTGGTTTGGATTGCCGATCCCACCTCTGAAAAGGCCGGCCAAGTGGGTATTCGTAGCCTCGAAGATGCTTGCATCTGGGAAGCCGAACTGGCCTATTTCTCCCTGGATTCCAGCTCTGACAACTCAGATCCGCTGGCCGCCGCCCGCCGCGATCGCCGCCAATACCCCCGCTTCCGTTGTCCTGGCAATGTGCAGGTAAGCCGGGCGGAATCCGCACATCGCGTCTGGGCCAAACTGGGCGACCTCAGCCTGGGCGGCTGCTACATTGACACGCCAGTACCCGAGCCTGTTGGCACCAAGCTGAGTCTGGTCGTTCACATTCAGGAAAGCAGGATTTCCGCCAGCGCCGAAGTTCGCACCTGCGTCCCCGCTTTGGGCATGGGAGTTCAATTCATCAGCTTTGAGAGCGGCTCGCGCGAACTCCTGAAGCAGGTGATTGAGCGGCTCAGTCCCCCAAAATTGGCTGGCCGTCCGCAAGCGTCACTGCCCGAAACGCTGAGCAGTGTGCAAGCTCTGCTGGCTACGGTGCGCGACCATTTCGAAGGGCACAACGTATTAACCAGCCAGGAGTTCGAAGGTATGGTGAAGGCGATAGGTGAGAAAAAAATCGTACCCCAAGCCATTCACGTGTCCACCGCGAAGCCCGCTTAGTGGGCTATGTTGGAATTGGTAAATGACTTTGCAGTAACCATTTCCCGGAAATAATCCAAGGAAAGCTTTAATCCGCTTTCCAGGTCAATGCGAGGCTCCCAGCCCAGCACAGTCCGAGCCTTGCTAATGTCGGGACACCTTTGCTTGGGATCGTCGGTGGGCAGCGGCATAAATTTCATGCGGCTTTTGGAGCCGGTCACCTGCAGCACCTTTTGCGCACACTCCAGGATCGTAAACTCGCCGGGATTACCGATGTTGACGGGGCCGGGCTCTTGCGACCACGCCAGGCGCAGCAAACCATCAATCTCGTCGGAGACGTAGCAGAAACTGCGCGTCTGCTGCCCGTCGCCATACACGGTCAGTTCTTCCCCGCGCAGGGCCTGCTTCATGAAATTGGGAATCACGCGCCCGTCGTTGATCTGCATCCGGGGACCGTAGGTGTTAAAGATGCGCACAATGCGTGTCTCCAGCTTGTGATAGCGCCGGTAGGCTACGGTGGCGGCCTCGGAAAAGCGTTTGGCCTCGTCATAAACCGAGCGTGGGCCAACAGGATTCACGTGCCCCCAATAGGTCTCTTTTTGCGGATGCTCTTCCGGATCGCCATAACACTCGGAGGTGGAGGACAGAAAAAACTTGGCCCTGTACTTTTTCGCCACTTCCAGGGCATTGAAGGTGCCCAGGGAGCCCACTCTCAGCGTGGGAATCCCGTGAATGCTGTAGTCCACGGGGCTGGCGGGGGAAGCCAGGTGAAAAACATAATCCACCTGGCCGGAATCGAAGGGCTCACAGATATCGAGTTGGAGCAGTTCGAAACGCGGCTCGTGGCGCAGGTGTTCAAGGTTGGCGGCGTTGCCGGTAAGCAGGTTATCCACCGCCACCACAGAGTGTCCCTCCGCCAGCAGGGCATCGCACAAATGAGAGCCCAAAAAGCCGGCGCCTCCGGTGACTATGACACGTAGTTTGTTCATGAGCGCTTAACGGGATCCTGGGGCGCTGCCGGCATTGGCCGGTTGCGATTTGGGTGCGGCCTGGGGACGGCCGACACTGTAGTAATGGAAACCATGCGCCGCCATCAGCTCCGGTTTGTACAAATTTCGCCCGTCTATGACGATGGGATAGCGCAGCTTTTCGCGCAGGCGTTCCAAGTCTAGGGAAGCAAATTCCTCCCAGTCCGTAAGTACCAGCAGCGCATCGGCGCCGCTGGCGGCTTCATAGGCGTTGGCCGCGAAGGTGACCCGATTGCCCAGAGTTTCCCGCGCCCGCTCCGTGGCCGCGGGGTCGTAAGCTGCCACCTGACTGCCTTCCTTGAGCAGCGACTCCACCAGGGCCAGGGCCGGCGATTCCCGCACGTCGTCAGTGCCTCCCTTGAAAGCCAATCCCAGCACCGCCAGCCGCTTGCCTTTCAGCGTCCAGAGCGCATGCCGCACCTTGCGGAGGAATCGCTGCCGCATGTCTTCGTTGATGCGGATGACTTCGTCCAGCAGGCCGAAATCGTAACCGCAGTCGCGGGCCACAGCGCGAAACGCCATCAGGTCTTTGGGAAAGCAGGAGCCGCCATAGCCTACGCCCGGGCTGAGAAAGCGGCGCCCGATGCGGGAATCGGTGCCCATGCCCTCGCACACCTGGGAAACGTCCGCTCCTACGCTCTCGCAAACGCTGGCCACCGCGTTAATGAAGGAGATCTTCATAGCCAGGAACGCGTTAGACGCGTGCTTGATCAACTCCGCGCTTTTGGTGCTGGTAACGATCAGCCGGGGCGGTACCTGCGCTGCGTCGGGCCCGGGAACAAGATTTTTGCCGCGGTAATAGCTGCCATCGGTCATGGGCCGGTAGATCTCGCGCAGCACCGTGGCGCAGCGCTCATTATCGGCGCCCACCACGACGCGGTCGGGATAGAGAAAATCGGTGACCGCCGTGCCTTCGCGCAGAAACTCAGGGTTGGAGGCCACGTCGAAGGAACTCTCCTGGGCACCATTGAGCATCATGACTTTACGCACCCAGGTGCTGGTATAGACCGGGACCGTGCTCTTCTCCACCACAATCTTGTAGCCGCCATTGACCGCGCCCGCCACCTGGCGCGCCACCGATTCCACGTAGGAAAGGTCAGCTTCGCCCTCCTCGGTGGGCGGCGTACCCACAGCGATAAAGATAACCGCGCTGTCCAAAGCAGCCTTCCCCAAGTCGCCGGAAAAGGTCAGCCGCGAGCCCCGGTGCCGCTGCAGCAGTTCGGGCAGGAAGCGTTCGTGAATCGGCACCTCTCCCTTCTGCAGAGCGGCCAGCTTAGCGGCGTCATTGTCCACCAGGATGATTTCGTGTCCCAGTTCCGCAAAACAGGCGCCGGCCACCAGGCCAACATATCCCGAGCCCACAACCGCGATTCGCATCAACTTACCTCGACCTAATAGGAGCTAAGTGGGTAATGCAAAGTTGCCCTGCTGGGGTGCATGGCGCTGCACGCGCCTTGTTCTCGCCCTCTCCGGGGCGCTGGCCAATCCAGCTGGCAGACGATGCGCTACTACTCTAGCAGCTTCGGTGTTGCCGCAAAAGACAAGCCTTGAGCGGGAATTTCTCGTATCATGACAGGCATGGCGAAATACCTGGTCACGGGAATTGCGGGTTTTATCGGCTCCAATCTGGCGCGGAGCCTGCGGGCGCGTGGAAATGAGGTCCGCGGCATTGATAATTTCGCCACCGGCAAGCGGGAAAATATTGCCGACATCGTGGACAGCCTGGATTTTCGTGAATGCGACCTTTTGGACCTGGATGCCATGCGCCATGCCTGCCAGGGGGTGGACTATGTTCTGCACCAGGCGGCTATCGCCTCCGTCCCCCGCTCCATCACCGACCCCCTGGCCACCAATCGGGCCAACGTGGACGGCACCCTAAACCTTCTCATGGCCGCGCGCGACGCCAAGGTCAAGCGCGTGGTTTTTGCCGCCTCTTCTTCCGCCTACGGCGATACCCCCAGCCTGCCCAAGCACGAGGAAATGGTCTCCTCTCCTATTTCGCCCTACGCAGTGGCCAAGCTGGCGGGCGAGCTCTACATGCAGTCTTTCTGGCGTGTTTACGGCCTGGAAACCGTGTGCTTGCGCTATTTCAACATCTTCGGCCCGCGTCAGGACCCCGGTTCGCCTTATTCCGGGGTGCTGGCCCGGTTCATTGCGGCCATGCTCAACGGCCAGGAGCCCACAATTTTCGGAGACGGCGAACAAAGCCGCGACTTCACCTATGTAGACAATGCCGTGGCCGCTAATTTGCTGGCGTGCGCCGCGCCCGCCGAGCAGGTTGTGGGACGCGTTTTCAACGTGGCCGCCGGACACCAGGCTACCCTCAACCAGACCATCGCCCTGCTGCGCGCTATTACCGGATACCAGGGTCCGGTGCAGCATGGTCCGGAGCGCGCCGGCGATATCAAGCACTCCTTTGCCGACATCTCCCGGGCAGAAAAACACCTGGGCTACCGCCCCAGCGTAGACTTCCAAGAAGGTCTGAAGCGCACCGTAGCCTGGTACCGGGAGCAGTCGCCGGCAGCGCTGGCAGCCGAGGGTTGCGAAACCGGGCACTGAGTGCCCCGGATGCGCGTGCCGGCATCGGCCATACGTGCTATTACTTCGGTTATCTTCGGCCCTTCTCCCGCTCCGCATACTATCCCAACAGCTATGACACTCGAATCGATCGTGGTCTGTAACGACTGGCACTCGATCAGTGTTTTGGGCGGGGTCCTGGGTAACTTGCGCATCGGCGTGCACGTAGATTCGGAAACGGATAGCGCACGCGATCGTCTGACCCGCTCCAAGTTCGACGCCGTCATCGTGGACTGCGAATTGAACGGCGCCGCTGATTTCCTGCGTAATTTGCGCGCCCACCCTGCTTGCCGCACCTCCGTGCCTCTAGCCATCGCTTCGCGGGGCATGGGCCTGCCGGAATTGTCGGAACTGGGGGCCCGCTTTGTGTTCGAGAAACCCATCTCCATGGAGCAGGCGGTACGCACCCTTTCCGCCGCCCGCAATCTTATGCTGCGCGGACGGCTGCGTTATTTCCGCCAGGAAGTTGAGATTCCCGTTAGCCTTACCTTCGCCAACAAGCGCCGGCTGACGGCCAATATTACCAACCTCAGCCAGGGTGGCATCGCCATTGCCAGTTCGGAAGCGCTCGATCCTGCCGAACCCCTGCGCCTGCGTTTTGATCTGCCCGATACCGATAGCTTCGTGGAAGCCCGCGGCGAGGTGGCCTGGACGGATGAGCACGGCCATGCCGGCATTCGCTTCACCGAAGTTTCGGAGCGTCTGCAGAACAACCTGGAGCAGTGGCTCGCCGGCAAGTACTTTGCCGATCTAACCTCATAGACCGAGAGCTACTAGCTCCTAGCTCGGGCTGCTAGCCAGCAGCTGCTAATTCCTCCAGCCATTCTTTGGGGCGCGCTGCTTCAGCGTTCTATACGAGGCCGCCTGATTGAGGCAGCCGCCTTGTTATTGGAGGAATATTCCGAAGAAGAGGGCAGTCGGGTCTAGGCAGCTTACCGGAACAATTGCGACATGCTGTCTAGGCGGGTTTTTCTTCGCTCAGCGCCTTGATGCGCGCCGCCCGCTCGCGGGCGATCAGTTCGTGCAGATCGTAGCTGTAGGAACCGTAACCGTGGAAGCTTTCTTCGTCGAACAATCGCTTGATGCCGCAACCCAGGCACACCTGGTAGGAATAGCCTTCCACCCGGATGGGCCAGCTCATCTTGCGATGCCAGCAGCCGCGCAGTACCACCACGGCCGCTCCCGCAATGCCGGTACTCATCAGTCCCACCGGCCAGAACCAGCGGGGCATGCCTTTGCGCGCCTTTTTCTCTTTCCCTTGTTCGGCCACGGCTACTCTGTGCTTCTAACTATCCACCATATCATTTTTCTAACGATTTTCATCCTACCCAAAATTGGCACACCCGCAGGTTTCCCATCCTGGTAATACCGGCTGGTCCGGACCGTATATCGTCAGTCCTACAGCTCACCTGCCATATTGTGGAAAAAACGGAATTGACACTTACTTATAACTGCAATAAGTTGCAGTTTGCATCTCCCGATGAAAACTTTACTGTTTTATTATCCGGACGCTTCCACCGGAGCCGCCCGCGCACGCTGTGTGCTGATTCTCCTGCTTGCTTGCCTGCTCCCCGCCAGCCAACTCGCGGCTCAAACTGCGGGCCCCATGCTCTACCCTAAAGGCAAGGTGCTGGTGGACGGCAGAGACGTAAACAATCCTATCGCTCTTTTTGCCGGAGACAAAGTTCAGACCAGCGATTCCGCCAGTGCCAGCCTGGCTGCTGTGGGCTCCACCGTGCTCCTCTCGCCCAACACCGTCCTGACTTACAACCCAAAAGGACTGGAAATGGGTTGCGGACACCTGCTGGTAACCACAGTGGTTAACCGCATGTCATCGCACGTAGCCAACCTCACCATCACCCCTCAGGGTGACGTGGCCAAGTACGAGATCACGCGCGCCAGCGGCAAGCTGGAAATTGCCACGCGGGAAGGTAGTATCAACGTGAACGATGGGGTGCAAACTACCAGCGTGCGCGCCGGCAACCTCATCAGCTTCAGCGCCGGCAGCGATTGCCCTGTGGCCGCCGCGGCCGACCAAACTCCGGCGCCTGCTCCCCAGTCCGTCAGCCTCAGTAAAGGAAAGATTGCAGCGATCGCATTGGGAGCCGCTGCGGCTGGCGGCGTGGGTCTTGCCCTGGCGCTCTCCCGCGGAGGCAGCAAGACTCCGGTCAGTCCCAGCGTGCCTTAGACCAATACAGTTGATTACCTTTGGGATGTGATTTTGACCGCCGAACGCTGGTGGAGGTGGGTTTGCCGCCAGGCGGAAGCGAGTTGTTCGGCCTCGGATATTTGGGGGGTGGTCATGCGCGCCCGCAAAATTGCCAGGCGATACTTGCTGGCTTCATCGCCTCCCTCTTTGGCAATCGCTGACCACATGTAAGCGGTGATGTCGTCCTGAGCTACGCCTCGCCCCGCCCAGTAATAGGCTCCCAGGGTGGCCGCCGCCAGCACTTGGCCGCCATTGGCGGCATGGGTGAACCACTTCACCGCCTCGGTGTAGTTCTGCGGCCCGTCCTCTCCACTGGCATAACGGGCTCCCAGTTCGAATGCCGCTTCCGGGTCCCCGGCTTCCGCTTGCCGGCGCAGGTGCTGAACGGAAGCGGGCAACTCGGGGGTGGCTGAAGGTGCCGCCAGGCCGGAACTCTCCTGACCCGACTGCGCGGACTGCGACCGCATGGGGGTGACCGCGGGCGGCGTTTCTGCCGCATCCACGTCCTTGGTTCCCCCTGTTCCCCTGGCCAGCAGGAACCACAAACCCAGAATCGTAAGCACCGCCAACAAGGCCACCAGCACCACACGTTCTCCACCGGTACTGGCTGAGTTGTCTGCCGCGGGTGCGGTGCTGCTGGCCGGCACGGCTGGCCTTGGGTCAGGACTTTGGCTGGCCACGGTTGGCGCTGCCGGGGCGATGATGGGCGCAGGCGCCGCCGTCGGTTCCTTGGCTTCCGGCGCTGCACCCGGAGGCGGGGGCGCAACTTTGACTGGTTCGGGCCGCAGCCACTGCGCCACCGTTTTCGCCAGTTCCAGCAACGCGGAGCAATGCTCTTCCTTGAAGGCGTAAGGCAAGCGGGAGAAAACTTCAATCAGCCCCAGGATTTCTCCCCGTTCGCCAATAGGAACGGCTAACACGGAATTGATGCCCAGCGACTGGCAGCTCTCGCGGTCCACATGCGGATCCAGCCGGGGGTCGTCGCAGCGCAACCAGCGGCCGCTGCGCACACAAGCTCCGGAAATGCCTGATTGCTTGTCCAGCGCGGCTCCCGGCGGGGGCGCTATTTCTCCCGCCGTGGCGCGGCACACGATGGCCTCGCCTTCGGCCAGCGCCAGGGCCGCGCCATGCCCTTCCGTACAGGCCAGGGCGCGCTCGGCAACCTCCCGGAACGCAGGGTCGCTTTCCGCCGCCGCTGGCGGCGGCTCCGGCGCAACTGCCGCAGCCTGCTTCAACCGGCCGGCGTTTTCGATAGCCAGCAGCGCGTTCAGCAACAGCCACTGCTGCAACTGGCGGCGGGATTCCCCTGTCAGGTTCAGAAACTCCAGCCCCAGGCGGCCGCTCTCGTCGCACCACGCAACCCGCGCCGGCGTGACCGCGGAACCACGCGTGTCCAGCAGATCCAGGCGCAGATCAACGAAGGAGTGGGGCAGGAGGCGGGCAACGCTCTCAATGGCTGCGCCCGTATCATTTGCGTCC
>Ga0075276_10000389_pt1 | contig 11735 bp, 13 predicted proteins | sample SF_Rice_5C_80N_4_FD_69770 | JGI IMG/M metagenome (GOLD analysis project Ga0075276, IMG submission 69770) | Rice paddy soil microbial communities from Twitchell Island, California, USA - SF_Rice_5C_80N_405 | ecosystem: Environmental > Terrestrial > Soil > Paddy field/soil | place: USA: Twitchell... | reverse complement strand
CGCATGCCCCCGACCACCCGGTACGTCAGCCAGATCGCGCCGAACAGGATGCCGGGAGCGAGCAGCGCCTGCAGCGCCGTGAAGGCCGCGGACGATACGTCGGACAGCGCCGACGGTCCGAGCAGCTCGCGCTCGACGGAAGGCGCCACGAGAAGGAAGAAGGCCGTCGCCAGGAGCGCCACCATCCAGACCACGAGCAGCAGCATCGATCGGACGATCGACGACCCGGTCCGCTCCGGCGAGCGGGTGACGCCCGAAATCATCGTGCCGAGCGCATCGACGCACCGCGACGTGAATCGAAACGAGCTCCAGAGCGCGAGCAGGAAGCCGGCCGTCAGCCACCCCCGGCTCGCCGAGGAGCGTGCCCACCGCATGACTTCGCCCGCGACGGGCGAACCCGGCAGAACGCCGCGCAGGACCCTGGCGATGGACGCGCCGAGGCCCCCGGGAAACCAGAGGCTGACCACCACGATGGCGATCCCGACGAAGGGAACCAGGGAGAGCGCGAGATAGTAGGCCAGCTCCGCGGCCGCGCTGTTGAGCCGCGAGAGCCGCGCGATCGCCGCTTTGGGCCGGGCCAGGTCCATCGTTGCCGAACCTTATCGCACGGTGGCGAAGATGGGCCGCCCGGGAGGCGCAACGGCAGGGTGTAGTATCGAACCATGTCGAAGATCAATGGCGAGAAGGCGCGATTCGCCGCCGCCCGGAAGAAGAAGCTCCGCCATCGCGTGAACATGCGGGCTCTGCGGGCGGCCGTGGCGACGAAAAAAGCGCCCGAACCGGAAGTCAAAGCCTAAGACAGCCCGCGCGACTCCACGCGATGACGAAGCCGTCGGGCAGGAAGGCTCGCGTCTACTGCTCGCGCGAAACGGCGCGGAGCAGACCGTTGTCGCGCGCCGAGTTCTCCTCCGTGTAGGGGCGCGTGCCGTACAGGTGCGCCACGGAGTTGACGAGGAAAGTCGTGTGATGGATCACGGCGATCCGGAGGAATCCTCCCCACAGGAGTCCTCCGAGAGGCCGGCCGAACAGCGCGCCGACCGCCATCGGGATCCCGAGACCCGCGATCAGGCCGAACCAGTTGTTCATGTGGAACTGCCAGCGAACGAGGCGATTGGCCTTGAGGTCCGGGACGTTGTCGTACGTGAGCTCCCCCGGCTCCTCGTAGAAGAGCCACAGGATGTACGCCCACAGTCCCCCGCGCTTGATGCTGTACGGGTCCCAGTCCCGGTCCACGTAGTGGTGATGGTCGCGGTGATCCGAGGACCACTTGAGGGCCGAGTTCTGCAAGGCCATCGAGCCGAAGAACAGATAGAACGCCTGCAGGGCCGGATGGCTCACGTACGCCTTGTGGGAGAAGCAGCGGTGATAACCCGCCGTCACGGAGAAGCTGACCAGCCCGAACAGCACGAAAAAGAGCGTCGGCTCCCACCAGCGAACGCCGTAGGCGATCGCGTACGCCGCCGTCCCGAAGACGCCGATGACGGGTGTCAGGGAGAGAAAAAGGATGTTGAACCAGCTCAATCGCCGCACCGGCGCCTTCTCGCCGTCTCCCGCCGGCCGCGGGACGAGGTTTCGCCGGATCACAGGACAGCCGCCGCGGCCTGGACGGCGGGGAGCAGCGTGGCCAGACCGAACGCGCTCTCGTGTCGCAGAGAATTGATGAAGAAGGTGGGCACCTCGGCGACGCCGCGGCCAACGCCTCCTTTCCGCACCGCGCGGATCTTCGCCAGGTGGAGGTGTCCCCGCATTTCCCGCCGGAATCGATCGGCGTCCAGGCCGACGGCGCGCGCGTGCTCGGCCAGCGGAAGCGGGTCTGCCGCTCCCTGGTTTTCGAACATCCGATCGTGGATGTCCCAGAACTTTCCCTGGGCGCCTGCGCACTCGGCCGCCTCGGCGGCGTCCTCCGCCCTCCGGTTGAGGGGATCCCGGGAAAAGCTGCGGAACACGTAACGGAGCCGGGAGCCCATTTCCCGCTGGATCTTCTTGACGGCTCGATAGGATTTCGCGCACTCCGGGCACGTGAAATCTCCGTAGCCGACGAGCGTGACCGCCGCGAGCGGAGACCCCCGGACGTGGTCCTTCGAAGTGACCGGAGCTCTCAACGTCTTCGCTCGTTTTTTCACGAGAGATTCTCCGCGGGATCCACTCCGACGGCCGCCCTCGGCAGATCCACTGTGAAGACGCATCCGGTGCCCGGGATGTCGCGTACCTCGAGCGTGCCGCCGCTCGCCTCGACCCCGCGCTTGCTGATCGAGAGGCCCAGGCCCAGGCCGCTTCGGTCGCTGCCGCGCCGCCCGAACGGGTGGAAGAGGGTCTGCGGATCTCCGGAGCGGAGCCCTCCGCACTCGTCGTCGACTTCGATCCGGACCCGATCGGCGTCCGCCTGCGTTCTCAGGGTCACCTTTCCCCCGGGCGGGCTGAACTTGAATGCGTTCTGAAGGAGATTCACGACGACCGACGTCAGAACCTGGCGGTCGGCCCCGACGGCCGCGGAACCCTCGTCGCGCACGACCGTGAGGCGCAAGCCTCGGGCACGGCCTTCGATCGCGGCCGGCGCCACGACTTCGTCCATGAACGTCCCCATCGCGATCCGCTCGCGGTTCTGGACGCCGGCATCCACGCGGGTCTCGGCGAGCGAACGGTTGACGAAGTCACGCATCCGGGAGAGGCTGCGCCCGAGGATCGCGCCGGTGGCTCCGTTCACGCCGACGCTCCCCGTCCGCAGGACGTCGAAGGAGAGGGTCGCTCCGTTGAGGAGATTCCGGAGCTCGTGCGCGAACTCGCCCAGACGCTCGGTGCCCTCCGCCGAGATCCGCTCGTCGCGCTTTCGGCTGTACTCGGTAACGGCGTTGGCGATCGCGTCGTCGAGGCACCGGTTGAGCGTGCGAAAGTCGGACGTCGAGATCGGCGCTTCGCGTTCGAGCGCGAGGTCGGTGATCGCCTGGCAGATGTCGCCGTAGTCGTGGACGACCTGGCTGATCGTGAACCCCAGGCGAAGCATCTCGTTGCCATGCTTCTCGGCGCCCTCCCGGATTCCCCGACTCGACGTCGTCCGCAGACGGAGGATCTCGACGAGCTGGTCCAGGAACAGGGGGACCCCGTGCTCCAGCTCTTCAGGAGTCGGCTCGGGAATCGGCCTCGCGGCGACTTTCGTCCGGCACGAGGCGATGAGCTCGCTGCGGTTCTGAGTGATGAAATCGTGCAACATGGGAGACGCCTCCGAATGCACGATGGCTCTTTCCCGCAGGACAGTCCAATAGCTTTTTTCTCTCATGTCCAGACGCGGAACCGATCAGCGCCGTGGGCCGATGTAAAATGTGAAGTGCCTCATGGAGCTTCGACATCTTCGCTATTTCGTGGCGGTCGCCGATGAGCTCCATTTCGGCCGCGCGGCCGCGCGCGTGCACACTTCCCAGCCGTCCTTGAGCCAGCAGATCCGGGACCTCGAGCGCGAGCTCAAGGTCGATCTGTTTCTTCGGACGAAACGGCGCGTCGCGCTGACTCCGGCGGGCGAGCGTTTTCTCGGCGAGGTCCGCGGCATTCTCGCCTCGGCCCAACGCGCGGCCGGCCTCGCGCGGGAGGCGGCGCGGGGAGAATCGCGCAAACTGGCGATCGGCATCTCTCCCGAGACCGACTGGCTCTTCCTGGGCCGGGCCCTTCAACTCTTCGCCGAGCATGCCCCTTCGGTGGAGGTCCTCTTCCAGAACCTGACGCCGGAGAGCCAGGTCGCGGCGCTTCGCGCCGGTCAGATCGACGTCGGTTTCGTGGGACTGCCGCTCCAAGCCGAAGGGCTCGTCACCGAGCCGACGGGGCGGGTGCGACTGGTCGTCGCCCTTCCGGCGAGTCATCCCATGGCGGGCCGGAGCGACCTCAAGCTCGAGGAGCTGTCGAAGGAAGCCTACGTGCTCTGGCCGAAGCACCTGTCGCCCGACTCGTATGACCAGATGCTCGCCGTGTTTCGGCACGCCGGTTTCGGGCCGCCGATCGCGATGGAAGGAGGGATTCCGTCGACGCGAACCGTTCTCGGCATGGTCGCGGCCGGTCTGACGATTGCTCTCGTCGATCCCGTCCTCGAGCAGATGTCCGCGTCGGCGGTTGTCTTTCGTCCCCTGGCGGACCCGGGGATCTTCACCGAAAGAGGAATCATTTTCCGGCGCGGAGACGCCTCACCGATTCTCGCCTCCTTCCTCGAGCAGGTGCGGGCCACCCCCCGCGAGCGAGCGATCACGCCCGTCGAGGCCGGGAATAGCAAGAAAGGGCGGCGTCGAAATGAGGTACGCCGCCCCGGCCGACGGAGCCCGACCGCGCGTTAACAGGCGGGCGGAGCCTTGACCGAGCGATCGGTTCCTCCCTCATGCGGATACGGCCGCCCCTTTGTGCTCTCGAAGGAGCGACGGCCGTTCCCCCCGGTCCTCATCGCTCGATCGTCTCAATAGAGAAGGAACAAACGATTGGACGCCGAGTTCTGAAGCGCCCATGCTGAAGATCGATCGAGTGTCCCGGATTTCGCACTCCATCCGATGAGGATGATCACCATGAAGACCCGTTCGAACTCGAGCGACGTGTATCTCGCGGTCGCTTCTTTCCTTCTCGCCGGCCTGGTCTCGGCCGGCTGCACGAGCATGACGATGACTCCCGGGGCGCGTCGGGTGGTGACGCGGACGGCGGCGTCGATGAAGGCATGCAAACCGCGAGGCGTCGTCTTCGCGTTGGCTCCGTTTCTTTCGCTGGAACAGCCCCTCGATCAGCTCAAAATCCGCGCCCACCAGATCGGAGCGGACACCCTCGTGCTGCTCGGTCCGGCGGGGACTCGAACGAAGGACTGGTCGGCCCGGGCGTACCGCTGCGGAAAGGTTCCTTCCCGCAACCTCGATGCCACTCCCTTCGTCACCGCGGCCCGCTGATCCTTCATCGGGGCGGACCTTGAAGCGGATTCTCTTTCTGTCCGCCGTACTCCTCTCGGGTTGTTCAACCCTGTTCCGGGAGGCCAAGAAGGATCTGATCCTGGTGAACGCGGCGCTGTCCGACGACAACGTCGAGATCACTCTGCACGACTCCTTCATCAGGACCTACAAAGACCGGGCGACGATACGGTTGAAGCTGACGGTCGAGAAGGCCGGGAAGAGACCACACCCGGCATTCTGGGACGGCGACTTCCATATGGCAGGCCAATCCCCGGCGATCGGCCTGCCGGTGGTCGCCGAAATCGCGAACGCGGCCTCCGAAGAAGACGCGATCGACCGGATCCATCGGGCAGAAGCGAGCGGCAAGCCCATCCGAGTCGCCGGCTCCTGGAGGCTCTGGAGCGAGCACGCCGGAGACGCCGAGGAATACCAGGGGACGAAACTCAATTCAACGATGTCGAGTTCCTGATGGAGCTGACCGCCAGCCGGCAAGTCGTCGTCGAGGACGGCCGGTTCGTCGACGCTGCGGCCCTCGACCTGGATGGAAACAGACTCGTCGACAAATTGCGCATGGTTTTCGTCAAGGGCACGCCGCCTGACAGGCTCATCAGGGACCGGAAAGCCGGCGATCGCCTGCATGTCGTTGGTTTGCCGAGAATCGATCTCGCGGTCGTGGCGTGGCGAGCGCGGCACGGAGTCGAAAATCCTGCGCTACTCAACCTGAACCTCCCGTACGAGATCGTCGTGGTTGGCGCGTACTCGCCACGGCATCGCATTCCCTGAAACACGGCGGCGCCGCGCAGATGCGCGGCGCTCGTTCCGAGAGGCAGCGAAATCTCACGCCGTTTACGGCATCCTCGGAGGAGGAGGCGGCGGCTCCTCATTCTTCTTCTTTCTCGTATCCGGCTTCTTCCGTTGCGTGTTCTTGCCCCCCGGGCTTGCCGCCTGGCGCGGCGGCGGCGGCGCGGACCGATTCACCTTCGGGGTCGGACGGCTTTCCGGTGCGGTCTGAGGCGACCGACGCTCCGGAGCCGCCTGACGATGGTCTTGTCTCGCGGGCGGAGGCGTCTGGATGGACTTCTTCGGAGGCGGATTGTTCGCCGGCTTCTGGCGCTCGGGCGGCTGTGCGCTCTGGCCTCTCGGCGCGAGCGGCTGCGACGGACGGCCCTGCTGCACCGCCGGACGATTGCTCTGCTGTGTCCTCGCGGGAGGCGCCTCGAACGACCGCTTCGGAGGGGCGGTCGTCTGCCGATCCTGAGACGGCGCGCTCTGGCCTCTCGGCGCGAGCGGCTGCGACGGACGGCCCTGCTGAATCGCCGGCCGGTTGCTCTGCTGTGTCCTCGCGGGAGGCGCCTCGAACGACCGCTTCGGAGGGGCATTGGTCTGCCGATCCTGAGACGGCGCGCTCTGGCCTCTCGGCGCGAGCGGCTGCGACGGACGGCCCTGCTGAACCGCCGGCCGGTTGCTCTCCTGTGTCGTCGCCGGAGGCGTTCCGAACGTTCGCTTCGGAGGCGCGTTGGTCTGCCTGCCCTGAGACGGCGCGCTCCGGCCTCGCGGCGCGAGCGGCTGTTGGGTCGCCCGGGTTCCGGTTCCTCCGGCCGGCTTCGGTGAAACGACGGCGTTCGGAGCGATTCGAGCCGGAGCCTGCGCCTGAGGCCTCGCGGCGGCCCCGGGAGAGGCAACGATCGGCCGGTCCGCCGTGGCGAGGACCTTTCCACGGGGAGCCGTCACGGCCTGCGGACGAGGTCCGGCCGCGCCGGCGCTCCGCGGACGAAACGTGACCGCCCCGGAAGGAGCCGCCGCGGGCCGAATGGGCTGGACCGCCCGGGCTCCCTGGTTTCCTTGAATCGACATTCGAGCGGCCGCGGCGGCCGTCACCGGCGCGCCGCGCTGCTCGCGGATTGCGGCGACCTTCGATTGAAAGGACGGAGGCGCCGGAGGAGGCGCCAGGCGGGTCACGACCGCCCGTGAGCTCACCTGGACGGGCGGCCGCGCGGCGGCCGCGGCATTCCGGGAAATCCGGAGGGCTCCGGCGGCCGGCATGACGGGCAGTGCGCCGCGAAGCACCGGCGCGGCCACGACCTGGCGGATCACCGACGCATCCCGGACGTAATTTCCGGAGACGGCCCTTCCGGAGACGAAGGTGTCATGGTTGACGACCGTGACGTAGTTCCGGTTGACGTAGGTCACGTTGGTGACGTTCCCATAGGCGCCCGCGCGCGATCCCCACCAGGGAACGAACGGGTCGCGGGGGGCGAGAGGGAACCATCCCATGTACCCTCCGCCTCCGATGGAAAACGACGCCGACCAGCCCGCTCCGCCGCCGACGAAGGCGACGAGCGCGGGGGAATAGCTCGCGAAGGCGCCTCCCGGCGCCACGGGGACCCAGAACCAGCGGGACGAATGATTGACCCAGCGTCCGTAATGGTACGGCGCCCAACCCCACGGCTCGTCGGCGATCCAGGTCCAGCCCCAGGGATCCTGCCAGCCCCAGCGGCCGGCACGGTACGGTTGCCAGCCGACTTCCACGCGCGCCGGCGACCAGACATGGCCGTACTGGGGAATGTCGCTCCACTGACCGTATTCGTCGAGATCTTCCGTTCCGACGACGCCCGCATTCACATAGCGGGAAGAGGCACCCCGGAAACGCGCGCCTCTCTGGTCCACCCATCGATCCCACGGGTCGAGGCCGGGAAGCGCGACGACGTCGTACTGGGGCGAATCGATGCCCGTGATGTCCATCTCGCTGCCCGCGGAAAGGGGAACCTGGCCTCCTCCCGCCGCGACGAGAGCCTGCCCGCGCCGGACGCCCACGCGGGTATTGCCGTCCGCGTCCACGTCGAGGCGGTAGTCGCCCGCCTGTTCGAACGTCACGGCGACGTTGGGAGTGTCCACCTCGAAGGAGTCCTGGCTTCCGAGACGGGCGAGACGGAACGAAGCGGTGCCGCCCTGGAGCGAAAACTGCTCCACCTCGTCGGTCAGATTCAGAACCGAGAGATCGCTCTGGGCTCCGAGGCGCACGAAGTTTCCGCCCTCCAACTGAAGCTCGGCCCTTCCGTCTCCGCGCAGGTACAGCCGATCGCCGATGCTCATCGGAACGTTCACGGCGGCATCCTCCCAGACGTCGGGTTGGTCGCCCCGGTTGTAAGAAACGTCCCCCGAAAGATAGGAAACGCGGGCGACCGCCTGTTGAATGTCGGCGTTTCCCGGCCCCTGGGCCGGTGCCGCGGCGGCGGCCAGAAAAGCGGCCGCGCCGAAGAGCAGCGTTGTCGTCGAAAACCTCTTCATGTCGATACTCCTGGTCCTTTCATCGAGCCGCGAAATTCGAGGCGCTCGATCGACCCCCAGAATGAGTGTTCCGGGACCCGGCGTCCAATCGTTTCTTCCTCTCTCATTGAGAGGAACAAACGATGAGCGGCGAGCCCCGTCTCGCTGTACGTTGTCGGTGAAAGAAGAGGTGCTCCATGCTCTACACCATCGCGATCGTCCTGCTCATCCTCTGGGCGCTCGGATTCTTCGCCTTTCACGTCGGCAGCGGTCTCATTCACCTGCTCATCGTCGTGGCGGTGATCATGCTTCTCGTTCAGCTGATCTCCGGACGCCGCCGGATCGTCTAGGGACGGCATGGCGCTTCGGTTCAAGGCGACGGACGGCGGCCATGGCGCCGATGAAGAGCAGACGCCGTCGTCGCCTCCTTCGCCGGCGCGAAGGACCTTCCAGGTCATCCTGGTGGCGCTCGGCGTCGCCGGCGCGCTCTGGGCCGTCTATCGGCTGCGGGGCATCCTCCTCCTGCTGGTCCTCGCGGTGTTCTTCGCGTACCTCGTCGCTCCCTTCGTCGGGATCTGCCGGCGACCGCTGAGCATCGGCGGGCGCAAGGTCGTTCTTCCACTGCCCGCGGCCATCGGCGTGGTCTACGTGTTCATCTTCGGGTCTCTGGCGGCTCTCGTCGCCGTTCTGGTCCCCGTCGTCAGCGACCAGCTCGGCGAGCTCGCGTCGGAGCTCCCGGGATATCTCGCGCGAATCCAGGATCGATGGCAGAGCTGGCAGGCGAGCTACCAGAGCCGCGCCGTTCCCGAGGCGTTACGCGAGACCATCGATCGAGCCGTTCATCAGGCCGCTACGGCCGGAGGAACGTATGTGACGAGCGAGCTGCTGCCGCGTCTCGCGCGGGAGCTCGTCTATCTCCCGTGGCTCGTTCTCGTGCCCGTTCTGGCGTTCTTCCTCGTCAAGGACGCCCAGCCCCTCCGCAAGGCGGCGCTGCGGTTCTTTCCGCGGGGTCGCCTGCGGTCGCGCGGCGACGAGTTCCTCGTCGAGCTGAACGAAACGCTGGCGGCCTACGTGCGCGCCCAGGTGACGGCCTGCCTTCTGATCGGCGTGGTCTGCACTCTCGCGTTCCTCGTGATCGGCGTGCCATACCCGGTCGTTCTGGGGATCGCGGCCGGCCTGCTCGAGTTCGTTCCGCTGGCGGGGCCGCTGGCGGTGGGCATCCTGGCGGCGAGCTTCGCCGCGTTCCATTCGGGCGGGCAGGTCGTGGCCGTCGTGCTCTTCCTGCTGGTGCTTCGGGCGCTTCAGGACTACGTCGTCTATCCGAAGATCGTGGGAATCGGCGTCCACCTCGATCCGCTCGGCGTCATCCTCGCGATCCTCTGCGGTGCCGAGCTCGGAGGGCTCGCGGGAATTTTTCTCGCGATCCCGCTCGTCGCCGTGATCACGCTGGCCAACGGCCACTATCGGGGTTACCTCGCGGCGGAAGCCCGGACCGCGTAGATCGCACGCACGCGGCGGAGCGCGGCGAGGCCCGGCGGTCACCGGCCACCCCGCGGAAGACGGAGACTTTCGCCGGCCGTGATGTCCCGCGGGCGTGCTCGCAGCGCGGGCGCGGCGTAAGATCCCGGGAGCAAGGGAGGAGCTCGGCGATGCGAAAGCGCGCACTCGGAAGAAGCGGTCTCGAGGTTTCCGCCCTCGGGCTGGGCTGCATGGGAATGAGCCACGGCTACGGGCCGCCGAAGGATCGCCGGGAGATGATCGCGCTGATCCGCTCGGCGGTCGATCGCGGCGTGACGCTCTTCGACACCGCCGAGGCGTACGGCCCGTTCACGAACGAAGAGCTCGTCGGTGAGGCGCTCGCTCCGGTGCGGGATCGGGTCGCGATCGCCACGAAGTTCGGTTTCAAGATCGATCCCGACGGAAGGCAGCAGGGTGTCGACAGCCGGCCCGCGCACATCCGGGAGGTCGCGGAAGCGTCGCTCCGGCGGCTCCGAACCGACCGGATCGATCTCTTCTACCAGCATCGCGTCGACCCCGACGTGCCGATCGAGGACGTGGCGGGCACGGTCGCGGACCTGATCCGGGAAGGGAAGGTCCGGCGCTTCGGCATGTCGGAGGCGGGCGTCGGGACGATCCGCCGAGCCCATGCCGTCCAGCCGGTCACCGCGCTCCAGAGCGAGTACTCGCTCTGGTGGCGAGAGCCGGAGAACGAGGTCCTGCCGGTTCTCGAGGAGCTCGGCATCGGCCTCGTTCCCTTCAGCCCGCTCGGCCGGGGGTTCCTCACGGGAAAGATCGACGAGAACACGACGTTCGACGAGTCCGACTTTCGAAAAGGGCTTCCTCGCTTCACTCCCGAGAATCGGAAGGCGAATCAGGACTTCGTGGCGTTCATCGGGCGGCTCGCCGAGCGACAGAGAGCCGCCCCCGCGCAGATCGCGCTCGCGTGGCTCCTCGCCCAGAAGCCCTGGATCGTGCCGATCCCGGGGACGACGAAGGTTTCTCGCCTCGAAGAAAACCTGGGCGCGGCGGACGTCGCGCTCACGGCCGAGGACCTCGGCGCAATCGATCGCGCCGCGACAGATATCGCCGTCCACGGAAACCGCTACCCCGAAAGGCTCGAACGAATGGTCGGGCTCTGAAGGTCTGCGAGGACTGGCTGTTCCATTTCCTGCTGCCGCTCGCGGCGTACGCGGACCTCGCGGTGTCGGCGCTCGCGGCTTCCTCCCGCCTGCGCGGCGCGCTCTTCGGCGTCGGCGCCGCGGCGCTGTTGCTGCTCTTCGCCGGCATCCACAACGCCTGGGACAGCGTCGCCTACCACGTGTTCGTGAGCCGGGGGAGAGCGAATCCGCTCGGGGACCCGGCACCACCCGTAAAGGAGACCGATCATGCGCTCTGACATCGTTCCCGGAGCCACGTTTCCCGACTACGAGCTGCCCGACCACACGCGCGCTCCGCGCAAGTTGAGCGAGCTGCAGGGAGACGATCCGCTGATCCTCACGCTCGCGCGCGGGCACTACTGCCCGAAGGAGCACCAGCAGCATCGGGAGCTCGCCGAGTTCTACCCGAAGATCGCCGTGGCGTACACCCGGATCGCGACGATCTCGACCGACGACCACCACACGCTCCAGGAGTTCCGGGCGTCGGTCGGGGCCCAGTGGCCGTTTCTGTCCGACCCGGGGCGGATCGTTCAGAAGGACCTGGACATCCAGGAGTACACCGATCCCGAAAACGACCCGATGATCCCGCACACGCTCGTGTTGAAGCCCGGCCTGGTGATCCACCGCATCTACAACGGCTACTGGTTCTGGGGCCGGCCGTCGACCGTCGACCTCTGGCACGACCTCCGCGATCTGACGTGCGAGATCCGACCCGACTGGGATCTGAGCGCGCCGGGGCTTCGCGAGGCCTGGGACGCCGGCGACCATTCCCCCTTCCACGGATGGAACAAGAAGCCCGGTCGCAAGCCGACTCCGGTGCGACGAAAGAAGAAATGACGGTCGCCGGAATCCCCGGCGGTGCGGCGGGTTGGGTAAGATGAGCGCGACGTGAAGGAGACCTCCGCGG
>Ga0075276_10000387_pt1 | contig 11807 bp, 8 predicted proteins | sample SF_Rice_5C_80N_4_FD_69770 | JGI IMG/M metagenome (GOLD analysis project Ga0075276, IMG submission 69770) | Rice paddy soil microbial communities from Twitchell Island, California, USA - SF_Rice_5C_80N_405 | ecosystem: Environmental > Terrestrial > Soil > Paddy field/soil | place: USA: Twitchell... | reverse complement strand
CCGCGCCCGGTCGATTTCCGCCGGGAGTCCCGCGGGAAGCGCGGGCTCGAGCCGCGGATTCCAGACGAAGGAGATCACGCCGTCCCGGATGCCGAAGCGGATCGACCGCGGCTTGAACTTCCCGTCGCGGACCTCGCGCGCGACCGCGACGAACGCCTTCGGGATGTCGATGACCGCCGAGGCGACGATGACGTCCGGAGCGAGGCCGTTCTGGTCCTTGTTCGTCCCGAAGGCGAGGATCTTCCGCTCGCGCGCGGCCTGGAAGACCCCGGCGCCCGCGGCGTCCGCATTGTGGATCACGACGTCGCACCCCTGGTCGGCGAGCGCGAGCGTCGCCTGCCGGGCGGCCGCCGCGTCGTCGAACGACCCGGTGTACACCGTCCGGACGGCCTCCTTCGGGTTCACGGCGTGAACTCCTCCCTCGAAGGCGAGGAAGGTGGAAGCGACCGACGGGATCTCGACCCCCCCGACGGCGCCGACGATCCCGGTCTTCGACAGCCGCGCGGCGGCCATCCCGCAGAGGTACGTCGCCTGCTCGAGCTCGAACACCATCGGTGAGAGGTTGGGAAGAATCGTCGATCCCGAGGTCGTGATGAAGACGGTCTTCGGGAAATCGCGCGCCGCGCGCGCCGCGGCATCCTGGAACTCGAACCCGTGGCCGAACTCGAGCCATGCCCCGCGCGAGGCGAAATCGCGGAACTGCTCCTCGAACTCGGAGGGTGTTTTCACCTGCACGTGCGCGACGGGAACCGCGAGCTCCCGGTGGATCTCCATCAGCCCTTCGTACGCCGCGGCGTTCCAGCCGTGGTCGGTTACGGGGCCGGGTGTCAGCAGCGCGACGCCGGCCTTCTCGCCGCCGCACGCGGCGGACAGAGCGGCCGCCGCGAGGAGAACGAGGCCGCGACGCTTCATGGCGCGAAGTCTAACCCGAGGGGGACGATGCGCCGGAGGGCGCGGGATAAGATCTCCGCGTGCCCCGCTGGCTCTCGTCCCTCCTGCGACGCCTGGAGCTCGACCGGCTTTTCGCCCGGACCGGAGGCGGTTTCTTCCTGCGGCCCGACTCCCCCGAGCCGCCGCCGGCCGGCGCGGCGCGCGAACACGAGATCCCGCCCTCGCTCTCGGTCCATGTGTCGGGCCCCGAGATCCGGTCGAACGTGGCGGGAGGCGACGGCGACGAGACGATGATCACGACCCTCGTGGCCGCATGGCGCCCGAACCCGGTTCCGCCGGAGGAGTGGATCGAGCTCCTCCGGTCCGCGCCGTTCGGAACGACATCGACGTCGGCGCGCGAGCTGCGCTGGGACGGCAAGGAGCTCTCGATCGAGCGCGTGAATCCGTCGGAGATCGAGTCATTCGCCGCGAAGATGGACGAGTGGGTCGAGTACGCCAACAGCGAGCTCGCGATCCGCCGCGCGACGCCGGAGGCTGTCGCCCGGTTCGAGGGGCGCAAGCGCGCGGCCGAGCTGCAGAGCCGGTTCCGGCGGTAGCTCCGCGGTGAACGACGATGAGCGGCGCCGCGTGCTCGACTGGGTCAAGCCGCTCGCCGTCGGCCTCGACGGTGTCACGAACTTCGGCGACGTGGAGCGGATCGTCCGCGCGGCCGAGGCGATCGCGGCGGGGCGGCCCGACGTCGACCCGGACCGACTCTTCCTCCTCGCCGTCTTCTCGGGTCAGGAGAAATGGGTCGCGGGATTTGCGCACGGGAGCCGGACGGAGCTCTTCCTCGCGTCGGCCGGCGTGAGTCCGGAGAACGTCCGGAGCCTCCGGAAATCGCTCGCACGCTACGCGCGCACCCCCTCGACGTCCGAAGAGGAGTGCGTCCACGACGCCCGGCGCCTCGACGAGATCGGCGCCTACGGGATCGCGCGGCTGACGGCGCTCGGCGCGCGCGAGCGGATGGACCTCTCCGAGCTCGCCGCGGAGATCGAGTCCGAGGCGCGCGACGACTTCCGGACCGAGAAGGGCCGCGCGCTCGCCGCGCCGCGGCTCGCCGTCATGCGGGATTTCGCGCGGAGACTCAGGGACGAGATCGCGGAGTTCGGGAGCTCTGGATTCCCGCTTTCGCGGGAATGACCCGGATGTATCCCGCCTCGGCCCTTCTTCGCCAAGGCTTCGGAGGGCTCCGGCATTGCCTCCGGCGATCTTGACCCTGGCGTGATGCTTCCATTGTGCAATCCGCCCACGCTCGCGAGAGCGAATGAGGATGGCCGCGCCGGTTAGTACCCGGCTAGTAGAGAGATCTCCCCCCATCCACCGTCAGCACCTGCCCGGTCACGAACGCCGGGCCGTCGCAGAAGAAGGCGACGGCGGCGGCGATCTCCTCGGGAGTGCCGCAGCGGCGGAGCGGGATCTCGGAGACGAGCTTGCCGACGAGGTCCTTGCGCATCCCGGCGGGGGGCAGGATCGTTCCCGGCGCCACGCCGTTGACGGAAACTTCGGGCGCGAGCTGCCGGGCGAGGACGCGCACGACCGCCTCGACCGCCGCCTTCGAGATCGCGTGCGCCGAATAGCCCTTCCAGAACCGGCGCGCGGCGAGGTCGGAGATGAGCACGACGCGGCCCCGCCGCGCCCGCAGCTCCTTTTCCGCCGCGCGAGCGAGGAGGAAGTTCGCGCGCGCGTTCAGATCCATCGCCGCGTCCCAAACGCCGGCGTCCGTCTCCGAGAACGGCACCTTCAGGAAGTTCGCGGCCGAGCCGACGAGGAGGTCGAGGCGGCCGAACGCCCGGATCGTCCGCTCGACCAGACGCGCGGGATCGGCCGCCCGCGAGAGATCCGCGCGGATCGCGACGGCCCGCGCGCCGGCGGCGCGCGCCTCCGCGACGACCGCGTCGGCCTCTTCCCGCGACGCGTGGTAGTGGACCGCGACGTCGCATCCCGCCCGCGCCCGCTCGAGAACGATCGTCCGGCCGAGACGCACGGCCCCGCCGGTCACGAGCGCGACGCGCCGAGACGTCCTTTTGCGCTCGAGCGCGAGCGACGGCCCGCGCTTCACGACGCCCTCGCGATCCGGGGCCGCCGTCGCCCCCCCGGCGGAGCGCTCATTCCCAGTAGCTGAACGCGTAGCCGCCGGCGCCGTAGGCCGTCTCGGAGATGGCCGTGAGGTCGGCGTCCGGGCTCCGGTCCATCGCCTTCAGGTTCCCGACGATGCGGTGCCGGGCGTCGCGGATGAACGTTTTCGCGAACCGGATCTCGTCGGCCGCCGTCTCCGCCCCGCGTCGCGCGGTCGCGGCGGTCGCCCGCGAGAGCACCGCGTATCCGGCATAGAGGTCGATCGTCGCGTCGGCGAGCCGCTCCTGCTGGTACTCCTTCTCGATGATCCCCTTCCCGTACTTCTGGAGGAGCGTCTCGACCGCGTTCGCCATCGCGCCGGTGTACTTGACGAGCGCGTCTCCCTCCGGCGCGAGCTCGGGCGCGACCGCCGCCAGCCCTCCCGGCGCGACCGCGCGCCGGATCCGCTTCCCCGCGAATCCCGAAAGGATCCCGAGCGACGACAGCGGCGCCTTGAGGGCCCGTCCGACATCCTTCATGTAATCCCCGACGTCGCGGGCGCCGGAAAGGGCGATCAGCATCCGCAGGATCTCGTTGGTCCCTTCGAAGATCATGTTGATCCGCGAGTCGCGGAGTGCCTTCTCGTACGGGTACTCTTCCATGAACCCGTTTCCGCCGGCGATCTGGAGGGCGTCGTTGATGTTCCTCCAGACGACTTCCGTTCCGAAGACCTTGCAGCAAGCCCCCTCGAGGGCGTAATCCTCCGCCCCCGCGTCGATCATCCCCGTCGTGAAATAGACCATCGACTCGAGGGCGTACGTCTCGACGACCATCCGGGCGAACTTCGTCCGGATCATCTCGAATTTCGCAATCGGCGTCTGGAACTGCTTGCGCTGTGTGGCGTGGAGCGCGGCAGCGCGGATCATCGCCTTCGATCCGCCGACGCAGCCGGCCGCGAGAGAGGTGCGGCCGGTGTTCAAGACCTCGACCGCGATCTTGAATCCCTGACCCCGCTCGCCCAACACGTTGGCCGCGGGAACGCGCAGGTTCTCGAAGTGGATCTGGCAGGTCGACGACCCCTTGAGCCCGAGCTTGTTCTCCTCCTTCCCCCGCGTCAGGCCGGGAAGGTCGGAGGTGACGACGAACGCGGTGATCTTGCGGTGCGGCTCGGTCGCGGGAAGCCCCTCGTCGCGCGCGAAGACGGTGAAGAACGACGCGAACCCGCCGTTGGAGATCCACTGCTTGGTCCCGTTGAGGACGAACGTGTCGGTCTCCGCGTCGTAGACCGCCGTCGTCTTTTGCGCCGCGGCGTCGGAGCCGGCCTCGGGCTCGGTCAGCGCGAAGGCCGCGATGAGCTCGCCGGCCGCGAGCTTCGGAAGCCATCTCTGCTTCTGTTCCTCCGTTCCGAACAGGATCAGCCCCTTGCACCCGATCGACTGGTGCGCGCCGACGACGATCGCGAGCGAGGCGTCCGCGACGCCGACGTCTTCCATCACGCGGCAGTACGCCGAAGCCGAGAAACCGAACCCGCCGTACGCCTCGGGGATCGCCATCCCCATCAGGCCGAGCTCCGAGACGCCGCGGATGACGTCCGCGCCGACGGAGTGCTCGCGCTCGATCTTCGCGGGATCGATGCGCGCGGCGGCGTACTGCCGGAAGGAGTCGAGAAACGTCGAGACCGTCTCGCGCTCTTCCTCGCCGATCTGCGGGTAGGGGAACAGCGCCTCCTCGTCCACGACGCCGGAGAAGAGGGACTTGACGAAGGCGTGACTTCGGGGGGGAGCTTCGATCGACATGGAAACCTCGCGAAAGAAAAAAGTCTACTCCACCGGGGAGGATTTCGCGTGATTCGGCCGGCGGGACGCGGGGAGGCGCTTCAGCGCGGGTAGAAGGACGCGTGCGCGTCCGCCATCCCGACGAGGAGCGGCGACGGAGCGAAGCGCGCTCCAAGGCGCTCCGCGAGGTCCTGGAGACGATTGACGACGCGGTCGGCGCCCAGGTCGTCGGCGTACTGCAGGAGACCGCCGCGAAACGGCGGGAATCCCGTGCCGAAGATCATCGCGAGATCGAGCCTGGCGGGCGCGTCGACGATGCGGTCTTCCAGGCAGTACGCCGCCTCGTTGACCATCGGCATCAGGAGCCGCGCCTCGATCACCTCGGGGGGCAGCGGCGCGGACTTGCCGGGGCGCACGCCGATCAGCCCGTACGCCTCGGGGTCCGGTCCTTCGCGGCGGGTGCCGCGGTAGCGATAGAAGCCCCGGCCCGATTTGCGCCCGAGCCGGCCCTGCGCCGTGAAGGGCTCGAAGCGCGCGGAGAGAGGGAGCCGGTCGGGGAACGCCGCCGCCATCGTGCGGCCGCCCTTGGCGGCGACGTCGATCCCGACGTCGTCCAAGAGCGCGAGCGGGCCGACCGGCATGCCGAACCCCGTGAGCGCGCGGTCGACGTCCTCGATCCGGCACCCCTCCTCGAGGAGACGGACGGCCTCGGAGAGATACGGGGCGAGGATCCGGTTGACGAGGAAACCCGGAGCGTCGCGCACGACGACCGGCGTCTTGCCGAGCTTCTTGGCGAGGTCGAAGATCGTCGCGACGGTCTCGTCGGAGGACTTCTCGCCGCGAATCACCTCCACGAGCGGCATGCGGTGGACCGGGTTGAAGAAATGCATTCCCGCCACCCGCCGCGGCTGGCGGGCGGCCTCGGCGATTCTCGAGATCGGGAGCGTCGACGTGTTGGAGGCGAAGATGGCCTCGTCTCCGACCGCCTGCTCCCATTCCCGGAGCACCGCCTGCTTGATCTCGAGCTTCTCGACGACCGCCTCGATCGTCACCTCCGCGCGGGCGAACCCGGCGTAGTCGAGGCCGCCGGAGATCATCGCCATCTTGCGGCGGAACTCGGAACGCGTCATCCGGCGCCGCCGCATCTTCTCCTTCCAGAGGTCGGCGGCCGCGCGGAAGCCATGCGCGAGCGGCTCCGGCGCGACGTCCTTCATCCGCGCCGGGAAGCCGCGGTCGGCCGCGAGCTGCGCGATCCCTCCGCCCATCACTCCCGCCCCGAGCACGCCGATGCGGCGGACCGGACGCGGGACGACGGTCGGGTTGATCGCGCCGGTCTCCTTCTTGACCTCCTCGGTCCAGAAGAAGATGCGCAGGAGGCGCCGCTGCACGGGGGTGCCGATCAGGTTTCCGAGACGCGCGTTCTCGACGGCGAGCGCGGCGTCCATCTTCTTCCCGAAGCCTTCGGCAACGGCGCCGAGCGCCTCGATCGGCGCCGGGTAGTGTCCGTGGGTGCGCGCGAGCACCGAGGCGCGCGCCTTCCGGAAGAGGAGCGCGCGCCCGGCGGGATTGCCTTCGAGGAGCCGCGCGGCGAACGGGAGGCGGGCCCGCCGTCCGCGCGGTTTCCTCGCGCCGAACTTTCCGCGCGCGAACGTCTCGCTCCATTCCGGGAAGATGGCCTCGGGCACGACCGCGTCGGCGAGGCCGATGCGGGCGGCGCGTTTTCCGTCGATCGGCTTGCCCGTCAGGATGAGGTCGAGCGCGGCCGCGAGCCCGACGAGCCGGGGGAGCCGCTGCGTCCCCCCCCAGCCGGGGAGGATCCCGAGGTTGACCTCCGGGAGCCCGATCATCGTCTTCGGCGAGTCGGAGCACACCCGCCAGTCGCAGGCGAGCGCGAGCTCGGTCCCGCCGCCGAGGCACGCTCCCCGGATCGCGGCGACGGTCGGGAAGGGGAGGCTCGCGAAGCGGTCGAAGATGCGCTGCCCGACGGCGGAGGCCGTCCGCCCCTCTTCCGGAGTGACGACGTTCTCGATCTCCCGCACGTCGGCCCCCGCGATGAATATGTCGGGCTTTCCCGAACGGAAGAGGAGCGCTTCGATCTCCGCGGCCGCCGAGAGCCGGTCGACGAGCGAAGAGAGCTCTTCCATCACCGGCGTCGAAAACTTGTTCACCTTCTCGCCCGGCAGGTCGAACGTGACGACCGCGAGCCCGTCGGAGACGTCCAGCCGAAAGGCGCCTGACATCGGCCGCGAGTATACGTCCCGTCGCGGGAGCGGGCTCGGGGGACGGGAGCGCGTGGCGGCGGCCCCACTCGTCGAACGAGCGACTCGACGGCGCCGCCGCCACCCCCTTCGCCTAGCCTCCCGCTCCCGCATCGCGGAGCTTTCGCCTCGGTGACTTCGGGCGAAAGCTTTCCGCGATGCGAAGGGCCCGGAGCTATCCAGGTCATGAAGCAATGCCGCCCCCGGCTCCGCCGCATTCTGTCCGCCTTCGCCCCTCCTTCGGTGGGCTTGCGCGGATCAAAGCCCTTGACTGCGGCCTCGAGAGCGACGGCGAACCGGGCTCGCGCCTCGTCACGCCTCGTCGCCCATCAGGGAAGGCGCGGCCTGGTCGAGTAAGCACGCGCTTCATGCGCGACGTCGATCCGGCCCGCGAGCCAGCCTCCGCGACGGTCCCGCGCCCGCATCGTTCGATGGATCGCCGCGTCGGCTGACGGAGCGTCAGCGAGGCGACAAAAAAATTGCCCCCGGGGGAGTTTTCCCGGGGGCGAGGAGATCATTCGCGACGGAGGGTCAGGCCGTCGTCAGTGGGAACGACCATGCGAGGAGCGATATTCCCCGCCGCGCGACTGCGGCGGCGGCGCCGATCGCGGAGCGGGAGGCGGCGCCGGAGCGCGGTACCCGCGGGAAGGCGAAGGCGCCGAACGCGGCTCGTACCGCGGCGACGGGGCCGGCGCCCGGTATTCGCGCGCCGCGGGCGGGGGCGCCGATCGAGGCTCGTATCGGGGCGAGGGAGCCGGCCGCTCGTAACGCGGCGGCGGTTCCATGCGCCGCGGCGACGACGGTTCCGGACGTTCGTATCGCGGGGAAGGAGCCGCTTCCGGGCGTTTATACGCCGGCGGGGCGGAGCGCTCGTACCGGGGAGCGGGCCCCGTGTTGCGGGGTTCCACGGCTCGCGGAGCGCGCCGTTCGGGAAGCGAGCGGGAGTTCTCGCTCCGCGGCGGCGGCACGGCTCGGCCGCGGTCGATTCCCTCGATCACGCGCTGCGCCGGCGGCGTGTTGGCGCGCAGGCGCCATGACTCCGTCGGAACGCTTCCGGGCCTGCCCGATCGAGGAGGCGCCTCGGAATACCCGCGGGGCGCGACGGAGCGCTCTCTCCACGAGCTCTGGCTGCGGTCCGGCGGAGGGACGCTCCGCGGCGAGACGGACCGGCCGGATGATCCGGACCGGGGCGAGACGCGCGGCTCGGCGCGGCCTTCGGTGAAGGTCCCGGACCGAGGCGAGGCCGGGCGCTGGCGCCAGTCGCCCGACCGGGGAGCGGTCCTCGGCGAGACGGACCGCGACGGGGGAACCGTCCTCGATCCGGCGAACGAGCCGGAGCGGGGGGACGTTCCGATCGCGCCTCGCGCGGGCGCTCTCCACGACTCGGAACGGGAAGCGCCCGGGTTGGCGAACGCTCCTCCCGCGAGCGATCGGGAACCGGAGAGCGTCCGGCCGGCGATCGAACGAGAAGCGCCCGGCAGCTGCCCGGCCCCCGGCCCTTCGAGGCGCCGTGAGGCCGAATTGACGCGGGCGAGGTTCGTATCCCGGAGCGTCCGCACCGTGGAGGCCGGCAGCGTCGCCTGGCGGCCGAGAAACGGCGTGAGCGCGGCGGAGCGCTCGGGAGAGCTCTGCCGGGCGATCGTTGCGGGCGCCGTGCGCGCATAGGAGCGCAGCGCCGTCACCGCCGATCCGCGGCCGGAGACGATCGCGGGGCGCAGCGGGTCCGACGTGATCGCGACGCGCGAGCCCAGCCGCGATGCGACGGTCGAGCCGGGAAGGATCGAGTGCCGGTCGAACCGCGACCCGAAGTGCTGCGACCCGACGAAGCTCCAGCCCCGGTTCCAGTCGACGCGGTTGCGGTCGAAGACCCCGGAGAGAGAGAAATACAGCCCACCGCCGTATCCGCCCCAGTAGCGCGAGTACGGTCCGTAGTAGGAGTAGTAGCCGATCGGACACCAGCCGACGTAGTTCGACGCATAGCCCCAGTACACCCAGGCCGGGGAATAGACGAACGCCGGAGACCAGCACCACGAACCGAACGCCACGTCGAAGAACCAGTTCCCGAAGTGATGCGGGAACCATCCCCAGGGCTCGTACGAGACCCAGGACGCGCCGACGGGCGTGTAATACCAGTAGCCGTCGGAATACGGGGACCAGTCGGCGCCGACGTTCGGCCGCCAGACCTGCGTGTCGTAGGTCGGCGAGTAGTCCCAGCTTCCGTAGTCGTCGAGCGAGGCGACGTCCACGTCATAGTCGTCGCTGACGTATTGCGCCGCGACGGAGTTGTGGGCCTGGAGGACGGTCTCCGTTCGCTCGGCGACCCAGACGTCGAAGCGGTCGCGCGAGAACGTGCCGCGGGCGAGCTCGGGCTGCTCGTCGCCGTGCACGAGGACGTACTGCCCCGCCTCCGCGGTGATCGAACCCGAGCGGGTCTGAACGTCGACGGATCCCTGCCGGACGATCACGGCGGTGCCGTGGTTGGGGTCGAGGTTGATCCGCGCCTCCGCCTGGGAGGTGACGTACACGGAAGCGTCCGGGGTGTCGACGCGGAACGCGCGGCTGTCGGAAAACGGCGCCGACTCGACGGCGACCGAGCCCTCGACGAGCGTGATCGCCGATTCGGCAGCGTCGGAGCCGTCCTCGCCGGCGAGCGCGTCGAGCCGAAGCCGGCTTTCGCCCGCGATCTGGACATGGTTGCCGTCGGCGAGCTCGATCTCGGCTCGGCCGCCCGCGTTCGTCACGATCTGGTCGTTTTCCGCGAGCGGCAGGTTGACCTGTATGTCGGTCCGCCCGTTGGCGTCCGAAAGGACGGAACCGGACCCGTCGACGTCGGTCACGTGCGCGTACCCGGAGTGTTCGGCCCGGGCGGGGAGCGCGGCGAGGACGAGGGCGGCGATTCCGAGAAGAAACGATCGGGAAATCTTCGATCTCATGGTCTGACTCCTGGGCGCTTCAGGGCGCCGGTCCCCGGAATTGCGAGGAGAATGCCAGCGTATCTCATTGAAAACACGGCAGCAGTTGAACCTCTTCCGTCCTCTGACCGGGACATCGACCGGAGCGAGATGACAGTCCCGCTAGAATCGCGCTGATGACCCCTGACGAGATCCGCGAGGACCGGGAGCGCCGGGCGGCCGCCGCGAGGGCGGCCGGGCGGGATGAGGAGGCGATCCGGCTTTACGAGGAGATGCTCGGAGCCGACCTCGCCGCAGGGCGGTTCGTTCCCGCCGTCGCCGTCTACCAGCAAGTGGTCCTCTGGAAGCCGGCCGACGAGGAGCTCCACCGCCGGCTCGCCGGACGGATCGCGGTCGCCCGCGAATCCCTTCCCGCCGGCTCGGCTCTCGGCGCCCTCCCGGAGACGGCCCTTCTCGCCGGCATTCCGCCCGCGCAGCTCGCGGGAGCGCTCGAGAAGATGGCCGCCCGGCGGTTCGCGGCCGGGACCGCCGTCGTCCGGGAGGGAGATGCCGGAGAGTCGCTCTATCTCATCACCGAAGGGAAGGTCGAGGTCGAGACGCGCGACGAGACCGGGGAGCGCGTCCTCCTCGGGACGCTGGGGCCCGGGGATTTCTTCGGCGAGATCTCGCTGCTGACCTCGCGGCCGCGCACGGCGACGGTGACCGCCGTCACGGACCTCGAGACGCTCGAGCTCACCCGGGCCTCCCTGGTCTCGCTCCGCGCCGCGTACCCCGATCTCGAGCGGGCTCTCGCGGAATCGCAGCGCGTCCGCGCGGAGCGGACGGCCGAGGCGCTCATCGAGCAGCGCCGGCGCCGGACGTGATCCGCGAGATCGTCAAGTTCGGCGATCCGCGTCTCCTCGCCCCGAACGCCGAGATCTCGAGCTTCGACGGAGCGCTCGCGGAGCTGATCGCCGATCTCGTCGAGACCTGCCATGCCGCCCCCGGCCTCGGCCTCGCCGCGCCGCAGGTCGGCGTCAACCTCCGGGTGGCGGTCGTCGACCTGTCGGTGGGGAAAGACCCCGCCGCCGTGACCATCCTCGTCAATCCGCGCATCGTGCGGGAGGAGGGCGAAATCCGGATCGAGGAAGGGTGCCTGTCGATCCCCGGGTTGTCGGAGCCGCTCACGCGGCCGGCGCGCGTCGTCGTCGAGGCTGCCGACGCGACCGGCAAGCGGCGCGCGGTCGAGGGAACGGAGCTCTTCGCGCGCGCTCTCTGCCACGAGACGGATCACCTGTATCAGAAGCTCTTCGTGCATCGCCTGCGCGGGCTGAAGCGGGAGCTCGTGATGCGGAAGGTCCGGCGGCGCTACGGAGGCTAAGCGAGAGGCCGGCGCGGCGATGCATCGAGCCGGGCGGGCGCGTGCCGCCGGCCGTCGCCACGACGTACGCTTGTCGGTACGCCTTAGGCGCCGGCCGGCGACCCGCATCCCGCCGGGCTCGCGCCTCGCCGCGCTTTCGGGTGATTCTGAACCGAGTGCCGCCCCTGCTTGCATCGAGGGTGGGCCGGCGCGGCGATGCATCGAGCCGGGCGGGCGCGTGCCGCCGGCCGTCGCCACGACGTACGCTCGTCGGTACGCCTTAGGCGGCGGCCGGCGACCCGCATCCCGCCGGGCTCGCGCCTCGCCGCGCTTCGCCGTTGTCATAACTGATCGCCGGAGGTCTTCGATTCGCGGCGTTGCTGGCGCGGCGACTTGTCGCGCCGAAGCCCTCCGAAGCCTTGGCGAAGGAGGGCGAAGGCGGATGCATCGAGCCGGGCGGGCGCGTGCCGCCGGCCGTCGCCACGACGTACGCTCGTCGGTACGCCTTAGGCGGCGGCCGGCGACCCGCATCCCG
>Ga0075276_10000386_pt1 | contig 11810 bp, 13 predicted proteins | sample SF_Rice_5C_80N_4_FD_69770 | JGI IMG/M metagenome (GOLD analysis project Ga0075276, IMG submission 69770) | Rice paddy soil microbial communities from Twitchell Island, California, USA - SF_Rice_5C_80N_405 | ecosystem: Environmental > Terrestrial > Soil > Paddy field/soil | place: USA: Twitchell... | reverse complement strand
AGCCGGTAGACCTGCACCGGGACGAGCACGAGCATCATCCGCCACGCGACGTACGCGATCGACTGGCCGATCCACAGGCGGCGGAAGCCCGCGGACTGCCGCAGCGGCGTCACGTCCACCGCGAGGCCGCGGAACGCAGAGGTCAAAAGAGCTGGGCGGCCTCGGGCGGACGCGACGTCTTCTCGAGCACCCGGCGCGCGCGGCGGCCGAGGTCGGCGAGGTCGACCCGGCCCTCCTCGGCGGCGGCGGCGAGCCGCTCGGCGAGGTCGAGCGCGTCGTCGAGGATGACGGTCGTCCCTTCCGAGGAGTCCTCGCCCATGTCGGCGAGGATCGTGCGCTCCGTGCGCGACGCGACGATCGGCTCCGGGACGCCCTCCACCCACACACGGGTGCGGCGGCCGTGGCCGCGCTCGCCGGCCGGGAGCGGCTCGAGCGCATAGATGCGGTCCGACCGGGCCCACTTACCGAACCCGAGGAAGATCATCCGCGGGACCCTGCCGTCCGCCATGCGCTGAACCTACTCCATATGCGTGTCGTCGTGCGAGTACGGCGGCGCGCAGCAGCAGAGGAAGATCAGCTCGCTCGTGCCGTCGTTCTCCAGCGTGTGCCATGCGCCCGGCGGGATGAGGACGGCGTCGCCCTTCGCGACCCTCCGGACCTCGCCTTCGATCTCCATCGAGCCGGAGCCTTTCGTGACGACGTAGATCTCCTCGGAGACGGCGTGGTAGTGGCGCTCGGTCGCCTGGCCCGGCTCGAGCGTCGCCTCGGCGAGGCTCTGCTGCGTCGTGTGGTGGAGCTCGCGGATGGTCGAGCCGTCCTTCGTGACGTAGGCCTCGGCCCGGTTGGGAGAGGTGACGTCCACTACAGGACGGAGGCGAGCGCCTCGGCGACCCGCTCTTGCGCATCCCGCTGGAGCGCGGTGAAGAACGGGAGCGCGAGCGTCCGCGAGCTCGCATCCTCAGAGACCGGGCACATCCCCTCTCGGAAGCCGTAGCGCTCGCGCATGTACGGCTGCAGGTGGATGGAGGGCAGGTACCGGTTGTAGCCGATGCGCTCGCGCTCGAAGTGGGCGATCACGCGCTCGCGCGTCTCGTTGTCGGGAAGCCTCACGACGTAGACGAACCACGACCTCTCGTGCTCACCGTCGTCGGAGCACGGCAGCTCGACGCCGGGCAGGCCGGCGAGGAGCTCTCCATAGCGACGCGCGACCTCGGCGCGCGTCGCAAGGATCTCGTCGAGCTTCTCGAGCTGGCCGATGCCGATCGCCGCGCCGATGTCGTCGAGGCGGTAGTTGAAGCCGAGCCGCACGTGCTCGAGCCAGCCGCCCTCGTCGCCGCGCCCCTGGTTGCGGAGCGAGCGAAGCAGCCGCCACTCATCCTCCGAGTGCGTCGTCACCATCCCGCCCTCGCCGGTCGTCATCTGCTTGTTCGGGTAGAACGCGAAGACCGCGCTCACGCCCTGCGAGCCGAGGGGCGCGCCCTTGTACCGGGCTCCGAGCGCCTCGCACGAGTCGTCGATGATCGCGAGGCCGTGCCGTTCGGCGATCGCGCGCAGCTCGTCCAGCTCGCACGGATAGCCGTAGATGTCGACCGCGACGATCGCCTTCGTCCGCGGTGTGATCGCCGCTTCCACGGCGGCCGGGTCGACGTTGAGCGTGCGGGCGTCGACGTCCGCGAACACGGGCACGCCGCCCTCGTAGACGAAGCAGTTCGCGGTGGCCGCGAACGAGTACGGCGTCGTCACCACCTCGTCGCCGGGCCCGATGCCGGCGGAGATGCACAGGAGATGGAGGCCTGCCGTCCCCGACGAGACCGCGGCCGCGTACGGCGCTCCCACCTTCGCCGCGAACAGCTCCTCGAAGCGGTCGGTCGTCGGCCCGAGGGACAGCCTCCCGGAGCGCAGGACCTCGAGCACGAGCTCTTCCTCGCGCTCGTCGACGTACGGCCCCGAGAGCGGGACCGGACGGACTTCCTGCTTCACGCCTGTGTTCGGCTCGATGCGTACTCGAGCCAGTGCACCCAGCGCTCGCTGCGACCGTGCACGAGGTCGAGGTACTCCTTCTGCAGCTCGAGCGTCACCGGCCCGGGCGGCCCGATCAGGTGGTCGTCGATCTCGCGGATCGGCGTCACTTCCGCCGCCGTGCCGCACATGAACACCTCGTCCGCGAGATAGAGATCCGTGCGGATGAGCTGCTTCTGAACGACCGGGTAGCCGAGGTCCTGCGCGATCTGGATGATCGTGTCGCGCGTGATGCCCGGCAGGATCGACGCCGACAGGTCGGGCGTCGCGATCACGCCGTCCTTGACGATGAAGATGTTCTCGCCCGAGCCGTCCGCGACGTAGCCGTCGTGGGTCAGCAGGATCGCCTCGTCGTAGCCTGCGCGCTGCGCCTCGGTGACCGCCAGCATCGAGTTGAGGTAGACGCCCGTCGCCTTCGCGACGTGCGGAATCACGTTCGCGCCGACGCGCTGCCAGGAGGACACCTTCGCGCGGATGCCCTTCGTCAGGCCCTCCTCGCCGAGGTACGTGCCCCACGGCCACGACATGATCGCGACGTCGACGGGGTTGTCCTTCGACGCGACGCCGAGCTCGCCGTAGCCGAAGAACGCGACCGGGCGCAGGTACGCCTCGGGAATGCCGTTCGCGCCGACGAGGTCCCAGCACGCCGTCCGGAGCTCCTCGACCGAGAACGGCAGGTCCATGTACAGGAGCCTGGCCGAGTTCTCGAACCGGTGGAGGTGCTCGCGGAGGCGGAAGATCGCGGTGCCGCGGTCGGTCTCGTATGCGCGAATCCCCTCGAACACGCCGGAGCCGTAGTGCAGCCCGTGCGTGCCGACGTGAACGGTGGCGTCCGCCCAGTCGACCAGCTCGCCGTTCATCCAGATCTTGTTCGTCTCGCGCATGTGGGATGTCTCCCCTCGGTGGGCAGAGCGACCGAAACCGCTCAGATCGTACCCGCGCGACCCGCGGTCAAGCTTCCGCGAGATCACCGATCTCGGCATGGGCGACACGCACGAGATCCTGCGGCACGATCCCCGCCATGTGGCTCGTGGAGCCGGCGCCGACCCAGACGAGCTCGTGCCGGAGGAGGCTTCGGTCCATGAGGACCCGCGAGACCTTGGGTGCGGGGAACGGCGCCACGGCGCCCGGCTCGAAGCCGGTCGCGGCCACGACCTCCTCCGGCCGGGCGACCCGCGCGTAGCGGGCCCCTGCGGCCGCCGACACCTTCGCCGCGTCCGCACGGCGGTCGCCCGGAAGGAGCGCGAGGACGGGCAGCTCGTCGCACACGAACACGAGCGACTTGACGATCTGCGACCGCTCGCAGCCGACCGCGCGCGCCGCCGCGGCAGCGGTCGGCGTACCCTCCGGGAACTCCTCGAGCCGCGCGTCGACCGCGGCCTGCCGGAGCGCCGATGCGACGCGCTCGACCGGCTCCGGCCACGGTTTCATGCGGGTGAACGTATACGACGAAACCGATTCGAGGCCATGCCCGTTGTCGTCCTACCAGCGAACACGATCGGATGGAGAGGAATGGACGCGTCGGAGATCCGGAAAGCGCGTACGGAGTCCGCTTTCCGCGAGGTGAACGAGCGCATAGCCGAGAACGCCCAGCGGTTCGACGCGGGCTCGACGGAGTTCATCTGCGAATGCGGGGACCCCCAGTGCACGTATCGCGTCGAGGCGACGATCGACGAGTACGAAGAGGTGCGCGAGGACGGCACGACCTTCCTGCTCGCACCCGGCCACGGCGACGGCACGATCGAGCGCCTGGTCGACGACCGCGGCGGGTACCACATCGTCGAGAAGGTGCACCACGCGGCCCGCGCGCTCGTGCAGCGCCTCAACCCGCGCGCAGCGACCTAGAGCGAAATCACGCGCGCGTCGTCGAAGCCCTCGGCGTGCACGCGGTCGACGAGCTCTGACGGCGGCGGCGAGTCGACGCTGAGCACCATCAGCGCCTTGCCGCCACGCCTGGTGCGCGAGACGGTCATGTTCGCGATGTTCACGCCCGCGTCGCCGAAGAGCGAGCCGACGCGGCCGATGACGCCCGGCACGTCGTCGTAGTGGAAGAGCACGAGGATCGGGGCGAGCTCGAGGTCGAGGTCGAAGCCGAGCGCATGCACGAGCCACTGCCGGTTGCCGGGCCCGATGGTCGTGCCGCCGACGCGGAAGGTCTCGCCGCCGCTGCGCACCTCCACCTGCAGCAGGTTGCGATAGTCGCGAACCGACTCCGACCGCTCCTCCCGCACGCCGATGCCGCGCTCGCGCGCGATGAGCGGCGCGTTCACGTAGTTGACCGGGCGGTCCGCACGTCCCTGGAAGGCCCCGTTGAGCGCAGCGACGGTGAGCAGCCGCGCGTCGTGCTCTGCGAGGCCGCCGTATGCGCCGACGGCGATCTCGTCCGCCCGGCCGCCGGCGAGCTCCATCGCAATGCGCCCGAGCTTCGCCGCGAGCGGGACGTACGGGCCGAGCACCTCGAGATCCTCCGCGCCGATCGCCGGGATGTTGACCGCGTTCGTGACGAGCCCGCCCTCGAGCGCGGCCGCCACCTGCTCGGCGACGATCACGCCGGCGCGGTCCTGCGCCTCCTCCGTCGAGGCGGCGAGGTGCGGCGTGACGACGACGCTGTCCACATCGAGCAGCGGCCCGCTGTACGGCTCGGACGAGAAGACGTCGAGCGCGGCGCCGGCGACCTTGCCGCTCTCGAGCGCGGCGAGCAGGGCGTCCTCGTCGACCAGCTCGCCGCGGGCGGCGTTCACCAGGCGCACGCCGTCGCGCATCTTCGCGAAGGCCTCGGCGTTCACCGCGTGGCGCGTCTCGTCGGTGAGCGGCGAGTGGAGCGTGAGGAAGTCGGCGGCGGCGTACACCTCGTCCGGCGTCTCCACCCGCTCGACGCCGAGCTCGCGAAAGCGCTCGGGGCTCACGTACGGGTCGTACGCGACGACGCGCATGCCGAGCCCGGCCGCACGCCGGGCCACCTGCTGGCCGATGCGGCCGAAGCCGAGCACGCCGAGCGTCTTGCCGGCGAGCTCGGTGCCGCCGTACGCCTTCCGCTCCCAGCGTCCCTGCTTCAGCGCGGCGTGCGCCTGCGGGATGTTGCGCGCAAGCGCGACGAGGAGGCCGATGGTGTGCTCCGAGGCGGAGACGACGGTGGACTCCGGCGCGTTCGCGACGATGATGCCGCGCCGCGTCGCCGCGTCCACGTCGACGTTGTCGACGCCGACGCCCGCGCGGCCGATCACCTTCAGGTTCGTCGCGCGGTCGATGACGTCCGCGGTGACCTTCGTCGCCGAGCGGACGACGATCGCGTCGTAGCCGGCGACGATGTCGTCGAGCGGCGACTCGAGGTCGACGTCGACGTCGAAGCGCTCGCGCAGCAGGTCGACGCCGGCCTCGGCGATCGCCTCGCGCACGAGGACCTTCATGCGACCGTCGAATGCTCGTACGCCTCGAGCGCCGCAGTCACGGCGACTCCGCGCTCGACGTCCACGCCGAGCTCGGCGGCGACGAGCTCGATCGCGGCGAGCGCGGTGGCGACGTCGAACACGTCGAACCAGCCGATGTGGCCGATGCGGAGGATCTTCCCCTTCAGCTCGCCCTGGCCGCCGGCGAGCGTGATGCCGAAGCGGTCGCGCACGCCGGCGATGATCTCCGCCGCCTCCGGCACGCGGACGGCGGTGACGACCGCGCTGCGGTCGTCGTCGGGGGAGAAGAGCTCGAGCCCCATCGCCTTCACGCCGGCACGTGCCGCCCGGCCGAGGCGCACGTGCCGCTCGAAGACCGCGTCGAGGCCTTCCTCGAGGAGCAGGCCGAGCGCGACGTCCAGCCCGGCGACGAGCGAGACCGCCGGCGTGAACGGTGCGTCGAGCGAGCGCTGCGCCGTCCGCGTCCGCTCCCAGTCGAAGTAGAAGCGCGGCGTCGCGCCGCGGCGCTCCATCGCCGCCTCGGAGATCGCGGCGATCCCGAGCCCAGGCGGCGTCATCAACGCCTTCTGCGAGCCGGAGACGACGACGTCCAGCCCCCAGGCGTCCGTCTCGCACGGCACCGCGCCGAGGCTCGACACCGCGTCGACGACGACGAGCGCGCCCGCCTCCCGTGCGGCCGCAGCGAGCGCCTGCACGTCGGCGACCACGCCGGTCGACGTCTCGGACTGGACGATCCAGACCGCCTTCGCCTCGCGCGCGGACAGGCGCGCGCGCACGTCCTCGGCGTCGGGCGTCTCCCCCCAGGCGTAGCGGAGGTGGTCGACGTCGGCGCCGTAGGCGGTCGTCATCGCCGCCCACCGCTCCCCGAAGCTGCCGGCCGAGACGACGAGGTGCGGCTCGCCCGGCGTGACGAGGTTGACGACGGCCGACTCGAACGCGCCGGTGCCGGACGCCGTGAACAGGAGCACGTCGGACTCCGTGCGGCAGACCTCGCGCAGACGCGCGAGGCACCGCTCGTAGACCGGCCGGAAGTCGGGGCTGCGGTGGTGCACGACGGGCGCGCCGATCGCGGCCAGGACCTCGGGCGGCACGGGCGTCGGCCCGGGCGTGAACAAGTACTTCTTCAGGAAACGGAGGTTAGCGGTGCGACCGGAACATCACGACCTGCTGGAACGTCGGCCGGTTCGTCCAGCGCATGGTGTCGGAGAGAAAACCGGAGAACCGGATCCGCTCCGCGGTCGCGTCGCTTCGCCACGCGGCCGGATCGGTCGAGCCCTGCGCCCCAGTGAGCGCGTTCCCTGCCGCGTCGAGCGACTGCCAGAGCGAGGCGGCGCAGGCGGAGAGGCTGCCGCCGCCGCAGTACGCCGTCGAGAACGGCGTCTTGACCGGCCGGCCGAGCAGCGTGCTCAGGTCCTTCTGCACGTACGAGTACCAGCCGGCGCCGTACGAGCTGCCGCCCGAGTTCGCGTCGTTGCTGATCGGGTTCAGGCCGGCGAGGTCGGTCGTCAGCGGGCCGAGCACCGGCTGCAGCGCCGCGACCGCGAGCTTGGGCCACCATGCGTCCATGATCGCGGCGCCCGGCGCGTCGACCTTGCCGTCGAGGTTCACGTCGAGCCGCGATCCGTTCCACGACGTGAGCAGCGAGAGCATCTGCGCGTCGCGGGCGCTCGGAGCGGCGGCATGCATCATCACGTCGGCGAGCAGCGGGACGAGCGTCTCGCGCAGGTCCTTCGTCGCGGCGGCGTTCATCGCGCCGACGACGCTCGCGGGCGTGTGCGTCCTCTTCGCCGCGATACCCGCGTCGAGCAGCTGCACGCGATGCACGGAGCCGTACGTCCAGTTGTCGTCGGCCGCGGGGTAGCCGGCAGCCGGCTTGTTGTTCCAGTTGACGATCGCGCCGTCAGCCGGGTCGATCACCTGCGGGTGCGCCGCCGCCGGCAGCAATCCGCGCCACTCGTAGTCGCCGTCGCCGTTCGTCGGCAGCCCGGGATCGACCCCGGGCGCGCGCAGCGGCAGGCGGCCGCTCGAGAACATCGCGATGTGCTTCGAGTCGGCGTAGAACCAGTTGAAGGTCAGGTCGAAGCCGCTCATCGTCTTCACGAACTCCTGCGGCGAGTGGACGCCGCCGGTGGTGAGCACCTGGAACGGAAGCGCCGACAGGAGCTCGCGGCCGCGCGTCGACCGTGCGAGCGAGATTGCGACCCTCCTGCCGTTGCTCGTCGCGTAGCCGACGACCGGGCCGTGCACGGTGGTGTGGTAGACGAGCTCGGTGTCGGGGGTGCCCTTGAGCGTGCCTGCGTCGAACGTCCCCATCGCCAGGCACGCGCCCTTGTAGAGGTAGTGCACGTCGTCGCCGCCGCAGAGCGTCTCGGCGAACTCGTCGATCACGTCCGAGCTCGCCGACGTCGCGCTCCACGCATAGTCGGGGCCGCGCCCGATCTGCAGGTAGAAGCCGAGGCCCGGGAACGCGACGCCGCGCGCGTCGAGGCCGCCGCCGTGCAGGTCCTCCTCCATGAGGATCTCGGGCGAGTAGTAGCCCACCTGCGGGCCGGCAACGAAGATCGGATGGCCCGAAGACGACCGCGTCGCGCCGACGAGCAGCGCGTTCGACATCAGGCGGCGCTGCACCGGCAGCGTCGAACCGGTGAAGCTGCCCGCGTCGATCGGCACGTTGCCGACGCCGACCCCCGTCGGCTCGTTCTCGTACGGGAACGACTTCGCGATCGTGACGGGCGTGTCGGCGTCGTTTTGCTCGCGCAGGTCGTTCCAGACAGCGAGCCCCTTGGCGTCCCCGAGCCGCTGCTGCAGCGCGGACAGGAGCTCGGCGCTCGCAACCTCGCGGCCGCCGCCGGCGCCGAAGACGGCCCCGATGAGCGCGCCGAGCGCGACGACGTCGTTGCGCGTGAACGGCGCGACGAAGCCTCCCTGCTGCTTGAAGTACGCGTTGATGCCGCGCAGGTAGGAGTCGACGTCGGCGACCATCTGCCGCCCCGCCTTCGTCTTCTCCGCGAGTGCGACCTGGCCGGCGAGGAACGCCTCCGTCTGCGCGCTCGGGACGAACTGCCGCGCGGCGAGCGCGATCGAGAACGCGTCGTAGCCGGGCACGTCGAGCGCCGCGATCCGCGCCGGGCCGCGCAGGAGCTGCAGGTCGAGGCCGCGGTCCTCGGCGGTCGCCCACCCCGCGCCGAACTCCGTCGCCGCGCGCGTCTTCCCGTAGATGTGGGGGACGTCGTACGCGTCGCGGTAGATGGTCACGCCCTTGGCGGGGCGCTCCGTGCGCACGGCCTTCGCCCCGCCGAGCCCGAGCGTCTCGCGCTTGTAGTACCGCGAGAGATCGGACGCCGTGACGTTGCCCTGCTTCGTCGTCAGCCCGTCGTACAGGTCGATCTGGCTCGTCAGGTCGGGCGGGCTCATCCCCTCGCCGGGAGGCAGGACGTTCAGCGCGAGGGAGGCGTAGTCGCGCGGCGCGCCGGCCGCGGACGCGCCGGCGACGCCGGCAAGCAGGACGGCGATGACGACGAGGCCCCTGACCCTCCTCACGACGTGCGAGCCTACAGCGTCGTGGACGCGCTGCTCGCCTTCGCCGCCGCGCTCGTCGCCTTCCGTCTGGCGGGCTCGCTCGCCCGCCGGTGGCGCGCGACCGGGCGGCCGGAGCTGCGCATCTGGGCGTGGTCGCTCGCCGCGTACGCCGTGGCGGCGGCAGCGATCGCCTGGGGCGAGGCGGCGCAGTGGGACGCTCGCGCCTTCCGCGTCTACTACGCCGCCGGTGCGCTGCTCACGGCGCCGCTGCTCGGAGCCGGCTCGCTGGCGATCGCCGGCTTCCGCCGCGCAGGCGCGCTCGCGCTCGCCTACGGCGGCTTCGCGCTCGGGATCGCGCTGGCGATGCCGGTTCACGCGGCGTTCGCGCGGCACGGCATCCCGCCGGCGCAGGACCACCTCCACTTCCTTCCCGCCCGGCTGCTCGCGATCGTGGCCAACGCCCTCGGGACGGCGGTGGTGGTCGTCGTCGCCCTCCGCTCGCTACGCCGGCGCCCCCTCGGCAACGCGCTCATCGTCCTCGGCGTCGCCGCGGCGGCCGCCGGCAGCGGGATCGCGGGGCTCGGCGCGGGCGGCGCCGCCGTGGGCATCGCGGCCGGCGCCGTCCTCCTCTACGCAGGGTTCGTGGCACCCGCCACGATTCCGCGCGGGTTTATTGACACGTTCCTTACGAAATCGCGTCTAGGTTGATTGACGCATAAGCCGCGCCGAACGGTGCGTCCCCCTTGCGGAGGGGGTTCCTCGCCCGTTCGGCCTCCGACTTGCAAGCGACCCGAGGGGGACGATTTTGCGGCGATTCATCCTGGCTGCGGCCATGTTCGCATTGTTGTGCGCGTCCGCTGTGATGGCGACCGGGGCCGGGGCGTCAGGCCGCCGGACGAGCCATGCCGGCGCCGTCCGCTACCTCGAGCAGCGGCTCCACCGGTTCGAAACGACCACCTGGTACTGGCAGCGGCTGACGGGGCGGCCCCTGACCCAGACCGGCGGCCGCCGGCTGGCGGTCCTCGACGTCGGCGACCTGGAGCGGACCGTCCGCATCTGGGTCAGGCGGGCCCGCGAGGCCCACCGTGCGGCCCAGCACCCGCCGCACATGCGGCAGTGGATCTGCATCCACCACTTCGAGGGGGCGTGGACGGACGTCGGCGGGCCGTACTGGGGCGGCCTGCAGATGAGCCTGACGTTCCAGGCGCACTACGGCGGCTGGCTGTACCGGACGAAGGGGACGGCCGACCACTGGACGCCGCTGGAGCAGATCTGGACGGCGGAGAAAGCGCTCAAGAGCAGGGGGTTTTGGCCCTGGCCGAACTCGGCCAGGCTGTGCGGCCTGATCTGACATCGTCGTGACTTGACAATGACATCAGATTGATGTCATACTGCCGTCATGCAGATCGACGGCTACGTCCAGGCACTCCGCGAAGACCTCGCTCGCGTCGCGGCGGTCGGCGACGAGTCGACCGCCCGGGCGGCCCAGCTCCTCGCAGTCGCGCTCGAGTCCTCCGTCGGCCGCCGCCTCCTCGAGGCGCTCGGCGAGGCGGCGCTCGAGCTGTCCGACCAGCTCGACGACGGGCGCGTCGAGATCCGGTTCGCCGGCGGCGACCCGGAGCTCGTCTACGTCCGCGACGAGGGTGACGCCCCGGCCGAGCAGGCCGAGGAGGCGTTCACCGCCCGAATCACCCTGCGGCTCCCGGAGAGCCTCAAGTCCCGTCTCGACGGCGCGGCCGCCCTGGCCGGCGTCTCGGTGAATACGTGGCTCGTCCAGGCGCTCGCCCGCGCCCTCGAGCCCCGTCCGTCCACGTCCGGCGGCGGGAGCCGCCGCCGGCTGACCGGCTACGGCCGGAGCTGAAAGGAGCCCGCGATGTTCTCGCTCTTGCCACCCGTTCCGCCCACCGTTCGTATCCACTGGATCTACGACGACCCGTCCGACGTCGATGGCTGAGCACGACTTCCACACCCCCGAGCCCGTCGACCTGGACGTCACGATCCCGATCGGCGACATCGAGATCGAGACCGTCGACGGCGACAGCTCCACGATCGAGGTCAGCGGCACCGACAAGCTCGTCGACCAGGTCGAGGTCGTGCAGCGCGGCCGGACGATCTCCGTCGCCTTCCGTGGCAAGCACCACGGCATCGTCTTCTCGATCGGCGGTTTCAACCTAAGCGGCGGCGACCTGCGCGTTCGCGCGCGCGTCCCGCACGGGAGCGACATCGAGCTCGCGACGGCGGCGGGCGACATGCAGGTGCACGGCCGCGTGCACCGGCTCGAGACGAAGTCCGCCTCCGGCGACCTCAACGTCATCGGCGCCGTGGAGGAGAACGCGCACGTCAAGACAGTGAGCGGCGACGTGTTCCTCGCGTCGGTCGGCAACGAGCTCACGGTGCAGTCGGTCTCGGGCGATCTGCGCGCCGAGTCGGTCGGCGGCGACGTCGAGGTGAAGACGGTGTCCGGCGACGTCCGCGTCAACGCGCAGCGCGGCAAGGCGACGGTGCAGTCCGTCTCCGGCGACATCGAGATCGGCGTCGCCCCCGGGACGAACCTCGACGTCGACGCCGGCTCCGTGTCGGGCGACCTCACCTCCGAGGTGCCGCTCGGCAGCGACGCCGGCTCGCTCAGCGATGGACCGACGCTCGTCGTCCGCGGCAAGACCGTCAGCGGCGACTTCCGCGTGTACCGCGCGGCGTGAGGGCTCTGCTCTCACGCCGCGACGTCCGGCTGCTGCTGGCCGGCCAGTCGCTCTCGATGTTCGGAGACTGGGCGATGTTCATCGCGCTCGGCATCTGGGCGCGCGTGCTCACCGGCTCCAACGCCGACGCGGGGCTCGTCTTCCTGTTCCTCGGCGTCACAGGACT
>Ga0075276_10000385_pt1 | contig 11846 bp, 7 predicted proteins | sample SF_Rice_5C_80N_4_FD_69770 | JGI IMG/M metagenome (GOLD analysis project Ga0075276, IMG submission 69770) | Rice paddy soil microbial communities from Twitchell Island, California, USA - SF_Rice_5C_80N_405 | ecosystem: Environmental > Terrestrial > Soil > Paddy field/soil | place: USA: Twitchell... | reverse complement strand
GGGCGGCAACGGTCCGGGCGGCAACGGTCCTGGCGGCAACGGTCCGGGAGGTAACGGTCCGGGGGGCTCCGGTCCAGGTGGTCCGGGAGGGCCGGGCGGGGGTCATGGAGAACCGCATCTGGACACAATTACGGGTTTGCACTTTGATTTCCAGGTGGCGGGAGAGTTCCTGGTTGCAGCGTCGCAGGACAGCAAGTACGTGATTCAGGCTCGGCAACAGCCGTGGGGAGATTTGGTTGCAGTCAACACCGCGATCGCGGCAAACGTGGATGGCGACCGGGTGGGAGTTTACGCCAGGGAACCGTCGTTCTTGGTTGTGAACGGCGCGCCGGTGGAGGCACTGGATGTTGAGAAACGTCTGCCGCACGGCGGTTTGCTGCAACGCCATGGCGGAACCGTCAACCTCGGCTGGCGGGCAGGCGGCACCCTCACAGTCACCCAAGTCGGTGAGTTCCTGAATTACAGTTTTCTCCCTGGTGCAGCGGAAGCCCCGAAAGTATCGGGGCTGCTGGGCAGGGGTGACGGCTCAGGACACAACCTCGCCGGCCGGGATGGGACTATGATCGGCCGTCTCGACTCCGATTTTGTGGACAGGCTCTACAAGCAGGTCGGCAACAGCTGGCGCATCAAGGCCTCCGAGTCGCTGTTTCACTACTGGCCCGGTGAAAGCACAGCCAAATTTACCGATCTGAGCTTTCCCCATAAAGATGCGAGCACGACCTCGTTCTCCGCGGCCGTGCGCTCCAAGGCCGAAGCCATCTGCCGGGCAGTGGGCGTGCGCCGCCAGCCTACGCTGGATAACTGCATTCTGGACGTTGCCATTACCGGCATGCCGGCCTTCGCCGTGGCCTCGGTTGGGATTCCGGAGAACAGGCCGGGCGCCTTTGGCGGGGGTGGGGCGACCGCGGCCAGCGCTATGTCTGCTTCTTCTTCAGCCGCGCCTGACCAGTTTGCCATCAGGGTAGGTGATACGGTGTCGCCCGGCTATCCGGGGAAAGGCGCAGGCACTATCAGCCATGAGGGAGAAAAGCAGGTTTACTCCTTCTCCGGGCAAGCTGGTGGAATCGTCTATATCAAGGTAGGCCCCTGTGACGGCACGCCGCCAATCATCGAGCTTCGCCAACCTGATGACGCAAGTATGTCCGGCAGTGCGGGTTGCATAGATTTCGGACCCATTACTTTGCCCAAAGCGGGCACCTACCGCATTGTGGCCAACGCCCGCGGACCCTCAGCTCACTATAGCTTTACACTGCGCCCGGCATCCTTCAATCAATATTCGATCAAAATCGGCGACACAGTGTCGCCCGATCACCCGGGCCGCGGGGCGGGCATCATCAAGGATTTGGGACAGAAGCAGTCCTACTCCTTTTCCGGCCAGGCCGGAGAGGCGATCTATGTGGCGCTTGGCCCGTGTGAGGGCGCGCAGCCCAGCTTCGACCTGCGCACTCCCGACGATAAATTGTTCGCAGGCGTGATTGGTAACTGCAACGCCGATATCGGCCGCCTGGTGCTCCCCGCAACCGGCTCCTACCGCTTAATTGCCTTGACGGATAAGTCCAACGTTTCCTCCCGCTACAGCTTCTGGATACACACAGTTCCTCCCGACCACCATTTCTCGGTGCGCCTGCCTTTCACAGTTGGTCCGGGCGTTCCTGCTCGCGGGGCCGGCCACGTCACTGCTGCGGGCGAGCAGCAGTTCTATGACTTCACCGCAAGTTCCGGAACCACGGTACACATTGAGGGCAAGTGCGGCGGATCTTGTCCCAAGCTTGATATCAGGGCAACCATGACTGGCGACACAAGTGATCGTCTTTTTTGGGATCTGAATTTCACTCACGGCGACTGGACGTTGCCCGCCGGCGGTAAATACACGATCCAGGTTCGTTCCAATAGATACGTGGGCGATTACAGTTTCAGCGCCGCGCCAGGGCAGCCGCAACGCCACTGATCGGGAAAGCTGTTCGTCGGAGGACTTGATGGGAACCATTTGCGAACATTGTGGAGCCGCGCTCGGGGAAGGAGTTGCGTACTGCACGGAGTGTGGCACACGGCGCAGCGCCAACCGTGAAGCGGTTGGTCCGCGCCGTTTCTGCACGAATTGCGGCTCAGCGATCGCCTCAGGTGCGAAGTTCTGCACCGGATGTGGCGCCTCCGCTGAGACTTCAGCGACCCCAGCGGTTGCACCACGGGCGGATGTGAACGAGCCAAGGCGCTCCGTGGCCGGTAGTGAGGTCCACGCTGCTCCGGCCTCCGGCGGGCGGACTCAGCCTGCAGGCCAAGCCGCTCCTGCGCCCGCCAAATCGGCGTCGTGGCTTCCCAAATTGGTCATTGCAGGGATCGTGATTGTGCTCGTATTCGCAATTGCGACTACCATGGCGGTCATTTACGTGGTGCATCGTGTCAAGCAGAAAGCCGCCGAGATTGAAGCGTCTTCCAGTGTTGCCAGTCTGAAAACGGCGGCAGGCGCAGTCTCGGGAAGCCCTTCCAAGCCTTCCCGTGCGGCTGCCCCCGGTTCCAGCAAGCCGGCGGCGCCGTACGGCTGGACCATGAAAGATGGGAAGCTCGTGCCAGCGCCGCCGCCGCGGTCATCTGTGCCTGCTCCTCCGGTTGCCGCGCCCATGGTGCCGGTTTCTGCCACGGGAGACAGAGCGCACGATTGGGCCCTGAAGTATGAGCGAACGGAGAACGGCCCGGAAGCGGACCTGGTGGTGCGCACCGGCGACATCAACAACCTCGGCTTCGGCTGGCCGCAAGGCTTCGATCCTTTTTCCGGTAAGTCAACGCCGCCACATCAATGGCCCGATGCCAACAACATTCCTGTGGGCGCTCCCGACGGGACGGACCGCATCATGATAGGTACCGCCGTAACTCCCGGTGGGGGTGATGGCTATAGTGGCACGCTCGGAGATTGCGCCCTTGAGAAGCAGTTGGCGGCTAATGGGCCCGTGCCGGCAGCGACCACCGCGAGCCTGGAGGCAAGCTGTAAACGCATGCGCCAGTTGACCATGCCCGCGCCCATCGTCCTTGATGTGGGCGCCTTGCCGGCCAAAATTGATGCCGTGGTCGTGCAAATGTTCGTGGACGATTTCCAGCCGGTGCCCATGCGCTCGCATTTTCAGGTCAGCTTGAATGGCACACGCATTCCCAGCTTCGAGTACGCCATCAATGCCCTCGATCAGAGTGGTCCCATCGGCAAGCTGTTGACTCTGAGACTGTTGCCGGAATACTGGCCCTTGCTGAAATCGGGGACGGTGAAGTTGCTGTTCGACGACCCTACCACTCACGTGCCGGATGGATACGCGATTGATTTCGTCCGAATCCTGGTAAACCCCCACCAATTCAAGTATCAGGTTTCACTTGCTGCCACCGTAACCGATGCGGACAAGCACACACCTATTTCCGGCGCCACCGTGAGCGCTGGCCTGGGGTCGGCCGCTACCGATCAGCAAGGGAAATGCCAATTAAACGGATTGCCCGCGGGATTGGTGGTCGCCACCGCGGCCGCCCCCGGCTATGACGAGAATTCGGTTCCCGTGGACTTGGTTTCAGGCCAGACCGGAAACGCCGAAATCCAGCTGCACCGCCACCAGGAGGGCACCGCCGACCTGGAGCGCGCTATCCAGCAGACCGGTTCCGCTACCGTCTATGGCATACATTTCGACACCGATTCCGCCAAGCTCAGGCCGGACAGCATGCCGGCGCTCAACGCCGTGCTGGGCTTGATCAACAATCATCCCGGCTCGCGCTGGATCATCGCCGGGCACACCGACAACCAGGGGAACGCGGCACATAACCAGACGCTTTCGGAGAATCGCGCCAGCTCGGTGATTTCATGGTTGAAGGCGCACAGCGTGGATGCCGGTCGCCTGGCGCCCCAGGGTTTTGGCGCCACCAGACCGGTTGCCGATAACGCCACCGCCAACGGGCGGGCGCTGAACCGGCGAGTGGAAGTGGCACCCGCCAAATGAACTATCGCATGTCACCTGAACAGGTTGTCTTCTGTGGCAGCGTTGCCCTGCCGAAACCCTCAAGTGCAGGCTTCGCCTCATCGCACCGTAAGCTGCGCGGCGGTCGAGCTTTCCCGAGCATCGCCGCTGGCGCGAATTAGTACGCTGTACGTACCGGCAGGCGTTGCAGTTCCAGCGAGCGGAGCAGCTGGTAAGGGACTGGTGTTCGAGATCGACGACTTCGCTCCGCTGCAGGCAATCACAATTGACATCAAGATCAGAACACCCAGCAACCTGGCACGTTTCCACCTGCCGGCGGCGCTGCTTGAGATTAGCGCGAGCGCCAGCGGCAAGCACAACCCATAGAGCAGGCTCTTTGAGCCCGAAGTTAGCCAGGCCGAAGGACCTGCAGTTGTCGTAATCGTGAGATTTACGGTGGCCGCGCCGTCCTGCGCAACTACTGTTGTGGGCGAGAAAGAGCAGTTGGCACCCAAGGGCAAGTTCGCGCAGGAAAACGACAGGCTCTGCCCCACAGCCTCCGGTAAAGCTGTGAAAGCGAACACGTAGGAAGCGCTCTGTCCCGGGGTAACAGTCGCGGTAGTGGGAGAGGCGATCAATAGTCCGGCCGGCGCCGGGGGCCCCGGCGCAAGCGTGCGCTCGGCAAGGCCAAAGACCGTGTTCGCGGCCGTTCCTGTATTGAATTTGAACAACTCATTCCCCGAAGTGATGTCGAAACGGACCACATCGGATGTGCAATAATCCGCTGCCCAGAAGGATGATCCATCGCTGTCCAGGGCGAGTGAGGCCCAGCACTTCTCGCCGGAATCAACATAGTTCGAGATGGTCCGGCCAGCGGAGTCGAGGCGCACGATGTTTTCTAAATTGGCTACAAGCAGGCCGCCATCGGGCAGAAGGCGCAAAGCCAGTCCTTCTTTCAGAGCCGACGAAAAAGGCGGCAACTGCCGTTTGCTGCAGGCGTCAAAGCGAAGCACAGACGCTCCCTGCGAGGTGTAGACGATCGTGCAGTGGTCCGGGGCAAGGTCAATCCAGTCGCTTCCTTCCTTTTCTGTGGCCACCGAGTAGCTGGCCGCGAGATTGCCATAGGCGTCGAAGCGCAAAAGGGCGTGGCTGCATCCCGTTTCCCCCACATAGGCATTACCGCCATGGTCGAACACAATTGACTCTGGTTTGCAGTTGTAGCCGGTCCCGAACGTGCCCAGCAGCGCGCCTTGGCCGTCGAATTTGCTGACGCTGTCGGCAGTGAAATTGGTGGCGTACAGATTGCCTGCCGCGTCGAAGGCCATCCCCGTCATGGAGCCCCCCAGTCCGGAGTTCAGGGTCTTCAGCAATGTGCCGGACTTGTTGAACATACCGATTTTCCCGCTGCTGATGCCGATGAACAACGCGGGATCCACGCTCACCCTGACCGGTTGTGAAACCGGACCAAAAGTATTTCCAGATTTGTCGCTGGCAACCACGGATATGTCGAAGCTGCCGGCATTTACGTAAGTGTGGCTGGCATTCGCCCCAGAAAGGTAGAACCCATCGCCGAAACCCACGAGGATGCTGACTGCTTCGTTCTTGCTGTCGCTGCAAGTCGTCGAAGCGGTGACGATAAAGGGCACCTGGCCGCTGCTGGGGGATATGGTCAGCTTGCAGCTTAGTTGCGATGAAGGCGCTGGTGGAGGAGGCGGTGGTGGGAGTTCGGTGGTGACGGTGACCAGCTGGGATGCAGAGCCGGTATTTCCATTGGAATCCGTGCCGGTGAGGACCACCTGGAATCTTCCAGCTCTAGTGTAAGTGTGTGTGCCAGTCACTTGCGATTGCGTGCTGGTAAGGCTTGCCGATCCGTCACCCCAGTTTACAGTCAGTTCCACAATTGAATTTTGATCGGAGTTGCTGCCGGGGGTGCAGCTGCCGGACACAGAGATTGCGAGAGGAACATTCCCGCTGCTCGGACTAACGGTAAGACTGCAGGCAGGCGGAGTCTCGTCAGCGTGGGCGGAGGGCACGAATGAAAACGCGAGGGCGCAGAGAAAAACTGCCTTGAAACGACGCCCCCGCCATGGCCGGGGAGCTTCCTGTTTGATTCCCCGCTCTCCGCCGTCACGCATCATGATCTTAGCCCCGGAGAAACATCTTTTAGGCGAAGAAGGGTAGGCAGCACCCATGACCCTTTACTGGTGGATGTGACTTTGCGCTATGGGGCAAAGCCTGTGAAGCCAACCGACGAGGCCGTTCCCCTGCCGAGGTTTCTTGATAAGGCTAGCTGACGTGCTTCCCGTCGATAGCATCCCAAGAGGTTGCGACCGATCTGCCGAAGCACTCACGCCGTTTCCGCTCTGCTCGGCTCCCTGCGCCGACTTGTCTCCAAGCCGGTCTCCGATCAGCCCGGCTTGGAAACAATAGGCTTGATCTGAGGCCAACCACGCCCCTGCCGCTTTGTCCGTCGTTTTCCACGCGGGCCTCTGCCGTGCAGTATTTTCGTTAGCCCCGGGCCCGATGAGCAGGGATATGGATGCCATAGCCTCGTCGAGGCTGCAGCATTCCAAATTGATTTCGAGATCAGCTTCGCCGCAGGCGCACCCCGGTTCGGCGATTTGCACCTCATCGAAGCGCTCACTTAGAGGCACGGCGAGTTGCAGTGCGTCTTCAAAGTTATTGCAAATGATCCGCGCCACAAACATGCGCTTTCTCGCTCTGAGGAATGGAGAATTCCCGTCACCATAAAAGATGCGGTAACAGAAGCGCTCCTGAAGCAGGGATAGATATACTCCGGCCGAAGGGGGCGATTTGTCGCATATTTGTAAAATCATTGTCACCAGGCTCGACCGCGACTGTAACGACCTGCTGAGTTTCGCCAGTCGGATGCGTTGGCGAAAAAGGTGGTCTTTTGTAAAGGCCTGGGTGCCGAAACCCATAGGTAATTGCCTTCCTGGGCCTAGGTTCTGGAGCACAAAAATAGACCTCCACAACGAAAGTTTTGCTCCCCCGGGTAGCGGCCCATCATCAAACCTTCAGACCTCAAAACGGAACCGTAGAAGGCGTTTTAGGAGTAAAGTAGAGAATAACTTTGGCCGGTCTGGGGTTCTTGCCTTCGGGATGCGCCGGCCCGCCTTGACGTTCGGCTTGCCAGGCGATTCCTCGCCGGCAGCGGGAGTGGGAAAGTATGAAGCACCGCATTATCACGCTGATCACCATTTGCCTGTTCGCCTCCAGCCTTTTTGCCACCAACAAGAAGGATCAAGTTCCCAAGGAGGTTCAGGACGGCAGCCTCAACGATGTGTCCGCCATCGGACATCGCAATGTTGGCTGCAATAAAGGTGTGGGCAACTGGTACAGCATTGACTCCCAGGTCAATATGGGCCGGCAATACGCGCAGCAGGTGGAGTCCTCGGTCAAGCTGATCAAGGATCCCGTCATCGGCGAGTACATTAACCGCGTCGGTCAGAATCTGGTGCGGAATTCTGACGCCAAGGTGCCCTTCACCATTAAGGTGATTGATTCTGACCAGGTCAACGCCTTCGCCCTGCCCGGCGGATTTTTCTATGTCAATTCCGGGTTGATTCTGGCCGCCGACAATGAAGCCGAGCTGGCCGGCGTGATGGCGCACGAGATCGCCCATGTGGCCGCCTGCCACGCTGCCCGGGAGCAGACCCGGGGCAACTTGGCCAATATCGCTTCTATTCCTCTCATCTTCGTGGGCGGCGGCATTGGTTACGCGGTGGAGAGCGCCGCCGGACTCGCTCTGCCGGTTACCTTTATGAAGTTCTCCCGCGGCTTTGAAGCCGAAGCCGATTACCTGGGCGTGCAATATCTGTACAAAGCGGGCTACGACCCGCAGTCCTTCGCCGCTTTCTTCGAGAAGTTGGAGGCCATGGAGAAGAAGAAGCCCGGGTTCCTCGATAAGGCCTTCGACAGCCACCCACCCACCCCGGCGCGGGCCGCGCAAACACAAAAGGAAATTGCGAAAATCCTGCCCGCGCGCAATGAGTACGTGGTGGATACCTCCGAGTTTGAGGATGTAAAATCTCGCCTCGCGCACATCGAAAACCGGCGCAAGGTGCAGAATCCGAACGGCAAGCCCGAGCCTAGCCTGCGCCGCACCCAGCAGCCCGGCGAGAATACGGGCGGCAAGGATAACCCGCCTGTGCTCAAGCGCACCGGCAGCGACTAGCAATGGCTGGTCTGCGCACCCAGGGGCGGCACTCTAAAGCCCAAGCCGGTTGAGGTTCATCAAAATCGTGAGTCCCAGGGACGCCGCCACCTATCGCGGCATCCTCTGAAATGGTTCGCCCGCGGGAATAAACGTTACCCGCAGGCCTGGGAACAGCGGCCGCAGCCAGCGCGCGCAATACTCCATTCCCGCTTCTTCTGAAATTTCATGTCCCAGCAGGATCAGCGCCTTGCGCCGGCCCTCGGCGGCGGCATCGCGCACATATTCCACCGTCTCCCATTCCCGCGACTCGCCCGCCACCAGTACCTGCACATCGTCGCGTTCCAGTTCTTTCAGTTCTTTGTCCTCGCCTGAGGCTCCCGGCACATAAGCCACGTCGGTCACGCGCAGCAGCGGGTCGCCCACAATTCTTATAGACCGCGAACTCAGCTTGGCCTGTAAATCTACCGCTAATTGGCCCACCGTGGTGGGCGGCAGGGTAAAGATATTCTGCTCATAGGGCCGGCGGTATTTTCCCCAGTCCACTGCTTCTGTGAAGCCCTCGATAATGCCGTCGGGGTTGCGCCAGTGCCACTCATCGTGAAAGCGCCAGATCACCAGGTGGTGGTCGCGGATGTACGCCATCTTTTGCTCAAATACGGGATCGCCTTTCAAAAACGCGGTCTGATCCAGGTGGTTATAGAAGGTGGGCTCGTGGGTAATGATCAGGTTGGCGCCCGCGGCCACTGCTTCCCGCAGCACGTCGTAGGTATCCATGAAGGTGGAGACGATACCGGTCACCGGAGTGTCCGGGTCGCCGGCCTTGAAGGTGTCCACCGTGTTCGGGTCCACCGGCGCGCCAATCTGGGTTTTGATTTTGTCTATCACTTGCCGGGCCGTCAGCTGTTTCTGCGCCCAGGCAGGTGACCCGCTCAATACCGCCACTGCGAGGATCAGGGTCAGTTCCCTGGCTCGCCGTTCAAAAGAGGAACACATGCTTGGCATTGTAGCCAAGCCCCAGGGTGTGTGAGAACCCAGGCATGAATGTTGCGTTGGGGAAAGACCCTCATTCCAGCCCCGAAGCAGGGGCGTAAGCCCGGGCAGACGAGGTGAAAAGAATCGGGGTGCGAAAGAAGAATGCACACAGAAGCAGGACTGCATGTCGCGTTCCCCCCTCCAGCCCCAGCAGGGGAGGCCCAGTAAAGCCCAGGACGGAAGCCCTGGGAGTCCCAGCGGGACGGCACGCGAACAAACCGCCGTAACCTTTTCCCCTTCTCTGCGGTTAATCTCTATGGGGCAGGGAACACTCCTGCCGGGAGACCGTTGAAGGTTCCCAAACAGGAAGCCGAGGACGAACGGCAGCTCATCGCGGCGGCCCAGCTTGATCCGGGCCGCTTCGGAGAGCTTTACGAGCGCAACTTCGAACGTGTTTACGCGTTCGTAGCCCGCCGTGTGCGCAACCGCGCCGAGGCCGAGGACGTCACCTCTGAGGTCTTCCATCGCGCCCTGGCCAACTTGCGCCGCTTTGAGTGGCGGGGCGTACCCTTCGCCGCCTGGCTCTACCGTTTGGCTGCTCACGCCGTGGCCGACCGCCTGCAGCACGCCGGACGCGAAACCGAGTTGCCCACGTCGGCCGAGGACATCGCCGATCCCGACCCCGTGGCCATGCGCCAGGTGGAGGAGCGGGCCACCCTGTTTCGCCTGGTCGCCGAGTTGCCGTCCAACCAGCAGCGCGTGGTGGTTATGCGTTTTGTGGAGCAAAAAAGCATTCGCGAGATCGCTCAGCACTTGCGCCGCAGCGAGGGCGCAGTCAAGCAGTTGCAGTTCCGCGCCCTGGAGAACCTGCGGGCGCGCATGAGGAGGGCCCATGCCTAAGCGCTCTCTTAGCGACCAGTTCGATCAGGCGGTGCAGGCGCTGCTCGCCCGGCCCGACTCGCTGCTGCCCTCAGTGGAAGCCGAACTTGCACCCCTCATAAGCCTGGCCGCCGGCCTCCGCGACCTGCCCCGCGACCAATTCAAACTGCGTTTGAAATCCGAATTGCAAAGGAGCTCATCCATGGCTACTCAACCCAAGCCCGAACCCGTCAGCTATATTCGCGAAGGTTTCCGCACCATTACGCCCTATTTGATCGTCCAGGGCGCGGCGGAATTCAGCGAGTTCCTGAAGGCAGCATTCGGCGCCAAAGAGCGCCTGCGTGTGCCCCTGCCCGACGGCTCCCTGATGCACGCCGAGGCTGACCTTGGCGGCTACATCATCGAGTTTGCCGACTCCAATGAGCAGTTTCCTCCCCGGCCTTGCGAGCTTCATCTCTACGTCAGTGATGCCGATGCCACCTACGCCCGCGCGCTGGCCGCCGGCGCCAGTTCGATGTTTGCGCCCGTGGACCAGGACTATGGCGACCGCGAGGCCTACGTGAAAGACAAGTTTGGTAACCAGTGGTACATCGCCACTCCTATCAGCTGGACGCCTCCTGCCGGAGGCCCGCCCGCCGTGCAGCCCGTGTTCCATCCCCGCGGAGCGGACCAACTGGTGGAATTCCTCAAGCAGGCCTTTGACGCAGAAATTCTGGGCGATATTCCGCGCTCGCCTGAGGGTGCGGTGCTGCACGTCACCCTGCAGATCGGCGACACCACGCTGGAGATTGGCGACGCACATGGCCAATTCCAGCCCGTACCGTGCGCCGTGCATCTCTACGTCCCTGATACCGATGCCGCCTACGAGCGCGCCATGCGTGCCGGAGCTACTTCCCTCGAAGCGCCTAACGACAAGCCTTACGGTGACCGCAGCGCCGGGGTAAGAGATCCCCTGGGCTTCACCTGGTTCATCGCTACGCACATCCGTGACATCACCCTGCCCCTTCCCATCCGGCGCTTCGATTTCTTCACCATCCGCACTGCCAACCTGGAACGCGCCCGCCGCTTCTACGTGGACACGCTGCAATTTCCCCTGCTCGACGAGAAAAAGGGCGAATACTTCCGCATCGCCATTGCCGGCGTGCCGGTGTGTGTTGATTTCGACGCCGGCTTTGCCGGCCAGCAAGCTAACCAGATCGGGGTCACCGTTTCCCACCTGGGGATGGCCCGCGAAGGTCTGCACGCCAGGAAAATTCGCTTCACCGAAGGCCAGAGGGCAAACGAAACCTGGCTGAGTGTGAAGGATCCCGATGGCCATGAGATCCTCTTCATCGAAGAGAGGTGAAAAGTTGACGTAGTCAGGGATCGGCCTCTCTCTTCTGGCATGAATTGTAGGATTTGTAGCGCGGGCGTCCTCGCCCGCGCAATGCCATCCCGCTGGAAGGCGTCAGTCCAACTCGGTTTAGCGGCCAGGGATCTCGCGTGCGGTGCAGCAGCTTGTTTGTGCGCCTTCTGCTGCTCCACTCTTTCTCAATGTCACTCCTGTACACTCAACCGCGATGGTTATCCTCACCGTCGCTGCTGCTGTGCCCGCGCTCATCTGGGCCTACCTGCTGCTGGGGCGCGGCCGCTTCTGGCGGATTGGAAACCTCATTGTGCGGCCCGTTGGCGTACCCGCTGCGGCGCGCCGCGTCGCCGTTGTTATTCCCGCGCGCAATGAAGCGGCCGTAATTGGCCCGAGCATTACTGCTTTGCTGGAGCCAGCGGGGGACCCACTTCACGTCTTTCTCGTGAACGATGCCAGCACCGACGGCACGGCCCAAATTGCCCGCCAGGCTGCCGCCTCCCTGGGCAGACTATCCTCCCTTACCATCCTCGAAGGTTCACCA
>Ga0075276_10000381_pt1 | contig 11972 bp, 14 predicted proteins | sample SF_Rice_5C_80N_4_FD_69770 | JGI IMG/M metagenome (GOLD analysis project Ga0075276, IMG submission 69770) | Rice paddy soil microbial communities from Twitchell Island, California, USA - SF_Rice_5C_80N_405 | ecosystem: Environmental > Terrestrial > Soil > Paddy field/soil | place: USA: Twitchell... | reverse complement strand
GCCTCGACCGCTGCGGGGGTCCACGGGTCGATCCGAACACCCGCGGGCGGCTCGCATCGTCCGCTCGACCGCCCGGCCGAGCGGGGCGGTCCCGTTCCCCCCGCCGGCCCGAATGTCAGCGCGACCGGTAGTACGCGATCAGGTCCAGCACCGGCGGCGTCTTGCCCATCGAGCGCAGGAACCCGGCGACCTGCCCCCGATGATGCGTGCCGTGGTTGACGACGTGGAGCACGATCTGCCAGACCGGCGACACCCAGGGATGCCCCTTCATGTCGCGATACGAGATCGGCTCGGCGATCGCCGCGTCGGTCAGGCCGGCTGCCCACTCCTGCCAGCGCGCGTAGACCGACGTCCAGTCGGCCGCGAGGTCGCCGAGGACGTATTCCCGTGGCCACTCCTGCGCTCCTCCGCGGATCCGGGCGAGCCACACCCGGTCGGCTCCAAAAACGTGCGTGAGCGTGCCGAGGACGCTTCGGTCGGCGGTCCCGAAATCCCGGACGAGCTCGTCCGGCGAAAGCTCCCGCGCGGCCCCGAGGAGGCGCGCGGTGGCCCACTCCGTGTACGCGAGATGGGCCCGCGCGGCGTCGGGAGAGATCATGCGCCGACTCTAATCGATGTCCGGATCCGGCGATCGGCCTTTCATCCGGGGTGAGAAAATCGGCCCGTGACGATCCGCGGCCGGAGGACGATCGAGTCCCCGCTCCGAAGCCGGATCGCGGCTTTCGACTGGACCGCGATGGCCCGGGACCTCGACGACCGCGGCTTCGCGCGCTCGGGAACGCCGCTCCTGACCCCCGCGGAGTGCGCGGCGCTCGCCTCGCTCTGGGACGATCCCGGCCGGTTCCGGAGCCGCGTCGAGATGGCCCGTCACCGCTTCGGGGAGGGCGAATATCGGTACTTCTCCCGTCCGCTCCCGCGCGCGATCGCCGAAATGCGCGCGGCCCTCTATCCCCGCCTCGCGCCGATCGCCGACGCCTGGATGAAGACGCTCGGGGAACCACGGCGTTTCCCCGCGGCTCTCGGGGGATTCCTCCGCCAGTGCGCGGCCGCCGGCCAGACGAAGCCGACGCCGCTCCTGCTGAAGTACGAGACGGCCGGTTACAACTGTCTGCATCAGGACCTCTACGGAGAGGCGGCCTTTCCGCTCCAGGCGATGGTCCCGCTCTCGGAGCCGGGCGTCGACTACACGGGAGGCGAGTTCCTGCTGGTCGAGCAGCGGCCCCGTGCGCAGTCGGTCGGGACCGCGATCGTCCCCGCCCGCGGAGAGCTCGTGATCTTCCCGAACCGTCTCCGACCGGTCCGCGGCGCGCGCGGCTGGTACCGGGCGGGCGTCCGGCACGGGGCAAGCCGGATTCTCTCCGGTACCCGCTTCGCCCTCGCGATCATCTTCCACGACGGAGCGTGACGGCTGCGCCGTCACGCTCCGTCGTGAAACCTCACCCCCTGCCTCCTCTCCAAGTGGAGAGGGGGAACAAGATTCCCGGCGCAACGGCTGAGCCGTCACGCTCCGTCGTGGGCCGCCCGGCCCGATTCCCTCATTTGAATCATTCGCCGCCACCGGGAACGCGCCATGATGCGGATCGAGGTGACCTTATGACTCCCGTCAAGGCCGATATCGACAAATTCACCGCGGCCGACCTGATGACGAGCAAAGTGATCAGCGTGCATCAGGATCTGGGCGTGCGCGAGCTCGCGGAGTTCCTCGCGGAAAACGAGATCACGGGCGTTCCCGTCGTCGACGACGACGACCAGCTGATCGGCGTCGTCTCGGCGACCGACGTCGCCGAGAAGAGCCGCCGCAACGAGATGGACTTCAACCTCGACCACTCCGACCCCCGCTTCTCCGTGCGCGAGTTCGCCGATCAGATCGACATCGAGGAGATGAAGACCCTCCACGTCGAGAACGATGACCTGCTCGTCCGCGACATCATGACGCCGAAGGTCCTGAGCATCGGCGCGGGGACCCCCGTCTCCGAGATCGCGCGCGAAATGGTCTCCGGCCACGTGCACCGGCTGTTCGTGACCCGTCAGGGGAAGGTCGTCGGCATCGTCTCCGCGCTCGACCTCGTCAAGCTGCTGATCTCGGACTGATCGGCGTCCCGCTCCGCTCGCTTCGACGGGGGACCGCGTCGCCGCCGGTCAGCCGCGTCGCGCGAGAGCGGACGCGGCAAAGCTCGAGACGCCGAGGATCGAAATCATCGGGTTGACCCCCAGCGAAGTCGGGAAGACCGACCCGTCCATCACGTAGAGGTTGTCGAAGAGGTGGTGCTTCAGGCGCGAGTCGACGACCGCGATCCCCGGATCCTCCCCCATCGGCAGCCCGCCCATCTGGTGGGCGGTGAACAGCGCGCAGCGGTTCGGCGCGACCGAGGCCTCGTCGATCTTCGCCAGGTCCCCCTCGGAACGGATCGCGAGCGGCGGCTCGTGGAACGTGAGGACTTCCCGTGCGCCGGCCGCCAGATGCACGCGCGCCATCGTCTTCATCGCCGCCCGCATCGCTTCCGCGAGTGCGGGAACGCGCTCGTAGGAGAACGACAGCCGGCCGTTCCCCCGCTCGGCGACCGTGCCGCCGTGCTCGCCGTCGAGGAAGCCGTCGACCAGGAGACCGATGAGCACCGCGGTGTTCGGAAGCTCTTTCATGGCTCGCCGGTGCTCCGGGCCGAACCCGGCATGCGCGAGGCCGGCGAGCATCGGCTGGGCCGGAGGCGTTTCGAGGAAGAACCCGATCTTCCCCGGCCGGACGGCGAAGTGGCGCGAGCCGACCGTCTGCGGCGCGCCGAAGTAGGGCTCGATCTTCCGGTCGAAATGCGCCGCCGTCGCGAGCGTGGGATGGATCCACGTGCGCCGGCCGACGATCTTGTACGGGTCGGGAAAACCCGAGCGCTGGAGCAGGCGCGGCGAGTTGATGGCTCCGGCGGCGAGCACGAACGTCTTCGCGCGGACCGTGAGCCGCCGCCCGGTCGGGCGGTCTCCCGAGGCGTCGAGGAGCTCGGCGGCCGCCTCGGTGACCCGCCGTCCCCGCCGCAAGAGCCGTGTGACGCGGCAGTCCGCGTACACGGCCGCTCCGCGCGCCGCCGCGTCCGGGAGATACGTCAGGTGCATCGCCTGTTTCGCGTCGACGGGGCAGCCGAGGCCGCACATTCCCAGGAGCATGCAGTTCGAGACGTTCTTCGGCAAAAGGTCGAACCCGTAGCCGAGGCGCTTGGCGCCCTCCATCAGGGCGCGATTGTTCTCGTTGATCTCGGCCGGCTCCATCGTGTGGACGCCCAGCCGCCGCTCGATCTCGTCCCAGTGCGGCCCGAGCGCTTCGAGCGTCACGCCCTCCACGCGTCGCGACCGCCTCCAGAAATCGAGCGTCGACGCGGGCGTCCGGAGGGACGTCGTCCAGTTGACGGTCGACCCCCCGCCCACCGACCGTCCCTGGAGGACCGTGATCGACAGGTCGTCGGTCGCGCGGTTGGCGTGGTCCTGGTAGAGGTTCGGGTACGACCACTCTTCCTGCATCCGGAACTCCGGACGCGTGTGGTAGCCCCCTTCCTCGAGCACGACGACGCGGGCCCCGGCCGATGCGAGGCGGTAGGCCGCGACCGAGCCGCCCGGTCCACTCCCGACGATCGCGACGTCCGCGTCGATTTGCAGATTGGCCGTGACGTCGCGGCCGCGGACCAGGTTCGCGATCTCGACGCCGTTCATTCGAGGACGTCCGGCGGTCCGGGATACCCGATGGCCGCCCACGATGCCGGCGAGGAGTAGTAGCAGGCGCAGCAGATCCGCTTCATCGCCTGAAAGCCGGTGCGGAAGATCGCGATCCGCGACGTCTCCCAGGCGCGCAGCCTCGCCTCGCGCGTGGCGGGACCCGCCGCGGTGAAGGAGGTCCATCCCGTCGCGGTGATCAATCCGGTCGTCCCGTTCTCGAAGAGGTGGAGGAGCCGCGCGAACTCGCGCTGGACGGCCGCCGGAGACCGGGCGAGAAGAGCGTCTACGCGGCCGACGACGTCGACGTCTTCCGCCGACGGCGCCCCCGGCTCGATCGCGAGAACCGATGCCGCGACCGCCGCGAGGATCGACGCCTCCCTCTCGTCGAAAACGCGGAGCCCCGGGCGCGGCTTTCGGCGGCGCGTCGGCCACCAGAAGGCGGCGGTCGCTCCCGCGGCCGCCAGGAGGATCGTGCCGACGATTCCGCGGCGGACGAGCTCGCGGCGGGTCATCGCGGGAGGAGGAGCGCCGTGAGCCATCGCGATCGATCCTATTCTCGGCCCGAGGCGGCCGCCTGGGACATTCGGATCACCCGGGGACGATCGTCGTCTGCTTCGCGTCCGGGGAAGGGAACGAGCCGGCGCCGCGCATGGAGCCTTCTTTCGGCGGCCTACTTCGGCCGCGTCCGGAGCAGCGCGTCGAGCTTCTCCACCGGCCGAGCGAGAACCGCGCGTTCGCCGGAGACGACGATCGGCCGCTGGATCAGGTCGGGATGCTTGGCCATGAGGTTGACGAGCTCGTCATCGGTCAGGTCGCGCTTCTTGAGCTCGAGCTTGCGCGCGACGGGCTCGTCCCACCGGACGGCCTCCCGGATCGGGACGTCGAGGCGGGACAGCAGCGAACGCAGCTTCTCCCTCGAGAGCGGATCCTCGAAGTAGTCGACCGTCTCGAAGTCGGCGCCGGCGTCCTTCAGGCGCGAGATGGCCTGCCGGCACTTCGTACACGTGGGCTTCTGATAGACGACGAACTTTCCATCCACGGTCGGCCTCCCCGGCGAATGGTATCCCTACCGGGCCGCCGAGGCCGTGGGCGCCCTCGCGCGCAGGGCCGCCCACGCGACGAATGCCCAGGAGGCGAGCGCGAGCACCGTCACGCAAAGCGCCACGGCGGCGAGCGGGTGAAGCGGCGCCAGGCGGTCGATCGCTGCTTTCGCGTCCGGCCTCACCGATTCCGCCCGCCGGACGATCGGCTCGATGCCGGCGCCCGCGACGCGCCATGCGATCGCGGCGTCGGCGGCCGCGCGGATGCCCATGATCGCGACTGCGGCGGTCCACGCCCGGCGGTCGCCCCGGCAGATCCCCCATGCCGCGGCGATCTCTGCCGCGGCCATCGCGGCCGCCAGGCCGCGCATCCCGCTTCCGAGCGGATGACCGAAGAACAGGAGCTGGCGGGTCGTCGAAAAGCCGAGATGGAGCGCGAGCAGCGCCCCGACGGCGAGAACCATCGCCGAGGCGAGGTCCGTGATCGAAAGGCGGTCCGTCCAGCGCTCGTCCGGATCCCGGCGGTCGCACTCCGCCTTCACGCCGCGCGCGCGGTAGAAGAGCACGTACGCGCCGGGCAGGACGATGCCGACGAGAAGGATGAAGGCATACGCGCGGATTGCGGGCGAAACGAAGGAAGGGGAAGCGGAGCGTTCGCGCAGGGGCGCGAGGGCGCCGAACATCCGCGGGAGACCGGCGAAGAGGAACGCCGCTCCGATCGCGCCTCCGGCGAGCCAGAGCGACGAGAACGCGAGCGAGAGCGCCCGCGCCCAGCGGCGGGCGAGGATCGAGCCGAATCCGATCGCGAGGAAGAAGGCCGCCGGAGCGAGCGAAAGGGCCGAAGTGACGGGGATCTCCGCGCGGCCGAATTCCGCAGGAATGGATGCGGCGGCGCCGGAAATCGCGAGCAGCGCGTAGATCACCGTCTTGGCCAGGTACAGGACGCCCGCGGCGAGATCCAGGATCCCGAACAGGACGAGGCCGGTCCCGTAATTTCCGGGCGGTGCGGCAGTGTCGATCGAGCTCATGGTTCGCGGCTGACCGGAAGCAGCCCGGGGCCATCCTACGCCGCCCGTCCTCGCGCCGCCATCGCCCGCCCGGTTCGTGATATCAATCCGCCGCAAAGGAGGACACCATGAAGCGACTTCTCCAGGGCGCCCTCGCTGCCATCCTGGCTCTGGGTCTCTGTTCCGCCGTCCGCGCCGCAGACGACGCGAAAAAGCTCGAATCGACTCCCCAGGTGAAGACCTACCGTGCCCTCCTCGCCGCGATGAAGTCCGGAGACTACGCCGCTTACAAGAAATGCATGGTCAAGGAAGCCGGGTCGCAGATGGACGACCAGGCCAAGCAGATGGGCAAGAGCCCGAAGGAAGTTCTCTCGTTCATGGCGATGATGACGCCGTCCGACATCTCCTTCACCGGCCTGAAGGTCGACGGGAAGAAGGCGACCCTCCACGCCGACGGCAAGCTCGATGGCGAGATGAACTACGGGACGATCGAGATGGCCCAGGAAGACGGGCAGTGGAAGGTCGGCCACCAGAGCTGGGCCAACCACAAGTAGAATCCACAGCGCTCACGACTGTGAGCGCGCAGGACTCTATCCCGAGCGAGCGGTGACGCGAGCGCAGCGCTCACGCATGTGAGCGCGGAGGACTCTATCCCCGCGAAGCGGGGATCGCTCACGGCTGTGGTCGCCCGCCTTCCGCCTTCGCCAAGGCTACGGCGGACGAGAGTCGGCTCCTGACTGCCGAAGCTCCGGCGGCGCGGTCCCTCGGTCCTGCACGGGATGACCGATAAAGGCCCCGGCATCCCGCAATTTCGGCATCTCGCTTGCTCGACGGTTTCGAATGGCGCGATTTCAGGCACTTGCGGGGAATTACTTGCGTCCGGCCCGACGCTTTGCGCTGACCGCGGCCGTCGCTCTCGTCTTTTCGACGCTCTCTCCGAGCGCCTTCGGCGACGACGGCCCGCGGCGCGTGCGAAGCCTGTTCGAAGGCGGATGCGAAACGATCTCTCTCGTCCCCGGGCGGCCCTCCGAACCATGCGAATGGCTCGCGCAGGTCCCGGCCGAGACCGTCCCGCCCGCTCCTTCCGCCGCCCCCCGCGCGAGCGACTCGCCCAAGCCCCGCCCGAAGCACTTCTGGACCGCGGCCGGCGAGATCGCGCTTCTCGAAGCGGGGCCGTGGGCCTTCGACCGCTACGTCCTCGACGAGGGGTTCGCGCGCATCTCTCTGCACACCGTCGGCGAGAACTTCAAGAGGGGTTTCGGCTACGACCGCGACACCTTCAACGTCAACCAGTCGTCGCACCCGTATCACGGCAGCCTCTTCTTCGAGGCCGGCCGGTCGAACGGATATTCCTACTGGGAGTCGGGACTCTTCGCGCTTTCGGGAAGCCTGATCTGGGAGTGCTGCATGGAGAACACGAGGCCCTCCACGAACGACCTCGTCAACACGACGCTCGGCGGGATGACGCGCGGCGAGATCTCGCACCGCCTCGCGGTCATGATCCTCGACGACACGGCGTCGGGAAGCTCCCGCTTCTGGCGCGAGCTCGCGGGAGCGATCGTCAATCCCGTCGGCGCGCTGTCGCGGCTCGCCCGCGGGGACATGACGCGCGATTTCCCGAACCCCGACGAGCGCTTCCCCGGGAGCTTCGCCGTCTCCGGCGATCTCGGTTACCGGCACGTCGGCGGAAGCGCCGTGCGGCCGGACCAGTGGACCCTTTCCCTCTCGGCGCTCTACGGCGATCCTTTCGCGGGAGACATCCACAAGCCGTTCGACACCTTCTGGATCGGCGCCGACTTGAACACTCCGGGCGGAGTGGTCTCCCGGATCGAGGAGCGCGGAATCCTCCGGGGCTGGGAGCTCACCGATGCGTCGGATGCCGTGCGGCACGTCGTCGGGTTCTCGCAGGAATACGAGTACCTGAACAACGAGGCGCAGGTCGTCGGGGCGCAGGCGTTCAGCGCCGGCATCCTCTCGAAGTACCGGATCGGAAAGCTCGCCGCGGCGACCGATTTCACGGTTCTCGCGATCCCGCTCGCCGGGATCAAGACCACGGACTTCGCGAACCCGCAGACGGGCCGCAGCTACGACTACGCCCCGGGCGGAGGAGTGCGCGCGGAAGCGCGCCTCTATGCCGGCGCGCGCGAGATCGCGGCCGCCGGCTACGGGATCATCTGGACGCGCACCGTCGACGGCGCCTCGCGCAACAACCGGCTCGAGTTCTTCCGTGGAGAGATCCGCGTCCCGGTCACCGGCGTGCTCGGCGTGGGCGGCAGCTACTCGTGGTACAGCCGGAAGACGACGTATCCGGGGTTCTTCGAATCGCAGAGGACGCAGAACGAGTGGCGCGCCTTCGTCAACGTCGCGTTCGGCGCCTCGCGAAGAACGGGGTCCGGGTCGCCCGAGACGCCGTCGACCCGGTGACCGGCTCCCGCCGTGCGCCACCGACGAGCTTCCGCATTCGCTCGTCTACCCGACCAACGCCGTCCATGGTTCTACTGCAAGTGCGCGAGTGATCGGCGTCCCTTCCGTTGCCGCCTCACGCCACGTAGAACAGCACGGCGACGAAGTGGAGCACGCTCCCGCCGAGGACGAAGAGGTGGAAGACACCGTGGCTGTGCGCATACTTCTCGTCCACGAGATAGAAGACGACGCCGGCCGTATACAGCAGCCCGCCCGCGAGGAGCCACCCGATCCCGCGGGGCCCGATCGCCCGCTCGAGCGGAAAGAAGAATGCCGCCGCGAGCCATCCCATGAAGAGGTACAGAGAGACCGACAGCGCGCGGATGCGCCGCGGGAGCAGGAACTCCTGGGCGATCCCGGCGGCGGCGAGCGCCCAGACCGCGGCGAGGAGCCACCCGCCTCCGGCGCGCCGCAGGCTCACGAGCGCGAACGGCGCGTAGGTCCCGGCGATCAGCACGTAGATGCTCGTGTGGTCCAGCTTGCGAAACACGCGTTTCGCCGGGCCGGAAAGCGCGTGGTACAGCGTCGAGAACAGGTACAGCGCGACCATCGAGACGCCGTAGAGCGCGAAGCTCGCGATCTTCCACGGATCGCCGCCGCGGGCCGCCGTCGAGACGAGCGCCGCGAGCCCCGCGACCGCGAAAACCGACCCGGCGAGATGGGTGGCGCTGTTGAAGATCTCTTCCCGGACGACCATCCCGTCACGATCCCACCGGGCCGCGAGCCCCGACAGATGCGCTTACGTCAGCTTTTCATGAAATTTGCGAATCCGGCGCGGCGTTTGGCTTACCGTCGGATGGCCCCGCCGGGGGCTCGAAAGGAGACGCTTCTTGAAGACCTTCGTCGCACTCGCTTCTCTCGTCGCCGCCGGATGGGCGGCCTCCGCCGCCGCGGCGCCGACGACCTGGACGATCGACCCGAACCACTCCGCCGCCCAGTTCGCGGTCCGGCATCTGATGGTCTCCAACGTCCGCGGCGAATTCGGGAACGTCCGCGGCGCGATCGTCTTTGACGCCGAGGATCCATCGAAGACGACCGTCGAAGCGACGATCGACGCGACGACCGTGAACACCCGCGTCGCCGCCCGAGACAACGACCTCAAGAGCGAAAACTTCTTCGACGTCGCGAAGTATCCGACGATCACTTTCCAGTCGACGGCGGTCAAGCCGGCCGGCCCGAACACGTTCGAGGTGGCCGGGAATCTCACGATGCGGGGAGTGACGAAGACCGTGACGCTCCACGTCGAGGCCACCGATGCCGTGAAAGACCCTCGGGGGAACGAACGAAAAGGCGCCGAAGCGACGACGAAGCTCAGCCGGAAAGAGTTCGGCGTCAGCGCCGATCCCGGAATCGTCGGCGACGAGGTCCGGATCACGATCGATCTCGAGGCGACGCACAAGCCGGGCTAGCGCCCGGGGAAACCGCCGCGGCCAGTTGCGGCGGCGCGGTCAGAGCCCGAGGTCTGACAGCCCGGGATGCCCGTCCGGCCGCCGGCCGAGCGGCCACCGGTACTTCCTTTCCGATTCCTTGATCGGCAGGTCGTTGATGCTCGCGTGGCGCCGCTTCATCAGCCCGTCTTTGTCGAACTCCCAGTTCTCGTTGCCGTAGGCCCGGAACCATGTTCCCGCGTCGTCGTGCCATTCGTACGCGAACCGCACCGCGATCCGGGCTTCGTGGAAGGCCCACACCTCCTTGATGAGCCGATAGTCGAGCTCCTTTGCCCATTTGCGCCGGAGGAACTGCACGATCTCCTCCCGCCCGGAGAGGAACTCGGCGCGATTGCGCCACACGCTGTCGACGGAATAAGCGAGCGCCACGCGCTCGGGCTCCCGCGTGTTCCACGCATCCTCGGCGAGCCGGACCTTCTGGGCGGCGGTCTCGGCGGTGAACGGAGGAAAGGGAGGGCGGCGATTCGACGGATCGTTCATGGCGAGCTTCCTTTCGATTCGCTCCCGGCGGAGCGATGCTCTGCTCTTCGCGCGGCCCGCTCGAGCGGCGCGTCGAGACACGAATTGTGAGCCGTCGCCGGACGGCCCGCAAGAGACGGGCGCCGCGGATGGCGCCGCGCCGCCCAGAAAGGCCCCGGGCTGGCGGCTGCCGGAATCGGTCCATAATCGCAGCCGCGATCTCCCGGAGGAGGAATGTGATGGAACCCGGAAACGACGAAAACGAGAAGCGCTGCGTCCGAATCCGCCGCGAGCCGGCGGTCCAGATGTCGGGCCCAATGGGAACCGCGATCATCAGCCGCGTCCCCTCGTTCCGGGTGCAGCGCCACGACGAGGAGAAGTCGGTCTTCTGCACGATCTCGCACCTGGCCGAGCGGCTCGAGGCGTGCGGCCTGACTCCCGCCGCGATCGAGGACGCCCTCGTTCGCGCCGAGGCGCTCGAGGATCCCGGCGACTCGATCGAGGTCGAGATCGGGTGACGGCCGGGAGAAGCGGAGCGGCGCGCTCCCGGCCTGGGCGATGATCACCGCCGTCGCCGCCGCGATCGCTCTCGCGGCTTCATCCGCGTCCGGTGCAGACCGGCACTCCGCTCCGGTTCCCGAGATCCGCCGTGTCGACGGATCGGTCCTGACTCCGCGGCAGGTCGACGCCGCCGTCCGAAGCCTCATGCAAGCCGGCCGCGTGCCCGGTCTCGGGCTCGCGCTCGTCCGCGAAGGCCGTCTCGCGTACGTGAACGCGTACGGAATGGCGAACGTCGAGAAAAATCGCCCGCTCGCGGCGGACACGGTCATGTACGGCGCGTCGCTGACGAAGCTCGCCTTCGCCTACATGGTCATGCAGCTCGTCGACGAGGGCGTCATCGATCTCGACCGCCCGATCGCCGCATACCTGAAGAAGCCGCTCCCCGACTACCCGAAGTACGCCGATCTCGCCGGCGACTCCCGCTGGAAAGCGCTCACCGCCCGGATCCTTCTCTCCCACACCTCGGGATTTCCGAACTTCCGGTTCCTGAACCCGGACGAGAAGCTCGACTTCAAGTTCGATCCCGGCACGCGCTACGCCTATTCCGGCGAAGGGATCAATCTCCTTCAGTTCGTGATCGAGGAAGGGCTCGGCCGCGACGTCGGCGCCGAGATGCAGCGGCGGGTCTTCGAACGATTCGCAATGAAGCGCACGAGCATGACCTGGCGCGACGACTTCGCCGATAACGTGGCCGACGGCTACGGCGTCGACGGGAAGCCGCAACCGCACGATCACCGATCGCACGTTCGCGCGGCCGGCTCGATGGACACGACGATCGCCGATTTCGCGCGGTTCCTCGCGGGCCTCGTCCGAGGCGACGGGCTCTCTCCGGCTTCGCGCGCCGAAATGCTCAGGCCGCAGATCGCCATCGTTTCGGCCCACCAGTTCCCGACGCTCGAGCCCGCCGTGAACCCGCACGACCGCGACGTCGGGCTCTCCTCCGGGCTCGGCTCCGTCCTCTTCCGCAGCTCGTTTGGGCCCGCCTTCTACAAGGGGGGCCACGACGACTGGACCGACAATCTGGCCGTCTGCGTGGCTCCGAAGGAGAGCTGCATCCTTCTTCTCTCCAACAGCATGCGCGCGGAAACGATCTACCCGGCCCTCGTGGAGTCGCTTTTCGGAAAGACGAATCTTCCCTGGTCGTGGGAGTACAACCCCGCGTCGTCGCCGGCGCCGGTGGCGCGGCGATGAAGGTCCCCTCGCCCTTGAAACGGGAAATCGAAGCCTCGCTCGCCGCCGTTGAGCGCTGAGGTCCGTTCCTGGAGAAAGGCGCGAAAAGGGTGTCCCCGATTCGGCCC
>Ga0075276_10000380_pt1 | contig 11980 bp, 15 predicted proteins | sample SF_Rice_5C_80N_4_FD_69770 | JGI IMG/M metagenome (GOLD analysis project Ga0075276, IMG submission 69770) | Rice paddy soil microbial communities from Twitchell Island, California, USA - SF_Rice_5C_80N_405 | ecosystem: Environmental > Terrestrial > Soil > Paddy field/soil | place: USA: Twitchell... | reverse complement strand
GGCGGCGAGGCGCAGCGGCTGCGGCTCGCGACGCAGATCGGCTCGCAGCTCGTCGGCGTCCTGTACATCCTCGACGAGCCGTCGATCGGCTTGCACCAGCGCGACAACGCGCGGCTCATCGCGACGCTCGAGCGGCTCCGCGACATCGGCAACACCGTCGTCGTCGTCGAGCACGACGAGGAGATGATGCGGCGGGCCGACTGGCTCGTCGACATGGGGCCGGGCGCGGGCCTGCACGGCGGCGAGGTGGTCGCCGAAGGGCCGGCGGCGAAGGTCGCCCGCAACCGCCGCTCGGTCACCGGCCAGTTCCTCTCGCACACGCGCACGATCGCGATCCCGGACCGGCGCGACGACGACCGCGGCGCATTCGTCATCCGCGGCGCCGCGCAGCACAACCTGAAGGGCATCGACGTCGAGTTCCCGATCGGGAAGTTCGTCTGCGTCACGGGCGTGTCCGGATCGGGGAAGTCGACGCTCGTGAACGAGATCGTCTTCAAGGCGCTCGCGAACCGCCTCAACCGCGCACGGGTGAAGCCGGGCGCGCACACGGGCGTCGAGGGAATCGAGGCGTTCGACAAGGTGATCGAGATCGACCAGAAGCCCATCGGCCGGACGCCACGCTCGAACCCGGCGACGTACACCGACCTCTTCACGCACATTCGCGAGCTCTACTCGCTGACACCGGAGTCGAAGGTGCGCGGCTACAAGCCGGGCCGCTTCTCATTCAACGTGCGCGGCGGCCGCTGCGAGACATGCAAGGGCGACGGGCAGATCAAGATCGAGATGCACTTCCTGCCCGACGTGTACGTGCCGTGCGAGACGTGCAAGAGCGCGCGCTACAACCGCGAGACGCTCGAGGTCCGGTTCAAGGGCAAGTCGATCGCGGACGTCCTCGAGATGTCGGTCGAGGAGGCGCTGCAGTTCTTCGCCAAGATCCCGAAGATCCGCCGGCGCCTGCAGACGCTCCACGACGTCGGCCTCGACTACATCAAGCTCGGCCAGCCGGCGACGACGCTGTCGGGCGGCGAGGCGCAGCGGGTCAAGCTCGCCGCCGAGCTGTGCAAGGTCGCGACGGGCAAGACGCTCTACATCCTCGACGAGCCGACGACCGGCCTCCACTTCGCCGACATCGAGAAGCTGCTCGAGACGCTTCAGCGTCTCGTTGACAACGGCAACACGATGATCGTCATCGAGCACAACCTCGACGTCATCAAGCAGGCCGACTGGATCGTCGACCTCGGCCCGGAGGGCGGCGAGGCGGGCGGCGAGATCGTCGCCGTCGGCACGCCCGAGGACGTCGCCCGGGTCGACGGCAGCTTCACCGGCAGCTTCCTGCACCACGTGCTGCCGGCGGCCGCGGTTGCCGCCGCCTGACCCGAACGAAAGCCTTGCGTCGCAAGAGTAGGGCGGCGTGCTCGACCTCTGCCTGCTGGCAGTGATGGACGACGGTCCGGCATACGGCTACGAGATGACCAGACGACTGCGCGACCGAGGTCTCGCGATCGTCGGCGAGGGCTCCATCTATCCGTTGCTGGGCCGCCTGGAGCGTGACGTCTGGTCGAGACGCACCGGGGCGCCAGTGACGGTGGGCCGCCGCGGAAGTACTACCGCCCCTCGAGCGCCGGCCGGCCGGCACTCGCGCTCGGCGTCTCCGAATGGAGAGCTGTCCGCGATGCCGTCGACGCGGTGCTAGCCCCTGTCGAGGTCGAGGTGGCCACATGAGTGATTTCGTCGATGGCCTTCACCGCCGCAGGGGTCCCGCTGATCGTCTCGGCGCTGCTGCTCGCGACCGGAAACCCGAAGGCCTCGTACCGCCGGCATCGGCCGATCGGTCATCAGCACGAGCGCATCCACGCCGGTCGAGTGGATCCTGCTGTTGGTCGCGCTCGTCGCGCTCGGCTTCGCTGCCTGGCTGTGGTCGAGCTGGGCCCGCTCGCGCCCGCCCGGCGTCGCTGCCTAGAGCACGGCCTGCGTCTGCGTGACGCGGGCGACGAGCTTGCCGGAGTCGTCGTACAGCTCGGTGTCGACGACGATCGTGCGCCGTCCCGTGTGCAGCGGCCGGGAGATCGCATGCACGTAGCCGGAGCGCACCGGCCCGAAGAAGTTCGTCTTCGACTCGATCGTCGCCGTACCGGCCGCTCCCTCGGGCAGGTTGAGGAACGCGCAGAAGCCGCCGACGTTGTCGGCGAGCCCCATGAGGGCGCCGCCGTGCATCACGCCTCCTGCCGTGCACGTCTCCTCCGACCATGCAAGGCGCGCGTGTACCTCGTGCGGCGACGCCGACACCATCTCCATGCCGAGGAACGCCGTGAACGGCGCCGCGGCGGCGACCTGCGCCGTCAGCTCGGGATCGGCCGGGTCCACGCCCGTGAGGCTACCCTCCGGGCGTGAGCGAAGCGGCCGAGGCTCCCTCCGCGCTCGAGCGCAGCTGGTGGCTTCGCGCCCCCGCCGTGCTCGTCGCACCGCACGCCGTCTTCGTCTCGCTGCACGACGACTCGCGCGAGGCGGCCGAGGGCCGACAGGAGCAGATCACCGCGATCGCCGGCCTCGCCGGCATCGCGGGCGTCCTCGGCACCCCCATCGCGAGGCAGCTGCTGAACGACGGGTCGATGTCGACCTCCCTGATTCCCGTCTGGGCGTTCCTCGGCGGCGTCTTCTACGCGCTCGCCTTCTACTGGCTCGGCGGCGCGCTCCTGTTCGGCGCGTCGCGCCGGCTCGGGAGCCTCGGGAGCTGGCGCCGCTCCCGGCAGCTGCTCGGCCTCGCCTCGGCTCCGCTCGCGCTCACCCTCTTCACGCTGTGGCCGGTGCGCATCGCCGTCTACGGCATCGACCTCTTCCGCACGGGTGGGGACGACTACGGCCGCGGCGACACCATCTTCGGCGCCTTCGAGTACGCGGCGCTCGCCTGGAGCCTCTGGCTCGTCGTCGCCGGCGTGCGCTCCGTCCACGGCTGGACGTACGGGCGGGCCGTCGCGGCCGTTGCTCTGGCGGCCGTCGTGCCGGCTCTGCTGGTCCTCGCGACCACGGTCTGAGGAGAAACCCGCAGCGGCGCTCAGGCGGCCCGCGGATGATCGGCTGGCCGCCTGCAATGATCGTGTCTCCATGGACACCATGTGGGCCGTCCGCAAGCGTGCCGCCGCGCCCGGGCTCGTCCTCGACGAGGTCCCGGTGCCGAGGCCGGCCGACGACGAGGTGCTCGTGCTCGTCGAGGCGGCCAGCGTCTGTGGCACCGACTTGCACATCTTCCGCTGGGACGCCTGGGCGCAGCAGCGGATCGAGCCGCCGCTGACGCTCGGCCACGAGTTCGCCGGCACCGTCGTCGAGATCGGCCGCAACGTGCGCCACGTCGCCGTCGGCGACTACGTCTCCGCCGAGAGTCACGTGACGTGCGGCGCGTGCTTCCATTGCCGCACCGGGCAGGCGCACATGTGCGAGCAGACGCAGATCCTCGGCGTCGACCGCGCCGGCGCATTCGCGCAGTACGTCGTCGTTCCCGAGTCGGTCGTGTGGCAGAACGACCGGGCGAAGCTCCCGCCCGAAATCGCGACGCTGCAGGAGCCGTTCGGCAACGCCGTCTTCGCGCTCAGCCACGTCGACGTCTCCGCGAAGTCCGTCGCGATCCTCGGCTGCGGGCCGGTGGGGTTGTTCAGCATCGGCATCGCGCGTGTGTCCGGCGCGACGCGCGTGCTCGCCTCCGACCGCAAGCCGTTCCGTCTGGGTCTCGCCGAGCGCATGGGGGTGACCGCGGCGCTGGACACAGGCACCGTCGACGATGCTGCCGCATGGTTCGTCGAGCAGAACGAAGGAGTGCACCCGGACGTCGTCTTCGAGATGTCGGGTGCGCCGCAGGCGATCCAGGACGCCTTCAGGATCGTCCGCAACGGCGGCCGCGTCATCCTCTTCGGCATTCCCGCCGAGCCGGTCCGGCTCGACGTCGCCGAAGCGCTCATCTTCAAGAACCTCGAGGTCTCGGCCGTGAGCGGCCGCCGCGTGTGGGACACGTGGTACCGGACACGCTGGCTGCTCGAGCACGGTGTCGTCGACCTGCGCCCGCTGATCACCGCCGAGCTCGGGCTCGAGGGATTCCAGCGCGCCTTCGACTTGCTCGACAGCGGCGAGGCCTGCAAGATCGTGCTCCATCCGGAGCGTGCGGCCGTGGAGGTGGCGGCATGAAGCTGCAGGAGGAGATCGGCGCCGAGCTCTCGTCTCTCCGCGAGGCGGGAACGTACAAGCGGTTCAACACGCTCGAGACGCCGCAGGGGCCGGTGGTGCGCATGGCCGGCCGCGGCGACGTGATCGTCCTCTCGTCCAACAACTACCTCGGGCTCGCCGACCATCCCGACGTCGTTCGCGCCGGGATCGAGGGGCTGGAGCGCTACGGCGCCGGCACCGCGTCTGTGCGCTTCATCTGCGGCACGTTCGAGCCGCACCTGCAGCTCGAGCACGACCTCGCCGAGCTGTCGGCGACGGAAGCCGCGCTGACCTACGTGTCGTGCTGGAACGCGAACGAGGCAGCGATCCCGACGCTTGCCGACGAGCACACCGTGATCATCAGCGACGAGCTCAACCACGCGTCCATCATCGACGCCGTCCGCCTGTCGAAGCCGGAGCGGAAGGTGCGCTACAAGCACTCGGACATGGGCGAGCTGCGCGATGCGCTCCGCGCGTGCGAGCGCGGGCAGCGGAAGCTCGTCATCACCGACGGCGTCTTCTCGATGGAGGGCGACCTCGCGAAGCTGCCCGACATCCTCGAGCTCGCGCGTGCGCACGACGCGGTCGTCGTCGTCGACGACTCGCACGGCGTCGGCGCCGTCGGCAAGACCGGCCGTGGCGTCGCCGAGCACTTCGGCGTGCTCGGCCAGGTCGACGTGATCACCGGGACGCTCGGCAAGGCGCTCGGCGGCGCGGCCGGGGGCTACGTCGCCTCGTCGGCGGAGGTCTGCGACCTGCTCGCGCAGCGCTCGCGGCCGCAGCTCTTCTCCAACGCGCTACCGCCGACGGTCGCGTGCAGCGCCCGCGCCGCGGTCGGCGTCCTCCGTTCGCGGCCCGATCTCGTCGTGAAGCTGCGCGAGAACACGCAGTGGTTCCGCGGCGCTCTCCGTGAGGTCGGCTTCCGGCCGCTCGACGGCGAGGCGGCGATCATCCCGATCATCGTCGGCGAGACCGCCCGCGCGATCGAGCTCTCCGAGCGGCTGCTCGAGCGCGGCGTGTTCGTGACCGGGTTCGGCTATCCCGTCGTGCCGGAGGGCACGGCGCGGATCCGCGTGCAGATGTCGGCCGCGCTCGAGCCGATCCACCTCGAGCGCGCTCTCGCCGCGTTCGTCGAGGTCGGCCGCGAGTCAGGCCTTCTCCGCTGACTCGAACGCCGCCAGCTCCTCCGCCGGCATCGCGTACGTGTGCTGCTCCTCGGGGAACGCGCCGCTGCGCACCTCCTCGGCGAAGCGCCCGAGCGCCTCGGTGATCGCCTCGCCGAGGTCGGCGTAGCGCTTCACGAAGCGCGGCGCGCGACCGTCGTAGTAGCCGAGCATGTCGTGCCAGACGAGCACCTGCCCGTCGCAGTCGCCGCCTGCGCCGATGCCGATCGTCGGCACCGAGAGTGCCCGCGTCACGCTGCCGGCGACCGCGGCGGGGACAGCCTCGAGGACGATCGCGAAGCAGCCGGCCGCCTCGAGCGCCGCGGCCTCCTCGAGCAGGAGGCGCGCCCGCTCGGCCGTCCGGCCCTGAGCCTTGAAGCCGCCGAGCACCGTCGCCGTCTGCGGCGTGAGCCCCACGTGGCCCATGACGGGCACGCCCGCCTGAACGATCGCATGCGCGCGCTCGACCGTCGTGCCGCCCCGCTCGAGCTTGACCGCGTCGGCGCCGCCGTCCTTGACCAGACGGACCGCGTTCGCGACCGCCTGCTCGTTGGAGATCTCGTACGAGCCGAACGGCATGTCGGCGATCACGAGCGGGCGCTTTGCACCGCGCGTCACCCACTGGGTCATGAACAGGATCTCCTCGAGGGAGACGGCGACCGTCGACTCGCGGCCGTGCACGACCATGCCCGACGAATCGCCGACGAGGATGAGATCGACGCCGGCGGCATCGGCGAGGCGGCCGCTCGGCGCGTCGTAGGCGGTGACCATCACGATCTTCTCGCCGCGCTTCTTCATCTCGCGCAGCTCTGGAAGAGGAAGCTTGCCGGCGGTCCAGGATGCGTAGCGCTGCGGCTTCACGAGAGGTCTCCTTTCACGAGCACGTTGTCGATGAGACGGGTCGCGCCGACGCGGACGGCGGCGGCGAGGATGGCGGCGCCGTCGAGATCGAGCAGCTCGACGTAGTCGGGGTCGAGGCCGTTCAGCTCGGCGCGCGCCGCCGAGACCGGGTCGGCTTCTGCGGCAGCGTGCGCGAGCGCGCGCGGAAGGCCGAGGGCACGCTCGCGCTCGGCGGGGGAGAGGCGCACGTTGCGCGACGAGAGCGCGAGCCCGTCGGGGTCGCGCACGGTCGGCAGCACGCGGATCTGCACGCCGAGGTTCAGGTCGCGCACGAGGCGGCGCACGACGATCGCCTGCTGCGCGTCCTTCTGGCCGAAGTACGCGCGCCGCGGGCGGACGATGGTGAAGAGCTTGAGGCAGACGGTCGCGACGCCGCGGAAGTGGCCGGGCCGCTCGGTGCCTTCGGCCCCCGTGTCGCCCGGGTCGACCCACGTCGTGAACCCGGGCGGGTACATCTCGTCCACCGGGGGCGCGAACAGGACGTCGACGCCCGCGCGCTCGGCGACCTGCGCGTCGCGCCCCTCGTCGCGCGGATACGCCGCGAGGTCGGACTGCTCGTCGAACTGCGCGGGGTTGACGAAGAGCGACGCGACGACCGTCTCGTTCTCGGCGCGCGCCGCTCCGAAGAGCGACACGTGCCCTGCGTGCAGCGCGCCCATCGTCGGGACGAGACCGACCTCGCCTTCCAGCTGCAGCTCGCTGATCCGGCGGACGATCTTCACGTCGCGATCGCCAGTGTCGCGTCGGCGAGCGTCTCGTACAGGCCCTCGAGGTCGGGCCGCTCGGCTCGGATCGCATCCCTGTGCGCGGCCACGGTCGCCCAGTCGCCGCGCGAGATCGGGCCCGTGAGCTCGAACCCGTTCTCGATCGTGCGCAGCATGAGCGGCTCGAGCGCCTCTGGAGGCGCGCCTGCAGCCTCGAACAGGAGCGTCGCCGCGCGCTGCAGCGTGACGATGTAGTTCGACGCGAACACCGCGCCCGCGTGGTAGAGCGTCCGCGCGCCGTCGTCGAGGTCGAACGGGCGCAGGCCGAGCGTCTGCGCGAGCCAGACGCCCGCACCGCGCGCCTCTTCGCTCTCCGCCGTGACGGCGGCCCACGCGCCGTCGAGCTGCTCCGGCCCGCGTGCGCGCGTGAACGTCTGCAGGGGGTGCATGCCGAAGCGCCGCTCGTGCGGTGCGAGCGCGGCGAGCGGCGTCGCCCCGCCCACGTGCGCGAGCCACGGCCCCGGCGCGATCGACGCGGCGACCTCGGCGATCGCCCCGTCCGGCACGCACAGGAGGACGAGCTCCGGATCCGCCGCATCGAGATCGAGGGCGCGCTCGCGCAAGCGTCCGGCGATCGCCGCGCCGGCGCGACCCGAGCCGATGACCTGGATTCGACTGAACACGTCTGCGCTCCAGCTCCGTAGTGGATGCCGGGCGCCTACGAGTGTACCCGGATGGGATTCGACGGCGCGGAGCCGAGCCTGAGGGCATGGCGGTCAACGTGTGGACGGTCACGCTCGCGGCTGCCGTGACGGCGATCGCCACGGGGCTCGGCGCACTCCCGTTCGTCTTCGTGCGGGACATGAGCCGTCGCTGGCTTGGGACGTCGAACGCGACGGCCGCGGGATTCATGCTCGCCGCGAGCGTCGCGCTCCTCTGGCAGGGCTGGGGTCTCGGGCCCGGCCGTCTCGCCGCCGGCGCCGCGCTCGGTGCCGCCTTCCTCTGGGCGTTTCGCAAGCTCTTGCACGGCCACGATGATCTGGAGATCGGCCGGCTCGCCGGCGACGACGCGATCAAGGCGCTCGTGATCGTCGGCGTGATGACCATCCACTCGGCGAGCGAGGGCGTCGGAGTCGGCGTGTCCTACGGCGGCGGCGAACGGCTCGGGATCCTCATCACGCTCGCGATTGCCGTGCACAACATCCCCGAGGGGCTTGCCATCAGCCTCGTGCTCGTGCCTCGCGGGACGAGCGTCCGCATGGCCGCGTGGTGGAGCGTCTTCTCGAGCCTGCCGCAGCCGCTGATCGCGCCGCTCGCGTTCCTGTTCGTGGAGCAGTTCCGCTCGGTGCTCCCGGTCGGCCTCGGCTTCGCCGCGGGGGCGATGATCTGGATGGTGGCGACCGAGCTCATGCCGGAGGCGATCCAGGACGCTCCGCCCCGGTGGCTCGTGCTCGCGGGCGGCACGTCGTTCGTCGTCATGCTCGGGAGCCAGCTCGCCCTCTTCGGCGTCTAGACTGTCCTCGTGCCGATCTACGAGTACGTCTGCATGGAGTGCGAGTCGCACTTCGAGGAGCTCGTCCGCGGGGAGGAGAAGGTCTGCTGCCCCGACTGCTCGGCGACGAACGTCTCCAGGCAGTTCTCGAAGTTCGCCGTCCACGGCGCCTCGACGCAGCCGAGCTTCGGCGGCGGCGGCGGAGGCTGCTGCGGCGGCTCCTGCGGCTGCGGCCACTAGGCCGTTGCCGGAGAAGCTGACCCGCGCCGAGCGCGAACAGCTCGAGGCGGAGCTGGCGGAGCTCGAGGGCCCTCGCCGCCAGGCGGCCGTCGAGGCGATCGCCGTAGCGCGCGCGCACGGCGACCTGTCCGAGAACTTCGAGTACCACGCCGCGAAGAACGAGCAGGGGCTCCTCGAGGCGCGGATCGCGAGGCTGCGCGCTCGGCTGCACGACGCCGAGGAGCTCGACCAGTCGGCCGTCGCCGTCGGCGGAAAGGTCACCGTGGGCTGTCAGGTCGACCTCGTGCAGGAGAGCGGCGAGCCGATGACGGTCGTCATCTCGAGCGTCGGCGGCGTCTCCCCCGAGTCGCCGGTGGGCAAGGCGCTCCTGGGTCATTCGGAGGGGGACGAGGTCGTCGTCGAGGCGCCGCGCGGAGCCTGGCGCGCGCGGATCGTCGGCGTCCGGGCAAGCTCGTAGACTGCCGGTCCGTGAGCGCCGTCCCCGTCGAGCGCGACGATCTCGATGCGTACGCCCAGTCGGTCGCCGGCTGCACGCGCTGCCGGCTCGCGCAGGGACGCACGCAGGTCGTGTTCGGCGCCGGCAACCCGCACGCGGAGCTGATGTTCGTCGGCGAGGCTCCCGGCTTCCACGAGGACAAGCAGGGCCTGCCGTTCGTCGGCCAGGCCGGGAAGCTGCTCGAGAAGCTGCTCGCCGGCGTCGGCATGCAGCGGACGGACGTCTACATCGCGAACGTCCTCAAGTGCAGACCTCCCGGCAACCGCGACCCGCAGCCGGACGAGATCGAGGCCTGCGAGAGCCATCTCTTCCGGCAGATCGAGCTGATCGAGCCGACGATCGTCGCGACGCTCGGCAACTTCGCGACGAAGCTCCTCTCCGGCCGGCCGCTCGGCATCACGCGCGTGCACGGGCAGGAGCAGGAGACGACTCTCGGCGGCCGCACGGTGACGCTGTACCCGCTCTACCACCCGGCGGCGGCGCTGTACACGCCGGCGATGCTCAAGGTGCTCGAGTCCGACTTCGCGCGCATCCCGGAGCTGCTCGGCCGCGCGCTCGCGCCGCCCGAGCCGGAGCTCGCGCTCGTCACGGAGGCAGCGCCTCCGGCCGAGCAGCTCGGTCTGTTCTAGACGCCTTCGACGGCGACCATGCGCAGGTTCGCGGCGCCCTCGCGCAGCGCCTTCGCCTCCTGGTACTCGGGCGAGTCGTACCAGCGCTTCGCCGTCTCCAGGTCGGGGAACTCGAGGATGACGATGCGGCTCGGCCGCCAGTCGCCCTCGAGCACGGCGAGCTCGCCGCCGCGCGCGACGAAGCGTCCGCCGCCGCCGGCGACGGCTCCCGGCGAGGCGGCCTTGTACCGCTCGTACTGGTCCGGATCGGTGATGTCGGTCTCGACGATGACGTATGCAGGCATGGCCGGACTTTACGCTTCGCCCGTGGCGGAGACCGAGACCGGCTCACCGGAGGAGACGGAGGCGCTGGCGGCCGAGCTGGCCGCGCGGCTGCATCCCGGCGACGTCGTCACGGTCGCGGGCGAGCTCGGGAGCGGCAAGACGACGTTCGTCCGCGGGGCCTGCGCCGCGCTCGGGGTGCGCGAGCGCGTGACGAGCCCGACGTACACGATCGGCCACCGCTACCACGGCGCGGACGGGGAGATCTCGCATCTCGACCTGTACCGCTTCGCGGGGATGTCGGCGGCCGAGTGGGGCGACCTCGAGCCCTACTTCGAGGACGCGATCGCGTTCGTGGAATGGCCCGAGGCGGGTGAGGGCGTGCTCCCCTCGCCGCGCTACCGCGTGCAGATGCGTCATGCTGGGGACGCGCGTAGGGTGGTCTCGATCGACGAGTGCTGACGTTGGCTTTCGACACGGCGACGCAGGTGGCGACGAGCGCGCTCGTCGACGACGGGGAGCTCCTCGGCGAGCGGGCGTCCCGTGCCCAGACGCTGCTCGAGGACGTCGACGCCCTGCTGCGGCAGGCGGGCGCCCATCCGCACGACCTCGAGGCGCTTGCCGTCGGGGTCGGCCCCGGCAGCTTCACGGGAGTGCGCATCGGGCTCGCTGCGGCGCGCGGCCTCGCGCTCGGGTTGAACGTCCCCGGCGCCGGCGTCTCGACGCTCGCCGCTCTCGCCGCGGGAGCGCCCGGTGCCGTGCCCGTCGTCGACGCGCGCCGGCGCGAGGTGTTCGCGCTCGTCGACGGCGAGCCGGCCGTGCTCGCACCGCAGGAGCTCGACGTCCGGCCAGGGACGACGTACGTCGGCGACGGCGCGCGCCGCTATCGCGCGCTTCTGGAGGAGCGCGGAGGTGTCGTGCCCGCGGACGACGACGAGCGGCATCTGCCGCGGGCGCGCTTCCACGCCGCCCTCGCGCGCGACTTCGGCCCGGTCGACGAGATCCAGCCGCTGTACCTGCGCGTGCCCGACGCGGAGAAGAGCGTCCGGTGACCACGCTCGAGCTGCGCCGCCTCGGCCTCTCCGACCTGGCGGCGATCGAGGAGATCGAGCGCCGCTCGTACCGCACGCCGTGGTCGCGCTCGATGTTCGCGGGCGAGCTCGCAAAGCCGAGCTCGATCTGCCTCGGCGCCTTCGGCGCGGACGGGGAGGAGACGAGCACGCTGCGCGGCTACCTGATCGTCTCGCGGTACGTGGACGCGTGGCACGTCATGAACGTCGCCGTCGACCCCGACCATCGCGGCCACGGCATCGCGTCGCTGCTCCTCGAGCGGCTGTTCGAGCTGACCGCAGACGACGCGCGCCGCGGCTACACGCTCGAGGTGCGCGTCTCCAACGCGACGGCGATCGGCCTGTACGAGCGGCTCGGCTTCGAGGCGAGAGGCCTCCGCCGCGGCTACTACACGGACAACCGCGAGGACGCGCTCATCATGTGGAAAGACCCGGTCGCGCGCTGATACTGGGGATCGAGACGAGCTGCGACGAGACCGCCGCCGCGCTCGTCACCGCAGACGGCGAGATCCGTGCGAACGTCGTCTCCTCGCAGGCCGACCTGCACGCACGCTACGGCGGCGTCGTGCCGGAGGTCGCGTCGCGGCGGCATCTCGAGCTCGTGACGCCGGTCGTCCGGGAGGCACTCGCGGAAGCGGGGGCGACGCTCGACGACGTCGAGGAGGTCGCCGTCACGCAGGGACCGGGGCTGATCGGTGCGCTGCTCGTCGGGATGTCGGCCGCGAAGGCGATCGCCTGGTCGCGCGGGCTGCCGCTGGTGCCGGTCGACCACCTGCGCGGCCACGTTGCGTCTCTCTACCTGCAGCCCGATCCAATCGAGCCGCCGTTTCTCTG
>Ga0075276_10000378_pt1 | contig 12038 bp, 5 predicted proteins | sample SF_Rice_5C_80N_4_FD_69770 | JGI IMG/M metagenome (GOLD analysis project Ga0075276, IMG submission 69770) | Rice paddy soil microbial communities from Twitchell Island, California, USA - SF_Rice_5C_80N_405 | ecosystem: Environmental > Terrestrial > Soil > Paddy field/soil | place: USA: Twitchell... | reverse complement strand
ACCGAGGCGCCCGGCGGATATTTTCGAATCGCACTAACGCGCGGCGCGCGTCACGGTGAGCTCGAACCCTTCCCACGACGGCGGCATCTTCACGTATCGCGCCGATACGGAGTACCGGCCGCCGATTGCCCGCTGCGCCGCTCGTGCGACTTCTTTCTCGGAGGAAGCCGCATTGGCCGGCAGCCTCCCCAAGGCCTGGAAGCTGCCGACGACCAGCTTCGCGGGCGGGTGCTTGTCGTCCAGATAGAACGGCTGGATGGAAACACCCATGCCCGTTGACGGATCCGAGGCCACCACATTGGTTCCGGTAGTCGACTTCCGAAGACGCACCTTCCATTTCGGATTGGCAAAACGTGGCGCAGATGCCTCCCACTGGGCCTTCTTCATGGCGAAGATGCGGTCCACTATCCGCGGAAGATTCGTTTCCGCAGCGGCAGCGGTGCCGAAATATACAGCGAGCAAAGCGAGCGGCAGCAGCAGTAGGTGCTTCATGCGCAGATGATGGGCGGAATCCAGGCGAGCTGATCGCCCGCGCACGCCCATGCAGCGCGCACTACTTGTGCACGAAATCGAAGCGCCGATACCAGGCATCGACACCGTTGTACGGCTCCTCGGCAGTGATCGTGCCATCCTGCAGCCAGACGCTGTGCAGCGTGTGCGTGACGCCGGGCAGCACCGAAGGCTCCAGGCGCACGTTCGCGCCCAGCATCTGGGCATTGCCGTGGGCCAGAAAGTCGAAGCCTTGCTCTCCGTTGCAGTACAGTCCGTCGCCGGCGTTGCCCTGGCACTCCTTGGCTCCCTTCGCGGTATCGTGGTTCGCGGCAATCACGGCGATGCTGCGGGAGTCGCCGCTGGTGTCGCGCGGATTGAAGAATGTCTCGCCGAGGTCGGACGACAGCGCGAAGAAGCAGTCCCGGCCGATCGCCTCGACGGGCTTGCCGATGTCTTCGGGTGCGACCACGACGTCGGCGTTCAGGCCGGTGCAGTAGGTCGCCACGAGGGGAATCGTGCCGATCGGTCGATTGGTGCCGTAGGCGTCCGGGCAGGCAGATGCGCCCGTGCCCGCATTGAATCCGCAATCCACGGGGATCCGCAGCTCGGGCTCCTCAACCTCTTCGGCGGCGCCGGGCAGATGCGACAGGTTGATCGCGCCCTCCTGCCGGCTGCCGTCGGCGCTGGTCCAGCTGAAACCGCCGTCGAAGGAGCGGCGCATGAACAAGTCGTACGGCGCCTTGAAATGATGCGCCAAGGCCCAGTTCGGCGCCTGCGAGTAGCTCACCAGCACCATGTCGCCGGCCAGGTGTGCATGCCCCGCCTTGATGTCATCCAGCGGGTCGTAGCTGGAAACACTCTTCGAGATTCCGTTCGCCGGATCCATGTACAGGTTGTTGTCCGTGAGGCTGTTGTACTCGAAGCGCCAGCCAAGCGCCTTGGCGTTGATGGCGGAATCGGAGCTCGTGTAGTCCGCCTCCGCGGGCCCGTGGCATGCGGAGCACTCGGTGCGGTTCATGACGTCGCCGGGCTCGGCCCGGGTCACCGTCTCGCAGCTGATGCAGGTGGGATCGCGGGCGACGCCCTTCGAGCCCGCCTCGGCATCGGCGCATGAACCCCAGTCCCCGTACTCGTAGCCGCCGCAGGCCCGCCGCAGCATCAGGTCGGAGGTCTGGCTCTTCATGAAGAGGCCCTGCTTGTAGGCGATCACCATGCGCAGGTCCGTGGCGCCGATCCGGCCGTTGCCGTAGGCCCCGTTGTTGGCGTCCTGCACGGCGAGCTGCGCATTTCGGGCGTTCTCGAAGATATAGCGAAACTCGGTGCCGCCGCTGGTCGTCCTGACGGTGTCGCCGACGCCGTCCTGGTTGGTGTCCATGTAAGTCGTGGTCAGGGTATTCATCAGGCCGCCGGCGTCGACCGCGGCGGGGCGTTCCACGGGGAAGCTGTTGAACAGGACGAACTTGCCCTTGTAGTCCAGCCGCTCGGCCTGGCAGGTGGCGTCCCCCTTGCACAGAAACCCGAGAGCCTTGTGCTCCTCGTAGGCGAGCACCGCCCGCATGTCGCCGATGTGCTCGTCGTACACGATCTGCAGGTGCGGGCGGGCCGCCCCGGTGCTGCCGTCCAGCGGCACGGAGTTGGCGGCGGCGTCGAAGCTGTCGCATTGCTGCTGCAGGGTGCCCATCGCGGCTGGCCAGCCGGAGTCCGTCCAGTAGGGCGAGCGATCGATGTTCTTCACGGCGCACAGCGGGTTCTTCTGGCCGCTGCGCGCGAACGTCGTGCTGACCTTTTTACTGGTCTGCAGCATCGTGCCGAACGCCTTGGCGAGCGGCTGGCAGTACGGCGCGCTCCATCCATCGGGGCCGAGAACGCAACTGCTGTCGTTCGATACCGGCACCGGCGCGGACATGCGGAAAGCGGGCCTGGGTCGATCGCCGCCGGCGCCGCCGCCGCTCGTCGCCGCGTAGCAGCCTGGCGCCGTGCCGCCGTCGCCTGTCTGGGCAAAGCATTGCGCGCTGATCGAGGTGTACCAGACATCGGTACCCTTGCTCGTGTGTGAACCGCACCAGCCCTCGCCTTCGCCAGCGCCCTCGCCCTTGGACAGGCCGATGGGGTCCGCCTGCCACAGAATGGCGAAGGCCGCCTTGCCGCCGTCGGGGCTGATGCCGGCGGCTGCCATGTTCAGGTTGGCATCGCGATTGCCGCTGGTGATCTGTTCGGGCGCATACCAGGTGATGTCTCCCGTTCCGCCGTCGAGCACGCCGCGCGCCGCCCAGACACAGTGAAAGGCGACCCTGCCCACTTCGGGCGCATACATGAACTCGGCGGGATTCTCGGGGTCCGTGTAGTCGGCCGCACCCTGCTGACCCGCGAGCTTGAACAGATCGTAGGTGTTGTAGACGGCCGGATCGCGGATATCCTCCGGCGTCATGGCATCGAGCTCTGTCGGCTGAACGGCCGCCAGTTCCATCGGGTTGCTGCTCGGACAGTAGGTACTGATCCAGGTGACCAGAACCTTGTTGCCCGCGACGGCGCCGTTGACCTGGTTGACGTCCGCGTAGGGATCGTCGCCCACGGCCACGGTCTTGTCCGACGAGTTTGACAGGTTGGTGCGCTTCCAGGTCGCGCCGTCGTCCAGGGACACCGCCACCCAGGCATCGTCGTTGCCCCAGAACGGCTTGCCGAGGCTCTTGTTGCCCGGCGGCTCCACGTAGAAGGCGAGCAGCGGGTTCACCGTGTCCGGTGTGATGCAGTTGCCCTTCGTGTCGCACACCGACGGATCTCCGCCGTCGGCGCGCCGCGGTGGAACCCGGACGTCGTCCATCACTTCCATCGTGACGCCGTCCGTGTCGCGGCCGGGCGCGTCGGAGATGTTCTTGCGAAACACGCCCCGTTTCGCCATCGCCACCACGAGGTTGGCCGCGGCATCCGCCGGCGGCACGAAGCTCAAGCGGTTGGTGGCGGACGCGTCGCCTTGGGACCGGGCCACGACGGCCTGGGTGAAGGCCGCGATGTCGTCCGGCGACATGGCCGTCAGTTCGAGCTCGCCGAGACCCCGGTCGGCCATGGCCCCGGCGATCCAACTCTGGACCGTCGAAGCGATGTTGATGACGCCGTTGCGCGGATCGCCGTCGCCATCCAGGCTCTGCAGGAAACTGGCGATGGCCTGCACCTGCGGCTGATCGCCGTCGGCGCCCTGGACCAGATCCAGCGGCGTGACGACGCTCGCGCATCGGGTCGATCCGAGCGTGACGCCGCCCACCGAGAACTTCACGGCCTCGCCTCGCATGCAGCGGAAACTCCCCTCCGGGCCGGTGGTTCCCGAGGACGCGCCGCTGGCATAGTGCAGCCCCTGCACGGGCTCGTCCACGAATACGCCGGTCGTGGCGCCGGTCTGCGTGTCGCCGGCTGTGGTCTGGCTGGAACCGGTCTGCGTGCTGCCGCTATCCCCCGAGCCGCTGCCGTAGCTCGCCAGCAGCACCAGCAGCGCCGACGCCGCCATCCAGATCGACAGCAATCGCCGCCAGGATGATCCCGCTGAGTCGCTCGAGTGGCGCGTCATGATCCGGGCCTATTTCAGGATCCAGAGTCCTCCGCGGGAGGTCGCCACGTAGACCCGGCCGTCGGCGTGATGCACCGACAAGACCGATCCCGTCATGTCGATCCACTGCAGCAGAACCGGCTTCTGCGGATCGGTGTAGTCCACGCGCGCCAGTCCGACGCCGTAGGCGACCCATACCACCGTGCGTCCGCCCGCCCGCTCGATGGCCAGGCCCTGCGCCGAGCCGTCGAGCTGTTCTACGTACTCGTAGCCGGGGATGCCCTCCATGCGGAACTCGGAGACGGCCTTCGGCCGATAGTCGAAGGTGCCGTTCATGCGATCCCACAGATCGAGCGGATCGACGCCTTCGGGAACCGGTGCGATCAGATCCGAGATGCGGTAGACGACGACGCCGTACGTGCCGTAGCCGAGCACGACGTAGTCGCCCATCACCTTGACGGCGAGCCCCGTGCCTTCGGCGGCGCCGATCTGGCCTTCCTCCTGCTCTTCGAAGGGCGGGAAGACCTTCACGTACGCCGGCGCGGCCGGGTTAGTGACGTCGAGGACTTCGATGCCGCCCTTGTTCGCGGCAACGAAGGCATACGTCTTCGCGGTCTTGGCGTCGCTCCAGAGGGCGACGGCGTAGGCAATCGGCTGCGAGCCGCTCGGGTTCTTGACCGTGGAACCGTCGGTGCTGCCGCCGCTGCCGCTGTCGCCGCTGCTGCCGCTGCCGCCGAAATTGCTGACGACGAAACCGGGATCGGTCGCCGGATTGCGCGAGAGGTCGTAGATGGTCAGGCCCTGCACGCCGTCCGCCACGTAGGCGAGGTTTCCCTTCACGGCGACGTCGAATGCGCGGTCCGGACCGTTGATCAGGTCGCTGCCCGGGTGCAACGAGGTCTGGTGCTCGAACAGGTCGCTAAGGCGCACCGTGATCAGCGCCGGGTTCGACAGCGAGCTCTGCCCGCTCTCGACGGCGGAAACGTCTCCGCGCCTCAGGCCCCACCCGCCCGAGGGAACCAGTACCGTCCTGGTACTGCGGTCGAACAGCACGCTCTTGGCGTGGTGGATCGGGTAGGTTTCCACTCCGTTGATGGTTGCGGAAACCAGGCCCGGCAGCGTCGCACCGACGAACTCCGGCACGTTTAGGAAGCTGCCGTTGCCGCCGCGAATGCGGAACGCATAGGCGCCGTGGGGGGCGTCGCTCACGTACAGATAGTTGCCGCTCGAGAAGGCCCCCGTGGTCTCGCTCATGTCGACCAGTGCGGTCGGCGTGCCGTCCAGGTTGATCCGGTGCGCATCGACCCCGCCGATCGCGCCGAGCACCGCGTATCGATCCTCCATGACCGGCGCGGTCAGATCCTTGACGTCGGCGTAGGTCAGGCCGTAAGCCTGGGTCGCGAGGACCAGGTCGAGCGTGCCCGCCGCAGTGAAATTGGCGTTCGGCATTACCAGTGTGTCGATGCCGTGCCCGGTACCCTTCTCGCCGGTGGCGAGCAGCGCCGGGGACTCGTAGAACCACTGGGGCAGGGGCTCGGTGAAGGCGCCGCCCTGGTCCACTCCGGTCATGTCGAAGGACGTGACGAACTCCCAAGCCGGGATGTTGTTGCCCGGGATGCCGTCCGTGTCGTTGTCGTAGTGCCCCGCCGGACCGTGCCAGTTGGCGGCCGGGTCGTCCGCGCCCCCCACGGCGATGACGCCGCCCAGGTGATCGGACATCCACACCTGCGTGCCGTGCACCTGGACGCGCCGGGTCCCGGTCTCGCCGAACATTTCGAGACCCTGGTACGCCCAGAGGCCCTTGCTGCCGTCGTTCTTGTCCTCGTCCTTCATGGCGGACGGCATGACGGCCGGAAGATAGGCGAGATAGCGGCCCGTGAGCTGCGCCTCGCTGCTCGCCGTGTCGAAGCCCGTGACGTCCACGGCCACCAGCCCTGCGTCGTTGTAGGCGATGTAGGCGATGGTGCGCTCGCCGAACTTGGCGATGTCGAGGCTTAGCGCGTTGTAGAAGTAGTGCCCGCCCCGGGCCAGGTCGTACCACGGCGTGGGCGCCTCGACGCCGTCGCGCAGCACCGCGGTAAGCTCGTACTGGGCCTGCCGGTAGTCCGGCATGCCGGTGGCGGCGTCGAGGAACGGCCCGGCGTCGCCCGACTGCACCTCGGTGCCGACGTCCGCGCCGTAGAAGCGGCTCTCCTTCATCGAGGTGTCGAGGTAGAGGTTGTATCCGCCGACTTTCTGGAGCGTGGCCGGATCGTAGATCGCGAGGCCTTCGACGCCTATCGTGACGAAGAGCTTGCCCTCGTAGAGACGCATGTACGTCGGGCCTCCCCAGAACACGTCTTCCTCGGGCACGCTGACGGTGAAGATCTGGCTGTCGATCGGCAGGCTGCCGTCGGCGAGCCGCGAGGCCGGATTGAGCAGCGTCGCCAGCGCGACCTTGTGGATGCCGTAACGCTCGTCCGCGAGCCAGACGCTGGTGCCGTCGGTCGCGCTCGCCATGATCTCGCCCGGCCCGAAGATCCGGAAATCCGGATAGTCGTTGCCGCCGCCGTCCACCGTCATCGGCACGGTCTGGTCGATGGTGACGGGTGCGGAAGCGATCTGCGTCGGCGCCGCCGGATTGGTGAGATCGACCGCCGCGACGCCCGAGCGGCCCATCGCCACGAGCGCGATGCGCCTTGCTTCCACCGTGACGAGCTTGATGTCCTCGATCGTGCCGGGCAGATCGAGCCGGTAGCGAGGCGCGGACACGTCGCCGTTGCCCGGCGCCGTCGTGACCAGGCTGCTGCCGACGTTGTACGCGATCCAGGCCGTGCCGGAATTGTCGAACTGGACGATGCGGTCGATGGAGCCGCCGATATGCCCGTTGACGCCGAGGGCGTTGCTGAAAGGCCCCGGGTTGAACGGTATGGCTTCGCTACTGCTAGTGACGGAGGCGGATTCGTTGTCGGATCCGCAGCCGCCCAAGAAGATCGCAATTGCCGAAATCGCGCCCAGCAGCACGCTGCGGAGGAGCGCGCTGCGCCCGATCCGTCCCGACATCATCGTGTCCATGATCTCTCTCCCCTGCGAAACGCGGGCGCCGCCCTCGTGGGCGACACGGCTTCGCGGTTGTGGGTCATCATGGACCCCGCTGCGGAGAGCGTGCTGATTCAGGTCAATCCAGGCGCGCGACGGGATTGCGGTTTGTCAATTTCGCGAACGGCCTCTTCATGACGATTCGTTCGCGGACCCGCAAGCGGCGCGGCGCAGCCTTTCCGCATCGCATTGGGGCCGGCGCCTCGTCCCATCGATCAGCCCGCTGCGACGGAAGCGGGCCATGAGGCGGCTGGCCGTTTCCATCGACACGCCGAGCAGAGAGCCGAGGTCGCTACGCAGGAGAGACACGCATGGGTTCTCGCCGTCGGCGGGAGCAAGCTTGAGGAGCAGCCGCGCGAGGCGCTGCTCGGCGGTGCCGTTGCCGAGGGAGACGACCATGCTCTCGGCCTCGTCGAGGTGGGCCTGCCAGTGGCGCGCCAATTCGTCGACGAAGCCGGGCCCGGCGACGCTCCTCAACTGCCGCAGCACCGCGCCCGGGACGCGGCAGAACTCGAGCGGTTCGACGGCGACCGCGGTGTGGCGGTGAACGCCGCGGGTGACCGCCTCGAGGCCGAGCGCGCTGCCTGCGCCGAGCAGCCCCACCACGCGCGGCTTGCCGTTTTCATCCTTGCGCAGCAGCTTGGCCCAGCCGCGGCGCAATGCATAGAGCGCCTCCGCTGGGTCGCCTTCGCGGTAGAGCGCGCGCTTCGCCGACAGAGTGAAGGTCTGGCTGCGCGGGAGCACCTGGTCGAAGCTGGACGCGGGTAGCGCCGCGCTTCTCACGATCCGCTGCACCGGGCAGCCGGCGCACCGCAGGTCGTGCGCCATCTGCGCCGATTGGCAGAGATCGAGTCCCATGACGCGAAAGCAGGGCGAGGTCGGCCGATCAGCCCGGCTTGCGGCGACGCAGCGCCAGCAATGACAGTGCCGCGACCAGCAGCGCCGGCAGGGTCGGGTCAGCGGAACCGTCGCCGCCGACGGTGCAGCCGCCGCCGGTACTCTTGAACGGCGATAGCACCTGCTCCGCGACGGACGGCTCGGGAGTCTCCAATTTCTTGATCTGCTCGGCGGTGAGGGGCTCGGCGAACAGCATCTGCTGCAGGTCGTTGCCGCTCTTGGCGAACGCCCATGCGTTGGGATCGGTCACCGGACTGGCAGGGTCGCCGGTGTAGGTCACGTGGTCGAAGGTGAACGCGGTCTGCCAGTCCGGCGGCACCGGCACCACGCCGCCGATGGTCTTGAGCTTGTTCGCGGACGCGTCCCATCGCGTGATCGCCATTTTGCCGCTGGCGGAATAAGCCCTGAGGTTTGCGTTGTCGTGGCAGTCGGCGCAGGTGCGGGCTTTCTTCGCGATCGAGTGCGCGGTATAGGGCGCGATCACGACGAAGCTCTTGTCCTTGTAGACGAGGGTCTGCATCGTCGCCGTGTGGATCTTGCCGCTGCCTTCGCGTCTGACCAGGTAGGTGAAGCCGCTCGCCGCCGGGGCGTAGTAGCGCCGCCCTCCGCCCGCCACCTGGCTGTCGAAGTGGCAGTCGTTGCAGGTGATCACCGACTGCGCATGGCACGCGTTGCAGTCGAGCGAGCTCAGGTGCACGCCGTCGTGCGCCGCGATGTTGGTCGGCATGCCCTGGTGGCAGTTCTGGCACTTGGCGTCCATGGCGCCCTGCTGCAGCTGCGAGACGTAGCTCGTGCCGTCGCCGTGCATCTCGCGCTCGGTGTGGCAGGTGATGCAGGTGAAGCCCGCCGCGGCGTGAACGTCGTCGGGAAAGCGCGTCTTTTCCAGGCCCTGGCGCTGGTGGCAGCCGAGGCATACCGAGTCGGCCACCTTGTCGCCCTCCTGCTTGTGGCAGTCGGTGCAGTCGGGCTTGTAGGTCGCGTTGTCGATCGGGGTGCCATCGGCCTTCGTCGGGGCGTGGCACGCCGTGCAGGGAAGGTCCGACATCGGCACGCCGGTGAGCTGCTCGAAGCCGCCGCGCTGCTGCGCATAGAAATGCTGCTTCCCGGGGCGGGTCGCGTGCAGGCTGGTCGGGAAGGTTTCCTCGGGCGTAAGCGGCTGCTGCGCGTAAGACGTGCCGCCGGCGCACAGCAGCAGGAGAACCAGGACCGCAACAAGGCGTCGCATGATATTGCCCCCCTTAAAGGCAAACCGGTGCAGGCAAACAGCCTGCACCGGATCGTTCCCCTTACTTGAATACCACCAGTCCGCCCTCGTAGTCCGCCACGTACACGCGGCCGTTGGCGATTGCCGTTCCCAGCGCCTTGCCCGAGGTGTCCTTCCACTGCAGCAGCCTCGGGTTGGCCGGATCGCTCCAGTCGAGCTTGATGACGCCGGCATAGCTGTAGGCGACGTAGAGCAGCACCCTGGGCGAGCTAAGCGTGTATGTTCTGCCCTTGCCGTCGCTCAGCAGCCGGTTGGCCGGGAAGTATTGCACCGTCATGCCTTGTCCGCCGCCTTCGAGCGCCTCGTACGCGGGACCCTCGTTGTCGAGGTTGTACTGACCGACGGCCACCGGCCGGCAATCCACACCGCTACCACTACCGCCGGTGCCGGTGCCAGTGCCAGTGCCACCGTCTTCCTCTTCGCCTTCCTCTCCGCCTCCGCGCGTGAACAGCTTGGTCGGATCTACACCGGCGCACACGCCCGCCGGCTGGCCGGGCGGCTGGTACGCCGCGAGCGGCATGACGAGGTCGGACATCCGGTAGGCCACGATGCCGAAGCTGTCGTAGCTGATGTACGCGATGTCGTTTGCGATCTGCACGTCCACGCTCTTGCCGTCGGCGCTGCCGACGGTAGTGGATGTGACGCCGTCCTCTACCTCGGTTTCGATCTTGATCGGCTCGAAGGTCTTGAGGAGCGTCATGCCCGGCCTGACGCCGTTCACGAGCAGGCCGGTCATGTCGACCACCGAGACGCCATAGGGCCCGGCCGCCACCACTGCGTACACCTTCTTGGTGGCCGGATCGGCCCACAGCTTCACCGAGGTGGCCCGCCCGAGCGGCGCCTTGCCGCTCTCGGTGCCTCCCAGGTTCGCCACGATGTGCGCGCCCGTCGTCGGGTCGGCAGGCACCGTGGTGTCGTACACCGTGAGGCCGTTGCCGCCGTCCGCCACGATCGCGTACTTGCCGACGATGATCCCGCCGTAGGCGTGGTCCTGGCCGTTGATCTTCACGCCACTCCCGCCGGAGCCGGAGCCCTCCTCGGTGGTCTCGGCGCTCTCGACGCTGTGCTCGTAGAAGTCGGTGCGGGCCGGGGTCAGCAGCAGGGGCGTGCCCGGCTGGGCGTTGCCCACGCCGGAGACGTCCACGCGCCGCAGGCCGAGGCTCTGGCTGAGCACGTAGGCCTTGGTCGGGTCCTGGCCGAAGATCACGCCGTGGGCGTGCGGAGTGGGCAGGTACTCGCCCACCGGGTATTCGTCCATCAGCGTGTTGGCGACCACGTGCAGGTTGTCCGTCGGCGTGCCGGCCGCGTCCGCAATGCGCCAGACGCTCATGCCGTGCGGGCCGTCGGCGAAATACAGATGGTTGCCCAGGACCGCCAGCCCCTCGGAATGGCCGATCGCCACCTCGGTGGGCGAGCCGGCCGGCGCGCCCCCGACCTCGTTGGTGCTGGCCAGGTGCACCGGCACCGCGAAGCGCGAGGCGACTGCCACGCCGGACGTGGCGATGTCCGTGATGTCGACGAAGCTCACGCCGCCGGCGCCGGAGGACTGCACCAGGTCGACCTGGCCTGCCGCGGCGAAGTCGGCGTTGGGCATCATGAAGAGCGCCCCGCCGTGGCCGTTGATCTCGCCGGTCGCGAGCAGCACCGGGGCTTCGTAGTTGCCGCCGGTCTCGGTCAGGAACTTCGGCAGCGACTCGTCGCCCACCGGGACCGGGGTCATGTCGTAGGACTTGACGAACTCGTAGTCGGGCCAGTAGGCCTCGGACTTGGTGTCGTTGTTGTAGGGAGCGCTCGGGCCATGCCAGTGGGCGGCCGGGTTCTCGGCGCCGCTGACCACGATCAGGCCGGCGAAGTGCTCGCTGACATAGGCCTTGTAGGTGCCGCCGCCGCCCGGGTCGGCAACGACTCGCACATCCGTTACGCCCGACTCCTCGAGCGCCCCGGAACCGTGGTGCGAGAGGATGCTCTGCGAGCTGCTGCCCGTCGGCTCGTCGGGGCCGTGCGCGGGCGCCGCCGGAACGTAGCCGGCGTAGGTCGGCGTACCGGTCACGTCCACCGCCACCAGGCCGCCCAGCCCGGAGGCGATGTAGGCCATCGTCTTGCCGCCGCCGACGTCGACCACGTCGAGCGTGCGGGCGTTGTAGTAGTACTTGCCGTAGCGGTCGAAGCGCGCCCAGGGGTAGTGCGCCAGCGTGGTGTTGTCCCGATTGCTCAGCAGCTCGAGCGAGGCCTGCTGCCAGGTGGGCATGCCGTCGGCGTCGATGTATTCGCCGCTAAGCACGTCGACCGCCTTCTCGTGCTGGTAGCCGAACCAGTCTTCGCGGGTCGTGGCGTCGGCGTACAGGTTGTACTTCGCCGTGCGCTCCAAGGTCGCCGGGTCGTAGATGCCCATGCCGAGGAAGCCCTGCGCCGCGTACAGCTTGCCGTTGTGCATTTTCAGGCTAAGCGGTCCGCCCCAGGGATTCTCGCCGGCGTACTTCAGCGTCCACGTCTGCGCGCCGTCGATCGCGATCGCCGAGCCCGGCGCCGCGCCGAGCAGGTTCGAGAGCTTCGTCTTCTGGATGCCGAAGGCCTCGTTCGCGATCAGCAGCTGGTCGTCGGCGCCGTCGTTGTAGACGAGCAGATCGCTGATGACGCCGCCCGTGTGATCTGCGGCCTCCGCGACGAGCTGGTTGCCGCCGCCGTCCGCGTAGGTGAATTCAGGCGTCGAGTAGTTCACCGAATACGTGCCGCGGTAGACCATCGCGGCGGGATTGGCGATGTCGACTA
>Ga0075276_10000377_pt1 | contig 12047 bp, 12 predicted proteins | sample SF_Rice_5C_80N_4_FD_69770 | JGI IMG/M metagenome (GOLD analysis project Ga0075276, IMG submission 69770) | Rice paddy soil microbial communities from Twitchell Island, California, USA - SF_Rice_5C_80N_405 | ecosystem: Environmental > Terrestrial > Soil > Paddy field/soil | place: USA: Twitchell... | reverse complement strand
GCGTCGCCGCGCTGCCGCGCGAGCACGATCGGCCGCGCCGGCGACGCCAGCAGAGCCCGCTCCTCGTCGTCGAGCAGGCAGATCGCATCGGGTTCGCCGGTCATGAGCGCGAGTGGTTTCTCCTCACGGTGCTTGCGCTCGCGCAGGCGCGCAACCGCCGACTCGTCCCGTGCGTCGCAGGCGAGGTGGTAGCCGCCGAGGCCCTTGACGGCGACGATGCCGCCGCCTCGGAGAACGGCCTCCGCCTCCTCGAGCGGCATCGACAGCCGCGGCCCGCACACCGGGCATGCGATCGGCTCGGCGTGGAAGCGGCGGTCGGACGGGTCCTCGTACTCGCGCCGGCAGTCCGGGCAGAGGTCGAACGCGGCCATCGTCGTCCGCGCCCGGTCGTACGGCACCGAGCGCACGATCGTCAGCCGTGGGCCGCACTGCGTGCAGTTGAGGAACGGATAGCGGTAGCGGCGGTCGGCCGGGTCGAAGAGCTCGCGCAGGCAGTCGTCGCACGTCGCGACGTCCGGGGGGATCGCCGCTGCAGCCGCCCCGCCGCCGTCCGCGCTCTCGAGGATCGCGAACGCCGCCTCGCTGATCGGCTCGACGGCGAGGGCTTCGAGCGACGCGACGTGCGCGAGCCCGGGCGCCGCCGCGACGAGCTCCTCGGCGAAGGCGTCGAGCTCCGGCGGCGGGCCCTCCGCCTCGATGACGACGCCGGCGCCGTCGTTGAGGACGAAGCCACCGAGGCCGTGTGCGCGCGCGAGCCGGTGGACGAAGGGCCTGAACCCGACGCCCTGCACGACTCCGCGCGCCCGGAAGCGGCGGCGCTGGACATCCGCCGGGGCCATGGAGACAGCGTGGCTGCGCCGCAGGCATGCGGCATCGCGGGAAAGCCGCATGGACGTAGGGCGCTGTACCGATGCGACCTGCGGGCGCCCGCGCGAGGGTGGAGGCATGGCGTCGATCCTCCGCGCCGCAGACCTCGACAGCCTCTTCGGCGCACTCCGCGATCGCGGCTATCGCATCGTCGGGCCGACCGTCCGCGATGGCGCGATCGCCTACGCGGAGATCGACTCCCCCGAGGCGCTGCCGGCCGGCTGGACCGACGAGCAGGCGCCCGCCCGCTACCGCCTTGCGCGCCGCGAGGACGGTGCGCTCTTCGGCTACGCGGTGGGGCCGCACTCGTGGAAGGCCGAGCTGCTGCCGCCCCGGGTCAGGCTGTGGCAGGCTCGGCGCGAGAACGGCGGCTTCGCCGTCGACGACGAGGTGCACGATCCCGGGCCGACCGCGTTCCTCGGCGTCCGCCCCTGCGAGCTCGCGGCCATCCACATCCAGGACCGCGTCTTCACGGGCGGCGAGCACCAGGACGCGGACTACGCGGCACGCCGCGCGGACGCATTCCTCGTCGCAGTCGAGTGCGGCGACCCGTCGGAGCTGTGCTTCTGCACCTCCATGGGCGGTGGCCCCGCCGCAGAGGAGGGCTTCGACCTCGCGCTGACCGAGCTGCTCGACGGCGAGCATCGCTTCCTCGTCCGCGCCGGATCGGCAGCCGGCGACGAGGTGCTCGCCGAGCTCCCGGTGCGCGACGCGACAGAGGACGACCACCGCGCCGCTGCCGCCCGCATTGCGGTGGCCGCGCACGAGATGGAGGGGCGCTTCGACTCGACCGGCGTGCACGACCTGCTGCTGCGCAACCTCGAGAGCCGGCAGTGGGACGACGTCGCCGGGCGCTGCCTGTCGTGCGGCAACTGCACGCTCGTCTGCCCGACCTGCTTCTGCACCCACGTGACCGACTCGACGTCCCTCGACGGCGCGACCGCGGAGCGGACGCGCATCTGGGACACCTGCTTCTCCGTCCAGTACGCGGAGATGCACGGCGGGAACACGCGGCCGGTCACGCGGTCGCGCTACCGCCAGTGGCTGACGCACAAGCTCGCCACGTGGGAGGACCAGTTCGGCACGAGCGGCTGCGTGGGCTGCGGCCGCTGCATCGCCTGGTGCCCCGTCGGCATCGACATCCGTGACGAGGTGCGGGCGATCCGCGCCGAGGAGGAGACCAATGTCCAGCATGCGCACGCTTGACGAGCTGATCGTCGAGAGCCCCGTGTTCGCCGGGCTCGGCCAGGAGGAGCTGGAGCTCGTGGCCGGCTGCGGCAAGAACATCGCGATGGACGCAGGAGAGCGGCTCTTCCGCGAGGGCGACGACGCCAACACCTTCTTCCTCGTCCGCGCGGGCCTCGTGTCGCTCGAGACGTACGTGCCGAACCGCGGCCAGGTCACCGTGGTCACGTGCGGCCCCGGCGAGATCGTCGGCTGGTCGTGGCTCGTGCCGCCGAACAAGTGGCGCCTCAGTGCGCGCGTGGTCGAGAGCGTGCGCGCCGTCGAGTTCGACGGCGCCTGCCTCCGCCGCAAGTGCGAGGAGATCCCGGAGCTCGGCTACGTCCTCTTGAGCCGCTTCGCGGGCGACCTTGCCGACCACCTCACCGCTGCCTACATGCAGGTCCTCGACGTCTATGGCGACGGCAGTCGTTAACGAGATCGCCGCCGCGCGCGGCGCAATGACCCCGCTTCCGTACCGAGTCGTGCGGAAGCAGCGGGAGAATCACGACAACTGGACGCTCGTCCTGGAGCCCGTCGACGAGGCGATCGAGCCGATCGCACCCGGCCAGTTCACGATGCTGTACGTCTTCGGCGTCGGCGAGGTGCCGATCTCGACGAGCGGCGACCTCGAGCGCGAGGGCGATGCCCTCGTGCACACGATCCGCGCCGTCGGCGCCGTGACGAACGCGCTGTGCGCGAGCGACCCGGGCGACGTCGTCGGTGTGCGCGGCCCGTTCGGGAACACGTGGCCGATCGCCGAAGCGCACGGGCGCGACCTCGTCGTCGTGGGCGGCGGCGTCGGCCTGCCGCCGCTGCGGCCGATCGTCTACGACGCGCTCCGCCACCGCGACGAGTTCGAGCGCATCGTCGTGCTCTACGGCGGACGCAGCCCGGACGACCTGCTGTTCACCAAGGAGCTCGCCGCGTGGGGCAAGCAGGTCGACGTGGACGTCACCGTCGACGCGGCGGGCAAGGAGTGGGACGGCAAGGTCGGCGTCGTCACGAAGCTGATCCCGCCCGCCCCGTTCGACCCCGAGACCGCCGTCTGCTACGTCGTCGGTCCGGAGATCATGATGCGCTTCACGGCCCGCGCCCTCATCGACCGAGGTGTCGCTCCCGAGCGGGTCTGGGTCTCAATGGAGCGCACGATGCGGTGCGGCGTCGGGCTGTGCGGCCACTGCCAGCTCGGGCCGACGCTGATCTGCCGTGACGGCCCCGTCTACCGGTGGGACGAGCTCGCGCCGCTGCTGGAGGTGCCGGAACTGTGAAGCCTCGCCTGTCCGTCTGGAAGTTCTCGTCGTGCGACGGCTGCCAGCTGTCGCTCCTCGACTGCGAGGACGAGCTCCTCGAGGTCGCCGGCGCCGTCGAGATCGCGTACTTCCTCGAGGCGTCGAGCGCGACGTCGAAGGGCCCGTACGACCTCACGCTCGTCGAGGGATCGATCACCACGCCGCACGACGCGGAGCGCATCCACCAGATCCGGCGCAACTCGAAGATCCTCGTCACGATCGGCGCCTGCGCGACGACCGGCGGCATCCAGGCGCTGCGCAACTTCGCGAGCGTCGGCGACTTCGTGTCCGCCGTCTATGCGAATCCGTCGTACATCTCGACCCTGCGCACGTCGACCGCGATCGCCGACCACGTGAAGGTCGACTTCGAGCTGCAGGGCTGCCCGATCAACAAGGCGCAGTTGCTCGAGGTCGTCGGCGCGCTTCTCGCCGGACGGCGTCCGGACGTCCCTCAGCACAGCGTCTGCGTCGAGTGCAAGCGCGCAGGCGTCCCGTGCGTGATGGTGTCGCGCGGCCTCGCGTGCCTCGGGCCGGTCACGCAGGCGGGCTGCGGCGCGCTCTGCCCGCTCTATGCGCGCGGCTGCTTCGGCTGCTTCGGGCCGAAGGAGCAGGCGAACACCGAGTCGCTCGCCGCGCACTGGAAGGAGATCGGCGCCGACGAAGCGCAGCTGCTGCGCGCGTTCCGCGGGATCGCCGCCAACGCCCCCGCGTTCCGCAGAGAGGCCGTCCTCCATGAGTGAGACCAAGACCATCCGCACCGACTACCTCGCCCGCGTCGAGGGTGAGGGCGGGATGCTCGTCCGCATGCGCGGCGGGAAGGTGAGCGAGGTCAAGCTCCGCATCTACGAGCCGCCGCGGTTCTTCGAGGCATTCCTGCGCGGCCGTCAGTTCACCGAGGCGCCGGACATCACCGCCCGGATCTGTGGCATCTGCCCGGTCGCCTACCAGATGGCCGCGTGCCTCGCGATGGAGTCCCTCGCCGGCGTCGAGGTCGACGGGCAGCTCCGCGCGCTCCGGCGCCTCCTGTACTGCGGCGAATGGATCGAGTCGCACACGCTGCACGTGTACATGCTTCACGCGCCGGACTTCCTCGGCGTCTCGAGCGCCGTCGAGCTCGCCCAGACGAGCCCGGAGATCGTCGAGAAGGCGCTGCGGATGAAGAAGATCGGCAACGAGATCATGCGCGTCGTCGGCGGCCGCGAGGTGCACCCGATCAACGTGCGGGTCGGAGGCTGGTACAAGACGCCGACGAAGGCGCAGCTCGAGGCTCTCGTCCCCGACCTGGAATGGGCGCTCGAGGCGTCGGAGGAGACGGTGCGGCTCGTCGCCACGCTCGACTTCCCGGAGCTCGAGATCGACCGCGAGCTCGTCGCGCTCGACGCGGGCGGCGAGTACCCGATCGACCGTGGCGCGCGCCTCATCTCGAATCGCGGCCTCGACATCCCGATCTCGGAGTTCTACGACCACGTCGAGGAGATCCACGTCGAGCACTCGAACGCGTTGCACGCGCGCCTGCGCGAGCGCGGCTCCTACCTCGTCGGCCCATGTGCTCGGTACGCCCTGCACCGTGAGCTCCTCTCCCCCCGAGCGCTCGCGGCGGCCGACGAGGTGGGCCTCGAGCCGCTCGTCCTGAACCCGTTCCGCTCGATCGTCGTCCGCGCCGTGGAGCTCGTGCACGCATGCGAGGAGGCGCTGCGGCTGATCCGCGAGTACGAGGAGCCGCCGGCGCCATCCGTCGACGTCGTGCCGCGCGCCGGCTTCGGCCATGGCGCGAGCGAGGCGCCGCGCGGGGTCCTCTATCACCGTTACCGCCTCGACGACGCGGGCTCGATCCTCGACGCGAAGATCGTCCCGCCGACGTCGCAGAACCAGGCGTCGATCGAGGAGGATCTCTTCGCCTTCGTCACCGCGCATGCATCGCTCCCCGACGAGGAGCTTCGTCTTCGCTGCGAGCAGGCGATCCGGAACTACGACCCGTGCATCTCCTGCGCGACGCACTTCCTCACCCTCGACGTCGAGGACGAATGACCGTCGTCATCGGGGTGGGGAACGAGCTGCGCGGAGACGACGCGGCCGGCCTGGTGGTTGCGCGTCTCCTCGAGCGCAAGGTCCCCGACGGCATGAAGGTCGTCTGCTGCGAGGGCGAGCCGGTCTCGCTGCTCGCGGCATGGGAGGGGCACGAGCGCGCCGTCGTGGTCGACGCGACCCGGTCCGGCGCCGAGCCGGGGACGATTCGCCGCATCGCGGCGCACGAAGGCCCGTTGCCGCCGGCGCTCGGTACCAGCTCGACGCACCTGTTGGGGCTCGCGGACGCGGTGGAGCTCGCACGTGCGCTCGGCCGCCTGCCGGCGACGACCGTCGTCTACGGGATCGAAGGGGCGACGTTCGCCGCCGGATCCGGGCTGTCCGATCCGGTCGCCGCTGCCGCCGAGCGGGTGGCCGCCGCCGTCCTCCGCGAGCTGAACGGAGCCGAGTGATGCACGAGCAGGCGCTGCTCAAGGACCTCGTGCGCGAGATCGAGTCGATCGCGGCGCGCGAGTGCTCGCCGCGCGTCGTCGCCGTGCACGTGCGCGTGGGGCCGATGTCGCACATGACGCCGGCGCACTTCGTCGAGCACTTCGTCGACGCAACCCGCGGAACGGTGGCCGAGGGCGCGCGCTGCGACGTCGAGGAGATCGACCGGCACGACCCGCTCGCCCAGTCGATCGTCCTCGAGTCGGTCGAGCTCCAGCTCTCGCCCTGGAAACCGTCGGTCGGCCCTGCTTGAATCGGGGCCGAACGAAATCGATCTAGGGGGAAGGGCTCTTCGATGGACACCTATCACGTCGTGCTGTACATCCACGTGCTCGCGCTGCTCCTCGGCTTCGGCGCGGGCATGGTCGTCTCCGTCGCGCTGTTCAAGCTCCGCGCCGCGCAGACGGCCGAGCAGGCAGCCCCGTGGGGCATGCTCGCGGGCCAGACCGAGAAGGTCTTCCCGATCGCGATCCTCGCCCTGCTCGCCACCGGCGCCTACATGACGAGCGACGTCTGGACGTGGGGCACAGGCTGGATCGACGTCGGCATCGCCGGCCTCGCCGTGCTCGCCGTCCAGGGCGGCGGGATCGCCGCCCGGCGCGGGCATCTCGTCGCCCAGGCGCTGCAGGAGAACGGCCCGGGCGCCCTCGGCGACCGCGCCCGCCGGATGGCGCGCGACCGCATCCTCTGGACGGCGAGCTTCGCCAACGAGGGCGTCGTGCTCGCGATCGTCTGGAACATGACCGAGAAGCCGGGCACGGCCGGGTCGGTGGCGGCGGTCGTCATCGGCTGGGCGGTGGGCGCGACGTTCGCCTGGCGCTTCAGCCGGGCGCCGGCGGTCGAGGCCGTCGCGGTCTCCGAGCCGGCGTAGCGGAAGGGGGAAAAGAGGAGGGCCCGCTGTCGTCGTCGCGGGCCCTCCTGACCTTCGTCGAGCCGGTGTCGCTTTCGTCCCCTTGCGCCGCAACCGCGTTCGGTCGGTTCTTCCTGTGGCGGCCACGACGGAGGTTCTCCCTACCGGCGACCTGTGCTCAGCGCAGCACGAGAATCGCGCCGCTGCGGGCGGCGGCCTTCCGTGAATTCCCCTACGCTTTTCGCTAACCCGCGGGCGGCCGGACGACGAGCGTGTGCGCGTCGGTCTGCTCCGGCGTGAACGGCAGCTCGTGCTCCTCGAGCCAGTCGTCGAGGGCATGCGAGACGTCGGCGACCGCGTCGCCGGCGAACTCGAGCTCGCAGTCGTGGCGCGTGTCCGCGTGCAGCTCGGAGAACGCCGCGTCCGCGTCGCAGACCCGTGAGAACTGCACGTGGACGGTCACGTGTGCCTCCTATAGCCGAGGTGGAGACGGCGCCGCTGCGGCTCCTCCGAAGCGGCGGCCGCGGCGGGCTCCCGGTCGCAGCCGGCGAGCAGCGAGACGACCTCGTCGTCGCCGACGGGCGGGAACTCGTCGTACCAGATGCCGACGGCGCCGAGCGACGCCAGCTCGTGCAGGCAGACGAGCGTCTCGACCTCGCTGCGGACCAGGTCGGCTGCTTCTTTCGCCGCCAACGGCACGGCTGCGACGACACGGCGGGCCCGCTGCGTCCGCGCCCAGCGGGCAGCGGTCACCATCCGCGCGCCGGTCGTGACCCCGTCGTCGACGAGCAGCACCTCGTGACCGGCGACGTCGAGCGGCTTGCGCGCTCCGTGCAGCCGGCTGTCGACGTGCTCGAGCTCCTTCCGTGCGTCCGCGGTGGCGATCGCCACCTGCCGCGCGGTGAGCCCGAAGTCGGTCCGGACGTAGACCGCGTAGCCGGGCGCAACGGCGCCGAGCACACGCTCGGGGGCTCCCGGATAACGGATCTTGCGGACGACCACCACGTCGAGCGGCGCATGCAGCTCGCGGGCGATCTCCGCGCCGACGACCACTCCGCCGTGCGACAGCGCGACGACGACCGCGTCGGCGGAAGCGACGGGGCGGACTCGCGCCGTCAGCCGCGCGGCTGCGTCGACCCGATCCTCGAATAACGTCGCCTCGCCGATCTCGGGCGGGAAGAAGCCCGTCGAGTCAGCCGAGACCGTGTCCGTGTCCATTATCCGATCCTTTCTGACGACTCGACTGCACGTAGGAGTGGATCGCCGTCGCCGCGCGCCGCCCCGCGCCCATGGCGAGGATCACCGTCGCGGCGCCCGTGGCGATGTCGCCGCCGGCGAACACGCCGGGACGGCTCGTCGCGCCCGTCTCCGGGTCGGCGACGACGCAGCCGTGCCGGTCCGTCTCGAGGCCGGCGGTCGTCTGCGGAACGAGCGGGTTCGGGTTGGTGCCGAGCGCGATGACGACGAGATTCGCCTCGAGCACGATCTCGGAGCCCGGCACCGGAACGGGCCGCCGCCGGCCGGACTCGTCCGGCTCCCCGAGCTCGGTGCGCAGGCACTCGACGGCGCGCACGCGGCCCTCGTCGTCGCCGAGGAAGCGGGTCGGCATCGTCAACCACTCGAAGATCGCCCCCTCCTCGCTCGCGCGGCGGTAGTCCTCTGCGCGCGCCCCCATCTCCCGCTCGCTGCGGCGGTAGACGATGCGCGCCTCTTCGGCGCCGAGGCGGATCGACACGCGGACGGCATCCATCGCCGTGTCGCCGGCACCGATGACGATCGCCTTCGCCGGCCGCTTCACCGGCGTGTCGTAGTCGGGGAACGAGTACGCGCGCATGAGGTTGACGCGCGTCAGGTACTCGTTCGCCGAGTAGACGCACTTGAGGTTCTCACCCGGGATGCCGAGGAACACGGGCGAGCCCGCGCCGGTCCCGACGAACACGGCCGAGTAGCCGAGCGGGCCGAGCAGCTCGTCGATCGTGACCGTCTTGCCGACGACGACGTTCGTCTCGAAGTCGACGCCGAGGCCGCGCAGGCGCTCGACGTCCTCGTCGACGATCGCCTTCGGCAGTCGGAACTCGGGAATGCCGTAGCGCAGGACGCCGCCGATCGCGTGCAGCGCCTCGTAGACGGTGACGCCGTAGCCGAGCTGCGCGAGGTCGCTCGCCGCCGTCAGCCCCGCGGGGCCGGAGCCCACGATCGCGACCTTCTCCGGCTGCCGCTCGACCGCCGGCGCCCCGCCGTCGCGCGGCTGCGCACGCTCCCAGTCGGCGACGAACCGCTCGAGGCGGCCGATGCCGACAGGGTCGAGGCGGCCGAGCGTCGCGCACAGGCGCTCGCACTGGTGCTCAACGGGGCACACGCGCCCGCAGATGGCGGGGAGGACGTTCTTCAGCCGGATGAGGTCGGACGCGCCGGCGAAGTCGCCGAGCGCGACCCGGCGGATGAAGTCGCGGATCGGCACGCCCACCGGGCAGCCCTGCTCGCACAGCGGGTCCTGGCACTGGACGCAGCGGCGCGCCTCGGCGAGCGCGCGCTCGACCGTGTACCCGACGGCGACCTCGTCCCAGAGCGCCCTCCGCGCGACCGGGTCGAGCTGCGGCATGGCCGTCTTGGCGGGATAGACGATCGGCATCGCTACGTCGCCTCCGCCAGCTCGAGCGCGAGCCGCTCTTCGTCGACGTACATCTTCGAGCGGACGACCGCCTCGTCGAACGCGACCTCGTGCGCGTCGAAGAAGGGGCCGTCGACGCAGGCGAACTTCGTCTCGCCGCCGACCGTGACGCGGCACGCGCCGCACATGCCGGTGCCGTCGAGCATGATCGGGTCGAGGGACACGAACGTCTTCAGGCCGGACGGCCGGGTCGTCTCGGCGACCGCGCGCATCATCGCCACGGGCCCGACCGCGTAGCAGACCGTGTACGGCGCTCCCTTGGCGAGCTCGTCGCCGAGCAGCGCCGCCGTGAAGCCGTGATAGCCGACCGAGCCGTCGTCGGTGCAGACGAGGTACTCGTCGCTCGCCGGCTCGAGCAGGTCGCGCAGGATGACGAGCTCCGCCGTGCGGGCGCCGACGATCGACGTGATGCGTACGCCGCGCCGCCGCAGCTCGCGCGCGAGCGGGTAGACCGCCCCGGCGCCGAAGCCGCCGCCGACCAGCACCGCGTGACCATCGTCGGGGAACGGCGCCGCGCATCCGAGCGGGCCGGCGAGGTCGAGCACCTCGTCGCCCTCCTCGAGCGAGCAGATCATCCCGCTCGTCTTCCCGACCTGCTGCACGACGAGCGTCACCGTGCCGCGCGCCGGATCGAAGTCGGTGAGGCTGATCGGAACGCGCTCGCCGTGCGGGTCGAGGCGCATGATGACGAACTGCCCCGGCTGTGCGTGCTCGGCGACGAGGGGCGCGTCGACGACGAAGAGCTTCGTCACCGGGGTGAGCTCGCGCTTCTCGAGGACGGTCGCCATCACAGCACCGGGCTCTCGTGCATGGCCTTGAGCCGCGCCCAGCGCCGCTCGATCTCGCGCTCGATCTCGGCGAGGTCGCCGGCGAACTCGGGGCGGCACAGATGCTTCGTCTTGCCCATCGACCCGAGCCAGTCCGCCATGGCGATGCGTCGCCCGAGCGGCTCCGGGTCGTAGGTGATCGTCGTCTTGTGCCGTTCGATCTCGTAGAGCGGGAAGAAGCACGAGTCGACGGCGCCGCGCAGGACGTCCACTCCGGCGTCGTCGGCGGTGAGCCAGTTGAGCGGGCAGGAGATGAGCACCTTCCCGTACACGAAGCCTTCGTGGCGCGCGTACCACTGCGCCTTCGCCCCCTTCGCCAGCAGGTCGTCCGGGAACCCCTCGACGCCGGTGAAGACGTACGGGATGTTCGTCGCGGCCATGATCTGCGGCATGTCGCGGTGGTGGAACGACTTCCCATGCTCGCCCGGGCCCACGTTCGACGTCGACGTCCGGTGACCGAGCGGAGTCGAGTACGAGAGCTGCGCACCCGTGTTCATGTAGCCCTGGTTGTCGTACTCGACGACGATGAGCTTGTGGTTGCGGACCGCCGCGCCGAGCGCGGCACCTGTGCCGATGTCCATGCCGCCGTCGCCGCTGACCATCACGAAGGTGATGTCCTCCCCGGAGGGAAGCTCGCCGCGGCGCTGCCGCTCGTGGAACATCTCGACGAGGCCGCCGAGCGTCGCCGCGCCGTTCTGAAAGAGGTTATGGATGTACGTGACGCGGTGCGACGTGTATGGGTAGCCCGTGCTGACCACCATCGCGCAGCCGGTCTGGTAGAGGACGACGACGTCGCCCTCGATTCCCTTCAGGAACTGGTCGATGGCCGGGAAGATGCCGCAGCCGGGGCAGGCGCCGTGGCCCGGTGCGATGCGCTTCGGCCTCGCCACCAGCTGCCACGCAGGCGGCGCCTCGACGTGCAGGCGCCCCGTCTCGGGTACGGGCGTCACGTGGATGAGCCCGGCCGTCGTGTCCGCCGTCGTGAGCGGCGGCAGGCCCGGCCGCCGTGGCGGGTTCGCCGGTTCGCCGGGGACGACGCCGTAGTAGTCGAACAGCGGCGGCATCGGGCCGTTGCCGGCGGCATCGAGCGCGAGCCGGAAGAACGCGTCCGCGTCCTCGAGCGTGAAGTCACGGCCGCCCAGGCCGTAGATGCGCGACACGCAGACGGTGTCGTTCGCGGGGTCGTCCTTCAGCGCCGACTTCACCTCGTGCGCGAGGTTGCCGCCGCCGGATCCGTACGAGTCCGCGCGGTCGCCGATGACGACGGCCCGCACGCCGCGCAGCGCGGCGCGGATCTCCTCCGCCGGGAAGGGGCGGAGCACGTTGAGGCTGAGGACACCGGCGCGCACGCCGGCCGCCCGCAGCTCGTCGACGCCGTCCTTCGCCGTCTCGGCGGCGGAGTTCAGGAGCAGCAGCGCGACGTCGGCGTCGTCGAGGCGGTAGCGGTCGACGAGCTCGTAGCGGCGCCCGCTCAGCTGCTCGTACTCGGCGAAGACGTCGGGGATGGCGGCGAGCGCCGCGTCCATCGCCAGGCTGAGCTGGTACTTGTTGTTGATCAGGTCGGGGTCGTTCATGTACGGGCCGACCGTCACCGGGTGGCGCGGGTCGAGGACGGCGACCGTCTCCTCGAACGGGCCGAGGAAGTCGCGCACGGCCTGCGGGTCCTCGAACGTGTAGACGCGCCGCTTCTGGTGACTCGTGAAGAAGCCGTCGAAGGCCACAATCGCGGGCAGGCGGACGTCGGCGCGCTCGGCGACGCGCAACGCGCAGACGTTCAGGTCGTACACCGCCTGCGGGTCGCGCGC
>Ga0075276_10000376_pt1 | contig 12060 bp, 7 predicted proteins | sample SF_Rice_5C_80N_4_FD_69770 | JGI IMG/M metagenome (GOLD analysis project Ga0075276, IMG submission 69770) | Rice paddy soil microbial communities from Twitchell Island, California, USA - SF_Rice_5C_80N_405 | ecosystem: Environmental > Terrestrial > Soil > Paddy field/soil | place: USA: Twitchell... | reverse complement strand
GGCGCTCAAGCTCGCCCGCGCGCTCGGTGTCTCCGTGGACGAGCTGTTCAGCCTGCCAGGAGACGAATCCTCCGCACGCTGGGCAGCCGGTTCGCAGGGATCGTCTTGAGCTGAGGCATGCCGGGCCAGGGAAGGGCAAAGTCTTCCGCGAGAAGACCTGGCCGAGCACGGCGCCCGCTGAGTCTCGCCGGCACGGCACGCCTCCGTCGCCGAAGTGGTGATGGCTGAACAAAACAGAACCGGCGTCTCGGACGCCCGGTCGCTCCGGATTCGCGGCGCTTCGCCCCTTCGGCTCTTCGCGACTTCGCGTGAGCTGAACGTTGGGCCGCCCCCGATCCGGCCTCCGCCCGCGCCGCGCGACTCTGCTCCTCGGCGCCCTCCGCGTGGAACGCCGTTGCCCTGCCGCGAACCGTCGAGTGAGCCCGGGCCCCAGTCCAGAGCCGGCGCCTTATGCCTGCCGCGCGCCCTCTACGGGTGCGGGATGTGGATTCTGGGGATCCAGCGCCAGCGGCGGGCCGGTGGCCGGGGCGGCGCGCGCCGTTCCAGCACGGCGACGGCGGAGTCGAGCTGCGCGTCGTGGCCGCGGGCCAGGCCCAGGCGCGAGAGGTGCGCCTCGACGTCCGGGCTCACGCCCGTGCCCTCGATGACGCGTCCGGCGGGCGTGAGAGGCTCGCCCACGGGGTACATGAGCGCGCCGCCGGTGGGGAGCGCGACCACGGCCGCCTCGAGGTCCGCCCCCGCGCTGGGCTCGCCCACCGCGACCACCCGCCCGATCTCCTGCAGTGGCGCCGCGAACTGCTCGGCCGCCGACGCGCTCAGCCCATCCAGCAGTACGACAACGGGCCCGCGGTAGCCATCCTTCTCCGGCCGCGCCCGGTCGATGCGCTCGCCGTGGCGCGTGCGCGTCTCCGTGAGCACGTGCGGCTCGGTCACGAGCAGGGAGGCGATGTGATCGCCCAGCGCGTCGTAGCCGCCCGGGTTGCCGCGCAGGTCGAGGATCAGCCCGGGCGCATCGTGCAGCCCCCGGATGGCCCCGTCGATGCGCTTGCGCAGCGCCGGGACGAAGGCGGTGAAGCGGATGTAGCCCCAGCCGCCGTCGAGGCGCCGCACCTCGAAGAGCGCGCGCGCCGGCGGCAGGTTGCCGATGCGCACGGAGGGGCCCGGGTACGCGCGCGCCTTCATCTGGGCGACCCGCGCCCGGTCGAGCGTGTCGCGGGCGACGACGCGCACGATGAGCCCGCGATCACCGGACAGCGCCTCGTTGACCGCGGCCGTCCTCGCCCGCAGCGATTCGTTCGGCTTGAGCCACGGCCGGTCGCCCGCACGCGCGAGCGCCTCCGCGGAGCGGCCGGCGATGGAATCGAGCACGTCGCCCGGGTGCAGCCGGGCCTTCGCCGCCGGCGAGCCCGGCGCCACGCGCCAGACCACCCAGTCGTGCCCCAGCTCCAGCGCCTCCGCCCCGGTCCAGCCCGGGTTGCGCGCGCTCTCCTCCGCCAGCCGCTCCGGGGAGAGCACGATGGTGTGGGAGACGCCCAGCGTGGCCAGCATGCGGGCCAGCACCTGGTGGAAGGGGCCGCTCCGCACCGCCGCCAGCGCCTCCGGCCGGAACACCGCGCCGATGGAGTCCCAGCTCAGGCCGTTGAAGCGCGGATCGTAGAAGCCGTCGCGCACCCGCCGCCACGCCAGGTCGAAGGTGCGCTGGCGCAGCGCCTGCGAGAGCAGCGGCCCCGTGCCCGCGCGGTCGACGCTGCTCGGCGATGCCGCCGGCGGCGCCGGTTCCGGCGCCGCCGGGCGAGGCGGCGCGGTGGCGACCAGCGTGTCGGAGAGATCGGGTCCCGCCGCCGGCACGCCGCCCACGGTGATCTGGATGGACGTGCCCGGCTCGGGCGCGGGGCCGCCGGGCCGCAGCCGACAGCCGCCGACGAACGCGAGGACGGCCAGGGCCAGGAGCGGCCCGGGCCGCACCGCCAGGGCGGACACGCGCAGGGGCGAGGCCGTCACGGCCAGGCTGCCCGGTCAAGGCGCGTGCCGCGGCCCATCACGGGACCGCGCGCGGCGCGAATGGCAGCCACTCCGCCCGCTCCACCGCCGCCAGTGCGTCGGCTCTCTGCTGCACTCGCGCCGTGAGGTCCTCGAGCAGGACGTACGACTGCGACGTGGGCGGCGCGTCCGCCTGGTCGGCAAAGCCGAGCAGCGCCACCAGCTTGTCGTCGAGCCCGTTCGGGTAGTTGGTCAGGTCCTGCTCGGCCCGGGCCCGGAACTGCGAGAGCCGTTCCTCGATCGGGTAGAGCCGGTCGTTCAGCGCCGCGAGCGCCGCGCTGAGCTTCGCCTCGTCCGGCGTGCCCCGCGCCGCGGCCAGCTGCTTCTCACCGTCGGCACGCAGTGCGCGGATCTTCCGCACCAGGTCGTGGGTGCGCGTGATCTCGTCGCGCACCGCCAGCTCGAAATCCCGCTGCCGCGCCAGCGCCGCCACGTCGTAGGCCACGCGCGGGTCCTTCACGATCTCCAGCGGCTGCGTGAAGCTCCGCCCGTCCAGCGTCAGCCGCACCTGGTAGCGACCGGGCACCGCCAGCGGTCCGCGGGCCACGCCGTGCAGCGTCGTGCCCGGGATGACGTTCGCCGGCGGGTAGCGCATATCCCACACGAAGGTGTTGGCCCCGGCGGCCGCGGGGACCACCGTCTGACCGCCGCGTTCCCGGCGGCCGCCGTTCGGGCCCGGACCGGGGACCGGGCCCGAAACGACACTCGTGAAGCTCCGGATTTCGTTTCCCGCACCATCCAGGAAGCTGAGCGTGACCGGCCCGCTCGGCGCGGCGGAGGCATACCACTTCACCACCACGCCGTTGGGCGGGTTCTGCCCATCCCAGCCGCCGGCCGCGCTGGTGCCCACGAGTGCGGCGTCGCCGCGGAAGCGGACGGCCGGCGCCGGGGCGTAGAGCTCGAGCCCCTCGTTTGCGCTTGCGGTTTTCGCCGTGAGCTGCGGCAGCAGCGAGCCCGCCCCGTCCATAATCCAGAACGAGCGCCCGTGCGTCGCCGCCACCAGGTCGCCGTTCTTGACCGCCAGGTCGTGCACCGGAACCACCGGGAGGTTGAGCCTCAGCGCCTGCCAGTGGCCGCCATCGTCGCTCGAGAAGTAGACCCCGGTCTCCGTGCCCGCGTAGAGGAGGCCGGGATGATCCGGATCCTCCCGGATCACGCGCGTGAAGCCGTCGCCTGGCAGGCCGGCGACGATCGGCGTCCACGTCCGGCCGTAGTCGGTGGTGCGATAGAGATACGGCCGGTTGTCCTGCAGCTTGTAGCGGGTGGCGGCAATGTAGGCCGTGCCCGCATCCCGGTGTCCCGGCTCGACCACCGAGATCAGCGCGTACGGCGGCAGCCCCCGGGGCGTCACGTCCGCCCACGTCCGGCCACCGTCGCGCGAGACGTGCACCAGCCCGTCGTCGGAGCCGGTCCAGAGCACGCCCGCCGTCACCGGACTCTCCGCGAAGGCGAAGATGACCGAGTACCACTCGACGCCGGTGTTGTCGCGCGTGATCGGCCCCCAGTACCTGCCCGGCGTCTCGTGCCCGTAGGAGGGCGTCGGCTCGAGCTTGTCGGGATCGTGGCGGGTGAGGTCGGGCGAGATCACCTGCCAGCTCTGCCCCTCGTCCGTGCTGCGGAACAGGACCTGCGCCGCCGCGTAGAGCGTCTTCGGGTCGTGGGGCGAGAGCGCCACCGGGTACGTCCACTGGAAGCGGTAGCGGATGTCCCGGTCGCCCCAGCCGTAGTAGTTCTCGGGATACGGCGAGATGTCGCGCTTCTGGTGGTTCTTCAGGTCGTAGCGCTCCAGCCAGTGGTGCTCCGCGCCGTACACGATGCTCGGGTCGTCGGGGCGCACGGCGATGTAGCCCGACTCGCCTCCGGCCGCGAACGCCCACTCCTGCTCCGTGATGCGCCCGAAATCCGACCGGCTGGGCAGCGAGATCGAGCCCTCGTCCTGCTGCGGGCCGTAGATCCGGTAAGGGAACTGGTCGTCCGTGGTCACGTGATAGAGCTGCGCCGTCGGCTGGTTCATGAGCGTGGACCAGCTCCGGCCCCCGTTGAAGCTGACCGTGGCCCCGCCGTCGTTACCCTCGATCATGCGTTCCGGGTCCGCGGGGTCGATCCACAGGTCGTGATGGTCGCCGTGCGGCGGGCGCCAGGCCGCGAACGTCCTGCCGCCGTCCGTGCTCTTCCACGCGCCGATGTTCAGCACGTAAACCAGATCCGGGTTCTGCGGGTCGGCGACGATGTGGTGGTAGTACCAGGGGCGCTGCGTCAGCTCCGCGAAATCGGTGAGCCGCTCCCAGTGCGCCCCCGCGTCGTCGGAGCGGTACACCCCCTTCCTGCCCAGCTCCGCGTCCACGATGGCCCAGACCCGGTCCGGGCGGGCGGGCGAGAGAGCGACGCCGATGCGGCCGAGCGTGCCGGTGGGGAAGCCGGGATTGCGGGTCAGCTCGCTCCAGTGCTCGCCGCCATCGATGCTCTTGAACAGCCCCGTGCCTGGTCCCGCGCTCTGCACCGCCCAGGGGTAGCGCCGGAACTGCAGCAGCGACGCGTACAGCACGTCCGGGTGCGACGGGTCCAGCACCAGGTCGATCGCGCCCGTGTTCTCGTCCCGGTACAGCACCTTGCGCCAGCTCGTCCCGCCGTCGGTCGTCTTGTAGACGCCGCGGTCGGCGGACGGCCCGAAGCCGTCGCCGAAGGCGGCGACGTAGGCGACGTCGGGATTGCGGGGATCCACGCGGATCCGGGCGATCTGCTTCGTCGCCGCGAGCCCCACGTGCATCCACGTCTTGCCGCCGTCACTGGACTTGTAGACGCCGTCCCCCTCCGACGCGTCCCCCCGGAAGCACGCCTCGCCCATGCCCACATAAAGCACGTCCGGATTCGACGGCGCCAGCGCCAGCGCGCCCACGGAGCCCGTGTGGAAGAAGCCGTCCGAGATGTTCTTCCACGCGATGCCGCCGTCCACCGTCTTCCAAACGCCGCCACCGGTCGCGCCCATGTAGAAGGTCAGCCGGTCGCGCGGATCGCCCGCCACCGCCTCCACGCGCCCGCCGCGACTGGGCCCGACCAGCCGCCACTGCAGGAGAGAGAGGTGGGCGGAGTCGACGGTCTGCGCCGACGCCGGCGAGGCGGGCGCGACGGCCAGGGCCAGCGCCAGGGCCAGCGCGGCGGCGCGGGGGCGCGGCGCGCGGGGCGCGCGCCCGGCGACGGGGGTGAGCATGTGAAGACTCCTGGATGGGCGAAGGTGATGGAGGGGAAAGGAGTATACGGACCGGGAGAGCCGGAGCAAGATCGGCAAGGCGTGGCTGTGCCGAGGCTGGAGAAGGGCGGCCGGGGCGCGGGAGCGGAGCGCCCGGCGCGAAGCCGGGCGCGAGACTGCTAGCTCAGCCGGCCTCTCGCTCGGCCGCCGGCTCGGCCGCCCGCGCGTCGCGGCCCGCCCGCTCGTGGCGCTCCGTGAGCAGCTTGCGCTGCGACGTGGCCAGCAGCACGCCCGCCACGATGAGCGGCAGGAAGTAGTAGATGACGCGGTAGGCCACGAGCCCGGCGAAGATCGGGGGCGCCGAGATCCCGGCGGGGCGCAGCAGCAGGATGATGGCCTCGAACGCGCCCAGGCCGCCCGGCACGGGGATGACCTGCGTGGCGATCTGCGCCAGCAGGAACGCGGCGAGGAAGTGGGCGTAGCCGATCGGGCCGACGCTGCGCAGCAGGATGTAGAGCGCCGCGGAGGAAAGCAGCCAGTCGAAGCCGGAGACCACGATCTCGGCCACGACCATCTTCAACGACGGCAGCTCCACCTCGTGATCGAAGATGCACATGCGCCGGTGCCACGCCGCGAGCACCAGGAAGAGGCCGACCAGGAGCAGCAGCGCGATCCCGACCGGACGCACGTCCGAGATCAGGGGCACCTGCAGGCTGGGCGGCACCCCCACCGGCGCCACCTCGAAGGCGATCCCGGCGATCGTGAACAGCCCCAGCACGAAGGTCAGCACGTCGAAGCCGGCGACCTTCGCCATCTTCTTCGCGCTGAGCCCCAGCCCGCGGTAGAGCCGGTAGCGCAGCCCACCCCCGGTCAGCACCGCCACCGGCGCGTTGTTCGCCACGGCGAAGCTGATGAACGACGGGCCCAGCACCTTCCAGGTGGGCAGCGGGTGATGCACCAGCCGCAGCGCCAGGTAGTCGTAGCCGACCAGCGCCACGTACCCCACCGCCGTCAGCACCGCCGAGCCCACCAGCGCCCACCACGGAATCGACCGCACGGCCAACAGCAGCACGTGCAGCGGGTAGTCCTGGACGATCCGGTAGACGACCCAGACGCCCATGGCCACCAGCGCCACGTCCAGCGCGATCATCCCCCACTTCTTCAGCGCCTGCAACTGTTCGCCAGCCTCTGCTCGGGTGGCGAACTCGGGGGCAAGAGGCGCACCCGCACGACCGCTTCACGAGCGACCGCCGACTTCACCCGGACTCCGGCTCCACGGACGGCTGCCGACCTCGGTTCACGCAAAGCCGCTGAGGGCCGAAGTCACGGAGCCGTCCGAACCGCCGGCAACCGGCACGGCCGCGGATCTTCCTCACGTTACATGAAGCGGGTCCACGGCTGCCCGTGCCGCTCGGAGCCGATGGCAGATGCCTTCCGCACTTCGCGCCTTCGCGTGCGCTGAGCCGGCGGCCGCCCCCGATCCCGCGTGCGCCCGAAGTCACGCCGCCTCCTCGTCGTCGAGGAAGTGCTGAACCTCCTTCAGCACCCGCCGCGGCTCCACCGGCTTCACCAGGTACCCGTCGAAGCCGATCTCGCGCGCCCGCTGGCGGTCCTCGTCGAAGGCATGCGCCGTCAACGCCACCACCGGGATCGCCGCCGTGCGCGGGTCCTGCTTCAGCCGCTCCGTCGCCTCGAAGCCGTCCATCCGCGGCAGCGAGATATCCATCAGCACCAGGTCCGGATGCCGCTCGTACACCAGCTTCAGCCCCGTCTCCGCATCCGCCGCCTCCACCACCTCATAGCCGAAATGCCGCAGGAGCACCGTATAGATCCGCCGGTTGTCCGGATTGTCCTCCACCATCACGATCGTCTTGCCAGGCATTCGCCCTCCGCCGCCCCGCCAGCGCAGCCGTCCAGGCCGCGCCGCGGGCGCTGTGGCGCCCGGGCGCGCGTTCACTCCTCAACCGCCGGTGCGAGACTCGCGGTGATTGGTGCAGGAAATGGGCCCAAACTATTGCCAAATAACAGGTTGCGTCATAATGTCTCGCAGCCGACCGGGCGGGGCGGGGGAGGCGCGCAGCGGTGCCGGCGGACGCCGCCGGGCCCGACCGCGGGAGGCGCGCCTGGCACCCGAACGTGCCCCGTGGGGTAGGCTTGTCCCTCTGTCGCGCGCGCGCTAGCGTTACGCGCGGTCGCCGGGGGCGGGCCGGGCTGCCCGCACACCCGCCGCCGACCGCACGCTCGAGAACCCCGAGGGACCAAGATGAGTCGGACCACCCGTTACGACACGCTGGCCGCGGCGCGGCCGCGTCCGCCGCAGCATGCCGACGGCTCGCCCGTAGTAGCGGCAGGCGATCGGCGGCACCACGCGCCCAGCATGGAGGAGATCTTCGGCAGCGACACGTTCTCGCTGGCGGAGATGCGAGCCCGCCTGCCGAAGGCGGCCTACAAGGCGCTGGTGGAGACGGTGCAGAACGGCACCCCGCTCGATCCGAAGCTGGCGGACGTGGTGGCGATGGCCATGAAGGACTGGGCGCTGGAGAAGGGGGCGTCACATTACACGCACTGGTTCCAGCCGCTGACGGGGCTGACGGCGGAGAAGCACGATTCATTCGTGACGCCGAACGTCGGGGGTGGGGCGGTGGCGGAGTTCAGCGGCGAGATGCTGACGCAGGGCGAGCCGGACGCGTCCTCGTTCCCGTCGGGGGGTCTGCGGGCGACCTTCGAGGCCCGGGGCTACACGGCCTGGGATCCGACCTCGCCCGCGTTCATCGTGCGCAGCGGGGGCGGCTCGACCTACCTGGCGATCCCGACCGCCTTCCTGTCCTGGACGGGCGATGCGCTGGACAACAAGATCCCGCTGCTGCGCTCCATGGCGGCGCTGGACGCGCAGGCGCGCCGGGCGCTGGCGCTGTTCGGCGCGGACTCGAAGCGGGTGACGGCCACGCTGGGCCCGGAGCAGGAGTACTTCCTCATCGACGAGGAGTTCTACTATCGCCGGCCGGACCTGATGCTGACGGGGCGGACGCTGTTCGGCGCGAAGCCGCCCAAGGGCCAGGAGCTGGAGGACCACTACTTCGGCACCATCCCGGAGCGCGTGCTGGCCTACATGAGCGAGGTCGAGCGCGAGCTCTATCGCCTGGGCGTACCGGTCAAGACGCGGCACAACGAGGTGGCGCCCGGACAGTTCGAGATGGCGCCCATCTACGAGAACGCCAACCTGGGCGCCGATCATCAGCAGCTGACGATGCTGATGATGCGCAACATCGCCCGCAAGTACGGGCTGGTGGCACTGCTGCACGAAAAGCCGTTCGCCGGCGTGAACGGCAGCGGCAAGCACCTGAACTGGTCCTTCGCCTGGGAGGGCGGGAACCTGCTGGAGCCGGGCGACAACCCGCACGACAACATGCAGTTCCTCTTCTTCTGCACGGCGGTGCTCAAGGCGGTGGAGCGGCACCAGGACCTGATCCGGGCGGCGGTGGCGTACGCAGGCAACGACCACCGGCTGGGCGCCAACGAGGCACCGCCGGCGATCATCAGCGTCTTCCTGGGCGACCAGCTGCTGGACATCTACCAGCAGATCGAGAAGGTGGGCAGCGCGACCTCGAGCAAGCAGGGCGGACTCATGGGGATCGGCGCGCCGGTGTTGCCGCACATGTCCAAGCACGCGGGCGATCGCAACCGGACCTCGCCCTTCGCCTTCACCGGCAACAAGTTCGAGTTCCGGGCCCTGGGCGGGTCCCAGAGCATCTCCTTCCCGGCGACGGTGCTCAACACCATCGTCGCGGAGGCCATCGACGAGCTGGCGACGCAGCTCGAGGCGGACCTGCGCCAGGGCGGCCCGCTCGAGGACGCCGTGCGCGCGCTGCTGGCGCGCGAGGTCCCGGAGATCAAGCGCATCGTCTTCAACGGCGACGGCTACAGCGAGGCCTGGCACCAGGAGGCGGAGCGGCGCGGCCTGCTCAACCTGCGCACGACGCTGGACGCGCTGCCCTGCCTGGCCGACGACCGCAACCTGGCCCTCTTCGAGAAGTACGGCGTGCTCTCCCACCGCGAGATGGAGTCGCGCCAGGAGATCGTCTACGAGCAGTACTTCAAGACGGTCAACATCGAGGGCGAGACGGCGGCCGAGATCGCGCGCACCATGATCCTGCCGGCGGCGCTGCGCTACGTGGAGGAGCTCGGCAAGATCGTGGAGCGCAACAAGCACCTCGGGCTGGACGGCGAGGGCGCGCTGGACACGCTGCGCGAGGTCAACGGGCTGGTCAACGAGCTGACCCGCACCACGGCCGTGCTCGTGGCCCAGAACGCCGAGCTGGGCGGCGACACCGTGCATTCCAAGGCGTTCCACATGCGCGACAACATCATCCCGGCCATGACCGCCGTGCGGGACGTGGTCGACCGGCTCGAGCGCATGCTGCCCGACGACTCCTGGCCCCTGCCGCGCTACCGCGACATGCTCTTCGTCAAATAGGCGACGTCGCTCGATCCGCGGCGCCGGGGTCCCGAGGGATCCCGGCGCCGCCAGCATCTCGGCACTGCCGCCAGCGCAAGCGCAAGCGGGCACGGCAAGGGCATCACGCGCGCGGGCGGCCGCTTGCGCTTGCGCTTCCGCTTGCGCTGGCGGTCGTTGATGTTTCCGCTCGTCTCTCCGCATATTGGTCTCACCTTCGTCCGTGAGGCTTCCGTGCCCCGTTCGCCGCTGGCGCTGCTCCCCTTCACTCTGCTCATTGTCGCGGCGTCTGTCCGCGCGCAGACGCATCCGCTGCCCAAGACCGAGGAGATCATCGATTCCGTTGGGTTTGCCGCGGTGGTGCGCGCGCAGGCGGCGGGCGCCGCCGGCAAGGTGCTGCTGTCCATCACCATCGACTCGGCCGGACGGGTGGTGGGCGCGTGGCCGGTCGAGACCAGAGCGCCGGCGGAGGTGGCGACGATGCTGGCGGACAGCGTCATCGCCTACATGCGGCCGCAGGCGCCCTGGGCCCGCGGCTTCTGGTGGCTGCGGCTGGCGGTGCGCCTGGGCGCGCAACCGTCACTGCGGGTGGAGCGACCGCGCGTGCAGGGACCCGAGCCCGTGGCCGGCGGTCTGGCCGACGCGCTCCGCGCCCTGGGACCCCTCGCGCCGAGCGGCAAAGGCGAGATCCGCCTGCTCGTCGACGAGACCGGCCGGGTGCGGCGCGCGGAAGCCGGTGTGGGCACCCCGGCGCTTTCGCCGGTGGCGGTAGCCCGCCTGCTCGATCAGGCGCACTACACCCCGGGCACCGTGGACGGCCGCCCGGCGCCGATGTGGGTGGCGCTCCGGATCGAATCGCGCATGATCGCGGTCCCGGTCCGCCGATGACCGAGCCCCTCGCCGTCGTTCCCGACTGCTTCTTCTGCGGCGCCGAGCTGCCGCCGCTGGACCCCGAGCGGCTGCCGGACCGGGAGCGGCTGGCGTACGATCCCAGGCTCGGGCGCCTCTGGCGCGTCTGCCCGGAGTGCACGCGCTGGAACGTCGTGCCGCTGGAGGACCGCTGGGAGGTGCTCGAGCTGTGCGAGCGGCTCGTGAAAGACGAGGGCGAGCTGCTGGTCAACACCGAGCACCTCGCCCTCTACTACATCGGCGGCGGCAGGAGCGGCGGCGGCGGCGCCGCCGGGCAGCTCGTGCGCGTGGGCGAACCGCCCCGCCTCGACTACGCCGACTGGCGCTACAGCGCCCGGCTGGACGAATTTCCCGTGCGACGCCGGCACCGCGGCTGGATCGAGCGGCTGCTGGCGCTGCCGGAGCGGCCGGTGGCGAACCTGGGGCCGCGGATCGGCATGCAATACGAGTCGCCCGGGGGCACCGTCCCGCGCATCTGGGTGGGCCGGCCCTTCATCGAGCATGGCGCCCTTCTCACCGGCCTTTTCGCCGACATCCCCCTGGCCGCGCGCTGCCCGTCGTGCGGGGGGCCGTTCGTCATCGAGCCGCAGCTCTTCGGCGACACCCGCCTGACGCTGGTGCAGGACGCGCCGGTGGTCGCGGCCACGTGCGGCCTGTGCGGCGACGAGGGCAGCGTGCCGCTGATCGAGGCCCGGCCCACGCTCCGCACCGCCATCGCCATCGTCGAGCGCGGCCGGCGCGAGCCGGAGCAGGTGCGCGGGGCGGTCCGGCCCATCGACCGCTGCGGCGGCGCCATGCCATTCGTCGAGCGACTGGCGCAGCGCGAGCTCGACATCGGCTCCATGCACGAGCGCGAGCGGCTGGCGCTCTGGTTCTGCCTGGACGAGGGGGCGGAGGCCGAGGCGCTGGACGCCGAGTGGCGCCGGGCGGAGGAGCTGGAGTCGATCGTCGACCGCGACCTCACGGACGTGCCCGGCTTCGACGCTTTCCGCGACCGCGTGCTGGAGGAGAAGGGCGAGGGGACGGCCGAAGGCTAGGCCTGCACATCGGGCGTTCGGGAACGGTGCGCGTGATCACCGGCCGCGGGGCGTTGCGGCTCCATTTCGACCCGGGTACGGGCGCTGGCCGCGCGCCGGGCGGTGAGAACCGGGCATTCGCCGCCGCCGCCGCCCGGGGGTGCCGGATTTCCGTCGCCTGGTGATGGCAATCCGACATTCGGCGCGAACCGGGCCGGCGCGTGGCGGATCCACGTCGCCGGGCGCGGGAAATCCGACACGCGCCGCCGCCGGGACCGCGAGTGGCGGATTGACGTCGCACCGCGCTGCCGGCCGCCCGGTCAGGCCGCGCAAGTTCGGGAACGCGCCTCGCGCGGGCGCGCCGCCCCGCCCGCCGCTGGACTGCGCACCGGCGCGGGGCTAACGTGGCGGGTCCGTAACCCGCGAGGCGCATGACCCCGGCCATCAACGCCCTC
>Ga0075276_10000375_pt1 | contig 12082 bp, 8 predicted proteins | sample SF_Rice_5C_80N_4_FD_69770 | JGI IMG/M metagenome (GOLD analysis project Ga0075276, IMG submission 69770) | Rice paddy soil microbial communities from Twitchell Island, California, USA - SF_Rice_5C_80N_405 | ecosystem: Environmental > Terrestrial > Soil > Paddy field/soil | place: USA: Twitchell... | reverse complement strand
CCACCGCTTCCCGGCGGAAGTGCTGGAGGAAGCGCAGGCGGTCGAGGGCATTATTTCCGCCCGCGAACTGCAGCAGCGTCGCGACTACTGCAACCTGCCCATTGTCACCATTGACGGTGAAACCGCGCGCGATTTCGACGATGCCGTGGCCGTGCGCCGCCTGGAGAACGGCAACTTCGAGCTGCAGGTGCACATTGCCGATGTGGCCCACTACGTGACCGAAAATTCGGCGCTCGACCGCGAGGCGCGCCTGCGCGGCAACTCTGTCTATTTCCCCGACCGCGCCGTGCCCATGCTGCCCGTCGAACTCTCTACTGACATCTGCAGCCTGCGCCCGCACGTGGACCGGTTGGTCATGTCCTGCGCCATGGAGATTGACCACCAGGGCGAAATTCTCGGCTACCAGTTGAATTCCGGCGTTATCCGCTCCGCTGAGCGCATGACCTATACCGATGTCAACCTGATCCTGGAGGGCGACCCCGGAGTCCGCAAACGTTACCAGCCCTTAGTGGGCAATTTCGAACTGATGCGCGATCTGGCTATGATTCTCAACCGCAAGCGCGAGCGCCGCGGCTCCATTGATTTCGACCTTCCTGAGCCGGTGATTGAATTCGACGAACTCGGCCTCATGCGCAGCATCACGCGCTCCGAGCGCAACATCGCCCACCGCCTCATCGAGGAGTTCATGCTCTCGGCCAATGAGTGCGTAGCCCATTATCTTGAGCACAAGGGCGTTCCTTCCCTCTACCGCATTCATGAGAAGCCCGATCCCAAGCGGGTTTACGAGTTTGAAACCATTGCCGCCGCTTTTGGCTATTCCCTTGGAGTAGGCGCACTGCCGGTGCAGCGCTTCCAGTTCAAGACCGACCGCCGCGCCAGCTATGGCACCGGCAAGCGCCCGCGGGAACTCGAACTGCCCAAAGAAGTGCACATCACGCCGCGCATGTACCAGAAACTGACGCAGAAGGTCGCCGGCAAGCCGGAGGAGCGCATCCTCTCCTACTTGATGCTGCGCTCGCTGAAGCAGGCCCGCTATTCGGAGGAGAACGAAGGCCACTTTGCGCTGGCTACCCCCACCTACACCCACTTCACCTCGCCCATTCGCCGCTATCCCGACCTGATCATTCACCGCATCCTGAAGGATGTGCTGCGCCAGGCAGGGGAGTTTCAGGAGCATGGGGCGGCGATTGGGAAAGGGGCGCCGTTACCCAGCGAGAGTGCGCCCGCTCCCTGGTCCAAACGCCGGGAGGCGGCGAAATCGCCATCCCAGCATGCGTCGCGGGCGCATCGAACCGGGGAACGAATTCAGGAGCCGATCCCCCTCGAGGTCCTGCACGAAATTTCCGAGGAATCCAGCCAGGCCGAGCGCCGCGCCGACGATGCCGAACGCGAGTTGATGGAATGGAAGAAGGTCAAGTTCATGGAGAAGCGAGTGGGCGAGGACTTCGATGGACTGATCGTCAGCGTCACCAAATTTGGCCTGTTCGTGGAGCTGACCGAATTGTTCGTTGAGGGCTTGGTGCCCCTCTCTACTCTCACCGACGACCGCTACACCTACCACGAGAACACCAAACAGATCATCGGGCAGCGCAGCCGCCGTACTTTCAGCCTTGGTCAAAAGGTACAGGTGCTGGTGGACCGCATTGACCCGGTGCAGAAGAAAATCCAGTTCGCGTTGTTTGGGGAAAAACCCGCGCGCGCGCAACGCAAGCACAAACGGCACTGACTGATGGCCACTGCGGCCGGCCAATCAGGTACAATTTCAACAGCCATGCCCACGCGCGATGACATCACAGAACGGCTGCGCTTCTGCTACGACCCGGAGATCCCGCTGAACATCGTAGACCTGGGGCTCATCTACGACGTCAAGGTCGAAGATGGCGACGTAGTCATTGATATGACTCTTACTGCGCCGGGCTGCCCTTCGCACAACGAGATCAGCCAGGACATTCGAACTACTGTGCTCAACATGCCGGGCGTGAATACCGTCAAAGTAAACGTCGTCTGGGACCCTCCTTGGGACCCCACCCGCATCAGCCAGGAAGGCCGCGAAAAGCTCGGCCTCGACGCCTGAACGCAAGACTCACCACAGAGACACGGAAACGCAGAGAAATCTCAAGGAATCCTGCCATTGTAGATATCGGTAGAGGCGTAAATTGTTGCGTCTCGCGAGCCCGGTCTGACCGTGGAAGCCCACGGCTTCAGCCGTGGGCATGGCAGGCAGCATTTCATTGAGGCTTTAGCCCCTGTGGCATTTGGGAGGCGTTGCAAGCAACGTCTCCACCGATCAGCATCTCTCCTCTGCCATCGTCAATGCGGGTAGAGACGTAACTTATAACGTCTCGCCTTAGCCACCGTCACTGGTCGGGCAGGGGTTCCAGGACTGGGACCGAGAGACCTGGCGTTTTCTTCCCGCCCGCACATTCCGGCGTAAACTTCTGCAAATCACCGCGGTCAGCATCGAGAAGCCACACCGCCCGTCCGCTGTAGCTTGCCATCATCCCGCAGTTCTCCTCTGTGCTCCCCTCCCGCGCCCACACCACCCGCGCCCGCTGCAGGTCGGCGCGGTTCTCCACCCATTCTTCGTAAAAATCATGCTGCGGACTATAGTGGACGAACACCAACTGCCGTCCGGGCAGGCACTCCAGCCGCTTCTGCATCCCGGCTCGCTGCGCTGCCCAGCGCTCCAGCGGGCCAGCAGCACCTTGGGAACCCGCCGCCGCAATGGCCAGCGCAAGCACGGGAAGGCTCAACGCCAAAATTTTGCCGGGAGCCCGGCCGCCATAGCTCCAGTCCCAGGCTCGACGGAGCGCCTGCACCACCAGCACGAAAGCCAGCGGCACCACCGGGGCGATGTAGTGAGAATGAAAGCGCCAGGTTTCCAGCACCAGCCCCAACGCGACCAGTCCCATGGCGGCGAGCGCCACCCGTTCCCAGAATCCCGGGAAAAAGCGCGCCAGTAACGCTGCCTGCACCAGCAGCGCTAACAGCAGCGTCACCGTCCAGACGAAGCTCGGTGAGGGCCAGAACAAGAACCGGATAAGCGCCAGTCCCTGCACCGCGGCAAAGACGACGGCCTGCAGCACGCGCACTAGGCCCGGCCAGCGCTCCGCCCACACCAGCAGAAGGAAAGGCAGCGAGAGCGCCGCACCAAAGGCAAACTGCCACAAGCCAAACAGCTTGCTGGTGATAAACGCCAGGCGGTAGAAGCCATGCGCCCAGCGCCATGCTGCCAGCGTATCCACTGCTGCCGCCGTCATGGCCGCGTCCTGCAGCTGGGGCCAGGGCCGCAGGCGCTGAAAGATGAAGCTGGGCACGGCATCGTATTGCCGTTCGTAGGCCTGGTACGGCAAGTGCCAGGGATTGCCGGTCACACGCTGGTTGTAAGCCAGCATCAGGAGCGCCCCCAACAGCAGAACGCCGGCCGCGGGCAACGCCACTTCCAGCCCGAAGCGGCGCCGGGCTCTCCGATTCCAAAGCAAATATGCCAGCAGCGCCCAACCCGCCGGCGCCGCCGCCAGCAGCCCTTCAAACGGGCGTGTGTTGGCCAGAAGCAGCAGCCCCAGCGCCATCCATAGCGCATTGCGGGCGCGCCTCCAGCCGCTGTCCTGGTTTGCGATTCGCCGCACCGCACCGTAAAGCAAGGCCCCGCCCAGGGCCGCCACCATGCCGCCCCAGTAGCTCTGGGCCCAATGTCCCCAAAAAGCCAACTGCAACGCTGCCACCAGGGCTCCGTATACCGCCCATATTTCTCCCACCCACCCCTGCAGCATCCAGCACAGGGCGGCGCACGCAAGCGCCGAACTCAGCCACACCCCGGCCAACGGACTTCCCGTCAGCCGCTGCCCGGCAGCCAGGAACAGCGCCTGCCCGGGCGGATATTTGGACTGGTAGCTGGGGCGGACCAGCACTTCCGGGGTCTGAAACTGTTCCCACTCCGCCGGCGTTGGATTGGTTACCCGGCCTGAAGCAAAAGTGTCAGCCGCCAGCAGATAGCTGAACTCGTCCGGCGCCATCGGCAGTGGTGGGCGTTGCCAGCTGACCAGCGCATCGCCTCCGAAGGCAATCATACCGACCAGAACAATGGCCCAGTTGCGGCGATGCGCAAGGCTTCGGAATGCCGGCTGGATTCCCCACCGCTCCAGCCGGGAGCGAACCGGCTGCCAGGGCACAAGGAATGCTCCCAGAAACACCCCCAGCGCCGCTAGAACGCTCCCAATCTGAACTGGATTGAGATTTGTCGCCGCCATGCCCAAGACTCTGCCTTCCTCGGCATGGTAGCAGTTCCGGAACTCTGCTTTCTCGGACGGGGACATCTTCACTAACCCACCCGGCATCAATCTTTTTGCTACACAGCCGCGCGCCCCGTCTAACGAAAGACCCGAATTTTCGCCGGATTCCGAGTGCGGCCATCTTCATTCTGAGGTCCGCCCGCAAGTCTCCCCGGGCCGCCCGCGAGACCGGCAGCAGAGATTGAGGTTCGTTCTGGAGCTGCGCCATGGTCGTCGAATACCAGCCTGGTGGCACCCGCCTTCTTGATGTGCTGGATCGCGTCCTGGACAAAGGCATCGTCATTGACGCCTGGGTACGCTTCCAGCTCGCGGGTCTTGACCTGATCACGATTGATGCCCGCGTGGTGGTGGCCTCCATTCAGACCTACCTCCATTATGCGGAATCGCTGAGTGGCACCCCCGGTGTCTGGCTTCCCCAGGCCGCTCCCTCCGTCGCCGAACCCTTGCGCACGCGCAGGACTACGCACAGGCGCCTTCCCCCGAAAATCGCATAAGCGCTCAGGCGGCTTGGTTTTTGTGCGGGGGAGTTCCCGGCCGCTTTGCCGGACAGACATGCAGGTTCTCGGCAAAGGCCAGCAGCTTGAGATCGGTGGCAGCTATGGTGTGTTGGCAGTGCAGGCAGGTCGAAATCGTGAGTTGATGGTTCGGGCCTGGCCGGCGCATGAAACCAAGCGCCCTATCCGCCAGGGTGAGATAGTTGTCAACGAATTCTTGGAGCTCGCTGGGCTCGTCCGCTCCACCTGAACCGGAAACCGCGCTTTGGGGTGCGGTTTTTTCCTGGTCAGTCTGGAGGTGCTTTTTTCTCGGCAAGGTGAACACCTGCTGCGTCGTGCGGCGCCGCGACACAGAGTTCGGGGCCATGGCCGGTTACGAGCTTACCCTGCCCCGGGCTGTACGCTAGGCATAGCAGATGCGGGAGAGACTCTGGCGGATGTCTCCGCACGGCGTCAGCATCAGACCCCGGTTAAACCTGCAAAAGCAAAAAAGGCGGCTATAAGCCGCCCTTTTCCTGGCTGGATGCTTCAGATTTTTACAGCGGTTTGACGTTCTCTGCCTGCCAGCCCTTGGGCCCTTTTACGACGTCGAACTGGACCTGTTGTCCTTCCTGCAGGCTGCGAAAGCCGCTGGATTGGATGGCCGAGAAGTGAACGAAAACATCTTCGCCATTCTGACGGCTGATAAAGCCATAGCCCTTCGCGTCGTTGAACCACTTTACAGTTCCTGTTTCCATTGTGTTGCCAATTCCTTTTCTGGTGATTTTGTTGCGAGATCAAACGCAGGACAGTGCAGGCAGGTGCTATTTAGCGTACTGCTCACAAACCGCTTTCGATCAAACGCATAAATATTTTACCTCAGAGAAACGATATTTCTGCAAGTATTTGTAGACATGGAAGATAAGTCGTCTCGGGCACCCGCCGCAAGTGAATGACAAAGCAAGACTTAGGGCCGACGCCCCGATTGGGAGGATCCAGACCAGCAGTCAGCATTCAGACCAAGGCGGTGGCTGGCCAGTGCTCGTTGCTCTTCCCCCACGCTACTTTCTTTCGACAATGCCCTTTGCCGCCAGTTGCCGGAGCACGTACTGCAGAATCCCGCCATGCTGGTAGTAGAGCGCTTCCTGGGGCGTATCAATCCGGACTTGAGCCTGGAAGGGGATGTTTTTCCCATCGGCGCGGCGGGCGTGCACCTGGACCACCCGCTGCGGCGAAAATTTTTCAATGACCGGAGCCAGGCCGCCTATTTCGTACACTTCTTCGGCAGACAGTCCCAGCGACTCGGCATCCTGCCCGTTCATAAACTGCAGCGGCAGCACGCCCATACCCACCAGGTTGGAGCGGTGAATGCGCTCGTAGCTTTCGGCGATAACGGCACGCACCCCCAGCAGGCGCGGTCCCTTGGCCGCCCAGTCGCGTGAGGAGCCCGAGCCATACTCCTTGCCCGCCAGGATGATCAAGGGTACTTTTTCAGCGATGTACTTTTCCGACGCCTCGAAAATTGTCATTTCCTTGCCATCAGGCAGGTGGCGAGTAAAGCCACCCTCCAGGTTGGGGACCAGCTTGTTGCGTAAGCGCACATTGGCGAAAGTGCCGCGCACCATCACTTCATGGTTGCCGCGGCGGGAGCCGTAGGAGTTGAAGTCCTTCACCTGTACGCCATGGGCGATAAGATATTTTCCGGCCGGGCTGTCGCCTTTGATGGAGCCTGCGGGGGAAATGTGGTCAGTGGTCACACTGTGGCCCAGGCTGGCCAGCACGCGCGCGCCCCGAATGTCCTCCACCGCCGGCGGCTGCGCCGGCATGTTCTCGAAGTACGGCGCCTGCTTGATATAGGTGGAGGCGCTGTCCCAGGTGTAGGTCTGTCCCTTGGGTATGTTCAGCGAGCGCCAGCGCTCGTCGCCGGCAAAAACCTCGCCGTAGCTCTTTCGGAACATGCTGGCTTCCACCGCGCCGTGGATGGCTTCGTCCACTTCCCGCTGCGAGGGCCAGATTTCAGAGAGGAACACCGGCTTGCCCTGGCGGTCGCGGCCCAGCGGCTCGTTCTGCAGGTCAAGGTCAATGCGGCCGGCCAGGGCGAAGGCCACCACCAGCGGCGGCGACATCAGGTAGTTGGCGCGAACTTCCGAATTGATGCGGCCTTCGAAATTGCGGTTCCCGGAGAGCACGGAAGCGACCACCAGGTTGTTCTCATCAATGGCTTCCGAGACTTCTGCCGGCAGCGGCCCCGAGTTGCCGATGCAGGTAGTGCAGCCGTAGCCCACCAGGTTGAAGCGCAGCTTGTCCAGAAATGGCGTGAGCCCGGCGCGGTCGAGATAATTGCTCACCACCTTGGAGCCGGGCGCCAGCGACGACTTCACCCACGGCGGCACGCTCAGTCCGCGCTCCACCGCCTTTTTGGCCAGCAGCCCGGCAGCCAGCATCACTGAAGGGTTGGAGGTGTTGGTGCAGCTGGTGATGGCGGCGATGACCACGCTGCCGTGATGCAGATTTCTCTTCACATCCACCAGCACCGGCTTTTCCGCCGACGGAGCTTCTGCGTCTTCCACTCCCACCGCGGTGGGGCTTCCGCCCTCGCCTTCCCAGCGCCCGATCACGCGCAGCGCGTTCTGGGTGGGCACGTTGGTTTTGGCCGCGGCCGCAGCCGGCGCTTTGGGCGGCTTGATCAGCTGGGGCAGCGCCTGCTGGAACGATTCGCCGGCCCGGGAAAGGGGCACCCGGTCCTGGGGGCGCTTGGGGCCGGCCAGGCTGGGCTCCACCTTGGCCAGGTCGAGTTCCAGCAGCTCCGAGTACTCCGCCTCCGGAGTCTTCTCAGTGTGGAACAGGCCCTGCTCGCGGCAGTAAGCCTCTACCAGCGCGATCTGTTCTTCGCTGCGCCCGCTCAGGCGGAGATAGCGCAGGGTCTCCGCGTCAATGGGAAAGATGCCGCAGGTGGCGCCGTACTCCGGCGACATGTTGCCGATGGTGGCGCGATCGGCCAGCGGCAGAGACGCCAGCCCAGGACCAAAGTACTCCACGAACTTTCCCACCACGCCGTGCTGGCGCAGCATTTCGGTGATGGTCAGCACCAGGTCGGTGGCGGTTGAGCCCTCGCGCAGCTTGCCCTTCAGACGTACCCCCACAACCTGCGGAATGAGCATGGAAACCGGCTGGCCCAGCATGGCGGCCTCAGCTTCAATGCCCCCCACGCCCCAGCCCAGCACGCCCAGGCCGTTGATCATGGTGGTGTGCGAGTCGGTGCCCACCAGAGTGTCGGGATAAGCCTGCGGGCGCGAGCCGTTGGCTTGCACGAACACCACCCGCGCCAGGTATTCCAGGTTGACCTGGTGCACGATGCCGGTGTCCGGCGGCACGATAGCCAGGTTGCGAAACGCGGTCTGCCCCCAGCGCAGGAAGGCATAGCGCTCCTTGTTGCGCTGGAATTCCATGTCGGCGTTCACCTGGAAGGCCCAGCTGGTGCCGAACTCGTCCACCTGTACCGAGTGGTCTATCACCAGCTCGGCCGGTTGGATAGGATTGATTTTGCCGGGCTCGCCTCCCAGCAGGCGCATGGCGTCGCGCATCGCCGCCAGGTCCACCACCGCCGGCACGCCGGTGAAGTCCTGCATGAGCACGCGGCTCGGGGTGAAGGCGATCTCTCGCGCCGGCACAGCGCTCTTCTTCCAGGCAGCCAGGGCGCGAATGTCTTCCGACTTCACCGATTGCCCGTCTTCGGTGCGCAGCAGGTTCTCCAGCAGAATGCGCAATGAAAACGGCAGGTGACGGGTCGAGATGCCCTGCTTATCGAGCGCGTCCAGACGGTAGATTTCGTATTCCTTCTCGCCCACGCGCAGGCTGGAACGGCTTCCAAAACTATTTGCCGACATAATTGCCCCTTTGAGGAGACGTTGCAGGCAACGTCTCTACTCGTATCCCTAAGAGTGCTAAACCCTTTTGCCCGACGGTAGAGACGTAGCTTGTTACGTCTCGCCCCGCCTTTCAAACTATCTAGTGTAAAACCTTCGGCGAAGGATGTGGTAGCCGACGCCGCCACTAAAATACGACAAAACGATTGCCATCCTGAGCGAAGTGAAAAACCTTGTGCTTCAGTTATGCCGTAGGAACGCAAGGTGCTTCGACTTGCTCTCCCTCGAAAACGATGCCGTTCTTCAAAACTTGCCTCCCAGCGCCTGGAACACCAGCAGCGCGTTGAGCGCCAGGATAACGGTGATCGTGGCGTACGCCAGCCAGTTGGTGCGGCGGGCGTTGCGCAGATGGCCCATCACGTCCTGCCGGCGAGTGAGAATAATCAGCGGAATCAAGGCAAAGGGCAGCGCGAAGCTGAGTACCACCTGGGAGAGCACCAGGATTTTTAGCGGGTCGAGCCCAAGGGCGATCACCACGAGGGCGGGAATCATGGTGATAAAGCGGCGCAGGAAAATCGGGAATTTGATTTCCAGAAAGCCTTCGATTATGACTTGCCCCGCCATGGTGCCCACGGTCGAAGACGACAACCCGGAGAGCAGCAATGCCACTCCGAACGCCATGGCGGAGAATCGCCCCAGCAGCGGGCGCAAGGTTTCATGCGCCTGTTCGATAGACATGACGTGACGCCCGGCGTGGGCGAAGACGGCAGCCGCCATAATGATCATGGCGGAATTAATCAGCCAGGCGCCGTTCATGGCCGCCAGCACGTCCCACAGTTCGTACCGCACGTGGCGCACGCGATGTACGGTGCCGTTAGGCGAGCGCTCCTCCTCCTCTTTGATCCGGTGCTGCACCAGCGCCGAGTGCAGGTACACCACGTGCGGCATCACGGTGGCCCCCAGCATGCCCACGGCGATGTAAACGCTGGCTGAAGTCAGGTGGGGCACCACCACGTAATGGGCCACGCTGCGCCACGCCGGATGTGCCAGAAAGATTTCCACGGCGTAGCAGGTGGCAATGCCGAACACGAAAGCCATGATCACCTGCTCCAGTCGGCGAAAGCCGTAGAGCTCGGTGGCCAGGATGAGGAAGACGCAACCGCCGGTAAGCACCGCCGCCAGCAGCAGGTTGATATTCAGCAGCAGGTAGAAGCCCAGGGCGGCGCCCAGAAATTCCGCCAGGTCGGTGGCCAGCGCCGCCAGTTCGGCAGCCGCCCACAGGCCCAGATTGGTGGCGCGGGAAAAATGCTGGCGGCAGTTCTGCGGCAGCGTTCTGCCGGTGGCAATCCCCAGCTTCGCGGCCAGGAACTGAATGAGAATGGCCATGGCATTTGACCACAGCAGCACCCACAGCAGGGTGTAGCCGAACTCCGTGCCGCCCTGGATGTTGGTGGCGAAATTGCCCGGGTCAATGTAGGCGATGCTGGCCACAAACGCCGGGCCAAAATAGGACCAGATTTCAGCGCGGCGAAAGTAGGGCAGCCACTTGGAGCGTGGGCGCGCGCTTTCCCCCTGGCTTGAAGGGCTCGCCTCCATGGATAGAGACAGTTTACATAAGGTCAGCGGTGGGGCAAGGTGAGAGCCGTCAGTCCTCCAGCCATGAGTTGTTCGCCTGCCCTCCCAGCCAGGACCGCGAAGCGATGTTTGACAGTAACTCCGCTCGCCCCTACCCTGATGGTTCCGGGTAGCGGCAATGAAGATTCTGGTCATCGGCGGCGGCGGGCGCGAGCATGCGCTGGTATGGAAACTGCGCCAATCCCCGCGTGTCTCCAGGGTCTATTGCGCGCCCGGCAACGGCGGCATTTGCCAGGAAGCGCAATGTCTGCCGGCGGATGTGAAATCTGTGGAATCGCTGGTGGAAGCAGCCAAACGGGTGCAGCCCGACCTCACCGTCGTAGGTCCGGAGCTGCCTCTGAGTCTGGGCGTGGTGGATGAGTTCACCAGACTCGGCTGGCGAACCTTCGGGCCTACGCGGGCAGCAGCCCGGCTGGAAGCGAGCAAGACCTTCGCCAAGGAATTCATGCAGCGCCATCGCATTCCCACCCCCCATTACGCCGTCTGCGCTTCGCCGGTCGAACTCAAAGAGGCGCTCGGGCACTTTCACCTCCCGGTGGTGGTCAAGGCTGACGGCCTGGCTGCGGGCAAGGGCGTGGTCATCGCTAAAACCAGGGAAGAGGCTTCAGCCGTGGCCGTGGACATGCTTTCCGGCAAGATGCTGGGCGAGGCCGGCAACCGCGTCGTGCTCGAGGAGTGCCTGAAAGGGGAGGAGCTTTCCTTCCTGGTAGTCAGCGACGGCGAACGCGTGGCTCCGCTGGTGGCGGCGCAGGATTACAAACGCGCCGGAGATGGGGATACCGGCCCCAACACTGGCGGCATGGGCGCCTATTCCACCGACGCCATCATTGATGCCCAGATGCGCGACTGGCTGGTCACCCACATTGCCCGCCCGGTGGTCGAGGGTATGAAGTCGGAGGGCATGGAGTATCGCGGCGTGCTCTATTGCGGCTTGATGATGACCGCCACCGGCCCCATGGTGCTGGAATTCAACTGCCGCTTCGGCGATCCCGAGACCCAGCCCATCCTCATCCGCCTGGAGAGCGACCTGGTCTCAGCCATGGAGGCCGCCATCGAAGGCCGCATCAGCGACGGCGATTTCAAGTGGTCGCCGCAGCCAGCCGTGTGCGTGGTAGTGGCATCCGGAGGCTATCCGGGGACTTTTGCCGCCGGCAAAAAAATTATTGGCTTGGAACAGGCTGCCCAGCAAGCTGGGGTCAAGGTATTCCACGCGGGCACCAGCTATCAAGATGGTACGTATTACACCACCGGCGGACGAGTGCTGGGCGTGACCGCGCGCGCGGACACTCTGAGCGAAGCGGTGGAACGCGCCTACGCGGCTGTTTCCGGCATCGGATTTGAAGGTATGCACTACCGCAAGGACATTGCGGCGCGGGTAGTAAAAGCCGACTAACTAGCTGGCTGGCTATCTATTTAGTCACCCAGGCTAGCCAGTTAGACAGCACTCTTCGAGAGGAGCAGAGAACTTTGCCTGGCAAAACACTGGTATCCATCGTAATGGGCAGCGATTCCGACCTGGAGATCATGCGCGAGGCGGCGAAGGCCCTGGAGCAGTTCGGCATAGGCTATGAAATGGACGTGACCTCGGCGCACCGCTCGCCGGCGCGCACCGCCGAATACGCCTCCAAGGCGGCGGAGCGGGGCATCCGGGTGATCATCGCCGGGGCTGGCGGCGCCGCCCACCTGGCGGGCGTCATCGCCGCCCACACCACGCTGCCGGTCATCGGCGTGCCCATTCCCTCCACCTCTCTGCAGGGGATGGACTCACTGCTGGCCACGGTGCAGATGCCGGCGGGCATTCCAGTGGCCACGGTCG
>Ga0075276_10000374_pt1 | contig 12089 bp, 12 predicted proteins | sample SF_Rice_5C_80N_4_FD_69770 | JGI IMG/M metagenome (GOLD analysis project Ga0075276, IMG submission 69770) | Rice paddy soil microbial communities from Twitchell Island, California, USA - SF_Rice_5C_80N_405 | ecosystem: Environmental > Terrestrial > Soil > Paddy field/soil | place: USA: Twitchell... | reverse complement strand
TCACGGCCGCCTTCGACGTCGTCAAGGGCAAGGTCGGCGAGGACCTCGCCGACGCGATGTGGGCGCATCCGAACGACACGATCAAGTTCGCGGACGTGCCGAAGACCGGCATCAAGGTCTCGCGCGGCATGACGCACGACGGCATCGGCAAGTACCTGTCGGAGGTCGTCGAGAAGGCCGACGGACCGACCGACGACATCGTCGGGATCCTCAAGGAGACGAAGACCGACGTCGTCGTGAATTACCTGCCGGTCGGCTCCGAGATGGCGACCAAGTGGTACGCCGAGCAGATCCTGGAGGCGGGCTGCGCGATGGTGAACTGCATGCCGGTCTTCATCGCGCGGGAGGACTACTGGAACAAGCGCTTCCAGGATGCAGGGGTGCCGATCATCGGCGACGACATCAAGTCGCAGCTCGGCGCCACCATCACACACCGCGTGCTGACGTCGCTCTTCCGCGAGCGCGGCATCCACCTCGACAAGACGATGCAGCTCAACGTCGGGGGCAACTCGGACTTCCTCAACATGCTCGAGCGCGAGCGCCTCGAGTCGAAGAAGATCTCGAAGACGAACGCGGTCACGTCGATGCTCGACTACGACCTCGGCGCCAAGAACGTGCACGTCGGCCCGTCCGACTACGTGCCGTGGCTGACCGACCGGAAGTGGTGCTACATCCGCATGGAGGGCGCCGCCTTCGGCGACGTGCCGCTGAACCTCGAGCTGAAGCTCGAGGTGTGGGACTCCCCGAACTCGGCCGGTATCGTCATCGACGCCGTCCGCCTCGCCAAGCTCGCCCTGAACAATGGGGTCGCCGGCTCGCTCGTCGAGCCGAGCTCGTACCTGATGAAGTCGCCGCCCGAGCAGATCGCAGACGACGACGCGTACGAGGCGACCGAGGAGTTCATCACCAAGTACCGCCGCACGGAGCCGGTCGAGGCGCCCGCTCCCTCCGCGGCGTAGTTCGTCATCCGATCAGGGCCCTTCCCCCATTGCGGGAAGGGCCCGGCCGGATCATTCTTGGTCCCGCGTTGACGCTCCGGCGACCGATCTCCGGCCTCTACCTCGGCGCCGGCTGTGCCGTGGTCCTCGCGTACTTCGTCCTGCCGCTCACGGACTGGCGGCCGAAGTTCGCGCTGTACGCGCTCGTCAGCTTCTCGGCGGTCGCGGCGCTCGCGTACGGCATCGGCCGCTACCGGCCGGCGCACCGCCTCGTCTGGATCCTCTTCGCGGCGAGCCAGGTCGTCTACTTCGCGGCCGACATCACGTTCTACGCCTACCACTACGCCCGGAACGATTCGGCCTACCCGGCGCCGGCCGACGCCCTCTACCTCGCCCACTATCCGTTTCTCGTCGCCGGCCTCGTCCTCCTGGGCAGGAGGCGGCAGCTCCGGCTCGGCGACGTCCTCGACACGCTGATCGTCGGCACGGCGTTCGCGCTCGTCGTCTGGATCGTGCTCATGGACCCGTACACGCACGGCAGCTCGGGCAGCCATCTCCTCCGCCTGACGTCGCTCGCGTATCCGGTCATGGACCTGATGGTGCTGTTCGCGGCGCTCAGGCTCATCGGGCCGGGGCTGCGTCTGCCCGCGATGTCGTTCCTCGCGACCGGGCTCTTGTTCCTGCTCTTCTCCGACTTCGTCTACGGCTGGCTGCAGGTGAAGGGCCGCTACGGCGGGCCGGGCGATTTCCTCGACGGGACCTGGATGGCGTTCTATCTCTGCCTCGGCGCGGCCGCGCTGTCTCCGTCGATGCGCATCCTCGGCGCGAAGCGCGAGCAGGCACCGGTGACGCTCGGGACCGCGCGGATCGCTGCGTTGACCGGCGCGGCGCTCGTCGCTCCGCTCGCCGCGATCGTCGAGAACGTGTCGGACAAGCCGGTGCACGTGATCGCGATCGCGACCGCGTCCATCGTGCTGTTCGCGCTCGTCGTCGCGCGCCTCGTCGACGTCGCGCGCGCGCAGCAGCGCGCGCAGGCCGAGCGCGAACGGCTGATCGGGCGCGTCGTCGAGGTCGCGGAGCACGAGCGCTCGCGCGTTGCCGCCGAGCTGCACGACGGGCCCATCCAGCAGCTCACGGCGCTGGCGATGCGCCTCGAGCTGCTCGCGAACCAGGTGACGCGCGGCGAGGTCGAGGAGGCCTTCGCCTCGATGCACCGCGTGCGGGACGAGCTCGCCGCGGAGATGGAGTCGCTGCGCCGGCTGATGTCGAGCCTGCGCCCGCCGGTGGTCGACGAACGGGGGCTCGCGTTCGCCCTCGAGCAGTGCGCGCACGACGTCCTCGACCGGACGGTGACGGTGATCGTGGAGAGCACCGCCGACACGCCGCTTCCGCCCCGGATCGAGACCGTCCTCTACCGCATCGCGCGCGAGGCGCTCCTCAACGCCGCACAGCACGCCGAGGCTCGCCGCGTCGACATCCGGCTCTGGCAGCTCGGAGACGAGCTGCTGCTCTCGATACGGGACGACGGCCACGGCTTCGACGCGGCCCGCTTCATCCGAGGCGCGGCCGACATGCCGGGCCTCACGAGCATGCTCGAGCTCGCCCAGAGCCTCGGCGGCGACATCCGGGTGACGAGCGGCCGGGGCGCCGGCACCGAGGTGCGGGCTGCGGCTCCGCTCGTGCGCGTGCCGAGCTACGGCAGCGAGCTCAGCCAGGTCACCTCGGCCGGCTGATACCGGCACTCGTCGGAGAAGCGGATCGCGAGCGGGCCCCGCTCCTGCCCGTGCGAGGCGAGCCACGGGTCGTCGCCCGGCTCGAGCACGAGTGCGCAGTGGTGGCCGGGGTACTCGCCCCAGACGACGACGTCGCCCGCCTCGACGGCGCGGCGGTCGACGTTCTCCATCCGCTCGAGCAGGGTCCCCGTCCAGCCGCTGCCGTCGTAGCCGCGGTCGTTCGGGTCGGGAGCCCCGGCGAGGAAGTAGCAGAGGGTGACGAAGCCGGAGCAATCGGTCGTCAGGGGGAGCCGGCGCGCGAGGGGGATCGGCCGGACCAGGCCGTAGTGGATGCGGGGCTCGTTCTCGATGCCCCACCGGGCCGCAGCGACGATCCGCCTGCGTACCGTCACTAGACTCGACTCGGAACGATGGCATTTCGCGTCGCCCTCGTCACCCCCTTCGCCTGGTCGCAGCCGCACGACGTGAACGAGCACGTCGCCGGCCTCGCCGCCGAGCTGCGCGCCCGGGGGCATACCGCCGTCGTGCTCGGCCCGTCCAACCGGGCCCGCGACCTCGCCGCGGGCCGGAAGATCCTCGCAAGTAACAGTCTGTTACAAGCGGAGTTTCTGGCCTTGGGGCCGGCGGTCCCCATCTCGCGGCGCAGTCGCATGGGCGTGCCGGTCGGCGTGCGCGCGAACCTCGCGATCGCGATCGCCGAAGGCCGCTTCGACGTCGTGCACGGCTTCGAGCCCGGCCTGCCGAGCCTCTCGTACCTCGCCCTCCGGCATGCCGACGCGCTGACGGTGGCGACCTTCTTCTCGCCGGAGCGGCTCGGGTACCCGCCGGGCCGGGCCCAGCGCGAGCGCCTGCTCGGCCGGCTCGACGCGCTGCTCGCGACGAGCCCGGAGACGGCGAAGGCGGCGGCGCTGCGCTTCCCCGGGAGGTACGACGTCGTCCCCGTCGGCGTCGACCTCGCCGCGCACGTGGGTGGAGCCAAGCGCAAGACGGTGGTGGTCGAGTGGCGGCAGACCGAGCGGCCGCTGCTCCGCGCCGTCGCCCGCGAGCTCGCAGAGGCCGCCGACTGGGATCTCGTCGTCCTGCGAACGCGCCCGCTCAGCGGACGGCCGGCCCTGCCGCGGGCGCTGCGCGGGCGCGCACGCGTGCGGTCGGGCTTCGACGGCGCGAGCCGCGCCGAGGTCTTCCGGCACGCGTCCGTCTTCGTGCCCGCGCTCGACGGCGTCGCGCGCGCGGCCGTCGAGGCGCAGGCCGCGGGCGTCGCGATCGCCGACCCGCCCGGACGCGCGCAGCAGCCCGAGCTCGCGGTCGCCGAGACGGCCCGCCTGGTCGAGGACGAGGCGTTCCGCGCCCGCCGCGGCGAGGAGGCGGCCGCGGCTGCCGCCGGCCAGAGCTTCGGTGCGCTCGCCGACCGGGTCGAGTCGGTGTACGCGGCCGTGACGCGCCGCCGCCGCGCCGCCGCCCGCCCCGCGCCGCTCGAGGACCGCGACTGGATCGTCGCCGACCTGCACATGCACACGAGCTGGTCGCACGACTGCTCGATCGAGGTCGACGAGCTGCTCGACCACGCCGAGGCGGAGGGGCTCGGGGCGATCGCCGTCACCGACCACAACGTCCTCGGCGGAGCGCTCGAGGCGGCCGAGCGCGCGCGCGGCCGGCGCTTGATCGTCATCCCCGGCGAGGAGGTGAAGACCGACGGCCAGGGCGAGGTCATCGGGCTCTTCCTGCGCGAGGAGATCCCGCGCGGGATGACGTTCGCTGCCACCGTCGAGGCGATCCGCGCGCAGGGCGGGCTCGTCTACGTGCCGCACCCGTTCGACCGGATGCACTCCATCCCGGACGCGGCCACGCTCCACCGCCACCTCGCCGAGATCGACGTCTTCGAGGTCTACAACGCCCGGCTCCTGTTCGAGGCGTACAACGAGGAGGCGCTGCGCTTCGCGCGCAAGTACAACCTGACCGCAGCCGCCGGCTCCGACGCCCACGTCCTCCCCGGGGTCGGCACCGGGGCGGTGCGGATGCGCCGCTTCAGCGGGCCGGAGGAGTTCCTCGTGTCGCTGCGAAGCGCCGAGATCCTCCGCCGGCCGCGCTCGCTCGCCTACCTCCAAGGCCTCAAGTGGGTCGCGCAAGCCAAGGAACGGGTGCGCTGAGCGCGAACCTTCCGTGGGGCACTCTGTGACCGTGGCGACCGACGAGATCTACGAGAAGTACCTGCAAAAAGCGATCACCGAGATCAACGCTCTCGGCGACGAGGTCGCACAGGCAGGGGGAGGCACGCGCGTCCCGGTCGTGGGCTCGGGGCACCCGCTCGGAGACGTGATGCTCCTCAAGCACGCGCCGAAGCCATCGGAGCTGCAGGAGGGCGTCGCCTTCTACGGGCGCGCCGGCAACGCCATCCTCAAGTCGCTGCAGCGGCTGCACGTCGACCCGATGGCGATCTACGGGACGAACTGCCTCAAGTTCGCCGACGGCGAGGAGGAGGAGTCGCGTCCCTTTCTCGTGCGCGAGCTGCACATCGTCCAGCCGAAGCTCGTCGTCGTCATGGGCGAGCCCGCACGCGCGTTCCTGAACGGGCTCTCGTTCCCGCTCGCGCGCGAGGTCGAGGCGAAGGAGGGCGAGCTGCAGCGGTTCACGCCGACGATCGACGCGCTGATGACGCCGGACATCGACGACTCGCTCGACGAGCAGGCGGCGAAGACGCAGTTCTGGAACGCCTTCAAGGCGCTCGGCGAGTGGTACGCCGCACTCCCGCCGTACTGAGATTCGCGGTCCTCGCCGCCGTCGTGGTGGCGTGGTTCGCGGTCGCGCCGCACCTCGGCCGCCTCTCCCTATGGGCGGACGTCGTGCTCGTCAGCTTCGTCGTCATGCCGGCGACGCTGCTGCTCGTCTACCTCGCGCTGCCCGTGTGGCGGTGGCGGTGGATGCCGGTGGCGGTCGTCGTGCTCGCGCTCGCCGCGCTCGGGTTCGCCGAGGCGGGCTGGGGGCTGCCGGAGAACTTCGCGAAGCTCGCGGCGGCCGTCGCCGCCGGCTGGGCGTTCCTCAGGTTCTTCGAGGAGCTGTCGTGGGTCGTCCTGGTCGCGCTCCTCGTTCCGTTCGTCGACGCGATCTCGGTGTGGCGCGGCCCGACACACGACATTACCGCCCACCACATCCACGTGTACACGACCGTCGCGATCGCGTTCCTCGTCCCGCACGGCGGCGCGGCGTACCTCGGGCCGCCCGACATCCTGTTCTTCGCGCTGTTCCTCGCCGCCGCCGTACGCTGGGGGCTGCGGCCCGGCTGGACGTGGGTCGCGACGACGTTCATGTACGGACTGACCGTCGTGCTCGCGAACGCGGCGAGCGTCGGCGGCCTGCCGGCGCTGCCGTTCCTGTCGGTCGGGTTCCTCGGCGCGAACGCCGATCTGCTGTGGAGGCGCCTCAGGGGCTCTTCTTTCCGGGTGTCGAGCTGACGGCAGACTCGCCGAACGTGAACGGGGCGCGGAACGACGCGATCACCGCGAAGATGATCCCGATCGCCACCGCGAACCAGCCCCCGCCCGAGTCGTAGCCCGACACGACCATGTAGAAGCCGAGGGCGACGATGGTGAAGCACAGGAGCCACGCCGGGCCCTGCACCCACAGGTGGAACCTCTTCACCGGCGTGCCGACCTGCACGTGCAGGTTCGCATCCGTCCGGAGCTCTGCCGCATCGATCCGGGCCGCAACCGGAGGAGTCGAATCAGTCATCCCTGCCTCCGTGTTCCCGAGTTGACCGGCGGAGCCTATACGCTCGTTTCGGTGCTGGCCAGCCTGCACTCGATCGTCCACTGGCCGACGCAAGGCGGTTACAACTTCGTCAGCGGCCCCCTCGCGGACATCACGTTGGCGACCGCCTTCTGCGGGTGGCTGTACCTCTTCCTGCGCAACCACAACTGCCACGTTCACCGGTGCTGGCGGCTCGCCTGGCATCCACATCCGGACCACGGCCATCCCGTGTGCAAGAAGCACCACCCACAGGGGAAGGGCATGGCGGCCTAAGCTCGTTCGAGCAGCGCGACCGCCTCGACGTGCGGCGTGTGCGGGAACATGTCGACCGGCGTGACGCGGAGCAACTCGTACCCGTACTCCGTGCGGAGGGTCTTGACGTCGCCCGCGAGCGTGGTCGGGTTGCAGGAGACGTAGACGAGGCGCGGCACCCCCAGCCGCCCGAGGTGGCGGAGCGCCTTGCCGGCGAGCCCGGCGCGCGGCGGGTCGACGACGACGACGTCGGGCGGCCCCGACCGGTCGAGCAGCTCCTCCACGACGTGGCCGACGTTGCCGGCGAAGAACGCCGCGTTCGCGACGCTGTTCAGCTCGGCGTTCTCGAGCGCGCACGCGACCGACTCCTCGGAGACCTCGATCCCCCACACCGTCAGCGCGTTGCGTGCAAGCGTGAGGCCGATCGTGCCGATGCCGCAGTACAGGTCCCACACCGTCTCGGCGCCGGTGAGCGCGGCGGCGTCGGCAGCGAGCGCGTACAAACGCTCCGCCATCGACGTGTTCGTCTGCAGGAACGCATTCGGCCGCACGCGGAAGCGCAGGCCGCCGATCTCCTCCTCGATCCACTCCTCGCCCCAGAGCAGCCGCGTCGGCAGGTTCGTCACCTCGGCCGGCGTGTCGTTCACCGACCAGTGCACGGACCGCACCTCGGGAAAGCGCCGGACGACGTCGACGAAGTAGCCCGGCTCGAACGTCTCTCCCGGTGCGGTGACGAGCTGGACGAGCGCCTGGCCGGTGTTGCGCCCCTCGCGCACGACGAGGTGGCGGAGGTAGCCGGTGTTGTCGGCCTGCGAGTACGCCTCCAGGCCCTCCTCGCGCGCCCAGTCGCGCACAGCGGAGCGCAGGCCGTTGCCGAGGTCGGTCGTCAGCCAGCACTTGTCGATCTCGAGCACCTCATCCCAGCGGCCCGCCTTGTGGAAGCCGAGCGCAGGCCCTTCCGGGGTGCGCGTGAACGAGTACTCGAGCTTGTTGCGGTAGTGGAAGATCTCCGGTTGGCACGGGACGATGTCCTGCAGCGGCGGCTCGGGGATGCCCGCCAGCCGCTGCAGCGCGTCGCGCACCTGCGCGTGCTTTTGCTCGAGCTGCGTCTCGTACGAGAGATCCTGGAAGCGGCAGCCCCCGCACGCGGGATAGTGCGCGCACGGCGCCTCGACGCGATTCGGCCCGGCGCGCAGGACGTCGGTCGCAAGCGCCTCGGCATAGCCGCGCTTCACCTTCGTCACGCGCGCGCGCACGCGGTCGCCCGGCAGCCCGCGGCGGACGAAGACGACGAAGCCGTTCAGGCGCGCGACACCGTTGCCGCCGTACGCGAGCGACTCGACGTCGAGCTCGAGCTCCTCGTTCTTCGTGACGGGCGCGGCCATGCCGCCAGGCTAGTCGCGCGCGAGCCCGAGCAGGAGCGACCAGGCGCCGAAGACGTTCAGCGAGATGCCCCCGATCGCCGCCGGAACGAGCCAGTAGAAGCCGCCGCCTCCGTGCGCGAGGAGGCTGGCTCCCGCCGCCACACTGAGGAAGCACGCGGCGACCGCCCCGATCGTCCGCTTGCGCAGCCAGGGCTCCACCCGCTCGGAGTGCAGCCGCAGCGGCGCCGAGAAGAGGTACGCGACCCAGATGCCGCCGACGACGAGCTCGATCCCGAGCGCCGTGTCGCCCTGCCCCGGTGTCAGCACGAGGGCGGAGGCGATGGTCACGTAGATGATGCCCGCGGTGAGGTTCCGCGCCCGCACACGATGGAGCGGGTCGGCCGCGACGGCGCGGGCGTGGAGGGTTAGGCCGACGAAGACGAGCCCGGCGAGCGCGGCCGACGCGCTCCCGAGCATGACGTAGAAGTTCTGCCAGGCGCCGGGGTCGTAGGCCACCCCTACGAGTATGGCGGGTGCAGCGGAAGAAGCAGCGGCGGGCGCGGCTTCTGCGAGAAGTCGAAGTCCTTCACGAGGTTCCCGAGGATCGCTGCGTTCTCGCGCACGTCCGGGCGCGGGTCGGGCCGCCCGTCCGTCTTCGGGTTCAACCGCTGCCCGCCGAGGAAGTCATCCTCGATGAACTTCAGGTACGCGTCGTGCGACAGAACCTGGTGGTCGACGAAGCCGCGCCGCGCGTACGGGCTGATGACGAGGCCCGGCACGCGCAGCCCGTAGCCCTGCCCGTCGACGCGGGGCGGCTGCACGTGGTCGTAGAAGCCGCCCCAGTCGTCCCAGCTCAGGAAGATCGCCGTCGACGACCAGTCCTTGCTGCGCATCACCGCGTCGACGAGGCTCGTCACGTACGCCTGCCCCGCGGACACGAGCCCGGGCGGATGCTCGCTCACCGTCTGCGCCGGCGTGATCCAGGACACCGCCGGCAAGGTGCCCGCCCGCGCAGCGCGGAAGAAGCTCTGCAGCGGAGCCACGTTCGCGAGCTGATGGTCGCGCCGCACGGTGTCGAACCACGGCAGCGGGTTCCAGATGCCGGGAGTCTTCGCGCTCTGCGGCACGGGCGCGCAGAACATCGCGTTGTCCGCGCAGTCCGGCTGGTCGCCCTTCGCCACGTAGTAGCGCCAGCTGACGTGCGCCCTGTGCAGGAGGTACGTGAGATCGGTCCACGCATAGTCTGGCGCCTTGCCGGTCGTGTTCTGCGGCTCGCCCGGCGGCGATCCCGGCGCCTGCACGGCAGCGTGGCAGCTCATCGGGTCGCCCGCCTTGGTGCACTTCGCGGACCAGCCCGAGACCATGTACAGGTGCGCCGGCATGCTCCACGACAGATCGGGCTGGAACATGTGGTCCTGCAGCACGAAATGGCGCGCGTACGCCCAGTAGTTCGGGATCTCGTGCCAGTCGTGGTACCCCATGACGTCCGGCGAGCGCGGCGCGAGCGAGCACGTCGGCGCGTCGACGTGCGCGACACAGGCGAGCCGGCGACCGCCCGCGGCGCTGCGCAGGAAGCCGTTCATCTTCCCGCCGGCGACGTCGCGGACGGCGTCGACGTAGTCGTGCGGCCCGCCGGCGTTCCGGTCGGCGGTGTCGTGGTACGGCCGCTGGCAGCTGTGCTTCAGGGGGTCCGGCACGCACGTATTCGCGGGTATGCCGTCCGCGCCCGGGTACGTGCCGAAGTAGGAGTCGAACGAGCGGTTCTCCTGCATGATCACGATCACGTGCCGGATCTTGTGGATGCCGACCGGCTCGCTGCTCGCGGCGGCCGCCGAGACTGCCACGCACACGAGGATTGCGCCCACGACCAGGATCCGCCGCACGCATCGAACGTACGGCCGGATTGTTGAGCGGAGGTTGCGCCTGCGTTACGCCAGCGTGGTGACGTAGACCTTGCGGTCGCGCGGACCGTCGTACTCGCAGAAGTAGATGCCCTGGTAGGTGCCGAGCGCGAGCCGTCCGTCGCGGAGCGGGATGAGCACCTGCGACCCGGTCAGGGTGGCGCGGACGTGCGACGGCGCGTTTGGGCCGTCCGGGTCCTCGGTGTGCTTCCACTGCCAGTCCTCGTGGACGACCTTCTGGAGCGCGCTCTCGATGTCCTCGCCGACGAGCGGGTCGGCGCCCTCGTTGATCGTCACGCCGGCCGTCGTGTGCGGGACGTAGACGAGCGCCGCGCTCGCCCCGTTCGCGTCGGCGACCGCATCCTGCACCTGCCGCGTGATGTCGACGAGCTGCGTCTTGCGGTCGGTCCTCAGGGAGATCTCGTTCATGGCCGACTATCCTAGGGCGACCGTGGCCGAGCCGCTGAGCCAGCATCAGCTCGATGGGTTGAGCGCCGACGCAGACCGCTTCATCGCGGAGCTGGACGAGGAGGTCTACCTCCACTTCGCCGGCCACAAGGAGACGTTCGAGCTCACGCCGATCTACGAACGGCACGAGGAGCTGACGCGACTCGACACGGCGCTTCGGCTCGGCGCGTCGGTGAACGGCGGCCGCAACGTGCGCGAGCTGTGGCGGTTCGCCTGCGAGGGCTACCTCGGCAACTTCGTCCGCGAGGAGGCGGAGCGCTCGGCCGAGCTGGAGGCGACGTTGAAGGCTGACGTGGACGGTGAGGAGATCCCGTACCGCAACCTGCGGCCGGCGATGATGAACGAGCACGACCGCGGACGGCGCGAGCGGCTCGAGCGCGCACGCAACGAGCTGCTCGAGGAGCACCTCAACCCGCTGCACCTGCAGGCGGCGGAGATCGTCCACCGCGAGATCGGGAACCTCGGCGCCGAGACCTACACCGACCTGTACCGCCGCTTCGGCTATCCGCTCGACGATCTCGCCGAGCAGTGCCGCGCGTTCCTCGACTCGACGGAGAGCCTGTGGGAGTCGGCGGGCGACCGCTTCTTCCGCGCGCGCGTCGGCCTCGGCCTCGGCGAGGTCGAGCGCTGGGACGTCGCGCGCGTCTGGCGCGGCGTCGCGTGGGACGCGGCCTTCCCGAGCGACCGGATGCTGCCCGCGCTCGAGGCCACCCTCACCGACCTCGGCGTCGACCTCCGCTCGCAGTCGAACGTCCATCTCGACATCGAGGACCGCCCGAACAAGTCGCCGCGCGCGTTCTGCGTGCCGATCGAGGTGCCGGACCGCGTCATGCTCGTCATCAAGCCGACGGGCGGCCCGGACGACTGGCGCGCGTTCTTCCACGAGGCGGGCCACACGGAGCACTTCGCGCACACGTCGCGCACGCTGACGACGGAGGAACGCCGGCTCGGCGACAACGCCGTCACCGAGGGATGGGCGATGCTGATCGAGCACCTCACCAACGACACGGTGTGGCTCGAGCGGCGGCTGGACTTTCCGCGCCCGCGCGAGTTCGCGGCCGAGAGCGCGGTGCAGCTGCTGTGGCTCCTCCGCCGTTACTGCGCGAAGCTCCTATACGAGCTCGAGCTGCACTCCACCGGCGACCTCACGGCGATGCGCCCGCGCTACGTCGAGCTGCTCCGCGACGCGCTGAAGGTCGAGCCGAGCGCGACCGACTACCTCGACGACGTCGACGAGGGCTTCTACGCGTCGCAGTACCTGCGTGCGTGGGCGTTCGAGGCGCAGCTGCGCGGCTTCCTGCGCGAGCGCTTCGGCAACGCGTGGTTCACGCGCCGCGACGCGGGCTCGCTCGTCCGCGAGCTGTGGAGCGAGGGGCAGAAGCCGACGGCCGACGAGATCCTGGACGACGTGAGCGGCCAGGCTCTCGAGCTCGAGGCCGTGGCCGCTCACATCCGCGAAGCGCTGTAGCGCGCCTCCTACTTCTTCGTCGCCGAGCCCTCGATCGTCTTCTGCTCGGAGCCGCCGACCCTGATCGCGATCTTCTGCGGCTTCGGCTGCTCGGGCTTCGCGACGTGCACCTCGAGCACGCCGTGCTCGAACGTCGCCTTCACGTCCTTCTCCGTGACGCCCTCGGGGACGCCGATGGTCCGCGTGAAGGTGCCGAAGCGGCGCTCGAAGCGGTAGTAGCG
>Ga0075276_10000373_pt1 | contig 12101 bp, 10 predicted proteins | sample SF_Rice_5C_80N_4_FD_69770 | JGI IMG/M metagenome (GOLD analysis project Ga0075276, IMG submission 69770) | Rice paddy soil microbial communities from Twitchell Island, California, USA - SF_Rice_5C_80N_405 | ecosystem: Environmental > Terrestrial > Soil > Paddy field/soil | place: USA: Twitchell... | reverse complement strand
CGGGCTGCGTCAGTCTTGGCGCCTTCCTCGTTCTTGATGATGGCGTCCATCTTCTTGCTGGAGTAGCCGTTGGACGTGAAGTTCGACTTCGTGCCGTAGAACGGCGTGATGTAGTCCTCGGCGTCCGGATAGTCCGGGAACCAGCCGAGCTGGAACGCGCCGTACTGCGTCCCGAGCGTCTTCGAGTACGTCGCCCACTCAGCCGACTTCAGGGTCACCTTGAACAACTTGCTCGCGTTGAGCGCCCGCTGGATCTCGGTGAACTCGTCGGCCGACGCGTCGCCGTAGTGCGACGGCGTCCACCAGAGCGTGATCGGCACCGGCGTCTTCACGTGCGCCGCCTGCAGGGCCGCCTTCGCCTTCGCGACGCTCGGCACCTTCCCGTACAGTTCGCCGAACGCGTCGGTGTGCCCGGGGAGACCCGCGGGAGGCATCGAGTACAGCGGCTGGACGTTGCCGTGGTAGACGCGCGTGGCGATGTCCTGCCTCGGGAAGAGGTAGGCGAGCGCCTTGCGGACGCCGAGGTTGTTCGTCGGTGCGCGCTTCACGTTCAGCACGAGATAGCGGATACCGACGCCGGGAGCCTTGTAGACCGTCATGCCGCTCGCCTTGGCGAGAGCGGAGTACTCGGTCGGGGTGAAGTCGCGGAACGCCATGTCGATCGTGCCCTGCTGCAGCGCGAGCTTCATGGTCGACGACTTCGAGTAGTAGTTGATGATCAGGCCGCCGTTCGCGAGCTTCCCGTTCACGCCGTTGTAATTCGGATTGGGCGTGAACACGGCCTGCTGGCCCGGCGTGAACTTCGAGAGCACGTACGGGCCGGTGCCGACGAGGCTCTTCACGTCGGAGTTGGCGACGATCTTGTCGGCGGGGTACGTCTTGTGGTCGACGATCTCGCCGGCACCCGTGGCCAGGATGTACGGCCACGTCGACTGCGCCGTCGCGAGATGGAACGACACGCTGTAGTCGCCGTTCGTCGTGACGCTCTTGAGGTTCGAGATCAGGCCCCAGATCCCGGAGGGATCCTTGATCTTGTTCACGCGGTCGAACGACCACTTGACGTCGGCCGCCGTGAACGGATCGCCGTTCGAGAACTTGACGCCCTTCCGGAGCGTGCAGGTCCACACCGTCACGGCCGGGTTGTGCGTGCACCCGGTCGCGAGCGACGGCGCCGGGACGGTGCTGCCCGCGTTGAGGTCGAGCAGGTGCTGGTAGATCAGGATGTCGACCGTGCCCGAGCCGTAGTCGTAGTTCCCGGCCGGGTCGACGTTCGTGACGGTGTCCGTCGTGCCGTCGAGGATGGTGCTCGCGGCCGCCCGGTGAGTCGCCGACATGGCGCCGGTGGCCGCAACGGCCGCCAGCGCGAGGCCTGCGATGCCGAGTGCCACCACGGCCCGCACTCGTGATCTCAGATGCATTTTCCCTCCCACGTTGGTTCCGAGTGTCTCTATCTACAGGGTTGCTCTAGCGCATGCAAATCGTTGCGTAGTCGAAGCCGTAGACCACGTGGTTCACGTAGCAGCCCAGATCGACCTTCTGGTTGAAGAAATCCGTGAACTCGCGGTTCAGGAACGGCGCCCACGGAGCCTGGAGCATGATCCGGCGGTCGAGCGCGGCCCACTGGGAGTTGACCGGGCTCGTGGGCACCGGCTGCTTGTTCAGGGCATCGATCTTCTTGTTGACCCCCTTGTCGTCGAAGTTCGAGTAGTTGCTGTTGTAGGTCTTCGTGATCCGCTCGCCGTTGAGCAGGATGTCGAACCAGTCGAGCGGGTGGGGATAGTCCTGGAACCAGTCGGCGAAGCCGATCTGGGCGGCCGACGCCTGGTTGCCGATCGTCGCCCAGTACGTCGCCGAGGTGACGATCTTCGTCCGCGCCTTCAGGCCGATGGAGTTCAGGACCTTCACCAGGTACTCCGTCGCCTTCGGATCGATCCCGCGGTCGTGGTTCCACACGCGGACCCGAGCGCCGACCGCGTGCGCTTGCCGGATCAGCTTCCGGGCCTTCGCGAGATCGTGCGGATACAGCGAGTGCTTCGAGTACGACGGGTACGACGGCGGCAGGATGTTCTCCGTCGCCCGGCCCAGGCCGCCGTAGATCGCGACGAGCGCCTTGCGGTCGATCGCGTAGTTCACGGCCCGCCTCACGAGCACGTTGTTGAACGGCTTCACGCGCGTGTTCATGAAGAAGTAGTAGGTGTTCGGCGGCGTGTACACCTTGATCTGGCCGCCGTACTTGGCGTCGGTGGCGGCGAGGCTCGCGCCGGGGATCGCCTGCGGGTCCCAGTCGTCCTGGCCCGCGATCGTCCGCTGCAGCGCGGCGGCGGGATCGCCGACGATGTCCCAGACGACCTTGTCGGGGTTGCCGGCGGGGACCTCACCCTTGAAGAGCGAGGCGCGGAAGTGCGGGTTGCGCACCTCGACGATCTGCTTGCCCGCCGAGTAGCTCTGGATCATGTACGGGCCCGTCGCCGGCAGCGGGTGCGTGGAGGTGTCGGACGCCGACGCATTGGCCGGAACGGGCGCCGCGAACTCGCTCGCGAGCACGTTCTCGAAGTCGCCCTGCGGGCTCTTCAGCGTGATGGCGATCCGTCCGGTCGCATCGTCGGCGACGATTCCGGAGATGTGCCCGTCACGCGCCTTTCGCAGCTGGTCGGCGCCGACGATGTTGTCGAAGTACCCGGTACCGGGCGAGTCGAGCTTGAAGTCGCGCTCGACCGTCGCCTTGAAGTCGCTCGCCTTCACCGGCTGGCCGTTCGAGTACCGGAGCCCGCGGCGAAGCGTCAACGTGTACGTGCGTCCGTCCTTCGACACCGAGGGCAGGCTTCGCGCGAGGTACGGGACGATCGTCGCGCCGTCCGCGCCGGCGACGTGCCGGTAGCCGAGCAACGGCAGGTAGACGTTCCAGATGACGTTGAGCCCCTCGGAGCTGTACGTCAGGCCGGGGTCGAGATAGTCGATCGACGCGTCCTGCGCGACGCGGAAGAGCGGAAAGGACGTCGTGCTCGCCGCCGGGGCTCGGATGGACGCTCCGGTCGTCGCCGGCGGCGGCGCCGCCTGTGAGCTCGCGCCGCACCCGGAGACGACGGCCACAACGACCGCGAGGAACGGCAGGGTCGAGCGACGCATGCCCACGCAAGGCTAATGACGCGCGTGAGGCGTCATGGTTAGCGGGCTGGATATCGAACGTATGTTCGCCTAAGCTCTCGGAGATGCAACTGAGGCTCGACGCCGCCGACCGGCTCGTGGAGCTCGTCGAGGAGCGCCGCGGGCCGGTGCTCGCCGAGGAGGCGGCCCGGCGCCTCTTCGCGCTCCGCTCGGCGCCGGTGGCGCTCGCGCGCTCGCTCCTCACCGACGTCGTCGAGACGGACGCGCGGCTCGCCTGGAACGGCGACGCGGTCGCGCTCGCCGCCCCGCTCGGCGCCGACCTCCTCCTCGAGCGGGCCGCGTACGTCGTCGTCGACCTCGAGACGACCGGCCTGCGCCCCGGGACCTCCCAGATCTGTGAGATCGGCGCCGTCCGCGTCCGGGGGCTCGAGCTCGAGGAGGAGTTCCAGACGCTCGTGAATCCGGGCATGCCGCTCGGCGCCGGCGTCTCCGAGCTCACCGGGCTCTCGAACCGGCAGCTGCGCGGCGCGCCGCCGCCGCCGGTCGCCGTGCGCCGCTTCCTGGCGTTCGCCGGCGACGCCGTGCTCGTCGCGCACAACGCGCGCTTCGACCTCGCGTTCCTCGACCGCGAGACCGTCCGCATGACCGGCTCGCGGCTCGCAGCGCCCGTCGTGGACACCGTCGCGCTGGCGCGGCGCCTGCTCGCCGGGAGGGTCCCGCGCGCCTCGCTCGCGCATCTCGCCCACTGGGCCGGCACCTCGGTGGAGCCGTGCCACCGCGCGCTGCCCGACGCGCAGGCGACCGCGGAGGTGCTGCTCGCCTTGATCGGGCTCGCGCAGGAGCGCGGCGCGCGCACGGTCGCCGACCTCGTCGCGCTGCAGGCGACGCGGACGCGGCGCGTGTGGGACAAGCGGCGGCTCGCCTTCGGCGCCCCGCAGCGACCGGGCGTCTACCTCTTCCGCGACCGCAACGACCAGGTGCTGTACGTCGGCTGCGCGCGCGACCTGCGCGCACGCCTGCGCTCCTATTTCCGCTCCGAGACGCTGCGGCCGGCGGTCGAGGCGGCGGTGGGCGCGACGGAGCGGATCGAGTGGCGGGTGCTCGGCTCCGAGCTCGAGGCGGCGCTCGTCGAGCAGCGGCTCATCCGCGAGCTGCGGCCGCCGGCGAACGCGCGGGTGTCGCGGCCCGACCGGCACGTCTGGCTGCGGAAGCGCGGCGACGGCGTCGTCGCGTCGTCACAGCCGACGGCCGTCGGCCCGATCCGGTCGCGGAGGCGCGCGCAGCTCGCGGCGCGCGCGCTGGTCGCGGACGAGCTCGAGCGGCCGGCGGCCGCGTTGCCGCGGCTCCGACGCCGGCTCGCGTCGCTCGCCGAGGCGCGGCGGTTCGAGGACGCGGCGCGGCTGCGTGACCGGATCGCCGCGCTCGAGGACGTCTGCCGCGAGCTCGACCGGCTCGAGCGGCTGCGGACGCTCGAGCGCTGCCTGCTCGTCCCGGCGGCGGAGCCTGGGCACGTCCGCGCGTTCTTCCTCGCCGGCGGGCGCGTGGCCGCCGAGCGGTCGCTGCCGCCCGGAGGCGGCGCGCATCTCGAGGTCGAGGCCGGGCTCGCCGCCGCGCGCCGTCCCGGCGACCTCGACGTCGACGAGTTGCTCCTCGTCGCGCGCTTCCTGCGCCGGCCGCCGCCGGAGCTGACGGTCGTCTCCCTCGAGACGGAGGCGATCCTCGCGGCGATGAGGAGATTCGCGTCGTGGCACCGAGACACATCGCCCTCGAACAGCTCGGAGACGCGCTCGCAGCTGTCGATCCCGGCCGCCTGACCGCCGCACGAGCGCGCGACGCTCGTGTTCCGCAACACGCGGCTCGACGACGTCGAGCTGACTAGGCCGCGACGCTGATCAGATCGCGCAGCGCGCCGAGCCGGGCGAGCGCCTGGCCCTCGAGCTGGCGGACGCGCTCGCGCGTCAGGTCGAGCTCGTGCCCGATCGCCTCGAGCGTCCACGGCTCGCCGTCGAAGCCGAAGCGCAGCTCGAGGATGCGCCGCTCGCGCTCCGGGAGCGCGTCGAGCGCGCGGCGCACGCCCTGGCGGCGGAGCGACTCCTCGGCCTCGTCGAACGGATCCGCAGCCTCGCGGTCGGCGAACAGGTCGCCGAGCTCGCCCTCGTCGTCCGCTCCGACGGTCTGGTTCAGGGAGACCGACGCGTGGGCGGCGCCGAGCGCCTCGTCGACGTGCTGCATCGGCAGGCCCGTCGCCTCGGCGAGCTCGTCCTTGGTCGGCTCGCGGCCGAGCTCGACCTCGAGCCGGCGCGCCGCGCGCGAGAGCTTCTGCTGCCGCTCGACGACGTGCACCGGGACGCGGATCGTGCGCGCGTGGTTCGCGACCGCCCGCTGCACCGACTGGCGGATCCACCACGTCGCGTACGTCGAGAACTTGTAGCCGCGCCGCCAGTCGAACTTCTCGACCGCGCGGTTGAGGCCCAGCGTCCCCTCCTGGATCAGGTCGAGGAACGGCACGCCGAGACCGCGGTAGCCCTTCGCGATCGACACGACGAGCCGCAGGTTCGACTCGATCATGCGCCGCTTCGCCGCCGGGTCGGCGCGCTCGATGCGCTTCGCGAGCATGACCTCCTCGGCCGCCGTCAGCAGCTTGTGCCGGCCGACGTCGGCGAGGAAGAGCTGCAGGCTGTCGGCCGCGCCGGAGAGCTCGGCGGTCGCCTCGATGCGCGCCGCCTCCTCCTCCGCCGCCTTTTCGGCGGCGTCGGCAGCGGCGGCCTCGGCCGCGCTCGCCGGGGCGCCGATCTCGAGCCCGATCCGCTCGAGCTCGGTCGTCAGCTCCTCGACCTCCTGGTCGGTCAGGTCGAGCTCGAGGGCGAACGCCTCCAGCTCCGCGGGCTCCAGGTAGCCGCGCTCCTGCGCCGTCTCGACGAGGGCGCGAGCCTGGTCGGTCTCGAGCAGCTCGTTCAGCTGGTTCTGGCTCAGGGTCTAATCAGTCCTCTCGGGTCCTGCGTCGACGTCAGCGAACCTTCTCACTTTACGAGGGAACTCCTCTGCATGCCAGAGGCACCCTCCAGCCGGGGCCGTTTCAGACTTGCAACGCTGCTTCCCGGCCGGCTATTCCGTCGCGGCGGCCTCGGCGGCTTCCTTCGGCTGCGCGCGGACGGGGAAGTCGAACTCCACCTTGCCCTCCTCATTTAGGACGAGGCGGGCCCGGAAAGGTTTGTTGTTCCGCGAGCGGAAGCCGGACAACACCTCGCGCGTCTTGCCTTCCTCGAGCAGCTGCCGAGCGAGCTCGGGCGTGATCGTGCGACCTGCAACGCGCTTCCAGATCACGAAGCCGCAGCCCGTCTCCTCGCGGTTCTTCCAGCTCGTGCATCCGTACGCGCGCGAGTTCTCGCGGATGATCTCGCTCGTCTCCGCGCCGCAGCGCGGGCAGAGGCCGAGCTCGACGCGCTCGGGGCGGAGCTTTTCCTTGTCGAGCGCCTCGATCTGCCCGACGATCTCCTTCGTGAAGCTCGCGATCTCCTCGATGAACGCCTCGCGGTCACCGCTGCCGTGCTCGATGTCGGAGAGGCGGTGCTCCCATTCGCCGGTGAGCTCGGGCGAGGTGATCTTGTGCTCCTCGAGCATCGTGATCACCTGCAGTCCCTTGGGCGTCGGCTGCAGGTCGCGCCCGACGCGCTCGATGTACTCGCGCCGGATGAGCGTCTCGATGATCTCCGCGCGCGTCGCCGGCGTGCCGAGACCGGAGTCCTTCATCGCCTCGCGCAGCTCGTCGTCGTCGACGAGCTTGCCCGCGGTCTCCATCGCAGACAGCAGCGTCGCCTCCGTGTAACGGGGCGGCGCCTTCGTCATCTTGTCCTCGCGCTCGGCGGCGAGACAGCGGACCGTCTGGCCCTCCTGCAGCGTCGGCAGCTCGCCGCCTTCGGAGTCCTCGTCCTCCGACTGCTTCTCCGCGTCGGGCTCGAGACCGTAGACGGCGCGCCAGCCCGCCTCGAGGGTGATCTTGCCGCGCGTGCGGAAGCTCTCGCCCTCCACCTCGGTGACGACGGTCGTGCGCGCATACCGCGCCGGCGGGTGGAAGACGGCGAGGAAGCGGCGCGCGACGAGGTCGAAGATACGCGCCTCGTCGGGCGAGAACTTGTCGGTCTCGTGCGGGATGTCGGTCGGGATGATCGCGTGGTGGTCGTCGACCTTCTCGTCGTTGATCACGCGCGCGAGCGGAAGCTGGTCGAGGCGCATGACGTACGTGGCCGCCTCGCGGTACTCGTTGACGTCCTGCAGCGTCGAGGCGACGATCTTCAGCTGCGGCACCATGTCGCCCGACAGGTAGCGGGACGAGGTGCGCGGATACGTGATCGCCTTCTTGCCCTCGTACAGCGACTGCGCCGCCTGCAGCGTGCGCCGCGCGCTGAAGCCGAAGCGCCGGTTCGCGTCGCGTTGCAGGGACGTCAGGTCGTAGAGGAGCGGCGCGCGCTCGGTCTGCTCCTTGCGCTCGACCTTCGTGATCGTGCCGTCCTTGCCGCTGACCTTCTCGACGATCTCGTCGGCGCGCTCGACCTTCTTGATGCGCGTCTCGTCGCCCTCGAACCAGATGCCCTGGTACGGCGGCTGGAAGGCTGCGTGGACGAGCCAGTACGGCTCCGGCACGAACGCCTGGATCTCGCGCTCGCGCTTGACGAGCATCGCCAGCGTCGGCGTCTGCACGCGGCCGAGCGACACGACGCCGCCGACCCATGCGCGGCCGCGGATCGTCGCGGCGCGCGTGGCGTTCATGCCGACGATCCAGTCCGCCTCGGACCGCGAGCGCGCAGCCTTCTCGAGCGACTCCATCTGCTCGCCGGGGCGCAGCCGCTCGAAGCCCTCGCGGATCGCCTGCTTCGTCATGGACGAGATCCACAGCCGCTGCACGGGCTTCGGGTCACCGTCCTTCTTCTTCAGCGAGTCCCTGTACATCTCGTAGATGTAGGCGAAGATCAGCTCGCCCTCACGGCCGGCGTCGCAGGCGTTGATGAAGTTGTCGACGTCCTCGCGCTTCATCAGCTTGAGGATGAGGTTCAGCTGCTTCTTCGACTTCGCGTCGCGCGGAACGAGGTGGAAGTCGTCCGGGACGATCGGCAGGTCGGCCATGCGCCACTTCTTGAACTTCTCGTCGTACTCCTCGGGGTCGGCGAGCTGGACGAGGTGACCGACCGCCCACGTGATGACGTACTCGTCGGATTCGAGGTAGCCATCGTCCTTCTCGAACGTGCCGGGCAGCGCGGACGAGAGGTCGCGCCCTACGGATGGTTTCTCTGCGACGACGAGGGTCTTGGCCATAGATTCACCATAGCGTGCGTCCATCTCGTACCTATTCGGCCATTGCCGGCCTGAGCTGGCCGGTGCTGTACGGCCTCTTCCGTCTTCACGCGCGCGGGCGCGAGAACATACCGCGCGACCGCGGCTTCGTGCTCGCGTGCAACCACGTCTCGAGCTTCGACCCGTGGGCGCTCGGGATGCCCCTGTGGCCGCATCGGTACCTCCGGTTCATGGCGAAGTCGGAGCTGTACTGGTTCCCGCTCAGCCTCGTCCTGAACGGCGCCGGCGCGTTTCCCGTGCGCCGCGGCCAGGCGGATGTCGAGGCGATCGACACCGCGGTCGGCCTCGCCCGGGAAGGGCACGTCATCGCGATGTTCCCGGAGGGCACGCGCCGGCGGAAGGGGCTCGTGAAGCGCTTCGAGGCGCGCCCGCGCACGGGCGCCGCGCGCATCGCCCTCGAGGCAGGAGTCCCGCTCGTGCCTGCGGCGGTGCGCGGGACCGACCGCCTGCTGCGGCTCGGGCCGCTGCGCGTCGTGTACGGGCCGCCCGTCGACATCGACGACCTGCGCGGCGGCGACGTCCGCGAGGTCGCGCAGGAGGCGACCGAACGGCTGATGGCGCGCATCGGCGAGCTCGAAGACTCGCTGTGAGCACGCTCCTCGTCGTCGACGGCGACTCGTTCGCGCACCGCGCATACCACGCGCTCCCGAAGTCGATCCGGCTGAACGCCGTCGTCGGCTTCACGAACATGCTCGTCCGGCTGTGGGAGGCGGAGCAGCCCGGCGCCGTGCTCGTCGGCTGGGACACGCTCTCCGTCCCGACGTATCGGCACGAGGCGTTCGAGGCGTACCAGTCCGGCCGCGTGTTCGAGGAGTCGCTGCTCGAGCAGCTCGAGATCCTTCCCGACCTCGTCCGCGCGTGCGGCTTCGCCGCCGCGAAGGCGGACGGCTACGAGGCGGACGACTTCCTCGCCGCAGCCGCGCGGACGTGGCCCGGCGACATGCTCGTTGCGACGTCCGACCGCGACGCGTTCCAGCTCGTCTCCGACCGCGTCACGATCCTCCAGCCGGCGCGGGGCGTGAGCGAGCTCGTCCGCATCGGGCCGGCGGAGGTGCGCGAGCGATACGGCGTCGAGCCGGAGCAGGTGCCCGACCTGATCGCGCTGCGCGGCGACCCGTCGGACAAGCTGCCGGGCGCGCGCGGCGTCGGCCCGAAGAAGGCGGCCGAGCTCCTGCGCGAGTACGGCACGCTCGAGCGCGCGCTCGCGGCGGGGAGATTCGCGGCCGAGGCGGAGGACTTGCGCCTGTATCGGCGAATAGCGGCAATGGACGCCTCCGCCCCCTTACCTCCCCTCGAAGAACAGTCTCCTACCTGGGCGGAGGCGTCCTCCTTCCTGAAGCGTCTCGGCCTCGACGGGCCGGCGAAGCGACTAGCCTCCCTGCCGTGAACGAGTGGCTCGCGAAGCAGGCCGACGCGCTCGGCGTCCAAGGCCTGACGGAGGAGGAGATCGCGACGCTGCTCGACCTCGCCCGCATCGCCGCGCACGAGAGCGGCGACCGCCGCAACGCCCCGCTCCTCTGCTACCTGGTGGGCCGCGCCGGCGGAGACGTCGAGGCGCTCGCCGAGATCGTCCGACGGACGTCCTGACGCATCCGGCGCTCGCGCGCCTGCATCCGACCGGCCACCACCCGGAGCGTCCTGAGCGGCTGGCGGTGCTGCTCGAGCACCAGCTCGTGTGGAGCGAGGGGCGCCGCGCCACCGAGGACGAGCTCCTGCTCGTGCACACGCCTGAGTACGTCGAGCGGATCGCGGCCGTCGAGGAGCCGGACTGGCTCGACGGCGACACGGTGGCGAGCGAGACGACCTGGGAAGCAGCGCAGCTCGCGGCGGGAACGTCCGTCGAGGCGGCGCTCCGCGGCGGCTTCGCGCTCGTCCGGCCGCCCGGCCATCACGCGATGCCGAGCCGCGCGATGGGCTTCTGCATCTTCAACAACGTCGCGATCGCCGCACGCGCGGCGCAGCGCGAGCTCGGTCTCGAGCGCGTCGCAATCGTCGACTTCGACGTGCATCACGGCAACGGGACGCAGGCCGCATTCTGGGACGACGACAGCGTCTTCTTCGTCTCGCTGCACCAGTGGCCGTTCTACCCCGGCAGCGGCGGGCCGGACGAGCAGCGCGAGACGACGCTGAACGTGCCCATGTTGGCGGGATCGGGCGACGAGGAGTACCTGCATGCGTTCGACCACACGGTCGCGCCCGCGCTCGCGCGCTTCAACCCCGAGCTCGTGCTGGTCTCTGCAGGCTTCGACGCGCACATGGAGGATCCGCTCGCGTCCATGCGCGTGAGCGTCGACGGGTTTCGCGAGATGGCCCGGCGCTGCCGCTCGTATGCGCCGCGGCTCGCGGCGGTGCTCGAGGGCGGCTACGAGCTCGACACGCTGCCGGTGCTCGTCGACGCAGCGCTCGACGGATTCACCGCGCGATGAGAATCGACAAGTGGCTCTGGGCGGCGCGCTTCTTCAAGACGCGCTCGCTCGCGACCGAGGCCGTTGTCGCCGGGCATGTTCAAGTGGGCGGTGCGCGCGTGAAGCCGGCGCGCGACGTGCGCGTCGGCGAGACGGTGGAGATCCGCCGCGGCGCGTACCGGTGGACGGTCGTCGTGCGCGCGCTCGCCGAGCGCCGCGGGCCGGCGACGCAGGCGGCGATGCTGTACGAGGAGACCCCGGAGTCGGCGGCGGCCCGCGAGGAGCAGCGGCTCGAGCGCCTTTACGCGCAGCCGCTCGGGAGTGACCTCGGCGCGCGGCCGACGAAGCAGGACCGGCGGCGGCTCGACGCGCTGCGCAAGGGCAGCCGAAATCTCCGCAAGTAACAGTCTGTTACTTGCTCAGGCTGCGCGGGCGACCGACAGCCGCTCGAGCGCCTCGCGGCGCGACGAGACGCCGAGCTTCCGCAGCAGGCTCTTGACGTGCGAGCGGACCGTGTGCTCGGAGATGAACAGCCGCTTCGCGATCTCGTCGGTGCCGAGATGCTCGTCGAGGAGCAGAAGCACCTCGAGCTCGCGGGCCGACAGCGCGCCCGCGATCGCGTCCGGGACGTCGGCGCCGTGCTCGGACCCGGTGCGCACACGCTCGAGCAGTCTGCGCGCGATCGTCCCGGACAGCGCCGCCTCGCCCTGCACCACGCCTTCGAGGAACGACGCGATCCGCTCCGGCGGCTCCGTCTTGAGGAGGTAGCCGGCGGCGCCGCCGCGGACGGCCGCCAGCAGGTTCTCCTCCGTGCCGGACGCGGTGAGCACGACGACCTCGCAGTGCGGCGCCAGCTGGCGCAGCCGCGGGAGCGCCGTGAGCCCGTCGACGCCGGGCATGGACAAGTCGAGCAGGACGACGTCGGGCTGGAGCTCCTTCGTCTTCTCGAGCGCCTCTTTCCCGTCCGATGCGGCGCCGCACACGTCGAAGCCGTGCGCCCCGAGCAGCGATGCCAGGGCCTCCCGCGTCAAGGGGTGGTCGTCGACGATGAGCACGCGGGCCACGCCCGGCTTATCGGCAGAACCCGTTTTGCCGACAAGGGGGAAAGTGAACGACCGCAACGACTTCGAAGCCTGGCTCCTGAGCGAGACGCTCCTGGCCGGGCTCCTCGGCGCGATCCTCGCGCTCTTCCTCACCCATCCGGGCCTCCGGACGCACTGGGACCTGCCGCAGCTCCGGCTC
>Ga0075276_10000372_pt1 | contig 12123 bp, 9 predicted proteins | sample SF_Rice_5C_80N_4_FD_69770 | JGI IMG/M metagenome (GOLD analysis project Ga0075276, IMG submission 69770) | Rice paddy soil microbial communities from Twitchell Island, California, USA - SF_Rice_5C_80N_405 | ecosystem: Environmental > Terrestrial > Soil > Paddy field/soil | place: USA: Twitchell... | reverse complement strand
CCTTTGCCGCCAGCAGACTCGCAAGATTGTCGCCGCTCACGAATATGGGGCAGACATCGCTGTGGTAGCCATGCGTGGAGCCGGAAAACAGCGCGAGGTAGTTAGGCTGGCTGGGATGGGCGACGCCATACGACCGGGTGAACAGCATGCCGCGTTTGGCCAGGGCGTTGATGTATGGCGCCTCGGGGTTGCCGATGATTTGCTGGTAGGCGTGGTTTTCCTCGATGACGATAACCACGTGATCGGGGCGCGGCAGCTCGCCGGCCGGGACCGCAGTGCTCGCGAGGACGATGGCGGCGAAACACACGATCTCCAGTGCGCGCATCATGCGATCTCCGCGATCACGGGTGTGTGATCGGAAGGCCGCTCCAGCTTGCGCGGCGCCTTGTCTATGGCGCAGGTGCTGCACTGCAGCGCGGAGCTGACCAGGATGTGATCGATGCGCAGGCCCATGTTGCGGCGGAAGGCCATGGCGCGGTAGTCCCACCAGCTGTAAGACTTCTCCGGCTGCTCGAACAGGCGGAAGGCGTCGCGCAGGCCGAGCTGCTCCAGCGCGCGGAAGGCCTCGCGCTCGGGCTCGCTGACCAGCACATTGCCCTGCCACGCCTGGGGGTCGTATACGTCGCGGTCGTCCGGCGCGATGTTGTAATCGCCGAGCACGACAAGCCGGGGGTGTTGCTTCAGTTCCGCCTTGAGCCATTCGCGTAGCGCATTCAGCCACTTCAGCTTGTAATGGTATTTGTCCGAGTCTACCGCCTGGCCGTTGGGTACATAAACGCACACCACGCGCACGCCGCCGCAGGTCGCCGCAATCACCCGCTTTTGCTCATCGTCCAGGGCGGGGATGCCGTACTGCACATCCTCGATCGGCGAACGGCTGAGGATGGCGACGCCGTTGTATGTTTTCTGGCCGCTGAACACGCTATGGTAACCGGCCTGCTGCAACGCCTCCCGAGGGAAGTCCGCATCCTGCTGCTTGGTCTCCTGCAGGCACACCACATCGACGGAATTGGCCCCCAGCCATTCGAGGAGGTGCGGCAGGCGCACCTTGAGCGAGTTTACGTTCCATGTTGCGATCTTCATGGGAGGTGGCGGCCCTTATGCCGGTAGCGTGGCAGGCACTTGCGGCAAGTGCCAGATGTCGTTGTTATAGTCGAGGATGGTGCGGTCACTGGAAAACTTTCCGCTGGCCGCCGTGTTGAGTATGCTCATGCGCGTCCACCTTTCCTGGTCCAGAAAGGCCTGCTCCACCTGCCGCTGCGCCTCGACAAAGCTGCGGAAGTCCGCGGCCGTCAGCCACGGGTCGTGCGGGCTGGTAATGGACTGCATGATGGGGTCGAACAGGCCGGGCTCAAACAGGTTAAAGTGGCCACTCTGCAGCAGGTGCATGACGCGGACGAGGTCGACATCGCCGGCTATGATTGCGGCCGGATCATAGCGTCCGCGCATGCCCTCGACCTCGTCCGCGGTGTGGCCGAACAGGAAGAAGTTTTCCGCCCCGGCCTCCTCGCGGATCTCGATGTTCGCGCCGTCCAGCGTGCCTATCGTCAGCGCGCCGTTCATCATGAACTTCATGTTGCCCGTGCCGGAGGCTTCCTTGCCCGCGGTCGACACCTGCTCGGACAGGTCCGCGCCGGTGCAGATCACCTCCATGGCGGTAACCCGGTAATCCGGGTAGAAGCACAGGCGCAGCTTGCCCTCGGTGGCCGGGTCCTCGTTCACCGCCCGCGCAACGGCGTTGACCAGCTTGATGATGCGCTTGGCCATCACATAACCCGGCGCAGCCTTGCCGCCGATGAGCACGCAGCGCGGCACCCATTCCGCGTCGTCGCCGCGCTTGATGCGGTCGTAGAGGTGGATCACGTGCAGCACGTTGAGCAACTGGCGCTTGTATTCGTGAATGCGCTTGACCTGCACGTCGAACAGCGCCTCCGGATTGAACGCGACGCCGCAGTCGCGCGCCACCATCTCGGCCAGGCGGCCCTTGTTCGTCAGCCTGACCGCGCGCCATTTCTCGCGAAAGGCAGCGTCATCGGCAAACGGCGCAAGGTCCCGCAGCCGGCCCAGGTCGGCGCGCCAGCCGTCGCCTATGGCCTCGGTGATCAGGTCGCTCAAGTCCGGATTGTTGTACATCAGCCAGCGGCGGGGCGTAACACCGTTGGTCTTGTTGTTGAATTTTTCCGGCCACAGCTCGTAGAAGTCGTGGAATAGATGTTGCTGCAGCAGTTGCGAGTGCAGCGCGGCCACGCCGTTGACCGAGCTGCTGGCAACCACGGCCAGATAGGCCATGCGCACGTGCTGCTCGTGGCCGTCTTCTATGATGGTCATGCGCCGCTGGCGTTCGACATCGCCCGGCCAGCGCTGCGCCACCTCGCGCAGGAAGCGGGCATTGATTTCCTGGATGATTTCCAGATGGCGCGGCAACAGCCGGCCGAACATGGACACCGGCCAGCGTTCCAGCGCCTCCGGCAGCAGGGTGTGGTTGGTATAGGCCATGGTGCGCGTCACGATGGTCCACGCCTCGTCCCAGCCCATGGCGTGCGCGTCGACCAGCAGGCGCATCAGCTCGGGCACCGCGCAGGTGGGATGGGTGTCGTTGAGCTGAAAGCAGACCTTGTCCGGGAAGGTGCTGAGGTCGCTGCCGTGGGATTTCACCCACTGCCGCAGCACGTCCTGGAGACTGGCGGAGGCCAGGAAATATTGCTGGCGCAGGCGCAGCTCCTTGCCGTTTTCGCTGGCGTCGTTGGGATAGAGCACCATGGTGATGTTTTCGGCCACGTTCTTGGCCGCGACCGCCTCGGTGTAGCTGCCTGCGTTGAATTCGTTGAGGTTGAATTTTTCGGTGGCCGCCGCCCGCCACAGGCGCAAGGTATTGACTGTGCCGTTGCGAAAGCCCGGAATAGGCACGTCGTGCGGAATGGCCATCACCTCCTCGGCGTGCGTCCAGCGCACGCGCCATCCGCCACGGGCGTCGGGATAATGTTCGGTCTGGCCGCCAAAGCGCACATGGACGTGCAGCTCGGGGCGCTCGATTTCCCACGGGTTACCGTCGAGCAGCCAGTGATCCGGCTCCTCGACCTGGTGCCCGTTTTCGATCCGCTGGTGGAACATGCCGTATTCATAGCGCAGCCCATAACCCATCACCGGCAACTGCAGGGTGGCACAACTGTCCAGGAAGCAGGCCGCAAGCCGCCCCAGGCCGCCGTTGCCCAGGCCCGCGTCATGTTCCTTCTCGGCAACTTTCTCCATCTCCACACCCAGGCTTTTCAGCTTGCTGGCGAGGGATGGATCTATGTCCAGGTTGAGCATGGCGTTCCCCAGGGTGCGCCCCATGAGAAATTCCAGCGAAAGGTAATAGGCCAGCTTGCAGTCCGCATGCCGGTACGCCAGGCGCGTAGCCTTCCAGCGCTCCACCAGGCGGTCGCGCAGAGTGTGCGCAAGGGAAGCATAAAGGTAGTGGCCGGAGCGGCCCTCGCCGTCACGCCCCAGGGTGTGGCCGAAGTAGCGGCGGAAGTCCCGAATGACGCTGTCCGCGTCCATGCCCAGCGGAGGCAGGTCGGAAAAGCGTGCGAGCGCGCCTTCATTCTCTGTGTCCATGTCGAATCCCTCGCTCTGGATAACGTGACGCCACCGCGACCGGCAGCAGTGGGAGGGCTATTATACTCCCCCACCCCGTGAATGGTTCCCGCGCGCGCGTTTGCGAAGACTCACTTACCTGCGCAAAGGAGCAAGCAGCGCCTTGAGCCCGTTGTGATCCAGCTCGTGCATCAGGGCAAGCAGACTGCCCAGCTCGCCGGGCGGAAAGCCCTCGCGCGCGAACCAGTTCAGATAGTGGCCCGGCAGGTCGGCGAGCCTGCGCCCCTTGTACTTGCCGTACGGCATGGTCCAGGTGAGCAGCTTTTGCAGCGCCTCTGCGTCCATGGCTAACGCTAGTGCGCTTCGTCCCAGTTGCCACCCTCCCCCAAGCCCACATCGAGCGGCACCCTGAGTTCCGCGACGTGGCACATAAGGTCGCGCACCTGCTGCTTTACCGTGGACAGTTCGGCCTGCGGCACCTCCAGCACCAGTTCGTCGTGCACCTGCATGATCAGGCGCGCCTGCAGTTTTTCCCTGTCCAGCCAGCCCTGCACGGCGATCATCGCCAGCTTGATGAGATCCGCGGCGGTGCCCTGCATGGGAGCATTGATAGCGGCGCGCTCTGCACCCTGGCGCTTCGCGCCATTGCCGGAGTTGATCTCGGGCAGCCACAGGCGGCGGCCGAACACGGTCTCCACATAGCCCTGGCTCTTGGCCTGCGCGCGCGTGCGGTCCATGTAGTCCTTCACGCCCGGATAGCGCGCAAAATAGAGGTCGATGTATTGCTGGGCCGCGCTGCGCTCGATATTGAGCTGGGAAGCCAGACCGAAGGCCGACATGCCGTAGATCAGGCCGAAGTTGATGACCTTGGCGTAGCGGCGCTGCTCGCTGCTTACCGCATCGAGCGCCACGCCGAACACCTCGGCGGCGGTGGCGCGGTGGATGTCCTCGTTGTTGGCGAAGGCGCGCAGCAATCCTGCGTCGCCGGAGATGTGTGCCATGATGCGCAGCTCGATCTGCGAATAGTCTGCGGAGATGATGCGCGAGCCCGCGGGCGCGATAAAGGCCTCGCGGATGCGCCGGCCTTCGGGCGTGCGGATCGGGATGTTCTGCAGGTTGGGGTCGCTGGATGCCAGGCGCCCGGTGACGGCCACGGCCTGCGCGTAGCTGGTGTGCACGCGGCCTGTATCCCGGTTTACCATCAGCGGCAGCTTGTCGGTATAGGTGGATTTCAGCTTGGCCATGCCGCGATATTCGAGCAGGGTCTTGGGCAGCGGATAATCCAGTGCCAGTTCGGCCAGCACTTCCTCGTCGGTGGAAGGCGCGCCGCTGGGCGTCTTCTTTTTCACCGGCAAGCCCAGGCGGCCGAACAGGATTTCCTGTATCTGCTTCGGCGAATTGAGGTTGAACGGCTGGCCCGCCGCCGCTTGTGCCTGCACCTCCAGGGCGAGAACTTTCTCGCCGAGCTCACGGCTTTGCACGTTGAGCAGCTTGGTATCGAGCAACACGCCGTTGCGTTCCATCCTGAACAGGACCTCGCGCACCGGCAGTTCGATGTCGCGGTACACCGCCTCCAGCCGGCCCTGCGCCTGCAGCTGCGGCATGAGCGTCTGGTGCACCTGGAGCGTGATGTCGGCATCTTCCGCCGCATAGCGCGTGGCGGTGTCGAGATCCACCTGGTCGAAGCCGATCTGCTTTGCACCCTTGCCCACCACGTCGGCGTAGGCGATGGTGGACAGCCCCAGGTGGCGCTGCGCAAGGCTGCCCAGTTCGTGCGGCTTGTGGCTTTCCAGAACGTAGGATTGCAGCAGCGTATCCTCGGCGACACCGGCCAGGCGAATACCGTGGTTGGCGAAAATGTGCTGATCGTACTTGAGGTTCTGCCCGAGCTTCTTGTGCGCGGCGCTCTCCAGCCAGGGCTTGAGTTTTTTCAGCGCGTGATCCAGCGGCAGTTGGTCCGGGGCGCCGGGGTAGCCGTGTGCCAGGGGCAGGTAGGCGGCGTGATGCGCCTCGATGGCGAAGGACATCCCGACCAGGCGCGCACTCATCACGTCCAGGCCGGTGGTCTCCGTGTCCAGGCTGACCAGTTCCGCCTGCATCAGCTTGTGCAGCCATGCGTCGAGCTGGGCCTCGCCGAGGATGGTCTCGTAACGTCCGCTGGCCACTGTTGCGGCCGGCGCCGCCGTCATATCGGCCGCCGGTTGCGGCGCCGCCGCTTTCGCGGCCGCAGGCTTGGCCGCCCCCCCGCCGTCCAGTTCGCGCAGCCAGCTCTTGAAACCGAAGCGCTCCAGCAAAACGCGCATGTGTTCCGTATCCTGCGGCGGCGCAGCGAGTTGGTCGAAATGCAGCGGCAGCTCGACGTCGCACTTCACCGTGAGCAGCGTGCGCGCCTGCGGCAGCCAGTCCAGCGTGGCACGCAGGTTGTCCCCCACCACGCCCTTGATTTCGCCGGCATGCGCGATCAGGTTGTCCAACGTTCCGTATTCGGCCAGCCATTTCACCGCGGTCTTGGGGCCGCACTTGGGCACGCCGGGTACGTTGTCGACCGCATCGCCGACCAGCGCCAGATAGTCGACGATCTGTTCCGGCCGCACGCCAAACTTGGCTTCCACGCCTGCCTCGCCCAGCTTTTCGCCGGAGTCGGTGTTCACCCACAGCACGTGCGGATTCACCAGTTGCGTAAGATCCTTGTCGCCGGTGGAAATGATGGTCCGCACGCCCTGCGCTTGCGCCTGATGCGCGAGGGTCCCGATCACATCGTCCGCCTCCACTCCGTCCACCATCAGCATGTTCCAGCCGGACGCCCGGACAGCCTCGTGCAGCGGCTCGATCTGCATCCGCAGGTCGTCCGGCATGGACGGCCGGTGCGCCTTGTACTCCAGATACAGGTCGTCGCGGAAGGTCTTGCCCTTGGCGTCGAACACGCACACGCTGTAGTCGGAGGGGTATTCGCTGCGCAGCTTGCGCAGCATATTGAGCACGCCGTATATCGCGCCCGTGGGCTCACCCTTGGGACTGCGCAGGTCCGCCTTGGCGAGGGCGTGGAATGCCCGGTAGAGATAGGATGAGCCGTCAACCAGCAATAGTGTCTTCATGTGTTTATTCAGTTCCCTGAGGCGCCCCCGCGCTACCCGGCCCGCGCGATCGCGCTGCCTTTCCATCCGGCTATTATCTCAGAATTCACCCGGTGAACGCGGCGCAAGCTCGGAACTCGCGCCATGTGCTAACATTCCCGGTTATTGAATCATCTGGGGCGCGCGGCGCCTTTGGTCATGCAAAAGCAAGCTTCCATACACATCCTCGGCATCTGCGGCACCTTCATGGGCGGCATCGCCGCCATCGCCCGGCAGGCGGGCTACCGCGTCACCGGATGCGATGCCAACGTCTATCCACCCATGAGCACGCAGCTCGAGGCCCAGGGGATAGAGCTGATAGAAGGCTTCGGCGTGGAACAGCTGGCGCTCGAGCCGGACGTGTATGTAGTCGGCAATGTGGTTTCACGCGGCAATCCGCTGATGGAAGAGATCATGAACCGCGGCCTGCCGTATATCTCCGGGCCGCAGTGGCTGGCGCAGAACATCCTGCACGACAAATGGGTGCTGGGCGTGGCCGGCACCCACGGCAAGACCACCACCTCTTCCATGCTGGCCTGGATCCTGGAGTACGCGGGGATGAATCCCGGTTTTCTGATCGGAGGAGTGCCGCAGAATTTCGGCATCTCCGCGCGCTTGACCGAGTCGCCGTTTTTCGTGATTGAGGCGGACGAATACGATACCGCGTTCTTCGACAAGCGTTCCAAATTCGTGCATTACCATCCGCGCACGGCCGTCCTGAACAACCTCGAGTTTGACCACGCCGACATCTTCCCGGACCTGCAGGCCATCGAGACTCAGTTCCATCATCTCGTCCGCACCGTGCCCGGCAATGGGCTGATCGTGTGCAACGGGCGCGAGGAATCGCTTGCGCGCGTGCTCGCGCGCGGTTGCTGGACGCCGGTCGAGAAATTCGGCTGTGGCGACGGCTGGCACACAGGCGATGCCGGCGCGGTCATGCTGCTCGACAAGACGCAGGGCGCACTGAAGTGGGACCTGCTCGGCGAACACAATCGCATGAACGCGCTGGCTGCCGTTGCCGCCGCGCGCCACGCCGGAGTGCCTGCCGCTCAGGGACTGGCCGCGCTAGCCGAATTCAGAAACGTGAAGCGGCGCATGGAGGTGCGCGGCGTGGTCCATGGCATTACGGTGTACGACGACTTCGCCCATCATCCGACCGCAATCGCGACCACCCTGGCAGGGCTGCGGCACAAGGTAGGCAAGGCGCGCATCCTCGCCGTGCTGGAACCGCGCTCCAACACCATGAAGCTCGGCGTGATGAAGGACGCGCTGCCGGGCAGCCTGGCCGACGCCGACCGCGTGTTCTGCTACGGCGCCAACCTGGGGTGGGATGCGGCGGCCGCTCTATCGCCGATGGGCGAGAAGGCGATAGTCAGTCAGGACCTGGGCGAACTGGTGGAAGCAATCTGCGCCGAGGCAAGGCCGGGCGACCACATCCTGGCGATGAGTAACGGCGGTTTCGGCGGCATACACGAAAAGCTGCTCGCCCGCCTCGCGCGCAAAACAGCAGATTGTTTAGAGTAAGTTCCCCGAGTTGCGTTTGCGCAACGCAAGGCTTTTTTTCAACCCGGGAATCACTATACTGGCACCACTCTTCCGCAGAGAAGAGGGGGAGGACGACGTGGTTGTTGAATTTTTCGATAACTTAATTTTCGAGGGAAAGCCACCATGAAAAAAGTACTGATTGCCTCCTTGCTGTCCGCGATGTTTGCAGCGCCCGCATTCGCGGCTGCGCCCGGCCCTTATATCGCGCTTGACCTTCAGAACTGGAGTGCGTCCAATACCGGCGCGCTGGGCAACCCCAGCGTCGGGCTGCGTATCGGCGGCGGCTATCGCTTCACCGAAAACTGGGGCGTGGAAGCCAACTATGCACAGAGCGGCAAGTCGAGCTCGGTGTTTGGCGCCGACTACAAGTTCACGGCGTTCCAGGTTGCGGCAACCGGCACCTACCCGATCAACCCGCAGTTCGATGTCTATGCCAAACTGGGCGTGTCGGCCAACAAGTTCGACTCCACCCCATCGGTCGCGAACAATACCAAGACCAGCCTGCTGTATGGCGTGGGCGGCCAATACAACATCAACCAGCAATGGGGTGTCCGCCTGGAGTATGCAAACCTGGGCGACACAACCAACTTCGCCGGCGGCAACCAGGTCTCCGCTTCGACTATCTCGATCGGGGGCGTGTACTCGTTCTAAGCGGCGCAGTTCTGGATCAACACGCACGGGAAGCCGGTTTCAACCGGCTTTCTTTTTGCCTGCGGGCGCGTGCCGTTACGGGCGATACAGCGGGTAGAGCCGGGTCTCCAGCTTTTCCACGCGGCTCGCGAGCAGCGTGGTCATGTGCTCAAAGTCGTATTTGAACTGCACTTCCGTCAGATGCGTGGGTGGATAGGCGATATAGGCGTCCACCACCTTGAGTACTTCATAGCCGATCTCGTTCATGCTCCGGCGCACTTCAGCAATGAGGTCGGCCGCCTCCGCGTTGTGCGCAATGCGCGGCTGAAGGTAGGCATAAAAGCGCGCGTTCTCCATGGCCACATGCGCCTGGAAAGCCAGGTTGAAATGGGTAAGCAGGTGCTGAACGTCATCGTACCGGGATTCGGCCGCGGCCGTCTGGACGGCGGAACAGATGCGGAGCAGCTCGCGGTGCCCGTTCTCGAGCGCGGCAATCAGGTCGGCGTCGTAGGCAACGCGGCCTGCCCGTGTGGCCGGCTGTTCCGGCTCGGCCGCAGCTGCGGATTCAGGTGGCTCTGCATTGCGACGGCCCAGCAACCTTGAGAACAGCCGCATGTCATCCCCCCTCTGCCTGCCGCTCGACTGATACACTCAGGTGATAACCGTCGGCTGATCGTGGCCGGTACGGCGGCGCAATTCGGATATTTCCATGGCAATCGCAATCAGGTCCGCGAGCATCTCCTGCGCGTCGAGGCTGTGGCGCGCGGCATCGGGCTCGAACGCCTCGAGGTAGATGCGCAGGGTGGCGCCCACGGTTCCCGTGCCCGAAAGCCTGAACACGATGCGCGACCCGTCGGCGAACAGGATGCGCACGCCCTGGCCGCTGCTGACGCTGCCATCGACCGGGTCGGTGTAAGCGAAGTCGTCGCAGTTGGCGACGGTATAGGTGCCGAATTTTTTGCCGGCCAGCGCACCGAAGCTGGCCTTGATATGCTGCATGATGCCGGCGGCTGCGGCTGCAGGCAGACTTTCATAGTCGTGGCGCGAATACACGTTGCGGCCGAAGCGCGCCCAGTGCTCGCGCATGATCTGCTCCACCGGCTGGTGCCGCACCGCAAGAATGTTCAACCAGAACAGCACGGCCCACAAGCCGTCCTTTTCGCGCACGTGGTTCGAACTGGTGCCGAAACTTTCCTCGCCGCACAGGGTTACCTTGCCCGCATCCATCAGGTTGCCGAAGAATTTCCAGCCGGTCGGAGTTTCATAGCAGGGAATGTTCAGTGCCGCCGCGACCCGATCCACCGCCGCGCTGGTGGGCATGGAACGCGCCACGCCGGCAAGTCCGCCTTTGTAGCCCGGCGCCAGCATGGCATTTGCGGCAATTACCGCCAGACTGTCGGACGGGTTCACGAAGAATTTGCGTCCGAGGATCATGTTGCGGTCACCGTCGCCGTCCGAGGCGGCGCCGAAGTCCGGCGCGTTGTCGCCATACAGGATAGCGACCAGGTCGTGCGCATAAGTGAGGTTGGGATCGGGATGGCCGCCGCCGAAGTCCTCCAGCGGGACGCAATTCATCAGGCTGTCCGGGGACGCGCCCAGGCGCTTGCCAAGGATTTCGAGCGCATAGGGCCCGGTGACTGCATGCATGGCATCGAAGCGGATGCGGAATCCACCGGCGAGCAAGCCGCGTATGGCATCGAAGTCGAACAGCGATTCCATCAGCTCGGCATAGTCCGCCACGGGGTCGATCACTTGCACCGTCATGTCGCCAAGCATGTGCGCCGCCAGCCTATCCAGTGGAACTTCGGGACCGGATAGCGTCTTATAGCGGTCTATGGTCTCGCTGCGGGCGTGGATGGCCTCGGTCACCTTTTCCGGCGCTGGACCACCGTTGGACATGTTGTACTTGATGCCGAAGTCGCCGTCGGGCCCGCCCGGATTGTGGCTGGCTGAGAGCACGATGCCGCCCAGAGCCGCGCGCTTGCGAATGACACACGAAGCTGCAGGCGTCGACAGGATGCCGCCGCGGCCCACCAGCACCTTCGCAAAACCGTTGGCAGCCGCCATCTTCAGGATGACCTGGATCGCCTGGCGGTTGTAATAGCGGCCGTCGCCACCCAGCACCAGGACGGCGCCGGACGGAATCTCGATGCTGTCGAAGATGCTCTGCACAAAGTTTTCCAGGTAGCGCGGCTGCTGGAACTCGGCCACCTTCTTGCGCAGGCCGGAGGTGCCGGGCTTCTGGCCCGGATAGGGTGTGGTGCTGACGAGAGTAGCGTCCATGCGTAGCTATTGGTCCTTATTTCGGGAAACCCGCCGCATCGAGCTCATTGCCCCAGGCGGCGGGATCGAAGCCCCTCAGCCATTTGCGGCCGACCGTGAGTACCGGCAGGGCGTCCATGCCCGAGGTCTTCTTGAAATTGTCGAAGTCCTGCACGGTTCTGATGACGTGTTCGGTATACGGCACCCTGCGCTTTTCCAGGTAGGCATGCGCCTGCTGGCACAATTCGTCGCAGCCCACAAAAACATACAGCGTCACCGGAAAACGCTTGGCGGCCATTCGCGCTTCGTAGGGAATGTCGGCGGCGACGGCGGATGCGGGCTCCTGGGACTGCACATGGACCTTGATGCGCTCGGCATCCTCGGTCTGCGGGTAGTCGCCATAGTGGACGACGCCGTTCTTGTCGACCCAGCGATACAGCTCGCCCGCCTGCAGAGTGCCGATCATCGCAAGCATCGCGGCCAAAATCAGGATACGCTTCATAGGCTCACCTCCCTTGACTTCACGCGGCTTGCGCCGGCTCCACCAGTCCGCTGTGGCGCAGCAGCGCATCCATGCTGGGCTCACGTCCGCGGAACGCCACAAACGATTTCATTGCGGGACGCGAGCCGCCCATGGCGAGAATTTCGCTGCGGAACTGGCTGCCAACCGCGGGATTGAGCACGCCGCCTTCCTCGAACAGTCCGTAGGCATCCGCGGAAAGCACCTCTGCCCATTTGTAGCTATAGTATCCCGCCGCATAGCCGCCTGCAAAGATGTGCGAGAAGCTGCAGGGGAAGCGATTGAAGCCGGGCGGGAAGAGCACCGCCACCTCCCGGCGCACCTCGTCCAGCAGTTGCAGCACGGTCTTGGCGCCGGCCGGGTCGAAGTCGCCGTGCAGACGCATGTCGAACAGGGCAAATTCGATCTGTCGCAGGGTCTGCAGGCCGCTCTGGAAGTTCTTGGCGGCGACCATCTTGTCGAACAGCGCGCGCGGCA
>Ga0075276_10000371_pt1 | contig 12139 bp, 11 predicted proteins | sample SF_Rice_5C_80N_4_FD_69770 | JGI IMG/M metagenome (GOLD analysis project Ga0075276, IMG submission 69770) | Rice paddy soil microbial communities from Twitchell Island, California, USA - SF_Rice_5C_80N_405 | ecosystem: Environmental > Terrestrial > Soil > Paddy field/soil | place: USA: Twitchell... | reverse complement strand
CATCCGGCTCGCGCAGAAGTCGCGCGCCGTCGGCATCCACCTCGTGCTGGCGACGCAGCGCCCGTCCGTGGACGTCATCACCGGGATGATCAAGGCGAACGTGCCGTCGCGGATCGCATTCGCGGTCTCGTCGCAGACCGACTCGCGCGTCATCCTCGACCACGGCGGGGCCGAGTCGCTCCTCGGCCAGGGCGACATGCTGTTCAAGCCGCTCGGGACGTCGCGTCTGCAGCGCGTTCAGGGCGCGTACGTCTCCGAGGAGGAGATCGCGCTCGTCGTCGAGCAGACCCGGCAGCGGGAGCAGGAGCTCGACGAGGGGTACCTCGAGCTGCCCGAGGTCTTCGCCGACTCCGATGACGCCGGCGAGCACGGAGAGTTCGACCCGGACGACGATCCGCTGCTGGACAAGGCGATCGAGATCGTCGTCCAGACCCAGACCGCGTCCGTCTCGCTCCTGCAGCGACGGTTGCGAGTCGGTTACACGCGGGCGGGCCGGCTCGTCGACATGCTCGAGCGGCGCGGGATCATCAGCGGTTACGAGGGCTCGAAGCCGCGGCGCGTGCTCGTCGACGAGACCGCGCTCACGCAGCGGTAGCGATCGCCTGGCGCAGGATCGCCGGGAGCGACGTCATCGACCGGCGGTCGCTCGGCGGCAGATGATCGCGGAGCCGCAGCCAGCCGAACACGTGCGCGAACGCGCCGACACGCTGCGCGAGCTCGAACGTGTCCACGAGGCCGGCGCCCCAGGGCTCGAGATAGGCGTCCCGCAAACGCGCGAACCACAGGTCGTCCGGCGCCAGTCGATTCACCTCTTCGAGAAAGCGGAACGTGACGAACAGCGAGAAGAACGGGTGCGCGATCGTCGAGTCGCCCCAGTCGAGGATCAGCATGCGGTCGCCCTGCGCGTAGACGTTCGCGAGATGGAGGTCGTCGTGCTGGAGGGTCTCCGCGATTCCCCGCGCTGCAAGCTCCGCGCAGAGTGCGGCGAATCGCGGCGCGAAGCGGTGGAGGGCGGCGATCTCGTCCGGCTCGAGCGGCAGCTCGCGACCGACCATGTCGTCGTACAGGCCCGGCAGGCACTCGAGGCGGCGGTCGGTCACCCCCGCGGCGAGATGGTCGGCCGCGAACGCGGTCTCGCCGCGCTGGAGCTCCGCGTACTGCGGGAGAGCGACGGCCCAGGCCTCGGGCGCGTTGCCGAAGGCTCCGAGGGGAGTCCCCGCGTCGCCGAGGAGAAGCCACGCCCGCTCGACGTCGTGCGCGATGACCTCTACGACCCGGTCGGGCCACCGCGCGTACAGCTTCGCGGTCAGGGCGGGCTCGAAGGCCTGCACCGGCGCGCAGGCCTTGAACCACGCGGCCTCGCCGCCCGGGAGCGGCACCTTCCAGACGCGTGACCACGCCTTGTCATGGACGAGCTCCGGTGCCCCGGCGGCCGGCAGGTGCTCCCGGATCCACGGCTCCGCATCCACGGGCTCGAAAAGCGTAATCAGTCCGTAAGAACCCCCTTCCGGGTTCCGAAAACCCAGGTTAGGATCGGTGAGAAGCAGTTTTCCGGACTAGGAGGGCAAGTGAAGGTTTCTCGTTGGATAGCGCTCGCGGTCGTGGCGGCGCTCGTGGCGACGGTTGCGGCAAGCGCCGCCCTCGGCGGCGGCAGGACACCGGCTACGAAGCACGCCTCGTTCACCGCTGCGCTCGTGAGCGACATCGGTCGCTTCACGGACAAGGGCTTCAACCAGAACCAGCTGAAGGGCCTGAACGACGCGAAGGCGAAGCTCGGGATCACTGGTATGCCGCTGCAGTCGAACGCGACGAGCGACTACGCCCCGAACTTCAACTCCGCGATCCGCAAGGGCGCGAAGCTGATCATCGCGGCGGGCTTCCTGCTCGCGAACACGGAGGCGACGTACGCGAAGAAGTTCCCGAACGTCGACTTCGCGATCACGGACTACACCGTGCACACGGCGCCGTTCGCCGACAAGAAGGGCAACGTGCTCCCGGCGTATCGGAAGAACGTCGAGGGCCTGACCTACATGGCGAACGAGTCGGGCTGCCTCGTCGGCGTCCTCGCCGCGAAGATGGCGAAGAAGATGGGCGGCAACACGATCGGGGCCGTCGGCGGCATCAAGATCCCGCCGGTGGACATCTGGATCGCGGGCTACAAGTTCTGCGCACAGAAGGTCGTGCCGGGCATGAAGGTCCTGATCCAGTACTCGAACGACTTCGTCGCGACTGACAAGTGCCAGACGGTCGCCGAGAACGAGATCGGCCAGGGCGCGAAGGTGCTCTTCCAGGTTGCCGGCGGCTGCGGCCTCGGCACGCTGAAGGCTGCCGACGATGCGAAGCTCTGGGGCATCGGCGTCGACGTCGACCAGTACAACGCCGCGAAGCGCGTGCTGACGAGCGGCGTGAAGCGAGTCGACACCGGCGTCTACGACGCCATCCAGCAGGCCCAGGCCGGGCAGTTCAAGGGCGGCCAGGACCTCGTCTTCGACCTGAAGAACCACGGCATGGGCGTCGGCCGGATCAACCCGGTCGTCCCGGCCGCGTGGATCAAGCTCATGAACCAGTACCGGGCGCGGATCGTCGCCGGCACGCTCAAGGTGCCGACCGGCCTGTAGATGGAGCACGCAGCTGGTGTGGAAAGGGCGGGCCATGTGCCCGCCCTTTCCGTTTTCGGGGTTAGGATCGCGCGGTAGTGGCCGCCGCTGCGGACGAGCTCGTGCTCGAGATGAGGGGGATCCGGAAGGAGTTCCCCGGCATCGTCGCCAACGACGACGTCGACCTCGACATCCGCCGCGGCGAGGTGCACGCGCTGCTCGGCGAGAACGGGGCCGGCAAGTCGACCCTGATGAACATCCTGTACGGGCTGTACCGGCGCGACGCGGGGGAGATCCTGCTCCACGGAAAGCCCGTCGACTTCGGCTCCGCGCGCGACTCGATCGAGTCCGGGATCGGGATGGTGCACCAGCACTTCATGCTCATCCCGGTGATGACCGTCGCCGAGAACATCGTGCTCGGCAACGAGCCGCGCGACGGCATCCTCCTGGACGAGCGCGGCGCCGAGAAGCGCGTCCGCGAGCTGTCGGAGCAGTTCGGGCTCCTGGTCGATCCGACGGCGCTCGTGAGCGACATCACGGTCGGCCAGGAGCAGCGCGTCGAGATCCTCAAGGCGCTCTACCGCGGCGCCGACATCCTCATCCTCGACGAGCCGACCGCGGTGCTCACGCCGCAGGAGGCGGGAGAGCTGTTCGGGATCATCCGCAGCCTCAAGGCGGACGGGAAGTCGATCATCTTCATCACCCACAAGCTCAACGAGGTGCTCGAGATTGCCGACCGGATCACGGTGCTCCGGCGCGGGCGCGTGATCGAGACGGTGCCCCGCGAGGGAGCGACGGAAGAGTCGCTCGCGCGCGCCATGGTCGGCCGCGACGTGCTCCTGCGCGTCGAGAAGACGCCCGCGAAGCCGGGCGACGTCCTCCTCCGGGTGGAGGACCTCCACGTCTCGGACGATCGCGGCATCCCGAAGGTGCGCGGCGTCTCGTTCGACGTGCACGCGGGCGAGATCGTCGGGATCGCGGGCGTCGACGGCAATGGGCAGACCGAGCTGATCGAGGCGATCACCGGCCTGCGCAAGGCCGAGGCCGGGACGATCTCGGTCGCCGGCCGCGAGCTGCACGAGGCGACGGCGCGCGAGATGCTCGACGCGGGCGTCGGCCACATTCCGGAGGACCGCCAGCGGCGCGGGCTCGTGCTCGAGTTCACCCTCGCGGAGAACATCGCGCTGCACGACTACGCCGAGGCGCCGGACGCGAAGTGGGGGTGGATGTTCCCGAAGCGTCTCGTCGAGCGCGCGCTGCGGCTCATCAAGGAGTTCGACATCCGCGGCGGCGGCGCGCTGACGCGCGCCGGCGGGCTTTCGGGAGGGAACCAGCAGAAGCTCGTCGTCGCCCGGGAGGTGGCCCGCGACCCGAAGGTGCTGATCGCGGCGCAGCCGACCCGCGGTCTCGACGTCGGCGCCATCGAGTACCTCCACCGCCGCATCGTCACGGAGCGCGACGAGGGGCGTGCCGTGCTGCTCGTCTCCCTCGAGCTCGAGGAGATCCTGTCGCTCTCCGACCGGATCCTCGTCATCTACGAGGGAGAGATCGCCGGCGAGCACACGGGCGAGGTGTCGGAGCAGGAGATCGGCCTCGAGATGCTCGGCGGCAAGGAGAAGACGGCGGCGTGACCGAAGAGCCGAACGTCCCGCCCGAGACGCCGGAGGAGGCCGCGCTCACCGGCACGCTTGCGGCGAGCATCGCCCTCAAGCAGCGCGCCGGCGGCTTGATCGTCCCCGTCCTCACTGCGCTCATCGCCTTTCTCCTCGGTGGCCTCGTCGTGCTCGCGACCGGCCACAACCCGCTGCTCGCGTACCGCGACATCTTCAACGGCGCCGGCCTCAACTGGGTGTTCCACCCGACGACCAACGTCGCGGACACGGCCGCGTACAACCTCTCGCAGACGCTGCTCCAGACGACGACGCTCATCCTCTGCGGCCTCGCGGTCGCGTTCGCGTTCCGCTGCGGCATGTTCAACATCGGCGGCCAGGGCCAGTACTTCGTCGGCCTGTACGTCGCCAACTGGGTCGGCGTCGACTTCTCGGGCATGAGCCCGCTGCCGCACATCCTGCTCGCCGTCGGCGCTGCCACGCTCGCCGGTGGGCTGTGGGCGGGAATCGCCGGCTTCCTCAAGGCGACGGTCGGCGCGCACGAGGTGATCTCGACCATCATGCTCAACTGGATCGCGATCTGGGTGGGCGAGTGGCTGTTCGGCGACGGCGGCCCGCTGCAGAACTCTGCGAACAAGACGGTGCCGATCTCGAGCGACATCGCCGAGTCCGCGAAGCTGCCGGTGTTCTGGGGCGAGAAGGAGCTTCAGGGCCTGCACGTCGGCTTCTTCGTCGCCATCGCCGCGCTCGTCGTCTTCTGGGCGATCCTCAACCGGACGACCCTCGGCTACGAGGTGCGTGCGGTCGGCTTCAACCCGGAGGCGGCCGCGTACGGCGGCATCAACGTCCGCAAGAACCTCGTCCGGGCGATGGCGATCTCGGGCGCCTTCGCGGGCCTCGCGGGCGCGCTCGACATGACCGGCTACCTGTACCACTTCGGTCAATCGGACATCCCGGCCAACTCGGTCGGCTTCATCGGGATCGCCGTCGCGCTGCTCGGCCGCAACACGGCCGTCGGGACCGGGCTCGGGGCGCTCCTGTTCGGCGCACTGCTGTTCGGGACGACCCACGGGCTGTCGTCGAACGTCATCCAGCCGGAGCTCGCCGGCAACCTGACCTACATCATCGAAGGTCTCGTGGTCCTGTTCGTCGGCGCCGACGTGCTGATCCTCTACCTCTGGAACACCCGCCGGAGGCTGCGGCCGCGAGGTCCGAAAGCGGCAGAGGCGGCGGCATGAGCGAGTGGACGCAGCGCCTCGAGAACCCCGTGAGCGCGCGGCTCCGCGACCCCGGCGTGACGGGCTACACGGGTCTCGTCCTGGGCGTGCTCGCCGCGTTCCTCGCGATCCCGCCGATCGAGGCGCGGACGACCACGTGGCCGATCGTCGTCGGAATCGTCGCGGTCGCGCTCGGGATCTGGACGACGACGCGCGGGCGAAGGCGGCTCGGCATCGGCGCGATCGTCTCCGGCCTGCTCGGGATTGGGCTCGGCATCCTCGCGACGCGCTCGGGCACCGGCAACCTCGAGGCGGTCTTCAACGCCTCGCTCGTCGCGCAGACGTTCGCCTTCGCGACGCCGCTGGTCTTCGGCGCGATCGCCGGCATGTTCTCCGAGCGCAGCGGCGTCGTGAACATCGGGCTCGAGGGCATGATGCTCATGGGCGCCTTCTGGGGCGTCTTCGGCGCCGACAAGGGCGGCACGTGGGTCGTGGGGATCCTCGTCGGCGGCGCGACCGGCGGGGTGCTCGCGCTCGTGTACGCGTACTTCGCCATCCATCTGCGCGCGGACCAGATCGTCGGCGGGACGGCGGTGAACTTCCTCGCGCTCGGAATCACCGGCTACTTCTTCTTCCAGATCTACCACGGCGAGTACGTGCCGGCGGGCGTGTCGCAGATCCCGGACGTGAACATCCCCGGCCTGAAGGACGTCGGCTTCCTCGGACCGGCGATCGGCCATCTCAACCTCATGATCTGGGTGGGGTTCCTCGTCGTGATCGCCTCGTACTTCGTCGTCTTCAAGACGCCCATCGGGCTGCGCATCCGGGCCTGCGGCGAGCATCCGCGCGCCGCCGACACGGTCGGGATCAACGTCTACGCCGTGCGTTACGGCTGCGTCGTGCTCTCCGGCGTCCTGGCCGCGATCGGCGGCGTGTACCTCTCCGACGGCTTCGGCGGGGGCACGTTCAACGACAACATGACGGCGGGACGCGGGTTCATCGCCCTCGCGGCGATGATCTTCGGCAACTGGCGCCCGGCCGGAGCGTTCGGGGCGGCCGTCCTGTTCGGCCTCTCGTCCGCAGTGGCATTGAGGCTGCAGGTGTACTCCGCCTCTGCGTCTACCCTGTTCAACGTGCTCCCGTACGTCCTGACGCTGATCGCCGTGGCGGGCGTGATCGGCCGAACCGTTCCGCCCGCCGCCGATGGCAAGCCGTACAGCAAGCAGTAGCCGCACCAACCACCGTGCCTCCCTCGCGCTGATCGCGGCGCTGCTCGGGGTGCTGACGGTGCCGGTCGCGGTCGCCCTCTCGCGTCAGACCGGCAAGATCCACCTCCTCGACGCGGTGTGGGGGATCCCGATCGGGATGGGCCTGAGCGTCGCCGCGCTCGTCTTCGCGCGGAGCGCCCGCGGCCACCTGTGGCGGTCGCTCGAGCGGGCCGGAGGCGCGGGGCGGCTGCGCGCCACCCGCTGGCTGGCCGTGGCCGGAATCTGCGTCGCGCTGTCGGCGTCGATCGCCGTCGGCTTCTACGAGCTCCTCGTCCGGCTCGAGCACTAGCCCGCGGGTCGTATCCGGGCGGTCGGCCGCCACTGCTGATCGGCCCGTGAGGCCCGGCTACGCGATCGAGACCATGCGCTCGATCGCGAGCCGGGCCCGTCCGGCCGTCTCGGGATCGACCGTGATGCGGTGCTGCATGTGCTGCAGCGAGTCGCGCACCTTGTCGAGCGTCGTCACCTTCATGAACCGGCAGACGGCGTCGTCGCGCACCGGCTCGAACGTCTTGCCGGGCGCCTCCTTCTCGAGGCGGTGGATGATCCCGGTCTCCGTCGCGATGAGGAAGCGTTGCTTCGGCGAGCGCTTCGCGTAGTCGATCATCTTCTCGGTCGAGAGGATCTGCGTGCGCTCGTTCCCGAACGCCATCGCCTGGCTCGCGCATCCGCACTCGGGATGGACGAGCAGCTCGGCGTCGGGTGCATCGTGCGTCCACCGCTCGATGTCGTCCGGCCGGATGCCTGCGTGTACGTGGCACTCGCCCATCCAGATCGTCAGCTTGCGTCCCGTGACGCGCTCGAGCCACAACCCGAGGTACATGTCCGGCAGGAAGAGGATCTCCCGGTCGTCCGGGATCGCCTCGATCACCTGGCGCGCGTTCCCCGACGTGCAGCAGTAGTCGGTCTCGGCCTTCACGTCCGCGGTCGTGTTCACGTACGACACGACGATCGCGCCCGGATGCTGCGCCTTCCACTCGCGCAGCTGGTCGCCGGTGATCGACGCGGCGAGCGAGCAGCCCGCGTCGAGGTCGGGAAGCAGGACGGTCTTCTCAGGGCTGAGGATCGCCGCCGTCTCCGCCATGAAGTGCACGCCGCAGAAGACGATGACGTCTGCGTCCGTCGCCGCGGCCCAGCGCGAGAGGCCGAGCGAGTCGCCGACGTAGTCGGCCACGTCCTGCACCTCGGGCCGCTGGTAGTTGTGCGCGATGACGACGGCGTCGCGCTCCTGCGCGAGCGCCCGGATCTCGTCCTGCAGCGTTGCGATCACCGAACCTCCAACGAGACGTGGAGCGAGCGCGCACCATGTGTCAGTGCGCCGACGGAGATGAAGTCGACGCCGGTGTCGGCGTAGGCGCGCACCGTCGCGAGGGACATGCCGCCCGAGGCCTCGAGCTCAGCGCGGCCGGCGGTGAGCTCGACCGCCTGCGCCACCTCCTGCGGGCTCATGTTGTCGAGGAGGATGCGGCCGACGCCGGCGTCGAGCGCCTCGCGCACCTGCGCGAGCGTCTCGGCCTCGACCTCGATGCCGCTCGTCCCGTTCAGGGCCTCGACGGCGGCCGTGATGCCGCCGGCGATCCGCAGGTGGTTCTCCTTGACGAGCACGGCGTCGTACAGGCCGGCGCGGTGGTTGGTGCCGCCGCCGCAGCGGACGGCGTACTTCTCGAGCGCGCGGAGGCCGGGCGTCGTCTTGCGCGTGTCGAGCACCCTGGTGCGGGTGCCGGCGACGAGCTCGACGAAACGGTTCGTGAGCGAGGCGATGCCGCTCAGGCGGCCGACGATGTTGAGCGCGACGCGCTCGCCGGTCAGCACGGCGCGTGCCGGCCCTTCGATCTCGGCGAGGACGGCGGGCGGATCGGTCACCGCCGTGCCCTCGTCGAGGAGCGCCTCGACGCGTACCGACGGGTCGAGCGCGCGGAAGACGGCGGCGGCCACGGGCACGCCGCAGACGACGCCGGGCTCCTCGAGCACGAGCTGCGCACGACAGCGCGCGTCCTCCGGGACGAGCGCCGTCGTCGTGCGGTCGCCGTCGCCGACGTCCTCGGCCAGGGCGGCCGCGACGACGCGCTCGATGTCGCCCTGCGTCAGCTCCATCGCTCCAGCTCCGGCTCCGCGTTCGGACGGATGACGAAGTGGCCGGCGAGCTCGGCGCTCTCGGCGGGGTAGTCCTCGCGGAAGTGCACACCGCGGCTCTCGGTGCGCGCGAGCGCGGAGCGCGCGATCAGCTGCACGAGCTCGTTCGGCGCGTCGAGGAGACGGCGGAGCCCGTCCCCGTTGCGGATCAGCCCGGCGTCGCGCCAGAGGGCGGCGCCGACATCCGTCGAACCTGTCGAACTCTCCGCAAGTAACAGTCTGTTACTTGCGAGCTTCGGGCCGTCGAGTGCCGCAAGCGCGGCGCGGCGGCCGAAGACGAGGCATTCGAGCAGCGAGTTCGACGCGAGCCGGTTCGCGCCGTGCACGCCGGTGCACGCGCACTCGCCGGCCGCGTACAGGCCCGGCACGTCGGTGCGGCCGTCCAGGTCGGTGACGACGCCGCCGATCGCATAGTGGGCGGCGGGGGAGACCGGGATCGGCTCGTCGGCCGGGTCGTATCCCGCGCGCGCGAGCGTGGCCATGAGCGACGGGTACCGGCTGCGCTCGATGCCGCGGAGGTCGAGGGCCGCGCCCTCGCGTGCGGCGATGGCGCGCGCGACCACGTCGCGCGGGGCGAGCTCGTCGGTGAAGCGCTCGCCCGCCTCGTCCAGCAGCGTGGCGCCGGCGCCGCGCAGCGCCTCGGAGAGGAGGAAGCCGTCATCGAGGAGAGCGGTGGGGTGGAACTGCACCATCTCGAGGTCGGCGACGGCGGCGCCGGCGTGATGGGCGAGGAGGATGCCCTCCCCCGTCGCGCCGCGCGGGTTCGTCGTTCGTCCCCACAGGGCGGCGTAGCCTCCGGTCGCGAGCACCACCGCACGGCCGCCGAGCGCCGCCAGCGAATCGACCGGCTGTCCCTCGCGGATCTCGATGCGCGGGTGCTCGCGCGCCCGCGCGCCGAGCACCTCCGCGATGCGCTTGCCCGTCTCGGCGCCGCCGGCGTGCACGACGCGGTTGCGAGAGTGGCCGCCCTCGCGGCCGAGGGCGTCGTCGAACTCGACGCCGAGGCCGACGAGCTCGGCGATGCGCTCCGGCGCCTCGCGCGTCAGCAGCCCGACGGCGCTCTCGCGGCACAGGCCCCGGCCTGCCGCGAGCGTGTCGGCGGCGTGCAGGGACGGGTCGTCGTCGGGGCCGACGGCGGCGGCGACGCCGCCCTGCGCCGCCCAACTGTTCGACGAGTCGAGCGAGCCCTTGGCGACGACGCGGACGGAGCCTCCGGCCTCGGCCGCCGCGAGGGCGGCGGTGAGCCCGGCCACCCCGGCGCCGACGATCACAACGTCCTTGTCGAGTTTCTTCCTCAAAGGCGATAACCTATGAAGCGAGTGTACACGGTTACCGACCCCCAAGCGAAAACGGCGGTGCACGCCGTGCTGGCGGCCGTCCTGCAGGTGCGCGCGGGGCGGCTGCAGGCGCTCCTGTGGCAGCGGGCCCGAGAACCGTACGCGGGGGCGTGGGCGCTTCCCGGCGGCGTCCTCCAGGAGGACGAGACGCTCGAGGAGTCGATGCGGCGCCACCTGGCCGAGAAGGTGGACGTCCGCGGCCTGTCGCACCTCGAGCAGCTCGAGACCCTGAGCGACCCCGGCCGCAACCCCGACCGGCGCGAGCTCGCCACCGCCTTCCTCGGTCTCGTCCCGAGCGACGCGGACCCGGCGGTGCCGGAGGACACGCACTGGTACCCGGTCGGCGAGCTCCCCGAGCTCGCCTACGACCACGGCCCGATCCTCCTCGCCGCGTGGGAGCGGCTGCGCGGGAAGCTCTCGTACACGAACCTCGGCTTCGCGCTCGCGCCCGCCACGTTCACCATGGCCGAGCTGCGCGACCTGTACGCAGCCGCCCTCGGACATCCGGTGTCGGCGACGAACCTGCAGCGCGTCCTCCTCCGCCGGCGGCTCCTCGTCGACACCGGGGAGCAGCGCCACTACGGCCGCGGCGGGGGCCGGCCGGCGACCGTCTACCGCTTCCGCGAGACGAGCCTCGAGATCACCGACCAGTTCGCCGTCCTACGGCCCCCTACAATCACGCGGTAGGTGTTCGAGATCGGCAACAGCCTGCGCGAGGCGCGCGTCCGCCAGGGCCTCGACTACGCGCAGGTGGAGCTCGCCACGAAGATCCGCGCGAAGTACATCCGCGCGGTCGAGGAGGAGCATTTCGACTCGCTCCCCGCCGAGCCGTACGTCAAGGGCTTCCTGCGCGCGTACGCCGACTTCCTCGGCCTGGACGGCCAGCTGTACGTCGACGAGTACGACTCGCGGTTCGTCGCGGACGGCTTCGAGGACGTGCCGGTCCGCACCGCGCGGCCGCGGCGGCCGGTCGACCACAGCTTCGAGCGGCGCGCGGTCCTGCTCGGGCTCGTCGGCGTCGTCGCGCTCGCGGCGCTCGTCATCGTCGCGTGGAAGTTCGGCGGCAGCTCGCCGTCGACGCCGAACGTCATCCCGAACGGGACCGCCTCGGCGCCCCAGGGGCTGCAGTTCTCCGGCGCCGGCACGCTCATAGAGGTGCGGCGCGGGTCGGCGGGCGGATCCGTCCTCTACCGGGGGACGCTGCAGGCCGGCGAGGAGAACGTCGTCCCCGGGTCGCGGTTCTGGATCCGCATCACGCATCCGCACCGGCTGCGCATCACGCTGAACGGCAAGGCGGTCTCGCTGCCCGCGCGGCGGTCGCTGAAGGTGCTCGTGACGCCGTCCCGGACCGCGCTCGCGGGTTGACGCGCCCGCGCGCCTACGTCGTCGTCACCGGCAGCGAGCTCGTGCGTGGCGAGCGTACCGACCGGAACGGCCCGTTCCTGGCGCGCGAGGCGCTGCAGCTCGGCCTCGAGCCCGCGCGAATCGCCATCGTCGGCGACGCGGCCGGTGAGCTGGAGGCGGCACTCGCGGAAGGGGTCCGCGCGGACGCGTGCCTCGTCTCCGGCGGCCTCGGGCCGACGCACGACGACCGCACCGTCGAGATGGTCGCGCGTGCACTCGGCCGCGGGCTGCACGTCGACGCCGGCCTCGAGCAGCGGATCGAGACGGTCTCGCGCGCGGCGGCGGAGCGCCTGCGCCGGCCGTACGCCGACTTCGCGGCCGGCGTCACGAAGCAGGCGACCGTCCCGGACGGCGCCGTGTCGCTCGGCATGGCGGGCACCGCACCCGGCCTGCTCGTCCCGCACGGCGACGGGCAGGTGGTGGTCGTCCTCCCGGGACCGCCGGCGGAGCTGCAGCGGCTATGGCCGAACGCACTCGAGACCGAGGCGTTCCGCGCGCTCCTCGAGCGGACGCATCCGCCCGGCCGGCGCACGCTGCGCTTCTTCGGCGTGGGGGAGTCGTCCGTCGCTCAGG
>Ga0075276_10000370_pt1 | contig 12144 bp, 15 predicted proteins | sample SF_Rice_5C_80N_4_FD_69770 | JGI IMG/M metagenome (GOLD analysis project Ga0075276, IMG submission 69770) | Rice paddy soil microbial communities from Twitchell Island, California, USA - SF_Rice_5C_80N_405 | ecosystem: Environmental > Terrestrial > Soil > Paddy field/soil | place: USA: Twitchell... | reverse complement strand
CGCCGGGATCGCGCTCGGCGCCGCCATCCACGGCTGGGTGCCCGCCGACTTCTTCGCCCGCGTCGCAGGCTCCCACAACCCGTTCGCGGTTCCCTTCGCCGTGCTGCTCGGCATCCCGCTCTACTCGAACGCCGCTGGCGTGCTGCCGCTCGTCGAAGCCCTGCACGCCAAGGGCGTGGCGATGGGGACGGTGCTCGCGTTCATGATGGCCGTCGTCGCGCTCTCTGCGCCGGAGATGATCCTGCTCCGCCGCGTCCTGCGCCCGCAGCTCCTCGGCATCTACGTCGCCGTCGTCGCAGTCGGGATCGTCGCCACCGGCTACCTGTTCAACGCCGTCCTGTGAAAGGAGTCCCCGCCATGTCCACGATCAAGGTGCTCGGAAGCGGCTGCGCGAACTGCCAACGGCTCACCCAGCTGACCGAGCAGGCTCTCGCCGACCTCGGCCGCACCGAGCGCGTCGAGAAGGTCACCGACTACGCCGAGATCGCCGCCTACGGCGTCATGAGCACTCCGGCGCTCGTCGTCGACGAGCAGGTCCTCATGGCCGGACGCATCCCGGCGCTCGGCTCGCTCAAGGACGCGCTCGTCGAACGGCTCGCCGCGACCGTCTGAGCCGCGCGCTCCCGCGCCTAGAAGGGGATGTCCGGATCGTCCGCCTCGCTCGGCGGGCGCGGCGGCAGCTCGTCCCAGCGCGCCCTTCGTCCGCCCAGGGTGGGGTGGTCGCGCGCGCGCAGTCGATGCGGTTGCTCTAGGAGCATGAGCTCCAGAGACGGTTGGTGCGGCGGCGGTTGCGGAAGCTGCCGCGGCGAGTGCGGAACTGCCCCTTCAGGACGGCGAAGAACTGCTCGATCGCCGTGTTGCCGCCGACCTCGAAGTGGGTCATCTGGTAGCGGATGCGGTCGGTGCGCGTGTGGTCGGTCAGCTCGCGGCGGCGCTCGTGCGCGATCGCCTCGAAGACATCCCAGTGCGCGACGTCGTCCATCGCGTGCTTGGCGGCGACGTACAGCGGGTCGGCGGCCTCGATCCGCGACTGGCGCAGGTCGGTGAGGATCGGCACGAGCAGGTGGTAGTGACAGGAGACGAGCGCAGGCGAGTCCGGCTCGCCCGGCAGCCACAGTCGGTTGATCGCGCGCGTGATGTCCGAGTCGCCGTCGCAGACGAACTGGCGTGGTGAGCCGTCGAGCGTGAGCTTCAGCCCGCGTAGGAAGCGCTCCCAGCGCGGCTCGCCCTGATGGAGCTCGAAGCCGTCGTAGGCGCGCAGGCCGAGCAGCTTCACCTCGCCGCGGCGGTAGTAGCCCATCGCCCCGAACACCTGGGAGGCTGGCGCCCCGCCCTGAAGGCGATGGCCGAGCGCGTTCACCCGGATACCGGACACCTGAGCTCGACCTCCGCGACCGTGCGTACGTCCGAGCTCTCGGATCACTCTTGCGCGGACCCCTCGGCAAAGGCCCCGGCAAGGGGCCCTTTTGCTTCCCGCCGCTTAGGCCGAGGAGGCGGCCGCGCCGAGAAGGTTCGTGCGCACTCGGTCGAGGTGCGTGCGCGTTGCCGCGAGCGCCGCATCGATCTCGCGTGCGCGCAGCGCTTCGACGATGCGCTCGTGGTCGGCGATGTAGAGCCGTCGCCGCTCGGGCGAGTCGTGGCTGCGCTTGAGGTTGCCCCACAGCGGCCCGTGCCGGGCAGCCTCGATCGACTCGTACATGCGCAGCACGAGACGGTTGTGGGCGGCGACGACGACGGCGCGGTGAAAGGCGTCGTCCCACTGCTCGAACTCGGCGGCGTTCCCCGCTGCCTCTCCGCTGCGGAGGCAGCGGTCGAGCTCGGCGAAGTCGCCGGCGGTGGCGTGAGCGACGACGAGCGGGATGATCTGCGGCTCGAAGAGCTCTCGCGCAGCCATCACGTCCGCCGGCCCGACCTCGTCGGCGGGCGAGCCCGGCACCGGCAGGAGAAAGGTCCCGCGGCCGACCTCGCGCGAGACGCGGCCCCCCGCCTCGAGGTGGGAGAGGGCCCGACGGACGGCCGCGCGCGTGACGCCGAAGGTCCCGGCGAGCTCGCGCTCCGTGGGCAGCCGCGTGCCCGCCGCCGCCTCCGGGCCTGCGTACCGGGCCTCGATCGTCGCGGCGAGGTCGCGGCCCCGCCCCACCGGTAGATCCGATGTGGAGGTCATGTCAACCAATCTCGGCCAATCCGAAGGTGCGGAGTGTAGTGAACCGCTGGCATCCGGACAAGTCGGCGGCTTGACACATCGGAGGACGATGACATATGGTCGCCCATTCTAGACACCTGGTGATGATTGGGCGCGGCGGAAGGGCGCGCCCGCGTGGGGGTTGGACACATTCGTTACCGGTCGGCGGTGGGCCTTCCGGTGGAGGAGGTTCCAGATGCGCTTGCGGAAGATCCCGGCCGCAGTGGCCGCCTGCGGACTCGCTGCGTCCGCGATGGCCACTGCCGCCACGGCAGAAGGACGGCACGCGTCGGGCGGATCGCTCACCGTCGCGGGCGTGATCGCACTCACGGGCTCGAGCGACTTCGAGGGCCAGAACCAGGTCGGTGGCCTGTACCCGGCGCTGTATGCGATCAACAAGGCCGGCGGGGTGCTCGGCGACAAGCTCGTGTTCAAGGGAGTCGACACGAGAGGTGACCCCGCGGACGCGCTTCCGGCCGTCCAGCAGATGCTGGCGACGACGTCGAACCTCGTCGCGGTCGCAGGCCCGGACACGTCGTCCGCACCGACCATCGTCCCGGTCTTGAACTCGGCGAAGATCCCGATGATGGCCGTCGCCGGCGAGTCGGTCTATGACCGGAACACGGCGCCGTACTTCTGGCGGCTGTTCCCGCCCGATGCCGCCAACGGCACGGCCATGACGCTGTGGGCGAAGCGGAAGGGCTATACGAAGGTGGCTGCGGTCTTCGGGACCGATAGCGGGTCGCAGGGCGACAAGCCCGGCGTCATCCAGAGCATGAAGGCCCTGCACCTGACGCTCGTCGCGAACGTCGACCTGACGCCCTCGCAGCCGACGTATCTGTCGTCGGTGCGGAAGGTGATCGCATCTCACCCGCAGGTGATCATGACCGAGTCGGATGCGACGACGGCGGGAACGTTCTTCGGCGAGCTGAAGCAGCTCGGCGGTCTCGTGCCGATCGTCGGCACGGAGGCGACGTTCACGTCACCGTGGCTGACGGCGGTGAAGGGAGCGCTCGGGACGAGCGACTTCCTCAAGGACTACACCGGTCTGATCACCGCGCCGTCGAAGACCACGCCGGCGGTGAAGGCGTACCAGCAGGCGGTCACGGCGGTGAAGGGGCAGGAGCCGAAGCCGTGGCAGTCGTACCTGTCGAACCCGTTCTCGATCACCTACTACGACGGCATGGTCTCCGTCGCGCTCGCGATGGTCGCGTCGAAGAGTACGAAGCCGTCCGTCTTCAACAACGCGATTCCATCTGTGACCAATCCCGGTAAGGGAAAGATGGTCGTGTACACGTTCGCCCAGGGGAAGGCTGCGCTCGCAGCAGGGAAGAAGATCCAGTACGTCGGCGCCACCGGACTGATCGACTTCGACAGGTGGCACAACTCCTTTGGCAATCAGGAGGCGGTCAAGAGCGCGGCATCGCTGAAACCGATCTCGCTCGGAGTCGTCACCGCTCAGCAGATCGAGGCGGTGCCCGTCAAGGGCGCGTAGGGATGCATGTGGAGCACATTCGTATCGGCGGTCGGATTCGGCGTCGTGCTCGCGTCGATCATCTCCGTCGCCGCGATGGGGTTCACGATTCAGTTCGGACTGACGAACGTGTTGAACCTCAGCTTCGGCGCGGTGATGACGGTCGCTGCGTTCGTTGCGTATCTTGCGAATAGTCACGGCGTCGGCGGCTGGTCCGATCTCGCGATCGGAGGAGTCGCCGGCGCCGCGCTCACACTTCTTCTCGGGCGAGGGATCTTCAAGCCATACGCACGTCGAGGGGCGCAGCTCTTCGAGATGATGATGGTGACGCTCGGACTGTCGCTGATCATCGACTACGCGGTCCAGGCGATCTCGCACAACAACATCTACCAGTACGCAGTGCTGCCGAGCAGGCCGTTCCAGCTCGGCGCGATCCTCATCACCCATACACAGCTGATCATCGTCTTCATCTCGATCGGCGTGCTCGTCGGGTTGCTGGCACTGCTGCGGCTGACGAAGGTGGGGAAGGCCCTGCGCGCGATGGCTGCCGATCCGGATCTCGCGCGTGCATGCGGAATCCGGACAGGACAGATCGTCGTCGTGACGTGGCTCCTGAGCGGCTTCCTCTGCGGGCTCGCCGGCGTCGTGTACATCATCAATACGCAGAGCGTCGGATACACGACCGGCGAGTTGTTCCTACCGCTCGTGGTCGCGGCGGCGATCCTGGGCGGAGCGGGCTCGCCACTCGGTGCGGTGCTTGCGTCCTTGATCATGGGCATCGTCACCGAGGTGGTCTCGGCATTCGGCTCGGACTCGTACAGCACGGTCGCCGGCTTCGGCATCCTCGTTCTCGTCCTCCTCAGCCGTCCCGGAAGCGTCCGCGGGGGCCAAGCTGGTCATACACAGCTCACCCTCTGAGCGATGACGGCGTGGTCGTACTACATCGCGACCTTGACCGTCTACTTCGGCGTGGACGTCCTGGCCGCGCTCTCGGTCAACCTGCAGTTCGGGTTCGCCGGCGTCGTGAACTTCGGCTTCATCGTCTTCCAGTCGGTCGGCGCATACATCGCCGCCGTCGTCGTGCTGGGGCCGAGCTCCGGCACCTTTCAGCAGTACGTCTTCGGCGCGCGACTGCCGTTCGGTGTGGCGCTGCTGCTCGCAACCGCGGCTGGAGCGGTGCTGTCGCTCGCCGTCGGCCTCTTCAGCCTGCGCAACATCCGCAGCGACTACCAGGCGGCGATCCTGCTGATCATCTCGCTGATTGCAACGCAGGTGGTGCAGGGTTACGTGCCGCTGTTCAACGGCTCGAACGGAATCACGGGCGTCCCGCGGCCCTTCGGGTCGCTGCCGCTGTCGCTGCAGGGCTACGAGTGGGCGTACGCGGGGTGGGTGTTGCTCTTCTGCGCCGTCGCCTACGCTCTCGTGACGTGGTTGTCGCGCTCCCCTTGGGGGCGGGCGCTGCGTGCGATGCGCGACCAGGAGGACGCCGCCGCCGCGCTCGGACTGAACGTCACGGCGTTGCGGCTGCAGGTGTTCGTTATCGGAGGCGCGATCGCGGGGTTGAGCGGCGGTCTCCTCGTCGAGTACATCGGCGCATGGTCGCCCGACGCGTGGGGCTACGCGGAGACGTTCGTGATCTTCACGTCGATCTTCGTCGGGGGCGTCGGCAACTATCGCGGCGCCGTCCTCGGCGTTCTGCTCGTGCCGATCGTCTTCCTCGAGCTGCCGCGCTTCCTGCCGCAGGTCGGCTATCCGGGGCTGATGGACTCGATGGAGTGGATCGCGATCGGAGCGATCTGGATGCTGTGCCTGTACGTGCGGCCGCAGGGCATCCTGCCCGAGCGGCGGAACCGTGCGCGGCGCGCCTCCGGCAAGGCCGCGATCCCGGCCGAGCCGGCCGAGCAGATGGAGCCGGCGTGAGCCTGCTGGCGGCGCGCGGCGTCGTCGTCGCCTACGGGGGCGTTCGCGCGGTCGACGGCGTGTCGCTCGACCTCGAGCCGGGGGAATCGCTCGGCCTGATCGGTCCGAACGGCGCCGGCAAGTCGTCATTCCTCGGCGCGCTGGGCGGTCAGATCAGGCTCGCGGAGGGCTCGATCGCGCTCGAGGGCCACGAGGTCGGACGGCTGCCGGCGTTCAAGCGCGCCCGTCGCGGCATCACGCGCACATTCCAGATGACGAGCGAGTTCGCGCGCATGACCGTGTTCGAGAACCTCGTCACCGCCGGGCACGGGGCCGAAGGAGCGGCGCTCGCTCGCGTCGTCCTCCGGCGGCGCGAGACGCGGCGAGCGGAGCGGGACGTCGCCGACCGTGCCTGGGCCGTGCTCGACCGGTTCGAGATGACGCACGCGGCCGACTTCTACGGAGCGGAGTTGAGCGGCGGCCAGCGCCGGTTGGTCGAGATCATGCGGTGTCTCATGCGCGAGCCGAAGGTGCTCCTGCTCGACGAGCCGATGGTCGGGGTCGCACCCCACCTCGTGGCGAAGCTCACCTCCGATCTTCGGTCGATCCAGGACGACGGCATCGCGCTCGTGATCGTCGAGCACGCGCTCGAGGTCGTACAGGACCTCTGCGGACGCGTGATCGTGATGGCGCTCGGACGGCCGATCGCAACGGGGACGTTCGACGAGGTCGTCGCCGATCCGGAGGTCCAGGCCGCCTATGTCGGTTAGGAGCGGCGGTGACGGCTTCCTCGCCGTCGATGGACTGACGGCGGGCTACGGAAAGCTCCCCATCGTCCACGACGTCTCGCTCGCCGTGTCCTTCGGGGAAATCGTCCTCGTGATGGGGCCGAACGGCGCCGGGAAGAGCACGCTCGTCAAGGCGATCACCGGCCAGCTTCCATTGCTCGACGGCCGCGTGTCGATCGACGGCGTCGACGTGTCGCGCATGCGCGAGGAGGACCGGATCGCTCGCGGCCTCGGGTACGTGCCGCAGATCCGGGACGTGTTCGGTCCACTCTCGGTGCTCGAGAACCTCCAGATGGGCGGCTACCGGCTCCCGTCGAGAGAGGTCGCACAACGAGTCGAGGAGGTGCTGGAGGTCTTCCCAGCCCTCGCACCGCTGACGCGGCGCACAGCGAAGACGCTGAGTGGCGGAGAACGGAAGATGGTCGCGATTGCGCGTGCGCTCATGGCGAGCCCGCAGTTGCTGATCCTGGACGAGCCGACGTCGAATCTCGCCCCCCAGATCGCGGCCGGCGTGCTCGAGCAGGTCGTGGCGCGGCTCGCGGAGACCGGGAGAGCCGTGCTGCTGATCGAGCAACGCGTCGCGCTCGCCCTCGAGGTCGCCTCCTGGGGATACGTCCTGACCGAGGGCCGGGTGCGGCTCGAGGGGAGCGCGGAAGAGCTTCGCTCGAAGCACGACCTCGGCGCCCTCTTCCTCGGCCGCGGCGGCGCTGGCATCGCGCACGAGTCGACGCCGGCAGAGAGGAGTGCGTGACATGCGCGTCGGACGCCTGAGCGACGGCATCGACGCCTGCGTCGCCGTCGAGCGCGACGGAGCGTGGTACGCGGTCGCGCGGCCGGAGGCCTCCGTGCTCGATGTCCTCGAGGGTGACGGCCGGCCCCTTGGAGAGGCGCTGCCGGAGCGGTATCGGCCGACGGTCCCGCTCAGGCCCGCGCGCAACGTCATGTGCCTCGGGAAGAACTTCCGCGCCCACGCGACAGAGTTCGCGGCCTACGCGGCCGAGACGGAGACGGTGCCGGAGCATCCGATCGTGTTCACGAAGGCGCCCGAGTCGCTCTGCGGCGCCGAGGACGCGATCGAGGTCCGGCGGGGCGTCGCCTCCTCGCTCGACTACGAGGTCGAGCTCGGCGTCGTCATCGGCCGGGACGGCGCCACGATCCCCGTCGAGGAGGCGCAGTCGCACGTCGCCGGCTACACGGTGGTGAACGACGTCACCGCTCGCGACGTGCAGGAGCGGCACCGGCAGTGGTTCCTCGGCAAGTCGCTGCCGCATGCGACACCGATCGGCCCGGCCGTCGTCTCGGCCGACGAGATCGCTGATCTCGACGACCGGCTCATCACCTGTCACGTGAACGGCGAGCTGCGCCAGTCGGCCCGCCTCGGCGACATGATCTTCGGCGTCGCGGAGACGATCGCGCTCATCTCCGAGCTCGTCCCCCTCCGGCGCGGCGACATCATCTCCATGGGCACCCCGAGCGGCGTCGGCATCGGCTTTGCGCCGCCGCGCTTTCTCGCGGACGGAGACGCGGTCACGTGCGAGATCGAGGGCGTCGGATCGCTTCGCAACATCGTCCGATTCGTCGACTCCGGGAGGAAGACGTGAATGGTGATGGGCTGACCATCGAACGGGCGGGCGCCGTCGTCAGCGCGCGGATCGACGCCGGGGAGGGGAACCTCTTCACGCCGGCGATGACCCTGCGGCTGACCGAGCTCCTGCACACGCCGCCCCCCGACGCGCACGTTCTGCATCTCTCCGCTGCGGGCCCTCAGTTCTGCATGGGCAGGGCGGCGTTCCGAAGCGATCCGGGCGAGCTGCGCGAGGATGTTGCCGCCATCGTCGATCTCGTGGACGCGCTCGGCCGAACGCGACTCGTGACCGTCGCGGAGGTGCAGGGGGACGCGGCGGGGTTCGGGGTCGGTCTCGTCGCTCTCAGCGATGTCGCTGTCGCCGCACCCGCCGCGCACCTCTCGTTCCCCGAGGTCGACGCAGGCTTCGCTCCCGCGCTCGTGCTGACATGGCTCGGCGATCTGGTCGGACGAAGGCGCGCATTCTGGCTCACCGCCACGGGCATCCGCGTCCCCGCTCGCGACGCCTGCGATATGGGCCTGCTGACGATGGTGGTCGACGATGCGTCCGAGCTCTCGTCCGCGACGCTCGCTGCGATCGATCTGCTCTGCTCGAAGCCGCCGCGCGTGCACGCCGACATCAAGGAGTTGCTCCGCCTGTATGCCGCCGTGCCCGAGAGCACGCGTGCGGCGATCTCGCTCGACCGGCTCGCCTTCGGCGCCCTGCGACGGTCACTCGCGGGGGCCGCGCACTGAACCCGGCGGAGGCGTGCGCCATCGTCGCCGCAGGGATGGCCGCCGGCGTTGCGAATGCGATCGTCGGCAGCGGCACCCTCATCACCTTCCCGACCCTGCTCGCCTTCGGCTACGCGCCGGTTCTCGCCAACGTCTCCAACACGACCGGCCTCGCGTTCGGGAACGCGGCGAGCATCGCCACCTGGAGGCGCGAGCTCGCAGGACAGCGCAACCGGTCGATCCGCCTCGGGACAGCCTCCGTCGTCGGCGGCATCACCGGCGCGATCCTCCTGTTCGAGCTCCCGGCCTCGGCCTTCCGCTCGATCGTTCCCGCGTTCATCGCCGTCGGCGTCGTCCTCGTCGTCGTCCAGCCATTCGTCGCCCGCCGTCTGGCGCGCCGGGAACGGGTTCGCGCCCTCGAGGGCCGCGGCTGGGCCGCCATCGCCGGCCTGTTCGTCACCGGCGTCTACGGGGGCTATTTCGGCGCGGGGCAGGGGCTGCTCATCATCGCCGTGCTCGGATTTGCCGTCGCGGACACCCTCCACCGCCTCACCGCCCTGCGAAACGTCCTCGCCGGGCTCACGAACGCCGTCGCCGCGATCGCCTTCGTGCTGGCGACCCACGTTGCGTGGCAAGCGGTCGTGCTGATCGCCGCCGGCTCGATCGTCGGCGGCTGGGCGGGCGTGCACGTTGGCCGGCGCCTGCCTCCGGTCGCATACCGCGTCGTCATCGCGGTCGTCGGAATCGTGGCGCTCGTACGGCTCATTGCCTAGGCCGGGTCGCGGCGTACGACATCCGGGGATTCCGCCCACGTACCGCCCCCGCTGGTGTCGGAGCTCCTGGACGAGGGCGATCCGCTGGTCAGACTGAGGCCGGCGCGAAGGTGTAGCCGTGTCGGCGGATGGTGCGGATGCGCTCGGGGAAGCGCGGGTCGGGCTCGATCTTGTGTCTGAGCGTGGAGATGTGGGTCTCGCAGCTGTGGCGGTTGCCGCTGTGGCCGCTCTGCCAGAGGTGGCCCATGATCTCCTCGGGGCTGAAGACGTCGCCGGGCTGGGAGGTGAGGAGCGCGAGCAGCCTGAACTCCGACGGGGTCAGGTGGACGAGCTTGCCGTCTGCGAAGACGCGCTGCAGCGAGAGGTTGATGCGAAGGCCGGGGAAGAGCCGGATCGTCTCGCCGGGCCGGCGGGTGGGGTCGTCGATCTCGCGGGCGACCCCCTCGATCGCGACGAGTTCGCCTGACTCGTCGTAGACGGGTGTGTTCCGCTGCTCTGTCCAGACGGTCGTGCCGTCCTTACGGATCCAGCGCAGCGGCAGCGTCGAGGGGCCGGGGCTCGCTTCCAGCAGCGCTGCCAGGACCGGTCGGTCGTCGGGATGGACGAGCTTCAAGCCGAGGTCGGGGTCGGCGTAATGCTCGGCCGGGGTGTAACCGGTGACACGGGTGGCGGCGGGATTGACGTAGTCGAAGCCGCGTGTCGGGCGGAGCCGGTAGCGGTAGATGAGATCCTGGGCCCGCTCCACGAGCTCTTCGAGATCGACTCGGCCGTGTGGCGCCCGCTCTGCTTCGCTCTCGAGACGTTTCATCCCGCGCTTCCTCCTAGCGGAAGCATCGCTGCGTCCCACGGATCCCGGCATCGGGGCGCTGCCGGATCGCCCGAAAGCTCCGAGTCCGCTGAGAGAACGTGATGCGCGCGCGGGCGGCTCTACCGTGCCCTTCCACCGACGGCCGTTAGCCGGCCACGACCTGGAGGGACCGAAGTGACGGCACCAACGCTTGTGCGGATGCCCGCGACGATGCGGCGAGTCAACGACCTGATCTGGGAAAGCCTCGACCGCGGCGGCCGCACCGACCCGGTCGCGTTCTTCTGCGAGTGCGCGCAGGAGGGCTGCTACCGGCCCGTGTGGCTGGCGCCCGTCGAGTACGAGCAGAACCGGCGCCAGGCGGACTGGATAGCCGTGGCGGCGAGCCACCGAGAGGCGACGACGCGATGATCGAGCAGCCGCCGCTGAAGCTCGACTTCCGCTGCACGACCTGCGGCTACGGCGTCGCACGACTGCGGCCTCCCGAGCGCTGCCCGATGTGCACCGGCAGCCGCTGGCAGCAGCACCTGCAGAGGCACGCGGTGGGAGGGTCTGCGCCTCGAGATGCCTCTCGCCACTACATCGATGCCGGCGCCTAGGCGGGCACGCCCGGCGCAGTTGGCGAGGGAGGCTTAGCTGTGGCTACCGATGCGGTGAGGGGCCGCTTCTCTCAGGCGGCCCCGAACCGGTACACGGTCGTCGACTCGAACACCTCGCCGGGACGCAGCGTCGTCGGCGGGAACTCCGGGTGGTTGGGCGAGTCCGGGAAGTGCTGCGTCTCGAGCGCGATGCAGTCGCCCTTGCGATACGGGCGGCCGCTCGTGCCGAGCAGCGTCCCGTCGAGCTGCGTGCCGGTGTAGAGCTGCATTCCGGGCTCCGTCGTCATGACCTCGAGGACCCGGCCGCTCGCCGGGTGCGTAACGCGGGCAGCGGCGACGAGCGAGCCGTCGTGCCCGTCGAGGATCAGGTTGTTGTCGTAGCCGCGTGCTCCGATCGCCATCGGCTCGCGGAAGTCGAACGGCGTGCCGTCCACCCTCGCGATCTCGCCGGTCGGGATGAGCGTCGGCCCGACCGGCGTGAACAGCGACGCGTCGAGCTGGATCACGTGGTCGTCGACGGAACCGCTTCCCTCGCCCGCGAGGTTCCAGCACGTGTGATTCGTGAGGTTCACGACCGTCGGCGCCGATGTCGTCGCGTGGTAGTCGATGCGCAGCTCGGCGCCCTCCAGGCGGAACTCGACTCGCGTCTCGAGCTCGCCCGGGAATCCCATGTCGCCGTCGGGGCTCGTGCAGCCGAGCGCGAGGAGTCCGCGCGAGGTGTCGAGCACCTCCCAGACCTTCGTGTCGAATCCGCGCGCCCCGCCGTGGAGGCAGTTGTCGCCGTCGTTCCGTGACAGCTCGCACTCGACCCCGTCGAGCACGAACCGGCCGGCGGCGATCCGATTCGCGTACCGCCCGACCGTCGCGCCGAAGTAGTGACCCGCGTTCGCCGCGTACCCGTGGAGCGCCGGGAAGCCGAGGGCGACGTTCGCGCGGCGTCCGTCGCGGCCGGGCGCGAGCACGCTCTGCACCGCGGCTCCGTACGTGATGATCGACACCTCGACGCCGCCGCTCAGTTTGAAGAGCTCGACCCGCTCGCCGCTGTCCGTCTCCCCGAACGTCATGTACTCCGTGAATACCTGATTCCGCGCCCGAGTGGGATACTTGACTGCAGTGACGGGCTTGACGACGGGCGCGGCCGTGCTCGCCGACGTCGGCGACGAGGTCTTCCCGGACGCTGACGCGTTCTCCGCGGCCGCGCGCGGCCATCCTCTTTTCGCGACGGACGAGCCCGTCGTGGTCGCGCGCGCACCCGGCCGCTTCGACGTGCTGGGCGGGATCGCCGACTACGCGGGAGGGCTCGTCCTCGGCCTGCCGATTCGCGA
>Ga0075276_10000369_pt1 | contig 12180 bp, 11 predicted proteins | sample SF_Rice_5C_80N_4_FD_69770 | JGI IMG/M metagenome (GOLD analysis project Ga0075276, IMG submission 69770) | Rice paddy soil microbial communities from Twitchell Island, California, USA - SF_Rice_5C_80N_405 | ecosystem: Environmental > Terrestrial > Soil > Paddy field/soil | place: USA: Twitchell... | reverse complement strand
CGTGGGCGCTGGCGGCGCGGGCGGCTGCTTCGATCTCAGCATCGCTGGCGTCAGGCTTGCCGTAGGCGATGTTTTCCTCAATGCTGGCGGCAAACAGCACCGGCTCCTGCAGGACAACCGCAAACTGGCGGCGCAGATCGGCAATGCGGTAGTCGCGAATGTCCACTCCATCTAATAACACTTGCCCTTCCGCCGGGTCATAGAAGCGCATCAGCAGGTTGAGCAAAGTGCTCTTGCCGGCGCCGGTTACGCCGACAATTCCCACCCGCGCGCCGGCAGGAACCTGGAATGAAATGTTATGGAGTCCGCGGCCGCTTTCGTCATAGGCAAAGCAGACGTTGCGAAATTCGAAATTGCCCTGGGCTCGTGCCAGAGGCAAGGCTCGTGGACTCTCCGCAATTTCCGGCGCCTGGTCAAGGAGCAGGAAGGCGCGTTCCAGGCTGGTGAACCAGGCCTGCAGGTCGGTGGCCTTGGTGCTCAGCAGCTGCAGAGGCCCATACATTTGTGCGATGTAAGCCATGACCATAAGCAGCGAGCCCACGGTCAGCAGACCAGCGCGCACGTGGAGCACGCCGATGTAGAGGGCTGCGGCGGTTCCGCCGGCGATGGTAAAGCCGATAAGGAGGTTGAATACCGCCTGCATCATGGAGAGCTGCACCTGGCCGGACATGCGCTTGCTGGAATGGCGGACGAAACGGCCCTGCTCGCGATTTTCCTGGCCGAAGGCCTTGACCAGGCGGATGGAGCCCAGGACTTCCTGGATAACCGACAAGGCGGTGCTGTCCAGTTCCTTGATCTCCTGGGAGCGGCGGCGCACCAGGCGGCTGCAGGCCAGTGAAAGCCCGAACAGGACAGGACTGATGGCCAGGGCAACGAGAGCAAGATGGAAATCAATCCGGGCGCAGACGTACACCATGCCGATGATCGTGAAGACCGCCGTGATCAGGGGTACCACCCCCTGGATGGCTACATACTGAATGGAAGGCGCATCGTGCTGGATGCGATAAACCGAGTCGGTGGGTCCGTAGCGATCGTGAAAAGCCAGGGGTAGGCGCTGCACATGGTTGAGCAGTTCGGCGCGGAAGTCCCAGACCAGCTTTTCGCCCGTGTAGGTCTGCAGGTACCAGCTGGCCAGGCCTTGAACATTGACGAGCAGGGCGATGACGAGAAGCAGGGCGACCGCAAACCCGATAGCCACCGGGCCGGGGTTCATAGGGGGCAGAAAGCGGACCAGAAAGTTGGGCAGGGGTTGCTGGCCCAGCACGCTATCCACGGCGATCTTCAATGGCAGGGGGTACAGCAGGGTGAGTGGCATAGAAAGCAGGCTGAGGGCGGCAATGGCCGACAAATGCGGCCAGCACCGCCGCGACTGGCGCAGGATCCGCAGGTACAACGAACGGCTTGGCCCAGACTTCAACCCCACACCCTTCCGCCGCCTGAATTGGCTTTCCTTAGGCCCACAATAGCCCGAGAACGCCAGCTGCTGCAATGAGGGGAAATCATTAGAAGCAACGGTTCCAAGGAAGCTGATATGGCTTCGAAAGGGAGGACCGCCGGGGGCCGGTGAGCAGTAGTGGCAAGTGCAAATGGGCTATACTCTCCCGGCAAAGGGGGCAAAGCTATGTGGGGAAGGATGTGGGCCGGGCTGTTTTTGGCAGGATTATTTACTTTGCCGGTCTGGGCGCAGCGCCAGAACTCGAACTGGCCATCGCCGCCGTCCAGCGCGCAAGAGATGCCGGGCTACGAGAAACCCAAGGTCGCTAACCTGGAACAAATGCAGCGCACCGCTGAGCAGCACAAGGTTCAGCTGCAGAAAGATACCTCGCGGTTAGGCCAGCTGGTGGATGAACTGAAGCAGGAACTAAGCAAGACGCCGGCGGGAACCCTTTCCGTGGGTGCGGTTAAGAAAAGCAAAGAGATCGAGAAACTGGCCAAGCGGGTGCGCAAAGAGATGCAGACGGATTAGAGGAGTCGGTGGTCGGGAGTCGGCGAAGAGGGGCCGCTCAACAGAGTTCCGGCTGAGTCATTATGAGCGAGGTTTATTTCACCGATGAGCTGTTTGGGTTTCTGAAACAATTGCGGCGGCACAATAAGCGAGAGTGGTTCCAGGCCAACAAGTCGCGATATGAAGAAGTGGTGCGCAATCCCTGCCTGCGTTTTATTGCCGATGTGGCGGCGCCGCTGCAGCGCGTGAGCCCGTGGCTGGTGGCCGACCCGCATCCGACGCGAGGCTCGCTGTTTCGCATTTACCGCGACACTCGCTTTTCCGCCGACAAGCGCCCCTACAAGACGCACGTGGGCATGAGTTTTCCCCACCGCGGCACGAAACAGAAAGTGCATCTGCCCGGTTTCTATCTGCACCTGGAGCCGAGAGGGTGCTTCGCTGCGGCTGGCTGCTGGCATCCTGACAACCCGACCCTGATCCAGATCCGCAGCGCCATTGTGGCCCGCCCGGAAGCCTGGAAGAAAGCGGTGCGCAACCTGGAATTGGAAGGAGACTCGCTTAGCCGGCCACCGCGCGGCTACCCCTGCGACCATCCGTTGGTAGAAGATCTGAAGCGCAAGGACTTTTTGGCCAGTGTTGAGCTCAGCGAGGAGCAGGTGTGCGGGCCGAACTTCATGGCGGAGTTCCTTGCCGCCTGCAGGAAGCTCAGTCCGTTGGTGGGATTCTTGTCGCACGCTCTGGGACTTCCTTACCAGGCGGAAACCAAGGCCGCCGCCGTCGCCTTCCGGATGAGAGCATGAGGTGGGCACGGGGCTTTGCCCTGTGCTGGGCCGGGCATCAGTTCCGGTTCAATAGTGGACACGAAGGTGGCGCGGTACTCAGAGTCGTGATAGCTGTCATGCCAATGATTGACCTGTCATGTTGAGCGAGGGCGTACGTCCGAGTCGAAACACCCCTGCGCCCGCTGGAGCTGCCAGAGGGAGTTTCTACAAAATTTAAATGAAATGAAGCTGAGAACTCCGCGGTGCGATAGTGGAGATGGGGGTGGCGCAGGATGACAATTGAGAGAAGGAAGTTGTGCGGGAAGCAGGTCTTCTCTCCGCGCCGATCCGCGTAATCCGAAGCGAGGAAGTTAAAGGATGTAGCGCGACAGGTCCTGATCCTTCACAATGTCCACCAGGCTCTTGCGGACATAGTCGGCGTCCACCGTGAAGTTCTGGCCCTTGCGGTCGGGAGCTTCAAAGCTGATCTCGTCGAGCACGCGCTCCATGATGGTGTGCAGGCGGCGGGCGCCGATGTTTTCCGTGCCTTCGTTTACCCGGAAGGCGAAATGCGCGATTTCGTCGAGGGCGTCGCGAGTGAACTCGAGTTTCACGTTCTCGGTTTCCAGCAGCGCGGTGTACTGCTTGACCAGCGAGGATTTGGGCTCGGTCAGAATCTTGATGAAGTCCTCCATGGTCAGCGACTGCAGCTCCACGCGAATGGGGAAGCGGCCCTGGAGTTCGGGGATGAGGTCGCTGGGCTTGGAGACGTGGAAGGCGCCGGCGGCGACAAACAGAATGTGGTCGGTGCGCACCATGCCGTAGCGGGTATTGACGGTGGTGCCTTCCACGATGGGCAGGATGTCGCGCTGCACGCCTTCGCGGGAAACGTCGGGCCCGTGGCCGCTCTCGCGGCCGGCAATCTTATCAATCTCATCGAGAAAGATGATGCCTGAGTTCTCCACCCGCTCGATGGCCATGCGCGTGACCTGGTCCATATCAATCAGGCGCTGCTCCTCTTCCTGGATGAGGTAGTCGAAGGCCTCGCTGACCTTCATTTTCCTCTTCTTGGTGCGCTGGCCGAAGATGTTGGGCAGCATGTCCTTAATATTGATGTCCATCTCCTCCACGCCCTGGTTGGAGACGATTTCGAAGGCGGGAAAGGATTTTTCGCGGACGTCGAGTTCGACCATGCGGTCGTCGAGGCGGCCTTCGCGCAGTTGCTGGCGCAGCTTCTCGCGGGTGCGGGAGCTGGATTCGGCCAGGCTTGAGCCCTCAATCACCACGCCGGAACCGCCATCCCCGCCGCCGCTGCTGGCAGCCCGGCCAGAAGCGGGGGTGGGCAGCAGCAGGTCGAGCAGGCGCTCCTCGGCATTGAGTTCGGCCTTGTCGGAGACGTCTTCCAGTTTCTCCTCCCGCACCATGTCAATGGCGATCTCCGCCAGGTCGCGGATCATGGATTCAACGTCGCGGCCCACGTAGCCCACCTCGGTAAACTTGGAAGCTTCAACTTTGAGAAAGGGCGAATTGGTCAGCTTGGCCAGGCGGCGGGCGATCTCGGTTTTGCCCACCCCGGTGGGACCAATCATAATGATGTTCTTGGGAATGATTTCTTCGGCCAGATCGGGGGCAAGCTTCTGGCGGCGCATGCGGTTGCGCAGGGCGATGGCCACGGCGCGCTTGGCGGCCGCCTGGCCGACAACGTATTTGTCCAGCTCGCCCACAATTTCGCGGGGCGTGAGCTCGTCCAGAACCAGCTGTTCTTCTTCGGCGGTTGGGGGTAGGTAGATAGCCATAAAAAGCAGTTGTCAGTTTTCGGTTCTCAGTTCTCAGCAAAACCCAGCTGACTGGCTGAATGGCTACCTAGCTCAAGGCTAGATAGCTAGTCAGCTCCAATGTAATCGCTATAGCTCTTCCAGGGTCACCTTGTCATTGGTATAGATGCACATCTTGCCTGCGATCTTCATAGCTTCTTCGGCAACCTGGCGGGCGGAGAGCTGAGTATGGTCGCAGAGCGCCTGGGCTGCCGCCTGGGCGTAAGGTCCGCCACTGCCGATGGCGGCAATGCCGCCGTCGGGCTCGATAACGTCGCCTTGGCCGCTGAGCAGAAAAGTTTGCTCGGCATCGCTCACCAGCAACAAGGCTTCCAGATGCCGCAGGAATTTATCGGTACGCCAGTCCTTAGCCAGTTCCACGGCGGCACGGCTGATATTGCCGTGGTACTGCTCCAGCTTGGCCTCAAAGCGGCTGAACAGGGAAAAAGCGTCGGCGGTGGAACCGGCAAAGCCGGCCAAAATCTTATCGCTATAGAGGCGGCGGATCTTGCGGGCGGTGTGCTTGACCACGCCTTCGCCCAGGGTGACCTGCCCATCCCCGGCCATGACCACGTGCCCGTCCCGGCGCACGCACAAAACAGTTGTGGAGCGTACTAGTCGCGATTTTTTCATTCGGCCAATTCTTCTATTATAACAGCGCAATTTTTGTGCCGGACCATTCTGGCGCTGGCGGCCAGCATCTTGCCGGGCGTATGCTTGCTATTGTGCAGGTTCGAAAGGAGATTACGATGAAGGCCACCTCGTACTTATTGGCCGTCGTCCTGCTCGGCGTGGGTATGGCGGCACAAACTTCTAGCTCAGCCCAAGCCGCGGGGACGCAAACCCAGACCATGCGGCAACAGCACATGCAGATGATGCAGCAGCACATGCAGGAAATGAAGGAGCAGATCGCCAAGATGCAGGCCAACGTGGACCAGATGAAAGCCAATGCCGCCAAGATTACGGACCCGGCGGTGCGGCAGCAGGCCGACCTCGACGCCCAGATGTGGCAGATGATGGTGGACCACATGACGGGCATGCAGAAGATGATGGCCGAGCACGGCGGCATGATGGGCGGGGGGATGCACCACATGCATCATCCGGGAGGCAGGGGCACGCCGCCGCCGCCCGCCGCGCAGCCGCAATGAAAAGGAAGTGTGTTCCTAAAACGGAAAGAAGGCGGGCCGGAACTCCCGTTAGGCCATTCCGGTCCGCCTTTGTTATTTCGGGAAGCTAGCCGCTTAGCCGGCCTTTCTTGTTGGCTTCGCTGCTACTTCGCAGACAGCATCTCCAGCACGCGGTCGAAGTCTTCCAGCGACTTGTATTCGATCACGATGCGGCCTTTGCCGTTGTGGTCCTTGATCTGTACCCGCACTCCCAGGCTGCGCTCCATTTCCATTTGCGCCTCGCGGACGTTGGGATCCACGAACCGTTCCTGCTCTTCCTTCTTTTCAGCGGGATGTTCCAGCCCGAAGACCAGTTGTTCCAGGGCGCGCACGGAGAGGCCCTGCTCGACCACCCGGTCCGCGAGCTTGTTGATCATCTCCAGAGAGTCGAGCGAGAGCAGCACCTTGGCGTGCCCGAAGCTGAGCTTGCCCTGCTCCACCAGGGTCTGCACTGGCGCCGGCAGTTTGAGCAGGCGGATGTAGTTGGAGACGGTGGCGCGGTCAATGCCGGTGCGCTGCGCCATCTGTTCCTGGGTAAGCCCGAATTCCCTGCCCAGGCGGTCGAAGGCGCGCGCCTGCTCCATGGGATTCAGGTCCTGGCGCTGCAGGTTTTCGATAATGGTGAGTTCCATCGCCTGCTGGTCGGAGACTTCGCGCACCACCGCCGGGATGGCGGTTTTGCCGGCGCGGCGCGAGGCCTCCCAGCGGCGCTGGCCGGCGATGAGCTGGAAGCGGCCGCCGCCGATTGGTCGTACTACGATAGGTTGCACCACCCCGGTACTGCGGATGGAGGCCACGAGTTCCTCCATCGCGGGTTCGTCCAGATGCAGGCGCGTCTGGTAAGGATTGCGATCAATCAGGCCGAGGGGAAGCTCGCGCATCTGGTCGTGGGGAACTGCAGGCTTAGGGGCGGGCGGCGGCACCGCAACCGGCGCAGCGGCCGGTGTGGGCGGAAGCGGCGCCGAAGCTCCGGGCGGAGCCACAGCCGGGCGCGGGCCTCCGGGCAGCAGTGATTCCAATCCCCGGCCCAGGGCCTTGCGTTTGTCGGCGGGAGGAGCGGGCGTAGTGCTCGTAGTGCTCATGTGACGATCTCCTGTTAGCTTAGTAGTTAATAGTCAGACTGGTTCGGGCTAGTCGCCCTGCTCGACGGCGGGTTGTGCTTCCGGCGCCTGGGCGGCCTGGATCATCGCTTCGGCGACTGCCGGAGGAGGCAGGCTGGAATAAGCCTCCGGCGGGGATGTTGTTGGCCCGCTTGCGACTCCGGCTGCGGCTTCGGGCCGAGGTTCGGCTGCGGCCACGCTCTCGGCGGCTGCTGCTCCGGGCACAACGCCCGGAGCTGGCGCATCGTCTGCCGCAGTCGCCTGGTTAGCGATAGCCGCAGCTGGTTGCGATTCTGAAACGGCCTGTGCTGAGAGTACGGTTTCCGGCTGCGGCTCAACTGCCGGGCCAACCGCCACTGTTCGGGGCTGTAGCGTTGCCCCAGGAGAGACTGTCGGCGCGGCTTCGGCGAGCGCAGCTTCTGCTGCCGCTTCCGGCTGCTGGGCAGTTGTGGCCGGCGCTGCCGCTTCTGCTTGCTGCCGCCGCGCCGCTTCCGTGTCCAGGATCTCCTTCGCCAGGCGAATGTAGCTCTCAGCGCCGCGAGAACGGACATCATAGACCAGGGCCGGCTTGCCGTGGCTGGGAGCTTCCGCCAGTCGGATATTGCGCGGAATCGAGGTGCGGAACAGCTTTTCGCCGAAGTAATTGCGCAGTTCCGAAGCCACCTGCTGGGCCAGGTTGGTGCGCTCATCGAACATGGTGAGCACTACGCCCTCGATATCGAGCAGAGGGTTGAAGCTCTGCCGGATGCGGCTTACGGTGTCCAGGAGCTCGCTGATGCCCTCCAGGGCGAAGTATTCCGCCTGCATGGGGATGAGCACGGAATCGGCGGCTACCAGGGCGTTGAGGGTGAGCAGGTCGAGAGCGGGCGGACAGTCGAGCACGATGAACTGAAAGCGCTCGCGCAGGGGGGCGAGCGCGTCGCGCATGCGGAATTCGCGGCGCTCGGCATCCACCAGTTCGAGATTGGCGCCGATCAGGTTCCTGTGCGCTGGGATCACCCACAACTGCTCGAGTTCGGGTTTCTGCAGCGCCTCTTCCGCATTGCAGGCGCCCATGAGCAGGTGGTAGGTGCTGAGCCGCTCGGGATCCCGGGCAAAGCCCAGGCCGCTGGAAGTGTTGGACTGCGGATCGCAATCCACCAGGAGCGTGTTCACTTCCGCTGCGGCCAGGGAAGAGGCGAGATTGATGGACGTAGTGGTCTTGCCTACGCCACCTTTCTGGTTGGCAACCGCGATTACGCGTCCCATAAGATGTTTTGGAGAAGCCGGAGCTGAAGTGAGATTAGCGCGGTGCGAATTTCTATTGCAATAGCGAATTGGCGGAAGGGGAATAATTTTGTGCAAAAGCAGGTGTGAAATGTGGTTCCGCATTGCGAACGGATGTTCCACGTGGAACATCGCGCCTCTGAGTTGCGTTTGGGCACGCCGTTCCCTGCTCTATGTTCCACGTGGAACTTATGGGAACGGGGGCAGGCGCTCAACACGCCCCATGGCGATTCGCTTTGTGGGGGCAGGAGTTGGCGCCGTTGTCGAGAGGTGAGCCCTCCGCCGGCTCCAAGCAAATCGAAGTTAGGCGCAACAGCTGACCACATCCAGGGTGCTTCGCATTCAGTGCCTTCGAGGAGTTGAAATGTTCTACGTGGAACGTCCCTACCAGCGATCTCGTTGAGGCTTCGGCTGGCCGCAGCTGTTAACCAATTTGATTCTCCTGGCAGATTCTCCCACCCGTGGCCGTCAATTCGTCGTCTGGACCTCCACTCGGGCAATTCCACGCTGCAGGAGCCGGCGTGCTGGTCCACTTTTTATATTCCTGGTTCACTTTCCATGGGCAAAAGTTTGAATTAGGCAGGCTATCCGCCTATTAGGGCCGGTGCTACGTGTTCCACTTTACTGTTATTGATATGTCATTCGGCACTAAAAAGCGGCCCAGGGGCGTGCTATGGGCCACCTTTTTAGTGCCTTGGTTCTTATTCCCTTGGATACCGGCCGATGAGGAGGACCCGACTGCGAGATTGGGGCACCGGCACGGGCGTTTCCCAGGCGAAATCCGCCACAAGCCGGGTTGCGGACTGCACCTGGCGGTCTCCTACTAGCAGTGCGAGCTTCCCTGCCCCCAACTCGGCGGCGCCGGCGCGGACCAAGGATCCGGCGGTCTGCAGTGCCGTTTCGAAGCGTTCCACGGCGCGCATGGTAACCAGGTTGGGAGGGGCAATTGCTTGGGGCGCGCCACCCTGTACTTGGGCGATGAGAGATGAGTCAAGGTGGCCGGAAAAGACGGTTGCACCGCTCCAGCCGAGCGCGCGGATCGTCTCCGCCAAAAAAACGGATTTCTTGCGATTGGACTCGACCAGAGTGAGACGCAGTTCGGGAAGATAGATCTTGAGTGGCACTCCCGGGAACCCAGCGCCCGAGCCCAAGTCCAGGGCGTGTGGAGGCGCTAGGGCGGAGGGGGCCGGGCGCGAACCGAAAGGAAAGAGATACGCCGCCAGAAACAGCGATTCGCCGAAATGGCGGCTTACGATATGTTCCGGGTCGCGCACCGCGGTCAGATTGATGTGGGCGTTCCAGCGCAAAAGTAACTCTATATATATAGATATACTCTGGAGCTGCTCAGAGCTTAGCGTCGCGGATGCGGGCAACGCTTCCGCAGCGAGAAACGGTTGCAGCCATTCGGCGATGCGGGCCAGGTCCATTGCTCTCTGGCAAATTAAAGCACGAGTTTGAACCCTTGAGGTGATTGCGGCGCTCTCCGCCCCGCAGTTGCCTCCGGCAGGAATCAGAACTGTCATCCGGTGGAGCAAAGATGAGCAACTCGCAGATGAAATCGCGCCGGCCGGGTGGCAATCAGGCATTCAGGCTCTCAAAAATGGGAAAACACCCGCAAAGTTGCGGAACTAGGTCCCGGCAACAACCGGTTTGGGCTCAGACGAGCTCCTGCGCGAACCAGACAAGTAACAAGTGGAGTGGCGGCTCGACTTCTCGCCAAAATGAGAAAGATTCAAGGTGAGCCACCAGCGTAGGGAAGGCGAGAAAACCAGCCGTATAAAAAGTGGAGCAAAGCCGTCCTCTGAGAAGGGGACTTGTGGCGTTGGCGGCTCCAAAACAGTCCGCTGAGCCCTGCTAGTGGACCAAACCTGGCATTTCGAAACCTGCTTCACGACATGGCCAGAGTTCATTAGAATAGCTGGCAGAGACACCGCGAACCAGGGATGACAACTCCAAACCCCAGCCCGGAAGCCGCCAGCAAAGGGAAGCTCTACGTCACTATTGCCGGACTGCCGCTCACCATCGCGCTGCACTGGCCGTTTCACCGCTCCGGCGGGGGGGCGGATTATTTTGTGCTGCACGGCGATATTCGCCTGGAGAACGGCGATGGCCTTCACGTGCCGGTGGCTATCAACCTGACGCAAACCGTGCGCGAGGCGCTGCCCTCGTTCGACCCCCCTGATATCGAGGCGCCGGTTATCAATGCGCTGCGCAAAGAGGTGGACAACCGGCAATTGGAGTTTCTGAAGTCGCCCAAGCTGCTGCCGGTTCCCTTCTCCAGCCGCTTTTATGACCTGCGGCGCAAACAATGGGCTTTCCAGCACGCCAGCGACGCCGAGTTGAACGACTTTATACGGCGGAAGGTTTATTGGGAGCACAAACTGACCGCGACCACGGGTCCCATCCGGCTTTCTGACCCGGTGGACGTGCTGTACCTGGGGGCCACGCCGGAACGCATGCTGGAGGCGGCGCGGCGTCTGGCGGCAGAGGGCCTGATCCGTTTTCAGAATGGAGACGAATACGCCTGGCCCACTGAGGCGCTGCTGGCGCAATCGCAGCGCATAGAAGGGGAAATGCGCCAGGCACACCACGAACTGGAGAGAAAGCACGCCTTCGAACGCGGGTAAGCGCCGCCAAAGGCCAGGGATTGCCCGCAAAATAAAATAATCGTCGCGTGTTATCTGCAGGCACGGCATGCGCCGCCATCCCAGGCGCAAAGCCGCTTCCTGATGCTCCATCCCGCCAGTCGTGCCAGGGCTGCGACTGCTGGAACGGCGAGTGCTAGTGGTGGGGGAACGGATGCTGGACCTTCTGGTTGCCCTTTCCTCCTATCGCGATCTCGACCGCTTGGACCGGGCTGGAACCTTGGCGCCTTTGCGCCGGGCCTTACTTAATCCGATGGCGATTGCCTGCTTGCGGTTCTTCACCGGATGCTTGCCGGAGCGCATGTGGTGCATCTCGGTGCGGACTTCGTTCTGCGCCTTGCGTCCGTACTTCCGTCCGCGTGAAGAGGAGCGGCTGGATCTCGCGGTGGAGCGGTGCGACCGCGAACTCCGCCGGCTAGAACTGCGCTTGTTTGCCATAGTGACCTCTCCCCATCAGACGCAAAGCCCGGGCGACGGGTTGGCACAGAAACGTGACTACAGTTTCAGAATCAACCGTGAGGGCTGACAATCTAAGAGCTTGAGGAACTGGAAACAGGGGTTTTCAAGGCTTTTCGGGCTTCGACGGTTCCGGCAAGACCATGTAACACCTGGAATGTTCCTAGTGTAGAACAAACCTCACGTGTGGAGACGCTCATGAGGAAGAGGAGGGGGCATGGAACTGCTGGCATATTTGCGCAAGCTATACACCTACGACCATTGGGCCAACAGCGAGGTAGCATGCGCCCTGCAAACGGCGGAACAATTATCGCCCCGTTCGCTGCGGCTGCTGGCGCACGTAGTGGGAACAGAATGGACATGGCGCAGCCGCATCCTGCCCGGGAGCAAGAAGATGGCGGTGTGGCCCCAGCTTACGGTGGAGCAGATTGCCAGGGAGGTGGAAGATGTGGCGAAGGCGTGGGAAGGCTATTTGAGCCAACTCACTCCGCGGAGCCTGCAGGAGCCGGCAGCCTACACCAACTCCAAGGGCGAGCATTTCAGCAATGAGGTGGGCGATATTCTGATGCACGTGGTCATGCACTCCGCCTATCACCGCGGTCAGATCGCGGCCGAAATGCGCGCCTGCGGGCTGGAGCCGGTGTACACCGACTTTATTCATGCGGTACGGCAAGCGAAGGCCAGCGGATAGGACCTTGCTGCTGGGGGCGGCTGATTTGATGTGAAGTCCCCGCCGCCCGTATACTGATGGCCCTCATGAAGGTAATCGCCATTATTCCGGCGGCGGGACTGGGGACACGCATGGCGGCGGCGGAAACGGCGCCGCGCTCGGCGGTCGGGAAAGGTCCATCCAAACAATTTGCCGAGCTGAACGGTGTGCCCATCCTGGTGCACACGCTGCGCAAGTTTGCCGCCAGCCCGCGAATAGCGGAGATTTACGTGGTCTTGCGCAAGGCGGAAGGGGACAATTTTCGGCCCCGGCTGCAAGAGGAGCGCCTGGGAAAGAATGTGCACCTGGTAGAAGGCG
>Ga0075276_10000367_pt1 | contig 12205 bp, 11 predicted proteins | sample SF_Rice_5C_80N_4_FD_69770 | JGI IMG/M metagenome (GOLD analysis project Ga0075276, IMG submission 69770) | Rice paddy soil microbial communities from Twitchell Island, California, USA - SF_Rice_5C_80N_405 | ecosystem: Environmental > Terrestrial > Soil > Paddy field/soil | place: USA: Twitchell... | reverse complement strand
TGCTCGCCGCGGGACGCAGCAACCAGGACATCGCCCGCGCGCTGTCCATAAGCGAGAAGACCGTGAGCACCTACAAGAGCCGCCTGCTCGACAAGATGGGCGCCGGCAGCGTCGCCGAGCTGGTGCGCTACGCGGTCGAACACCGGCTGTTCGAATAGCACCGCCCCGGCGCGCAATCGCCCCGCCGCGGGTGATCGCGCGGATTGGGGCGCTGTCGGAATACTCCTACACGGATTTGCCGATATTCTTCTTGCATTGCCCCAAGTGCAGGCATTATAAATGCCTATGCCCACTGAATATTTATATTCCATACGAATGGGATGGCTATACCGCCAGGGCCGGGCGCAGCTCATCCGCGAGGCGGTGCATGATGACTGAGCATGGACAATTGCCCATGTCGCCGCCTGCGGCAATGCCGCTGCACGGCGTTTTCCTGCTCGACCCGGACGAGGAATTCCGCGCACGGGTGACGGGGCACTGTACGCAGCTCGGGCTGCAGGCGCGCTGCTTCCGGACGGCCGAATCCTTCTTCCAGGCGCTGGGCAAGCAGCGGCCGCACTGCATCATCCTGGCCATGGAGCTGGGCGAAGCCAGCGGCCTGGAGATTCAGGCCCATCTCGCCAGCCGCGGCTACTGCATTCCGGTGATCTTCGCCGCGCACGAGGCCGAACCGGCCTCCATCGTGCGCGCAATGAAGGGCGGCGCACAGGATTTCCTGCTCAAGCCGGTGACGATGGATATGCTGTGCGAACAGGTGCGCGCCGCGCTGGAATTCGCCCGCACCGCGGACACCTGCCAGCAGCGCAAGGAGCAGTTGCGGCAGCGCATGCTCACGCTGACCCAGCGCGAGCAGGAGGTGCTGGCGCTGGCCCTCACCGGCAAGGCGAACAAGGAGATCTCGCGCCTGCTGGACATCAGCCCGCGCACGGTCGAAGCCCATCGCTCGCGGGTGCTGGACAAGATCGGCCTGAACAACCTGCTGGAGCTGGCGCACATCTTCGCCGACGAAAACCCGTGGCTGCCGGGCGGCGCCGCGGAACGCCCCGGCAAGCCGCAATAGCGGGCAAGCGCCGAGCGGAACAGGATGGGTGTCAGCGCTGTCCTACACAATTGAGGGAATATGGCGATTTACGGCGGCGCGATTTCTTGCCAAGATAGAGGCTATGGATTGGGCTAACCCGATGTTGCAGAGGGGGTTTCCAGACCAGATGCCGTGGGCGCGGGCGCAGGGGTCCGTGCAAGGCGATGACGCCGCGAACGGCATGCAGTTTCCGCGATTCCCTGCAGGACCGGCCGCGGATGAATAAGGAAGGGAATGCGATGAACAGCTTCATGTTGCCCTCCGCGGTGCTGGCTACGCAATCTGCCGCGGACAATACGACAGGCGCCACGATATTCGTGGTGGACACGGAGGATGAATTCCGCACCGCAGTGTTCCGCGACTTCGCCGCCCACGGCCTGCGCGCCAACTGCTTCGACCGGGCCGAACCCTTTCTCAACGCGCTGCGCAATTGCCGCCCCGGCTGCGTGATTCTGGACATGCACCTGCCTGACCGGAACAGCCTGCAATTGCAGGAACTCCTCACCAGCCAGTTTTACTGCACGCCGCTTATCCTCGTGGCGCGCGACGCTGACCCGGCCACGGTGGTGCGCGCGATGCGCATGGGCGCGCACGATTTCATGCTGAAGCCGGTCGACCTGGAGACGCTGCGCGCCCGAACCGAGGGTGCGCTGCAAGCCATGCGCCGCCTCGGCGAACGCGAACTGCTGCAGGAAACCATGCGCCGCCGCCTGCGCACTCTCACCGCGCGCGAATACCACATCCTGATGCTGGCCCTCACCGGGCGCTCGAACAAGGAAGTCTCCAGCATGCTGTTCATCAGCCCGCGCACCGTGGAAACCCACCGCTCGCGCATCCTGGAGAAGATCGGCGTGTCCAACCTGCTCGAACTGGCCTATGCCTTCACCGACACGCAGGACTGGCGCAGCCGCCCCGACGCGGAAGAAGAGCACAAGGCGGCGCGCGCCGTCGCGCACGAAGCCGACTAGCGCGCTCCGCTTCCAGCCGCGCCGGCGCTCAGTTCTCTTCGGCGAGCGCGGCCACCGGCACGAACAGGTAATCGAAGCTCGCCCGTCTGCCGTCGCTGTGATTGAAGGTGTCGAAGTGCAGCTTCTTGCCGCGCAGGCCGCCCTTGTAATCCACCATGCCCTTGTCCGACACGATGGTGAAGGTCAGCACGCCGTCGTTATTCGCCACTTGGCCGTAGGCCACGTTGGGATAGCGGCGGTTGAACCAGTGCGCCACCTGATTGGGCGAGCCGGGAGAAATCGCATAGATCACCGCGCCGTCCGGATAGAAGCGGAGGTAGTGCCAGGACGGCATGTCCTCCACCGCCGGCGCGGGCGAGCGGTAGACCCCGTCGTATTGCAGCGGCGCTTCCTTGCCCGGCGTCTCGGCGGCAGCCAGGCCCGGCGCCAGCAACAGGAAAAACAGCGAACCGAATAGCAGTTTCTTCATGAATTCCCCTCCACTCCAGTTTTTGACCGCGCCGCCCGGCGCACGCTCCGGCAAAACCGCGGTTCGAGACGGCGCGCAATCCATGATTCAATGAGGGCAACAGCTTACCAGAATCCGGCGCGCACGGGGCGCACCGCCCGCGCGGCGCATCCCGCTATAATGTGCGCCGCCATTCATTCAAAGGGGAAATAACATGGCTGTATTTTCGCCGCTGCACGGCGTGCTCGCACTCGCCGTCATCGCCGCGGGCGGCCTGCTCTACCGCGAGATCAGGCGCCCGGCGCCTCCCGCCCTGCCCGCGCCCGGCACGGCCAACGCGCTGCGCGGGGTGCACGGCTGGCTGGCGTTCCTGATCGGCATTTTCGTACTCATCGCGCCCGGCGTCACGATAGCCCGCTACGCCATGGCCTTCGACCTGGCGGAGGCGCAGCAGCCCGCGCTGCTCGCCGCCGCCGGCTGGCTCTCATACAAATACGCGGTGTGGATGGTGGTGGCCGCCACCGCCCTGCTCAGCGCCGCCGCAGGGGTGGGCCTCGCCAGACAGCGCGACCCCGGCGTGGTGCGGCGGGCGCAGGTCATCCTGTGGATCAACGGACCGGTGGCCGGCGTTTTTGCGACGGTCACCATACCGCTGCTGCTCTATGGCCGCGCCGGCGCCGATGCCCTCTTCTACGCGCAACTCGTCACCTCCATGCTCGGGGCCACCATCTGGACAGCCTACCTCAGCCTCTCGCGCCGCGTGCGCAATACCTACTTCGCCGCAGCCGCGGCATAAGGCAAAACGCCAGCGCCAGAACTGCCACCCGCGTCTTGGCGGCGGTTGCGGCGTGCGGCCCGGTAGTGGCAGGATGGGCGGAGCGCAGCGACATTCGGGTGCGGGCGATCTCTCGCCGCGCTGCCCCGCTCCCTACTTGTGCAGCCTGGGTATCTTGGGGATGAGCATGTGCTCGATCATCACATAGACCGCGAGCGAGAGCAGCGCAGTGACGACGACGATGGTGAGGATCTGGTTGCTGCTGATCTTGCTGCTGCCCGGCCGGTGGCCGTCGAAGTATTCGCTCTCGCCGGCGCTGTCGTCGCCCGGAGCAAGCTGGCGGCGGCAGGCGCGCAGGTCGGTGAGCAGATCGCGCGCGTTCTGGTAGCGCTGCTCCGGCTTCTTGGCCAGGCACTTGGCGACGATGTTATCGAGCGCTTCTGGAATATCGGACTTCAGCGCACTGGGCTTGCCCGGTTCTTCGTTGACGATCTTGTAGAACACGGAGTTCGCGCTCTCGCCAAAGAAGGGCAGCTTCCCGGTGAGCATCTGGTAGAACACGATGCCGAAGGAGAAGATGTCGGAGCCGGGGCCGATGGGGTGCGATTGCACCTGCTCCGGCGACATGTAGAGCGGCGAGCCCATAATGCGGTCCACCTGGGTGCGCCACAGCGGCGATTCCATGCGGGCGATGCCGAAGTCGGCGATCTTAACGTGCATGCCGCGCAGCACCATGATGTTGGAAGGCTTGATGTCGCGGTGGATGACGCCGTGCTCGTGGGCATAGGCCAGGCCGGCGGCGATCTGCACGGCGATGTCCACCTTTTCGACGAGGGAGAGCGGCGCATCCTTGGCGGCGATGTCCTGCAGCTCGGGGCCTTCCATCAGCTCCATGGCGATGTAGGCGATGTCGCCCTTGCGGCCGAGGTCGTAGATGGTGATGATGTTGGGGTGGTTGAGGCGGCCTGCGGCCTTGGCTTCCTGGTAGAAGCGCGCCTTGTATTCTTCCTTTTCCTGCTCGCTGAGTTTCTGCAGATCGATGGTCTTGATTGCGACATAGCGGTCGATCAGCGGATCGTGCGCGCGGTACACGATGCCCATGTCGCCCCGGCCCAGTTCCTCCAGAATCTCGTAACGTCCAAGATGGCTTTCTTCCATACGACCTTTCGTTCTTATCGTACCCGGCAGCGCGCCAGGAGTGTCGCTTCGGCATTACCGCCCGGGCGGTGCGACCGTCCCGACTAATGCGCTAATTATACTAAATTATTATGCCATCAACGGAGGTGTTTGGGTGTGCCGCCTGGGGACTTTCGCGCGGGCGATGAACGGCAGGGTACAGGCAAGGCTTTGATGGGCGAAGGCATGTCACGGCTCGAAGCCTGCATGCGTAAGGCATCTGCCTAGTGGGGCATCGGGATTGCCACCGGAAATTCGGATTCAGGAACGTGGCGGGTAACATGCAGGCCCGGCCGCTTCGGCTCCCACGCGCCTTGCGCCCCGCGCGATCCGGCGGGCCGCGGTCGCCCGGCACCGGACCGCCCCGCCACGCTTTGCGCGATTCCCGGCGCGGACTACGCGAAAGCAGGTAGAGCACGCCGCGCCCATAAGTGGTACCGTAGCGCCATGGCGCAGCTTGCGCCGTGCCTGATTTGAGGAGCGCAACCATGAAAAAGAATCCGTTGCGGGAACTGAGCAGGCTGGGCCAGGCCGTCTGGCTCGACTACATACGCAGGGACCTGATCCGCGGCGGCGGCCTGCAGCGCCTGATCGACGAGGATGGATTGCAGGGCATGACGTCCAATCCGGCCATATTCGAGAAGGCCATCCTCGAGAGCGATGCGTACGATGCGGACATCCGCGCGCTGGCGCTGCGCGGCGCGACGCCGCAGCACATTTTCGAGGCGCTGAGCGTGCAGGATGTCGGCGAGGCGGCGGATGTCTTCCGCCCCGTGTACGAAAGCACGCGCGGTAGCGGCGGCTACGTCAGCCTGGAAGTAAATCCGCACCTGGCGCACGATGCAGCCGCCACCATCATCGAGGCGCGCCACCTGTGGGGCGCGCTCGATCGTCCCAATGTGCTGATCAAGGTGCCCGGGACGGCCGAAGGCCTGCCCGCCATCCGGCAGCTCATCAGCGAGGGGATCAACGTCAATGTCACCCTGCTTTTCGGCTTGCCGCGCTACCGCGAGGTGATCGACGCCTACCTTTCCGGAATCGAGGCCCGCCTCGGGCGCAACGAACCGGTGGAGAAGATCGCGTCCGTCGCCAGCTTTTTCGTCAGCCGCATGGACACGCTAGTCGACCCGCAGCTCGAGAAGATCATTGCAGAGGGCGGCGCGAAAGCCCCGCTGGCGCGGGAACTGCGCGGGCACATCGCGGTGGCCAACTCCAGGCAGGCCTACCGGATCTATCGCGAGGTGTTCGAAAGCGAGCGTTTCAAGCGGCTTGCGGCCCGCGGCGCGCCCGTCCAGCGGCTGCTGTGGGCGAGCACCAGCACCAAGAACCCGGAGTATAGCGACGTCAAGTACGTTGAGGAACTCATCGGTCCGGACACCATCAACACCATGCCCCTTTCCACGATAGACGCCTATCGCGACCACGGCGATCCGGGCTGGCGGATCGGCCAGGACGCGGCCGCTGCCGCGGCGACCCTCGCGCAACTGGCCGGACTGGGGATAGATATGGAGCGGGTGACGCAGCAACTCGAGGAAGAGGGCGACCGGAAGTTCTGCGAGCCGTACGACAAGCTGATGGCCACCCTGGGCGGGATGGCGGCGCATCCGGAGGGCGTGAAGCATTCCGCGGCGCACGCCGCATAACCGGAAAGGAGGCCGGCATGGACTACGAGATCCCCGGAGGCCTGGTCAGGGCCGAGTCGATAGACTGGCTGTGCATCAATACCATCCGCACGCTGGCGATGGATGCGGTGCAGCAGGCGAACTCGGGTCACCCCGGCACGCCGATGGCGCTGGCCCCGGCGGCCTATGTGCTGTGGACGCGCTTCCTGCGCGTCAATCCCGCCAACCCGGCGTGGAGCAACCGCGACCGCTTCGTGCTCTCGGCCGGGCACGCCTCCATGCTGCTCTATGCGCTGCTGCACCTCTCGGGCTACGACCTGCCGCTGGACGAGATCCGGCGCTTTCGCCAGTGGGGCTCGCTGACGCCGGGGCATACCGAGCGCACCGTGCCTGGTGTCGAGACGACTGCCGGGCCGCTGGGCCAGGGGCTGATGAATGCCGTGGGCATGGCGATGGCCGAGGCGCACCTCGCGGCGCGCTTCAACCGGCCGGAGGACGGCATCGTCGACCACCGCACCTTTGTGTTCTGCAGCGATGGCGACCTGATGGAAGGCGCCTCGCACGAGGCCGCGTCGCTCGCCGGCCACCTGGGGCTGGGCAAGCTGATCGTGCTCTACGATGACAACCACATCACCATAGAGGGCGACACCCGGCTCGCCTGCTCGGACGACGCCGCGCGCCGCTTCGAGGGCTACCATTGGCACGTGCAGAACCTGGGCGATGCGGCCAACGACCTTGACGCGCTGGAGCGCGCATTCGCCAATGCCATCCACGAAACCCGCCGGCCCTCGCTCATCGTGCTGCGCTCCCACATCGCCTGGGGCGCGCCGCACGCGCACGACACCGCGAAGGCGCACGGCGCCCCGCTCGGCGAGGACGAGGTGCGCGCGGCCAAGGATTTCTACGGCTGGCCGCCGGAGGCGAAATTCCTGGTGCCCGAAGCGGCGCTGGCGCACATGCGCGAGATGCGGGAAAGGGGGAAGCGGCGCGAGGCCGAATGGCGGGAAGAATTCGCGGCCTACCGCATGGCCTTCCCGGAACTCGCCGCGCAGTTCGAAGCCGCCCTGCAGGGCGCAGCACCCCGGGGCTGGGATGCGGAGATTCCGGTGTTTTCCCCGCCCGACGGCCCGATGGCGACGCGCGCCGCCTCGGGCAAAGTGCTCAACGGCATCGCAGGCAAGCTGCCGTGGCTCATGGGCGGCAGCGCGGACCTTGCGCCCTCCACCGATTCCCGGATCGCGGACGCGGGCGATTTCGAGGCGGGCAGCTACGCGCAGCGCAACCTGCACTGGGGAATACGCGAGCACGTGATGTGCGCCGCCTCCTCGGGCATGGCCCTGCACGGCGGCATCCGGCCCTATGCCGCGACCTTCCTCATCTTCACCGACTACGCGCGCCCGGCGATCCGCCTGGCCGCAATGATGGGCCTGCCCGTCATCTACCTGATGACGCACGACTCGATCGGGCTGGGCGAGGACGGGCCCACCCACCAGCCCGTGGAGCATCTCGCCTCGCTGCGCGCCATGCCCAACCTGCACGTGATCCGTCCCGCCGACGCGAACGAGACCGCCTATGCCTGGCGCGCCGCGATTGCGCGCATGGACGGGCCGACCCTGCTGGCGCTGACGCGGCAGAAGCTGCCGATATTCGACCGCGAGGGGCGGGGAAGCGCGGAAGGCGTGCTGCGCGGCGCCTATGTGCTGGCGAAGGAGCGCGGCAGCCGCCCCGACATCATCCTGATCGCGAGCGGCTCGGAAGTGCAACTGGTGCTCTATGCGCAAGGGAAACTGGCCGCGCATGGCATCGATGCGCGCGTGGTGAGCATGCCGTGCTTCGAACTGTTCCGCGCGCAGGATGCGGCTTACCGTGACGCAGTGCTGCCGCCTTCGGTCGAGGCGCGGATCGCTGTGGAGGCGGGCGCCACCTTCGGCTGGTGCGAGTGGGCGCCGCGGGGCGCGGTCATCGGGCTGGACCGTTTCGGTGCAAGCGCACCCGGCGCGGAGAACTTCCATCACTTCGGGTTCACCGTCGAACACGTGGTGGAGAAGGCACGGAGCCTTCTCGCCGCGCACTGACTGGACGCACCGGCGAACCCATCACGCCGCGCTGCGCACCCGCACATGCAGGCGCTGGCAGAATTGAAGGCGCCACGCTCGACTGCACGGCAATGCCTGGCTCTTTGATAAGGAGATACCATGCTGAAAGGAGTCGCTTGGGGAATAGCATTAACGATGGCTGTTGCGCTGATAGGTGTTTATGCGCTGTTGCGCAGCGGCATGATCCCGGCCAATGCCGATGCAAATCCCGGCGGACTGGAACTCTGGATGGCCGGGACCTCACTGGACGCGACGCTAGCGCGATACGCCCCGAAGGAACGGAATCCGGTCGCGCTGACCGGCCAGAACCTCCTCAAGGGCGTTCGGCTTTACAAGGAAAACTGCGCGGTTTGCCATGGTTCCGCAAAAGGAAAGAAATCACCATCGCCGATAGCGAAAGGCGAGTATCCGCGGCCTCCCCAGTTGGCGACAGACGGCGTCGAGGATGACCCGGAAGGCTATTCGTTCTGGAAGATCAAACACGGCATCCGCCTGACCGGCATGCCGTCCTTCGGGTACACGCTCAAGGACGAACAGATCTGGACGCTCGCCCTGTTCCTGAAGCACATGGACAAGCTGCCGCCTGAAGTCCAAAAAGCCTGGCTGGAGGTCAGAAACTGGCCGCTGACTACTCCTGAACAGACCGGGCGGAAATAACCTGCTGCAATATTGAAGGTGCGGCGACATCCCATTCCGGGCAGCATGTTCCGAATACCTTCTTCGCCGCGCGCCTCCCCGGACTCGAACCGGCCCCGGTTCGATCAAATGAGCGGACAGCTCTTCGTGCCATGCCTGCGCCGTTCGGTTGAACTCGCACCGGACGCTTGTCATGCATTGGCGATGTCCCGATGACTGCAATGGTCGCCTTGCAGGACATCCGCCCGCGCCGCAAGCGGCGGCAATGCGCTATGCTAGGCGCACCCGTACGCGAGTCCCCCCGAAACCGTGACCTCGACGCGCAGCCTGCTGGCGGCCTTTGCCATCATCCTCATCGATCTGCTCGGCCGCGCCGGGCTGGACAAGGTGCTGGCGCTCGCCGCGGGGCCGGCGGTGGTGGGGCTGTGGGCGCAGATCCAGTCGGTAGTGGATCTGGTGAGCGGGGTGGTGACGACGGGCGTGCTCTCGGGGCTGACGGTGACAGTGTCGCAGGCGCGCGGACCGGCGGAGGAGCGCGCGTTGCTCAGCCTGGGCCTGCGCCTGGCCCTCGTGACGGCCGGGGTTGTGGCGCTGGCGATGGCGCTCGCCTCGCCTTTGGTCTCGGGCTGGCTTACGCAGGGCCGCATCGCGCCGCGCCTCGTGGTGCTGGCCGCGCTCGCGGGCTGCTTTGCCGCCGTGCCCGCCGCGCTCAACGCCTACTGGCTGGGCAAGCAGTGGCAGCCGCGCATGCTGGGCCTGTCGCTGCTGCTGGCTCTCGTATGGGCGGCGGTGGCGGCGAGCGCGTGGATGGGCCTTTCCATCTCGGGTTTGGCGCTGGCGCAGGCGCTCGCCCTGCTGCTGATCGCTGCGGCGGCGTGGCGCTATCTCGGGTCTTTGCAGCGGGCGGCCCCGGCCGCTGAAACATCCGGCACGGCCATCCCCGAGCTGGCGGCCAGACTGCGCAACTACATCCCGGTCGGGCTCGCCATCGGCATCATGAGCCCGGCTTCCATGCTGCTGATACGCGGCCTGCTCGCGGGCGCCCTGGGCTGGGTGGATGTGGGTTATCTGCAGGCGCTATGGCGCGTGAGCGAATGGGTGACCTCCGCCTCTGCGGGCGTGCTCTCGCTCGTCTTCCTGCCGCGCCTCGCCGCGGCCTGGGGAACGGCGCGCTTCGGCGCGGAGCTGGCGCGCTCGGCGCGCTTGCTGCTGCTGCCCGCCGCGGCGCTGCTCGCCCTGCTCTATTTCAAGCAGCACGCCATCCTCGCCCTGCTCTACGACGCGCAGTTCCGCGTGAGCGACACCACCGCCGCGCTGTTCCTGCTCGGCTGCTGGGTGCGCGTGGGATCGTGGGTGTTCCTGAATGGGCTCTTTGCCGCGCACCGCACGCGGGCGATCATCATCGGCGAAGTGCTTTCCCTGCCGCTGCTCGCCCTGCTGCTCCGGCTCAACGCACAAGGCATGACGCTGGAGCGCACCGCTGCCATCTACCTCGCCGTGTATTGCGTCTACCTCGCCTACAACGCGGCAGCGCTCATGCTCGCGCGGCCGGGAAGCGCGCGGCCCGGCGAGGGGCGGGACGGTCCGCGCGCCTGAGCTCCGGGATGGGCCTGCGGCCGGCCTGCCGGTTTCACCGCCCGCTATGCCATCTCATCCGCCGCCGGGCCGATCACGCGCAGAATGAAGTAGATCAACGCCGGGCTGAACACCAGCGCCATGATGGACCAATGGACCAAACGTTCGCTTCAAGGCACGGCCGCAGCAAGGCTGGCCCATTTGCAGCGCCGGTCCAGGCCGGAAATTTCCGGGTCACTTACCGGCCGCTTGGGGCCTCTCGGGAAACAGCAGTGCGAACAGTCCCCGCGCCTTCGCCGTCATATTTTCCGGGGCGGGCCATTGCACCTCGCTTTCGGGTACGAGCAATTTTGCATAAGCGGCCTGGTAGACGCGCTTGATCACGCCAGGGGCGATTTCCTCGCGGTCGTAGCCGGGGAAAAATCCCAGCAGCCGGTAACCGGCCTCTTCCAGCGCCTGCTGTGCGTAGGGATGGCGCAGGGTGGCAAACATATATGTGAAGGCCGCACCCATTTCGCGGCCGATGCGTTCGGTTCCGGCCATCGCCCGGCCAAAGAGATGCGCGCCCCTGTGGGCCGGGGCAACGGCGAGGAAGCGGCCGTAGATTGCCAGGGGTTCAGGTTCGCGCTCAAGCAACCAGAAGCCGGCCATTTCGCCGGCGAACATGATCCGCACCGCGAATATGTCCCGATCGGCCTCCCCTTCGAGGCATACGCGGTCGCGATAGAATTCCTCGCGCAGATAGCAACTGGAGGCACCGGCGGAAATTTCCGGGCGCCACTTCCCGAGGGCCGCGATGACCGGCGCGATATGCGCGCGATGGAGCTTCTCGTAGCGGTATCCGGCCGGCAACGGCGCCAATGCCGTTAACGCCTCGATGGTGCGCCATTTCACGATCCGTCCCCCGGAGCGTGAAAAATGGCGTCGAACAAGGCTCTGGAGCGCGCGGTCAGATTTTGCGGCTGGGGCCGGACCAGTTCATCCTCCGGCACCAGCACCTTGCAGTAGACGGCCTCGAAAACGCGCTTGATGACGCCGGGCGCCACCTGTTCGCGATCGTATCCAAAGGAAAAGCCGATGAGCTGCCATCCGGCGCTTTCCAGCATGTGCTGCATGTGGGGAATCTTCAGCGTGACCAGGGCGAAAAAGAATTCCGCACCCATCGCCCGGCCTGCAAGCTCCGCAATGGGCACCACCGCCGAAGCCAGGCTGGTGCCGCGATGCCGCGGCGAGACGACGATCAGCCTGCCATACAACGTCAGCGCATCGGGCTCCTGCTCCCAGGACCACATGCCCGCCATCTCGTCGCCATGCCGGAATAGCCCCACGAAGATCCTCTTCTCCGGCTCCCCCTCGAACTGGACCTGTTCCGTATAGAAGCTTTCGCGCAGATAGCAGCTGCCCACGCCGACGGCAATGTCCGGATGCCAGCGCCCGATGGCCTCGATGAGCGCGGGAATGTCGGATCGCCCGAGACTCGCCAGCCGGAAACCTGGCGGCAACGATACCATCGCCGACAACTGTTCGATCGTAGGCCATTTCATCGGCTGCCTCGGACAATGATTGAGATGTGCCGGAAGATCATAACATGTCCGCCGCGGCACGCCGCCACACTAAGGCCGCAAGGCGGATTTCACGGCAGCGCCCGGGCGCAATGAGCGCTGCGCGTTGCGCGGGCGGCGGCTTCTGCCACCCTGCCCGTTTCACGGCCCGCTACGCCATCTCATCCGCCGGGCCGATCACGCGCAGGATGAAGTAGATCAGCGCCGGGCTGAACACCAGCGCCATGATGGACCACTTGAAAAATCCCCGGTTGCGCTGGGTGGCA
>Ga0075276_10000366_pt1 | contig 12226 bp, 11 predicted proteins | sample SF_Rice_5C_80N_4_FD_69770 | JGI IMG/M metagenome (GOLD analysis project Ga0075276, IMG submission 69770) | Rice paddy soil microbial communities from Twitchell Island, California, USA - SF_Rice_5C_80N_405 | ecosystem: Environmental > Terrestrial > Soil > Paddy field/soil | place: USA: Twitchell... | reverse complement strand
GCGGTCGTCTTCGGCCCGTAGAAGCCGTCCGCCTTCGTCTTCAGGTAGCCGAGCGCGATCAGCGCCTGCTGCAGCGTCTTCACGTCGGTGCCGGTGTCGTTCGGCGTGAGCGGCGTCGACGGGACGGAGAACGTCGGCGTCGTGGTCGTCGACTGCGTCGATTGCGTCGTCGTGGCCGTCGTCGGCGCGGTCGTCGGCGGCGTCGCCTTCTTGCCGCCGCTCGAGAAGACGCCGCCGGCGGCGAGGCCGATGAGCAGGACGATGACGAGCGCCGCGACGGCCAGGCCGAGCTTCGCCTCCGGGCGCAGGCCGCGGAAGCCGACGCCGAGCTCGCGGTCCGCGGGCTCGGTCTCGATCCAATCCTCCTCGGTGCGCGGCCGGGGCCGCCGCCCGACGCGCTCGGGCTCGGCGAACCAGTCGTCGGGCTCCGGCTCGCCGTCGTGCTCGCGACCCGTCATATGGTCACGCTATCGCAGCGCGGGGTTCGGTAGCGTTCGACCGTGGCCGCCCGCCGGAATCGCCCGCGCCCCGTCGTCGCCGTCGGCGAGGTGCTGATGTGGATCCTCTTCGTCGTGCTGCTCGTGCCGGCGGGCGCCGTCGGCTGGGCGATCGGCCACTACACGGGCCATCACGGCACGCGGACGGTCACCGTGACCGCGAGCGCCCCGGCCCCGTCGACGAACACGGTGGCCGCCACGACGACGGCCCCGGCGACCACGACGACGGCCGGTGCGAACGCCGCCGCCGGCAAGGCGGTCTTCGTCTCCTCCGGCTGCGGGGCCTGCCACACGTTCGCGCCCGCGGGGACGCAGGCGACCGTCGGGCCCAACCTCGACACGGCGCCGGCGGCCGACGCGAAGACGGCGGGCATGCCGCTCGTCGCGTTCGTGAAGGAGTCGATCGTCGATCCGAACAAATACATCGCGAAGGGCTTCCCGAGGGGCGTCATGCCGTCGACGTTCGGCACGAAGCTCTCGAAGACGCAGCTCGACGGACTCGTCTCGTTCATCGTCGCGGGCCAGAAGTGATCGAGGCGATTCACATCGGGCCCGAGAAGGCGCAGCTGCTCGGGCGGGTCGAATCCGCGCGTGCGCTCGCCGGCCAGGGGCTCGAAGGCGACCGCAAGTTCCACGGCGACGGCGCGAAGCCTGGGCAGGCGCTGACGCTCGTCGAGGCGGAGAACGTCGAGGCCGTCGGGCTCTCCGAGGGCGCGACCCGCCGCCAGCTGACGACGCGCGGCGTGCGCCTCAACGAGCTCGTCGGCAAGCACTTCAAGGTCGGCGAGGTGGAGTGCTACGGCGTCGAGCTCTGCGAGCCGTGCGAGCACCTTCAGTCGCTGACGCGGCCGGGGATCATCAATGACCTCGTGCATCGCGCGGGCATCAACGCCGACATCCTCACCGACGGCGTGATTCGCGTCGGCGACGAAGTCGTCACAGACGCGTAGCGCTTTCCCGGCTGTGATGTCGGCGTGGATCCCGCCGACCTCGATCTCGACTGTGATCGCATCGGCATCTGCGGGGCGTGCCTGAGCCTCGTGCCGACGCCCGGCGACGCGCAGAGGATGACGCCGATCCTGTGGGACGAGGGGCTGCGCGAGCCGGCGCTCGCGGCAGTGCGCAGGCTCGGCGACGAGGCGGCGCTCGCCGACCTGGAGGCGAACGGCGGCCGCAGCAAGACGGCGCGCGCGATCGTCGTGCACCTCGCACGCCAGCAGGAGGAGCGGGCCCGGCGTTGGTGGCAGGCGATGCAGAACTGAGCAAGCAGAGTGCTAGCATGTCCGACATGGCCACGCTCTACGTGCGCAACGTTCCGGCGGAGCTGTACGCCGAGCTCCAGCGGTGGGCGGCCGAGTCCGGCCAGTCCATCAACGCCGTCGTCCTCGACGCCCTCGAGCAGGAAGCGGTGCGCCGTCAGTCGGACGCCGAGTTCGAGCGGGCGCTCGCGAAGCTGAAGCAGTATCCGCCGCTCGTCGGCCCGCCATGGCCGGAGGACATCATTCGTGAGCACCGGTACGGCCGAGAGCCCGGACTCGGCGACTAGGGCGGTCGTCGACGCGAGCGTGGTCGTTCGGGCGCTCGTCAATCGCGAGCCCCGTGCGGAGGAATGGCTCGAAGGCATGGTGTCGTGGCCGACGCTGGTCTACGTCGAAGTCGGCCACACCGTCCTGCGGCTTCACCGGGCACACCTGGTATCGCGCGACCACGCGAACGACGTTCTCACGGCACTCCACAGCAAGGCGGCGGACTCCCACCCCGTCGAGACGCTGATTCGGGTCGCGTGGGAGACCGCCCTCACGCGAAGCCTCAGCGTCTACGACGCGTGCTACGTCGTGCTCGCGGAGGCGCTCGGCGCGCCGCTCGTCACCGCCGACCGCCGCCTCGCCGAGGCGACGCCGAACGCGGTGCTCCTCACCTAGACGGCAGCGTGCAATCCGGCTTCGTGCCGGCGAGCGTGTCGAACGCGCTGTCGGCGCTGACGACGAACGTCAGGTGCACGAGCCGCGAGTGCAGCGTCGTCAGGCGCAGCATCCCGTCCTTGCCCTTCGACAGGCAGCCCATCGACGTGCGCCAGTACGGCGACCAGCGCACGGCGATGCGGTACTCGCCTCCGCGCGTCACGAACGTCGTGATCTGCGACGCGGTCATCGTCACGATCGCCGGCGAGCCGGGCCCGGTGATGATCGGCCGCGCGTGCGGCACCTTGTAGATCACGAGCTTCGACGTGCGGAAGACGGGCAGGAGGTGAGCGCGGCCGCTGCGCACGATCTGCGCCTCCCCCTTCGAGCTGTAGTCGAGCGACGCCTTCCGCGGCATGACGACGTAGCCGACGCCGAGCCCGTGCAGCCAGGCGAGGTACGCGCGCGGGCCGAGCTTCGAGTACAGCACCTGGTTCTCCGGGAAGTCGTCCTGCCGGAAGAAGCCGCGCGCGAGCGGGATGTCGGCGTCGGCGAGATACGCGGCCGCCCAGTGCCCGGTCGTGTCGACGGCCTCGACGCGGTACTGCGGCGCGGCGTTCTCCTTCAGGTAGGCGATCGCCGGCGGCCACGTCGACGCCTTCGCGGTCGCGTCGGCCTGTCCGTGCACGAAGTTGTAGATGAGCGGCGTCAGGTTCCACGACACCGCGAGCCCGAGGACGACGAGGCCCGGCAGCAGCGGGCGCCAGCGCCGCAGCGAGAGGATGAGGATCGCGAGCGGGATGGCGGCGTAGCGCATCCGCCCGACGTTCTCGCCGAGCGCCGACGGGATGACGTACGAGCCGACGACCGCGACGAGGTACGCGGCGAAGACGAAGCGCAGCACGCGCGCGCTCTCGACCCGCCACGTGAAGCCGAGGCCGAGCACGCAGAAGACGACGCCGGCCGCGAGCTCGGCGAGCGAGTACGGGTAGTCGCCGCCGCCGGGGAAGAGGCGCCAGAGCACGAGCTCGACGGCCGTCGCGACGGCGATCGTCGCGACCGCGACCCAGTTGCGCGGGATCGCGCCGCGTCGCGCGAGCGCGACGCCCGCGAGCACGATGACGAGCAGCACGAACGCGACCGGGCTCGCCGCGAGCGTGAGCACGGCGAGCGCCGCGAACTGCCAGCGCGCGCCTTTCTGCAGCGCCCACAGCGCGAGCAGCGCGAGCGCCATCCCGAGCGCGAACGGGAACGCGGCCGAGAGGACGATGCCCGCCCACACGACCGCGAACGTGCGGCTCGACCAGCGCGTCGTCGATCCCCACTCCTGCCAGACGACGAGCGCGAAGGCAAGAGCTGCGAGCGCGATCGTCGCGACCGCGAGCAGCTTGATCCCGAAGAACGCGGCGAGCGGGTAGTAGATGACGCTGTAGGTGATGAAGCTGTAGCGGCCTGCGTACCAGAAGTTGTTCCACAGCGTGAAGCCGTGCTGGAGGAACAGCGTGCGCTGGTATGCGTGGGCGGCGAGGTCGCTCCCGGGCGGGCCGAGCCAGACGAGCATCGCGGCGATGGCTGCTGCGGCGCAGGCCGAGAGCAGCGCCTCGCCCCACATCGGGTGGCGCCTGTACATGTCCTCTGAGACTACCCCTAGAGCAGCGAGACAAGCACGGTCGCGCCGGCCACCGCGACGGCCGCGCTCGTCACCAGAACGACACGCCGGATCGCCGGCGACGCGTACGGCGCGAGCCAGAGGACGCTCGCAGTTCCGATCGACAGGCCGACGGCCGTCTCGAGCGCCTGGAGGGTGATCCCGGCGGCGAGCCCGTGGCTGAACGAGACCCCGTGCGCGCGGAAGGCGACGGCGATGGCGGCGCTCGCGATCCCGATGTTCCCGGGGGTGATCGGGACGAGGCCGGAGACGTCGAGCGCCGGCAGGATGAGCAGGGCGGCGATGAGCGGCTTGTGGATGCCGACGGCGGCGGCGACCGCGGTCGCGCCGGCGAAGCGGGCCGCTGTGGAGAACACGACCCAGCCGGCCAGGCGCGCGACCTCGGCCGCCCCGAGGTGACGGCGGGCGCGGCGGACGAGGAGGGCTGCCGCCGCGACGAAGCCGGCCGCGATCGCGAGCGGCCACAGCGGGACGACGCCGAACGCCGCTCCCGCGGCGACGATGACGCCGAGCGCGGCCGCGCGGGCGGCGGCGACGGTGACGAACGCACCGCCGGTCGACCAGAGCCGGTGCTCCCCCGGGACGAGCCGCGAGAAGAGGGCGAAGCGGACGGCGTCCCCGGCGCGGGCGGGGACGAACGTGTTCACGAGCGAGCCGGCGCCGTAGCGGGCGGTCGCGTCCGCGAGGGTCGTCCTCCCGCCCAGCAGCCCGATCGCCGAGCGCCAGCAGCCGGCAGAGCCGACGAGCGAGAGGGCGAAGGCGAGGGCGGCGAGCCAGAGCCAGTGCGGGTCGGCGCGCCCGAGGGTGTCGAGCGCGCCCGAGACCCGCTGCCCGAGGAGCTGAGGCGTCGCCACCGCGGCGCCGAGTGCGCACAGCAGGAGAGCCCCTGCGGCGAGGCTGCTCCTACTGACCTTCCAGTGCTGCACCGACCCCAACTGTCCTCACCTAGCTGAGACGTGGGATGTCGGGTTTAGTTGGCGGCATGCGTGGGGCGATCGCAGCCGGCCATCCCCTGACCGCCGCCGCCGGGGCGGCCGTCCTGGAGGCGGGCGGGAACGCGGTCGACGCCTGCGTGGCCGCCGCCTTCATGTCCTGGGTGTGCGAGTCGATGCTGACCGGGCCGGGCGGGGGCGGGTTCTTCCTCGTTCACGCCGGCGGGGAGACGGTCGTCTTCGACGCCTTCGTGGCCGTGCCGCGGGCGCGGGCCGAGTCGGAGCTCTTCGCGCTGCCGGTCGACTTCGACGGGGATACGCAGCAGGTCTTCCACACCGGGCCGGGGGCGGTCGGCGTTCCGGGCACGGCGTTGGGGCTCGAGGCGGCTCATCGTCGCTTCGGTTCCTTGGACTGGGCGGCTCTGGCGGCGCCCGCGGCGGCGGCAGCGCGTGCGGGCGTCGAGCTGACGCCGGCGCAGGGCTACCTGCACAAGATCCTGGACGGGCTCCTGCGCCACTCGCCGGAGGGGGATGCGATGTACGGCGGGCGGATGCTGTGCGCAGGCGAGATCTTCCGGCTGCCCGAGCTCGCCGACACGATCGAGCGCATCGCCACGCACGGTGCGCGCGTCATCGACGCGGACCTTCCGTTCTCGCGCGAAGAGTTGGACTCGTACGCGGTCGTGGAGCGCGAGCCGGTCGAGGTGTCGTTCCGCGGCGCCGAGTTCTGGTCGAACCCGCCGCCGTCGAGCGGCGGGACGCTCATCGCGCTCGGCCTCGAGGCGCTCGCGGGCGGGGCCGACGTCGTGCGCGCGCTCGAGGTGATGGAGGACGCGCGCGTCCCGTCGGTGGGCGGCACGACGCACATCTCGGTCGTCGACGCGGCCGGCGACGCGGCGTCGCTTTCGTGTTCTCTGGGATCGGGGAGCGGCGTCGTCGTGCCCGGGACCGGGATACATCTGAACAACATGCTCGGCGAGGCGGATCTGATCGGGGCGGCGCGTCCGGGCGAGCGGCTGACGTCGATGATGGCGCCGTCGCTCGTGCTGGGGGGCGGGCGGCCGCGGCTCGTGGTCGGCTCTGCCGGCTCGGAGCGGCTGCGGGCCGCGATCCTGCAGGTCGTGTGGAACGTGGTCGCGCGCGGGATGGGCGTGGAGGAGGCGGTCGAGGCCCCGCGCGTGCACGTGGACGAGGCGCGTGTCGTCTATGCCGAGCCCGGCGCCGAGGTCGAGCGCGAGGACGTCGTGCGCTTCGGGCGGACGAATCTGTTCTTCGGCGGCGTGAGCGCGGTCGAGCTCTTGGCGGACGGCTCGCTGTCGGCGGCGGGCGACCCGCGCCGCGGTGGTGCGGGAGTCGTGGTTCGGTGATCGTGCGCCGCGCGGAACCCGGCGACGCCGAGCAGCTGACGCGTCTCGCGGAGGCCGTGAGCGGCGAGCCGGAGGCGTGGCTCATCTCGGCGGACGGCGAGTGGCGGTCGGTGGGCGACGAGCGTCGCTATCTGAAGGCAGTCCGTCGGTACGCGCATGCGGCGGTGTTCGTCGCCGAGCGCGAGGACGGCGCGCTGGTCGGGCGCCTCTCGGTCGCGCGGGACGCGCATCCGGCGAGCGCCCATGTCGCCGACCTCGGCCTGATGGTCTCCAAGGACGCGCGCCGGCAGGGCGTGGGGTGGGCGCTGCTGGAGGCGGCCGTCGAGTGGGCACGGAGCGCCGGCGTGCGGAAGCTGGAGCTGCACGTGTTCCCGTGGAACGAGCCCGCGATCCGGCTGTACGAGAAGTTCGGCTTCGAGCGCGAGGGCTACCGCAAGGGGCACTACTCGCGCGCCGGGGAGGATGTGGATGCGATTCTGATGGCGTACTTGCTCCCTTCGCCCGCGGCATAGGCGCTAGTCGCGCGGGGCCACCGTGCGAGGAGTCTGCGCCGCGCCGAGGTCTCTGATCCTTCTGCGCTTCTCGCCCCACTCGCTGTCACCGACTCGGATGTTCAGCGGGAGGTCAAGGAGAATGAGATTGCCGAGACGATAGGCGTATACGGACCGTTCTCGTCGCTGAATTGCGCCCATTCGCCCGAGCGAGGTCGTTTCGGGAGCACGTGCTCGAGTGTCAAGTCGCGGCTGAGAGCCAGACCGGCACTTGCGCCAAGCTCCTTGCGCTCCAGCACGCGCAGGATGCCCTTCGCTTGCTGATTCGAGAAGCGGTGACCGAGGAACGCTTCCTTGAAGAGAGAGTCGTCGGCCAAGAACATGTCACGTCGGATGAAGGCTTCAAAGAGTTCTTGCGCCGTTCTGATCAACCCGTCGCGTATGCGTTCTGCGCAGAGGATGTAGGTCTTCTCTGCGATTGGACCGCCTGTCCGTCCGGCGACAAGGCCGCGAACTGATCACGCAGCTGGCTTCACAATGGCATCTGACTGTCAACTCAGGCGGGCGCGATCTGAGGGTGCGTCCGTACCGAAATCACGCAGGACCGCGAGCAGGAGATACCGAAGTTGCTTCAGCCCAAGAGCGTTCACGAGTTCGATCGCATGCTCGACTTCGCGATCGAAGCGAGCCCAAAACGCTGAATGCGACTCCGTCGCCCATCCAGCGCACCAAAAGACGAGTCCGGCCACGCTTCCAGCGTGGCGCCGACGGTCAGACGCCGTGCTGCCCGGGGATCGGCTGTGATCCAGCGTGCGATGAAACTGCCAGCAAGCTAGACGCGCGCTGTCCGCAGCCAGCCCGTGAGCTGTGACGCTCCGACGATCCATGCTTTGCCGTCCGCGCGCGCCGGCGCATCGCCCGGCACGCAGACGACAGCGTTGACCCAGCGGACACCGAGCTTTCCTTGGAGCCACGCTGCGTTGCCGAGCGCTTGCCTAACGTCGCGCCGGCGGAGATCGCGCGACTTCGTCTCGATCGCGAAGACGCGCCCACGGGGATCCCGCGCTACGACATCCACGTCGCCCCACCCGTCGTCGCGTAGGACGTTGTTCTCAATCTGCCAACCTTCGCGAGCCAGCGGCTCCAGGGAGTTCACAACCCGTTCCTCTGCATAGCCGCCCTCGAGCCGGAGCTCTGCGGATCGCTTGCGGCGCGTCAACTCGCGCATGAGGAAGAACCCGAGGGCGGTCAGCGCGAACGACGCAACTTCACCGCGGAAGTCTCGGCTCCACCGCTGGTGGGCTGACACGAGCAGCAGGACACCCACCGCTGCCAGCGTGAGCCAGACAATGGTCGCTCTGGCGATGTCGAGGTGAGCCCGCCCGCGCGAGAACGCGCCCGGCGCGGGTCCGGCGTAGACGAAATCCATCCGGTACGCGAGCCACGCAATGGACGCCGCGGCGAAGACGACGCCAATGAGGTAGCCGTGGCCGAGGATGAGGAGGACGCCGAGCGCCAGACCGGCAAGACCTACGAGGAGTTCCCACAGAACCACCCGCATTGGACACGTATCGGCACTCGCCAACGGAGCTTGAGATCTGGCGCCGCGGAGCGCTTCGGCTTCCACCGCGAGGCGAAAATGCGTCCGGCGGGGCCTGGTTGGGTCCCGTCGGACCGCCCGAGTAGAGTGGTCGAGCCGTGCCCGAGACCGCTCCGTTCGTCCATCTCCACGTCCACTCTGAGTACTCCATCCTCGACGGGGCGTGCCGCATCCCGGAGCTCGCCGCGCGGGCCGCGGAGCTGCAGATGCCGGCCGTCGCGCTCACCGACCACGGCTCGCTCGCCGGCGCCGTCGACCTGTACAAGGAGGCCGGAAAGGCCGGAGTCAAGCCGATTCTCGGCTGCGAGGTGTACGTCGCCGACGACCGCCGCAAGCAGGCAAAGGGCTACGCGCACCTCACCCTCCTCGCCGAGACGACCGCCGGCTACCACAACCTCATCAAGCTCTCCAGCCTCGGCTACCTCGAGGGCTACTACTACAAGCCGCGCGTCGACTGGGAGCTGCTCGAGCGCCACGCCGACGGGCTCATCGCGCTCTCCGGCTGCCTCTCCGGCCGCGTCTGCAAGGCGCTCGAGGAGAGCAGGACGACCGACGCGGAGAAGGAGCTCGACCGCCTGACGCACATCTTCGGGCGCGACGACGTCTACGTCGAGATGCAGAACGCGCACCTCGACGTCCAGCAGCGCATCAACCCGCTGCTCGCCGAGCTCGCCGCGAAGCTGAAGCTCCCGACGGTCGCGACCGGCGACGTGCACTACCTCAGACACGAGGACGCGCGCGCGCACGAGGCGCTGCTCTGCATCCAGTCGGGCGACTCGCTCAAGAACCCGAACCACTGGCGCTTCGACACCGACCACTTCTACTTCAAGACGCCGGAGGAGATGGCCGCCGACTTCCCGGGTCAAAGCGACGCGCTCCGCCGCACGCTCGAGATCGCCGAGCGCTGCCACGTCGAGATCGCGCTCGGCAACATCCTCCTGCCGAAGTTCCCGACGCCCGACGATCGCGACGCCTTCGAGTACCTCGTCGAGCTGTGCGAGAAGGGCCTCGAGCGCCGCTACGACAAGGTGGGCGCCGACCTGCGCGAGCGCCTGCAGTTCGAGCTGAAGACGATCCGCGAGATGGGCTTCGCGGACTATTTCCTCATCGTCTCCGACTTCATCCGCTTCGCGAAGCGGAACGGCGTCGCCGTCGGCCCCGGCCGCGGCTCGGCCGCCGGCTCGCTCGTCGCCTACTGCCTCGAGATCACCGACCTCGACCCGATCCGCTACGACCTCCTGTTCGAGCGCTTCCTCAACCCGGGGCGCAAGGAGCTGCCGGACATCGACGTCGACTTCGCCGTCGACGGCCGCGAGCGCGTCATCAACTACGTGCGCGAGAAGTACGGCGACGACCGCGTCGCGCAGATCATCACCTTCGGGACGATGGCCGCGCGCGCCGCCGTCCGCGACGCCGGCCGCGTGCTCGAAGTCCCGTACGGCGTCGTCGACAAGATCGCGAAGCTCATCCCGGAAGGCCCCGGCCAGACGCTCGACGACTGCCTCAAGCCCGGCCAGGAGCTGCGCAACGCCGTCGACGCCGACCCGGTCGCGAAGGAGATCGTCGAGCTCGCTAAGCCGCTCGAGGGCCTCACCCGCCAGGACGGCATCCACGCCGCCGGCGTTGTCATCGGCGCCGAGCCGCTCATCGACACCGTCCCGCTGCAGCAGAAGGGCGCCGACCAGGAGATCCTCACCCAGTTCTCGATGAACACCGTCGCTGCGCTCGGCCTGCTGAAGGTCGACTTCCTCGGCCTGCGCAACCTCGACGTCATCGAGAAGGCGGTCGAGCTCATCGGCGGCGGCCTCGACATCTCGGCCATCCCGCTCGACGACAAGAAGGTCTACGCGATGCTCGCGCGCGGCGAGGCGACCGGCGTCTTCCAGTTCGAGTCGTCGGGCATGCGCGAGGCGCTGCGCCTCGTCAAGCCGACCGTGTTCGAGGACCTGATCGCGCTCAACGCGCTCTACCGACCGGGCCCGATGCAGTACATCCCCGTGTACGCGCGCCGCAAGAACGGTCAGGAGGCGGTCGCCTACATCGACGAGCGGCTGAAGGAGATCACGAGCTCCACCTACGGCATCTGCCTGACGGGGGACTCCCTCGTCTTCGACGCGGCGTCGGGGCGCAGGATCCGGATCGACGAGCTCCAGAGCTTCGACGACGTGCTCGTTCAGGGTGTCGACGACGAGCTCGGCCCCCGCCACGCCCGGATCACCCGCTGGATGGACAATGGCGTGCGCCCGGTCTTCGAACTCAGGCTTGCCAATGGAGCGACGATCAAGGCGACTGCCAATCACGAGTTCCTGACCGAGGACGGCTGGAAGCGTCTCGACGAACTGACTCCCGGCGATCATGTCGCCACACCGCAAAAGCTCTCTCTCGCCGATCAGGGTCGGGTTCTCGGCTCGGTTGAGCGGGCGCGAGTGCGTGTACTCGCCTACCTCCTCGGCGACGGCTCATTCGCGCAGGCGAGTCCAAGCTTCTTCTCGTCGGATCCGGCGCTACTCGAGAGCTTCGAGCGGTCGTGTCTCGACGGATTCGACGGCATTGCCTTCTCCCGCTATGCAAAGGAGCGCGGAGTTCGGCAGATTTGCGTCGTAAAGGACAAGAACCTCGACGCGCCGTACCACGCGCCCTCTTCACTCGACGCATGGTTGCGGGCGCAGGGTCTGCGCGTCGGCTCGCACAAAGGCTGCCGTAGCGAGGAGAAGTTCGTCCCCGAGTGGATCTTCGAGCTGAACGAAGAAGAGATTGCGCGGTTCCTGGGAGCCCTCTGGGACTGCGACGGCTACGTCGGCGAGCGGAGCGCGTTCTTGAAGACGATCTCGCAGCGGCTCGCGGTCGACGTGCAGACGCTCCTGCTCCGGCTCGGGATTCGGGCGAGCGTCTACGAGTCGGACGACGTTGCCCAGGCGGGGCCGCGAACTGCGTATCAGGTCACGGCGCGAGGCACGCGCCGGTTTGCGACGCTTGTCCAGCCGCACATGGTGACGCGGAAGCCTCTCGTTGCGACCCGCGCGGCCGATACGAGCATGACCGTCGATCGCGGCACCTATCTCCGCGAGTTGGCCGCTGCGAAGCAGCCCCGAACAAGCGTGTTGGCGGCAACACGAAAGCAGCACGCATGGTCGCAGGCGCGGAAGCGTCGCCGAATCGAATGGCACGCCGCTGCCCCGGTCGTCGATGCTTTCGATCTCGATGAGACGATGAAGTCAGGCCGCGTGTGCTGGCAGGAGATCGTCTCGATTACGCCAGCTGGAGACGAGCGCGTCTACGACATCGAAGTCGATGAGATTCACAATTTCATCGCCAATAACGTCGTCGTTCACAACTGCATATTCCAGGAACAATATATGGAGATCGCAAAGAAGGTCGCCGGCTTCTCCCCCGCGGAGGCCGACGACCTTCGGAAGGCCATCGGCAAGAAGATCCACTCGCTGATGGCCTCGCTGAAGGAGAAATTCCTCCAGGGATGCGCGTCAAACGGATTCGCCACCTCGGTCGCCAACCAGCTCTGGCAGGACATGGAGCAGGCGCAGGACTACTCCTTCAACAAGTCCCACGCCGCCTGCTACGCCCTCATCGCCTATCGAACCGCCTGGCTGCGCGCCAACCACCCGTGCGAGTACATGGCCGCGCTCATCTCCTCGGTGATGAACACGAAGGACCGCGTGCCCTTCTACGTCAACGCCTGCGAGGAGCTCGGCATCGAGGTGCTGCCGCCGGACGTGAACGAGTCGCAGGTCGACTTCGCGGTCGTCGAGGG
>Ga0075276_10000365_pt1 | contig 12264 bp, 5 predicted proteins | sample SF_Rice_5C_80N_4_FD_69770 | JGI IMG/M metagenome (GOLD analysis project Ga0075276, IMG submission 69770) | Rice paddy soil microbial communities from Twitchell Island, California, USA - SF_Rice_5C_80N_405 | ecosystem: Environmental > Terrestrial > Soil > Paddy field/soil | place: USA: Twitchell... | reverse complement strand
TGCCCAGAGTCCCATGGATATAAATAATATTACATGCTGGGTTGGTTCAGATGGTTATCATGACTGGGTCGTTGGCGGTTCCTGGAATGGAGCTTTTCCTAACGGAGCTAACGCAGGTGCAATTTTCGCTGAAGGAATTGTCTGGGGAGGAAAAGTTAATGATGGCCTTTCCCCGGCACTCCGTGTTAATGGAAATACTTACGGAACAGGCTGTTCGGCCATAACCAGATTGTATCGTGTCAGGCCGGATTATAAATCCGGAAATCTGACTCAGGATGCAGCAGACTTCTTAAGCGTGGATCCCGGGGCAGTATCATCTGGAGATGTTCAATCTTTACGGGATCAATATCAGAAAGATTGGAATGAATGGCCTGCTTATGCTGGATCGCCTGATGGTGATCAAGGTGCGCCTTTTGATGATAAGAATGGCGATGGTGTTTATGATCCTAATGTTGACGTTCCCGGTATCCCTGGCGCTTCACAAACATTATTCGTTAAGTATAATGACAATGCGACTCCTCTTTATGGCGCTCCGGCAATTGGACTTGAAGTATCCGAAACGTACTGGGGATATTCTTATACCGGTGCTTTGGGTAATGTAATTTATAAGAAAGTTGATATTATTTATAAAGGTACCTCTACTTCACCGCCAAATTCAAAAATTACTGATATGTTTATTGTTCAGTGGGCTGATCCTGATGTTGGTAACTCTACTGACGACTTCGCCGGTTGTGATACAGCACTCAACCTGGGATATGCCTATAGCTCTACTGATCCTGATGCAGTTTATGAGGGGATTGGTTTAGCTCCTCCTGCAGTGGGTTATGATTTCTTGCAGGGAGTTTCAGCTTATACTGGAAATCCTAATGATAGTGCACTATACAACTTGAAATACAGACACGGCTACGCATATGTAAATGCTACACCAATGAGTTCTTATGCATATTTTGCAGCCGGCGGTACCTGGTCTGATCCTGATTTTTCATATACAGGAACACAGGAATTCTACAATTTGATGAGAGGTTTCAAACCCGATCCGCCATATCCTTCTTCGGCACCATTCCCCGGTGAGGTTGCGGATGTTATCCATTTTACTACACCTTTTGGATCGTATGATGGAACATATCTGCTTACCGGAGATCCCGTTGCCGGAACAGGCAAGCTGGATGGCAGCGTTGATGGTCCCGGTGATAGAAGAATTATGGTTACAAACGGACCGATCACTATGAATTTGAATGATACTGTTGAAGTTGTACTGGCACTGGTCGGTGGAATAGGAAGCGATCATTTGGGCAGCATTACTGAAATGAAAAACAATGATGCTATCGCACAGAAAGTTTATGATAAATTATTCAAACTGGCCACGGTTCCGGTTCCTGTGGTTACTGCCGCCCCCTTAAACAATAAGATCATATTAAATTGGGGCGAGCCAAATGCTGCGGCTCAGGTTGAAAATTTCTCTGATCAGGGTTATTCATTTGAAGGCTATGATGTTTATCAGCTTCCAACTGCCTCATCAAGTTTATCAGATGGTGTCTTACTCGCAACCTATGATAAAGTTGATGGAATTACCACAATAGTTGATACCGTGGGTTCCATCATTACTATGGGAGACACTATACCTACTCCCAAAATAGTGGAAACGGGAACTGACAATGGATTAAAGAGATATTATACAGTGACGAATGATGTAATCGAAAATCAACCGCTGAGGAATGGTCAGGAGTATTATTTTTCAGTAGTGGCATATGCTTATAATCCTGCCCCTGATGTACTCCCATTTCATGCTCTTCAGTCATCAGCTGTGGTTATTACCTCTATCCCGCAATCTAATAAGCCGGGAGTAACATATCCTTATACAGGTGGAGATACGCTCGCTGTGGATCATACCAGTGCTGCTCGTTTAAGTGACGGACAGGTACTGCCTATAGTGCTTGATCCTAATGCGTTTACCGGTGATAATTATGAAGTAACCTTTACACAGGTTGCCGCTGATGTAACCTGGACGTTAACTGATGTAAGTACAAATCAGGTTATTGCCCAGGATCAGTCAAATCAGTCCGGTGATGATGATTATCCTATAACCGGTGGAGTCATCGTAAAAGTGACTAGTCCTCCGGTTGCCGTTAATGGTTATACATTCACTCCTGCCGCAGATAGATGGTTGACAGGTTATTCTGGTCTTGGCGGAGAAGCTTTCTTTGGTGGTCTTACCATCGGGGCAAACTTTTTTGGAAGTAATATCACTCCGGATCAGTATGTGACTGTTGAGATTAGATTTACAACGAATGCAGATGGCCAGAAAGCTTACCGGTATCTAAGAGGCGGAACACCAAATTACGGTTATGTGGATTATACTCCGCAGCACTTTACAGTCTGGGATGTCGATTCTGATCCTCCCAGACAATTAGCTGCTGCTTATGTTGAACAGAGTGGTGGTCCCGGTGATAATTCTTTATGGGAACCAACTTCGAGTGAAGGTGATAGGGAATATTTATTTATATTCAATACGGATTATACAGAAACACCTGATCCCTTTTATACTGATCATAATTTGTTAGGTGATGCCGCTGATTTTCCTACCTTATACGGAATGTGGCCTCTGATCAGAGGAGGACATACGTTTGAACCTCAGGACGGACAGGTATTTACAATAATACCGAACTATTCAAATACAGGAAATGATAAGTTCACATTTTCAATTCCCAAAAAACAAGTTAGCAATGCGACTGCTAAAGAAGATGTTAAGAATATAAATGTTTTCCCGAATCCATATTATGGATATCAGAACAGGGAAACATCAAGAGAAAATCATTATGTAACGTTCAGTCATCTGCCTCAAAATGCCATCATCAGAATATTTGATCTGAGCGGTGTTTTGGTCAGGACAATCAACCATAACTCTGCAGATCTGAACAATGGTCAGTTCGAGAGATGGAACTTGCAGAATGATTCTAATTATCCTGTGGCAAGCGGTGTATATGTTGTATATATTGATATGCCGGGCGTCGGCACTACCAAAATATTAAAACTTGCGGTTATACAGGAACAGCAAATATTGAAAGTATATTGATTTATTCAAAGGTGTCCCTTTCAAAAGGGACGCCTTCTAAATTTTAATTTTAATTGGAGGAATTATGTATCATTTGAAAAGACTATTATTAATCCTTCTGATATTTGGCTTTTCATCTGCAGAAATGTTTGGTAGTGGTCAGAATCGTGCCGGGACCGCAGGTGCACCGGAATTAAGAATTCCTGTAGGTGCAAGGTATCTTGGTCTTAGTGGTTCTGCGATTGCAACCGTTTCGGGATTGGAGGCGATCTACTGGAATCCTGCCGGAGTTGATCTGAGCTCGACCGATGCAAATGCAATGTTCTCGTATAGGCAGTATATAGCTGATATGAGTATGGATTTTGCGGCGGTTAGCGGCAGGTTAGGTGATCTGGGTACTCTCGCACTGTCTTTCAGATCCCTTAATATTGGTGATATTCCGGTAACTACATTGGAGCAGCCTGATGGAACAGGTCAGATATTCAGCCCGAGTTACTTCGTTTTGGGATTTACTTATTCTAAAGCGCTGACTGATAGAATATCCATCGGTGCGAATTTCAATCTGATAAATGAAAGTATCGACAGAGCAAATTCTACAGGATTCAGCTTTGACTTTGGTGTTGAATACAACAATTTGTTTGATGTACAGGGATTCGCCGTTGGAGTTGTTGTTAAAAATCTCGGTCCTACGATGTCATTCTCTGGAAATGGTTTGTATAAACAAGCCAATGATCCTAGCGCTAACAGAGGTCCAACGTTCTTCCAGTTTGCCGCGGCTTCTGCCGAATTACCCTCGGAAATTGGATTGGGATTATCATACATTAGACACTTTGACGATCAGAACTCCGTTATGGTCTCCGGTACTTTTCAGAATAATAACTATACATACGATGATTACAAGTTCGGTCTGGAATACAATTTCAAAGACCTCCTTTATGTAAGAGGCGGTTACCTTGCGTCATTCCAGTCAACAGATGCATCTCCGAATATCTGGCAGAATTATACTCTTGGAGTAGGAGTAAATACTAAAGAATTCAGCAGTATTGATCTGTCTGTAGATTATGCATATGTACCGGCAAAGTACTTTGATGCTAATAACGTATTCTCATTGAGATTCGGTTTCTAAATAATATTTTATCCCTTAACTTTAAAAACGGTTTTCCTTATGTTGGAAAACCGTTTTTTTTATGAGTATGATAAAATGAAACCTAAACCGGAAACTGCCGGAATAAAGTATAATGATCGTCTCTGAAAAGATCTTATGATAAAACTTTCTAAAAAAAGTATCTTCAGAATAATCCTCGTTTTAATCCCGTTTATTATTTTTTTGATTTTAGAACTTGCATTAAGGACATTCGGTTATGCGGATGATCTGAGGTTTGTTTCTTCTATCGAAAGAAATGGTAAAGAATATTATACCATTAATCAGTTGGTCGGTAAAAGATATTTTAACAAAGATAGAATGTATTACAGAAAAGGGTCTCACGATTATTTTGAAGTAAACAAATCCCCGCAGACTATCAGGATTTTCTGCCTTGGTGCATCAACGATGGCGGGTTTTCCGTATGAGTATAATGCTCTCCCATCTGAGTTTTTAAGAGATAGGTTAACGGCTGCTTTTCCCGGTAAAAATATCGAAGTCATTAATACTGCTATTGCCGCGACAAATAGTTTTACTGTAGATGAATTTGCAAGCGAACTTATTAAGTATAAACCCGACCTCTTTATTGTTTATATGGGACAGAATGAGTTCTATGGCGTTTACGGCGTAGGTTCAACTATCTCTGTTGGAAAGAACCGCTCCTTAATAAAGACTTATCTCTGGCTAGGACATTTCAAAACTTTTATTCTCTTAAAAGATATAATCAATTCTTTGAGCGGGATGTTTGGTTCTAATGATACTCAGGAAAATAAAGTTTTGATGGAGGAAATGGCTAAAACCTCAATAAAATTTAACAGCGAGGATTATATTACAGCTGTAAACACCTTCCGGGAAAATTATGAAGATGTAATTGATATTGCCCGTGAAAATAATATTCCCATACTGATTTCCAGCCTGGTAAGAAATGAGAAAAGCCTGCACCCCTTTGTTTCGTTTCATTCTGAATCGATCAGTGATTCTTCGAAAAATCTAAACAATAAATTCTATTCGCTTGGATTGGAAAGTAAAAATAATCATGATTACCAGGCTGCAGTAGAATATTTAGTTAAATCCCTGGCGATTGATTCGACCCCGGCAGATGTCCATTTTACTCTTGGTAAATGTTACGAAAATTTGGGCCGATACGATGAGGCCGAAAAGCAGTATTCGCTTGCTGCTGATTACGATGGCCTCCGATTCAGAGCCCCATCGGAATTTAATAAAATAGTTTTCTCATTGAGCAGACAATACCATGTCCCGATGGCCGATGTAAAAAGCGGGTTTCAGGAGAATTCAGATAATGGAATAGTCGGATCAGAACTGCTGGTGGATCATGTTCATCCGAATATTAAAGGATATTTCCTGCTCGCTAAAACGTGGTTTGCAGCAATGAAACAGAATAATCTTCTCGGCTTGTCTCCCGCTGTCAGTGAGAGCGACAGTTTGATCTGGAAGGAAACCGCTGTTACACAACTGGATAGTTTGATAGGTGCGTTAAAAATAATGGAACTTAAAAGCAGACCTCCTTTCTCTGTCTCAGATTCAAATTTTAGTTTTATTCCGAAAAATGATGTAGAACAATTTGCCTATAAGTATACGGTTGAACATGAACTTTCCTGGGCATCAACACACTTAAACACAGCTAAATATTACCTTTCTGTGGGTGACTTCGAAAAATCTCTGAATGAACTGCGTGCAATACTGGTTTCAGATGAAGATAACCCGATGGTTCTGAAGCTGGCCGGAGATATGTCTATGCAGTTGAACCAATATAAGGAGGCCGAACGTTATTATCTGAATGCAAATAAAATGAATGCTAACCAATTTATCGAGTATAAATTAGGTAAGGTAGAACTTATGCTGGGCAATCCCGGACTGGCAATAAGTTTTTTTAACAGTGCAATTGAAAGGAATCAACAGGGCAGTGATAAGTTTAACCCGCTGGAAATTAGAGATATATATAATACCCTTGCCGAAGCATATAGGAAAAATAATGAGCCAGAAAAAGCTGACGATCTTATGAAACAACTTAAGTAAAAAAATCAATTTTAATGCCTCTCTTATATCCTTTAATTACTCCAGCAACGGGCTTGCTAAGGTAAATATTTGCACAGAGCCTTCCCGCTACAAATGCTGCTGTAGCTGCAATTACACCGATCAAATTAAAATACCTTACACCAATAAGCAGTATCAGCATAATGCCTGTAAACTCCAAAACGGTAGCAAATGTTATTGATTTAGTTTTCTTTGCATCAACAAGTAAAGCCCGCTGAAAACTTATAAGTATTGTAAGCATAGGGAAAATGCCCATAATTATTAGCGGGGTGAGGGCAAATTGAGTGAGTTCTTCAGACAAACCGGATACTTTATTGAACCAGATATCTGCGAGAGGGGAGAAAGCAATTATAAATAAAATCCCAACCAGTATTAATGAAAGTATAACAGCAAATTTTTTCAGAATCCTGTAATTGTTCCCTCCTTCTCCTATAAGCGCAATGACAACTTCCTGATAGGATAAACCGAGGCTTCGGAAAATAAATACAAATGAAGTTAATACCGGCAGTATAGCAAGTGATTCCAGCGCCATCCTGCTTTGACCCATAAAAAAAGTAACCAGGGGCTGGACCCCCAGAGTAATCATGGATGTCAGTGCCAGCGGATAGTAGAAGTTTATAATTTCCTTATAGTTTAAACTATCGGTTCCGGATAATACATCCTCTTTTAATCTTTTTAATACAGAAGCAGCCATAAATCTGCTTGCTATGGCCTCCATAGTTACCCCGGCCGAAAGAGCTGCGGCTCCTACAACAATTCCATCGACTTTTGCGAAAAGGTACAGTGTCGACGCTGTAACTGCCATGGAAGTTAGTCTAACAATAGTTCCGTATGCTACTCTTCTTGTTAAATTATTGCGGATTAAAATCCCCTGGTAAAACCGCCTGTATCCAATCGCTCCTGGCCATGGTATTAAAATAACCAGGGCTGTGTGGGTTAAGTTCGCCACTTCAGCGGGCAGTCTGATCAAATCCAGAGTTAAAAAATAGAATACCTGCGGCAGGATGAGTACTATCATCCCTAATGTTACCAGGGAATTTAATGTGTAAGTAAATAGTCTGAGTTTTGTGAATGAATAAAAATTTCTTACCAGTGATGTGGATGCACTCATCATCATAATTACAGGTGCTTCAATTATCAGGGCGAAAGAATAGGCAACACCGTAAGCTGCAAGATTGTACTCAGGATCATCCAAACGGGCAATTAGGGCTGACAGAAAAGGTCCCTCCAATGACATCATCAGCCATGTAGCTGCCAGCGGAAGCCAGAATACAAATATTTTGTGTAAGGTAAGTGAATCCTTATTGTCAGGCATTTAATGTGAATTCCGGAGCTAATTTAATTCAGACTTTTTAATAGCTTTGTAGTTACAAAAATAGAAAGATTAAGATGCCCGAAAAAATACATATCCGGTTTATAATCATTCTCATATCTCTTTTCCTGGCCGGCCATTCTGTTATCCGCTCACAGGCAAAGAAAGAATATTCCGATATACCGGAAGCAGTTTCATCAACTCATATCCTGATGGGGAGCTCCGGTCCCCGCAATGTACAATGGGTAGAAAACGGAACAAGTTATTCTTATACAACACGGAACACAGAAACCGGGCATACTGAAATAAGACAATATTTTCCTGGATCACGCGAAGATAAATTACTTTTGGATACCGGGGAGATGGCTTTTCCATCAACCGGTGAACCTTTTAATTACAACTCATATAAATGGTCAGATGACTATAGGCATTTGGTATTTGAGACAAAATTCAGACCGATATACCGGTACTCCGGACTCTCAGATTATTATCTCTATTCAACAGAAGATAAAACCTTGAAGCTTCTGGTCAAAGATGCCAGGACAGCAGAACTCTCGCCTGATGGATCCCTTGTCGGCCTGGAGCGTGCAGGTAATCTGTATGTCTATAATATTAAAGAAGGAATTGAAAAGCAGATTACGGATGATGCTTCTGATACGGTTTATAATGGTCATTTCGATTGGGTTTATGAAGAAGAATTTGATATTGCTAAAGGCTGGGAATGGTCGCCTGACAGCAAATATGTTGCATATTGGCAGGTTGATGAAAGTAATGAGCCGGTATTTCAGATGACGGATTATGAAACCCGGCATCCTGATTATGTGAAGTTCAGAGTTCCGCTTGTTGGTGATCCGAACGCAAAGGTTAAAATAGGAGTTGTTAATCTTGCTGCCGGAAGTAAAATATGGCTGAATGTTGATGACGAATATATTCCGAGGATCTATTGGACGAGCGTCCCTAACCAGCTTGCTGTAATGACACTGAACAGAAAACAAAATAACATGAAACTTTATTTCTTCAATGTCCTCGATGGAAGTAAAAGATTAATATTTGAAGAGAAGTCAGAAAACTGGATTGATATAAATAGTTTCTTTGAGGGGGGTATTGATTTGATATATTTTCCGGATACTATTAAGGAATTCTTCTGGATCTCCGATCGTGATGGATATCCGCATATTTATAGGTATGATTACGATGGTAAATTGATAGCACAGGTGACTCAAGGAGAGTGGGCTGTTACAGGTATTGAAGGCATTAATCCCGGTAAAAGGCTGATCTATTATATTTCAACCGGGAAATCTCCTCTTGAAAGGCAGCTTTATTCTATAGGATTTGATGGAAGTGCAAAGCAGAGAATTTCAAAAGAACCTGGTAAGCATTCATTTAATCTTTCTCCGGATACAAAATATTATATCGATATCTACTCAAGTGTGAATATGCCTAAACAGGTTGAGTTGCGTGATACTGATGGTAAGTTAATTACCAGGCTTGAAAACAATGATGGAATAACACAGTTTATTGAACTGCATAAATATTCGCCGGCTAAGCTTTTTAATTTTACTACCGCTGATGATACAAGACTCGACGGTGAAATGGTTCTTCCTTTTGATTTTGATTCTACAAAAAAATACCCGGTGATATTTGATGTGTATGGGGGTCCCGGTTCTCAGGGTGTATTCAATTCATTTGAGGTCGACGGCTGGCGTCAATGGCTGGCGCAGAATGGTTATGTGATAGTTGATATTAATAATAGGGGAAATGGTAATTATGGAAGTAAGTTTATGAAAATTGTCTATAAACAACTTGGTAGATGGGAGAGCAATGATTATACTGAAACAATGAATTATCTTTCTTCACTCCCCTATATTGATACAAGCCGTACTGCCATTATGGGAACTAGTTATGGGGGATATATTACTATCTACACTATGCTTATGCACGCCGGGATATTTAAAGCAGGTATCGCAAATTCAGCGGTAACTGACTGGACGCTCTATGATGATATTTATACTGAACGGTATATGGGGCTGATAGATGAGAATAAAGAAGCCTATGATAAAAGCTCTGATGTTTGTAATGCAGGTAAACTTGATGGGCATCTGTTGATTGTACACTCTACATTGGATGATAACGTCCACGTTCAGAATACAATGCAGATGCTTACAGCTTTAACTAATGCCGGAAAAGATGCTGATCTGAGGATCTATCCTCCGGGCGGACATGGAGCTTTTTATAGTATGACAAATTATATGCTCATGCTGAAAGTATATTTTGATTACCTTGAGAAGCACCTTAAGTAAAATAAAACAAAGGTAACGAATCATCCACGGAGATTTTCGATACACTTCTGAATATCGATTCCATCAGATAATATCTTTTGAAATATATCCCCTCTGTGCCCAAGCCGTTTGAAGATGTTTTTAATATTAAAATCTGAAGGCTTTAGTCCCGTTTTAACTTCGCTCCACTCAAGGGGAGTTGCAACCGGAGCTCCGGGTCTCGGCCTTATACTGTATGGCGCAGCCAGCGTCTGCCCTCTTCTGTTTTGAAGATAATCAAGGTACACTTTATGTTTTCGTTTTGAGGGACTCCTTTCAAGACTTGTTATCCCCGGAATTTTATTATAGGTAAGCTTAGCTATAATATGCGCGAATTCTTTAACTGCATCATAATCATATTTTGCTCCCAGGGGGACATATATATGCAGACCCGTAGCGCCTGAAGTTTTGCAGTAGCTTCGGGCTCCCGCCTCATCCAGAACCTCCTTGACACACCGGGCTGTTTCAATAACCTTATCAAATTCAATTTCTTCAGGATCAAGATCTATTACGAAGTAATCCGGTTTCTCAAGATTATCAATCCTCGAAAACCAGGGATTAATTTCAATGCAGCCGAGATTGGCCATATATATCAGGGTCTCCTCGTCATTGCAGACCAGGTATTTAATATTTTTATCATTGGATTCAGAAAAAATATTCTGTGTCTTAAGCCATTTTGCGTTGAGCTGAGCTATATCCTTCTGGAAAAAACTTTTACCATTAATTCCATTGGGATGTCTTAATAATGATTCCGGCCGGTCTTTAAGGTAGGGAAGTATGTAGCCGCTTACTTTTTCGTAATACTCAATAAGATCGCCTTTAGTATAGCCTTCCTCAGGCCAGTAAACTTTATCAAGGTTTGTCAATTTCAGCTCTCTTGAATTAATAGTTTCCTTTGAGGCCGATCTATCTGTTTCAGGTTGGATTTTTTTATCGGGCAGCTCACGGTTAACATTTTCCGGCTTTTTATCCTCACGAAGCCCCATAAAAACAGGGTGTCTCATTATTCCCTCCCCGGTCCATTCGGAGAATTCAACTTCACATAAAAGATCCGGTTTTACCCAGACTGCCGGCATATTTGTTTTGGGCTTTTTAATGAAAGGAGAATTTTTTTGCTTAAGAGGCTCCATCCTGCTATAAATCTGCTTCAAATCCCCTTCTGTAAAACCGCCGCCTGTATGCCCAATATATTCAAGTTCATTGTTATCATTATAAATTCCAAGTACAAGCGCCCCGAAATAATTCCTGCTTCCTTTAGGTTTAGTGTAACCTCCTATTACGGCTTCCTGGCGTTTTTTTATCTTTAATTTGAGCCATTCTTTAGACCTTTTATTCCGATAATATTTACTGTGGATGTTTTTTGCTATGATACCCTCAAGCTGTTTCTCTTTAGCAATGTTATAGAAAGCTTTACCATCCTGTAGTATATGATCGTTATATCTGACTGCAGGTATATCAGGCAGAATATTTTTTAATATTTCTTTTCGTGCTTTTAGAGGAAGTCCGGTCAGGTCCTTACCGTCAAAATATATGAGATCAAATACATAGTATATAAGCCTGCCCTTTCCGGTTCTGCCGAAATTCTGAAGACTATGAAAATCGGATCTTCCATCATTATCCAACACTACTATTTCACCGTCTATAATCATATCCTTATCTATTGAGCTCAGCGCTGATGCAATGGACTTATATTTCTGATTGAAAGAATTATTGTTTCTTGAATATAAATCAACCTCGCCGTCTTTTATTTCAGCTACCGCCCGGTACCCATCCCATTTTATTTCGAAAATCCAGTTCCCATCATCAAATGGTTCATCAATGAGGGTTGCAAGCATTGGACTTATTTTATGCGGATAATTTTTAGAAGGAGCTTTGTTAAGATATTTTTTAACTGAAGAGGTTAACTCAGGGACTTTTTTTTTACACTTCCGTTCTTCAGATCTTCAATACTGTTTCCCGATACTACTGAATTTTCCAGGTCAAGTACGTTTTCTTTCGAAGCAAAGCTGTCGCGGTGTTTGATTAATAACCATGCATTTTCTCCCCGTCCCTTCATTTTTACAAGTACAAACTCCCCCTTTAATTTTGTGCCGTTAAGGACAAACTTAATTTCCCCTTTTGTAAGTCCCTCCCGCATCAATTTCTCTGATTCTTTTTTATCTTCTGTAGAGATTGCGTGGTAGGTTCCATTATCCCATATGATTACCTCCCCGCCTCCGTACTCTCCTTTGGGTATAATTCCTTCAAAATCCTTGTAATCAAACGGATGGTCCTCAACCATCATTGCCAGCCTCTTGTCTGCTGGATTAAGAGATGGACCTTTTGGAACTGCCCAGCTTTTTAAGACGCCATCTGCTTCAAGTCTGAAATCATAATGGAGATTTGT
>Ga0075276_10000364_pt1 | contig 12309 bp, 7 predicted proteins | sample SF_Rice_5C_80N_4_FD_69770 | JGI IMG/M metagenome (GOLD analysis project Ga0075276, IMG submission 69770) | Rice paddy soil microbial communities from Twitchell Island, California, USA - SF_Rice_5C_80N_405 | ecosystem: Environmental > Terrestrial > Soil > Paddy field/soil | place: USA: Twitchell... | reverse complement strand
CGGTCTTCATCGTCACCCGCCGGGGCAGTACCGGGAACCCGTACTATCCGATTCTGGGCGGCGACCCGGTGCACTACCAGGGCGTCTACCTGTGGCAGCAGGCCGGGTACGCATACGTGGGCCGAAGCAGCTCCACTCGGTCCTACGCCCCCGTGACGCCCTCCGCCGCCGGGGACGTGTGGACGGTCGTCGACAACGGTGGGTACTGGTCGCTGTACCAGGGGACAGCCGCCCGGATCTCCAGCGCGTACCTGGGGCACGTCAGCAACCCGGTGGGCGGCGGGCCAGGCGCCTTCACGCCGGACGGCGTGAACTACTACTACTACGACGGCTGGATCGGGGAGATCGTGGTCTACAATCGCGCGCTCAACGCCACCGAGCTGCTGCAGGTGCAGAGCTTCCTGCGGTCGAGGTGGGGCACGCCCTAGCTTGCGCAACCGAGGAGGGGAAAGGCAGCACCTCACAACCGGCACCTCCGCGCGGTGCCCCCGACCTGCACGGGTGGGGGGCATCGTCGCGCGAGCTCTGCGCTCCGCTCTCCGCGCCGATCGCTGAGCCGGGTGCACCGGTTTGACAGCCCCGCCGCGACGCATTCACTTAGCGCCATGACAAGAACCGATCGACCCTCACAGGCGCCTCGGGCGCCCACGCCTCGCGCCGCCCTGGCGGTGCTCGCGCTCCTCCTCCTCACCGCCTGCGCGCGCCCGCCGGCTCCCGGCGTCCCCACGCCCGCGGGCGCCCGCTTGCCGGGCCTGCCGCCCGCCGTGGGTACGCCGGCCAACCCGATCGGCCGGGGCTTCCAGTCCCGGGGCGTCATCGAGGGCTTTTACGGGCCGCCCTGGTCGTACCAGGACCGGCTGGACATGCTGCGGTTCATGGGGCGGGTGGGACTGAACACGTACTTCTACGCGCCCAAGGACGACCCGTACCACCGCGAGCGCTGGCGGGAGCCCTATCCGCCCGAGCAGATCGCCCAGCTCGCGGAGATCGTGCGCGTGGGGCGTGAGGCCGGGGTGAACGTCTGGTTCGCCATCAGTCCCGGGCTGAGCATGACCTACTCGTCCGACGCGGACTACGCCGCGCTGCTGGCCAAGCTGGACGCGGTGCGGGCCATCGGCATCCGCGACGTCGGGCTCTTCCTGGACGACGTGCCGGAGACGCTGACGCACCCGGAGGACCGGGCGCGCTTCCCCGACCTCGCCGCGGCGCACGCGTTCCTGATCAGGCGGCTCAAGGCCGACCTGGATGCGCGCGGCATGGGGCTGGTCGTGGCGCAGACCACCTACACGAACGTCTTCGGCAGCAAGGACTACGCGCGGGAGCTGGGCGCCGCGCTCCCGCCCGCGATCCCGCTGATCTGGACCGGGATCGACGTGCGCTCCTTCGACATGACGGCGGCGCAGGCGCAGGCGTGGTCGGCGCTGATCCACCGCAAGCCCCTGGTCTGGGACAACTACCCGGTCAACGACTTCGCGCGCTGGCGCCTGTTCCTGGGGCCACTGCGCGGGCGCGGGGCCGACCTGGAATCGGCGGTGGACGGCTACGTCGCCAACCCGATGAACGAGGCGCACGCCTCCATGCTGCCGCTCTGGACCATCGCCGACTACCTGCGCGATCCGCGGCACTACGACCCGGACCGCTCCGAGGCGCGGGCGCTGGCGGCGCTCTACGGCCGCGCGCGTGACCCGGCGCAGGCGCGGGCGGGCGAGGCGGCGATGCGGACGTTCGCCGACGTCTTCCCCACCGACATGTATCCCGGGCCGATCGACCCGCTCTGGGTGCCGGCCCGCGCCTTCAGCTACGCCCGGGCGCTCGCCGCGGTGAACGACATGCACATGGCGCTGGACACCATGCGGGTGCTCGCCGGCATCGATTCGGCGACGTGGACGCCGCTGCTGCGCGAGCTGACCCCCTTCGCCGACTCCGCCGCCGCGCGCCTGGCGGCGGCGCGCGCGGACACCCTGTACCGGTTGCGGGGCGACAGCCTGGTCTACCGCACCGAGCGGGTGGCCGTGGAGGCGGCGCGCACGCCGCCGGCCATCGATGGCGACCTGGCCGACTGGAGCGACGCGGCCTGGCGGCCGCTCTTCACCGCGCAGCCGGCGTTCCCGGCGCGGGTGGCGCTGCGGGCCGACGCGTCCACTCTCTACCTCGCGCTGGAGGTGCCGGACAGCGCCGTCACGGTCTTCGGCGGCGATTCCACCACGCAGGCGGACCACGTGGAGATCGTGGTGGGCGACCCGGCGGGGCGCGAGACGCGGCTGGGCCCGAACGACCTGGTGCTGCTGGCCACGCCCGCCACGGAGGCGCGGCCCGCGGCGATCGCGGCCTGGTCGTTCGCGCCCACCGCCTTCTACCGGGAGGTGCTGGCCGCGCGGCCGGCGCCGATGTCGCCCTTCGCGCTCACCAACTTCAGGCAGCCGCTCCCGCCGGCCTTCGCGGCGGAGCAGGCGGGCGCGCGGGTGGCGAGCGCGCGGGACGCGCAGGGCTGGCGCCTGGAGATTGCCCTGCCCCGCGCCGGCCTGCCCGCCGCCCGCACGGCCGCCGGCGACGTGCTGTGGCTCTCGCTGGAGGCGGTGGATGCCGCGCGCGGCGGCGCCCGGGTCGGCTCGCTGGGGACCCGGGGCTATCCGTTCAACCCGAGCACGTTCGTGGAGGTGGTGCTCCCGCGCTGAGGCGCGTCCGAGCGCCGGCGCGGGAAACGAAGCCGGCCCACCCGGGAACGTACGGGTGGGTCGGATCGCATCAGGGAGCGTCGTCGCTTACGGCAACGGCGCGATCGGCATGGTGAGCAGGAAGAGCAGGTTCGGCGTCAGCTTGCGGCTGCCGGTGGCATCGGGCACCCGGTCGCTGAGCTGCTGGCTATAGAGCACGTTCACGGCCATGCCCTTCATGTACGCCGAAGGCGAGCTGCCCATCATGGAGAGCATGTGGCCGACCGAGAGCGTGCCGATGCCCTCCATCGCGAAGACGTGATGGTACGACGAGTTCCCGGCGCTGGGCGCGTAGACCCCCAGCGCGTCGAGGCTGAAGTTCACCGGGCCGGCATCGAGCAGGCTGAAGACGGGACCGTAGACGAAGGCCGGCGCGTTGGCGTTGAAGTCCGTCGGCCCGCTCTTGTTCTCCGGCGTCCACTGGACCAGGGCGACGAAGGCGGTGCGGGGGAGCGCCGTGCCGAACACGGTGGTGAAGCGGGCGAGGAAGTGCGTGGAGGCGCTGGCCGTGACCCCGCCCCCGAGATCCGGCTTGTTGAGGGCGTTGCTGACGACCAGTCCCGGCTGCGCTACGAACGCTGGGGCGCAGATGATGTGGCACTTGTTCTCCTGCGCCTGCGCCGGCCGGCTGAGACCGGCGAGGCTGACGGCGAGCACGACGGGCACGACGGGCACGGCGAACAGCTTGCGCATTGGAGACCTCCCGGATCGTGTGGCAGGAGAGTCCCCCGGCACGCGGCGGCAGATACCGCCTTCCGGGCGGACTCGACGACTCGATCGTGAAGGTCGGCAGGCTCGGGGGGCGCCCCACCGCCACCGGGTACCGCGGTCCTCCCCGCGCCGGGAGAGCCAACTGATTGCGGGAACGACACGCGCCCCGCGGAAGACCGGGACGCGGGCAACAGGTTGCCGAAGTCGCTGTCGCGGTGCGCCGCACCGCGTACCACGATTGTTTCCGAAACGCAAAAGATTGTCAACGCATGCGGGGCCAGGAGCACCGTGGGCGCCCTGTACGCGCCGCGCTTCCGCTCTCCGCGAAGCACCCGGCCCTCCGCGAAGCACCCGGCGCCAGTGCCGGGTTCCCGCGTGCGCTTCGCGGCGATTTGCTTGACCGCGGCAGCCTTGCGGGCCTATCCCGGTGAGCGCAGCGCGCAGGCCGTGCTCCGCGATCGCGCCTGCATCCGCCTGATCCGGGACTCGGCCACGTTGAAGAGCTCTCTCGTCTCTCTCGCGCTCCTCCTGGCGCTGGGCGCCGGCGCCGTACGCCTCCCGGCGCAGGCGGTGATGGCGCCACCCGCCGTGGCCGCCACGGTCGATTCCACCTGGGATAAGCCGGCGCCGGACACCCGCTCGTTCAACCGGGGTGGGCTGGGCCGCTGCGGCCCGGACGGGTCCCGGGGGGACGCGGCAACCAACCACCGGAAGAACCGTGTCGACGAGCCGGCGCTCTACCACCCCGTGAGCTTCGACGCGCTGCTGGCGCTGCCGTATCCGCCCAACCACCTGGCCCGGCGCGACGAGTGGCCGGCCGCGGACCTGGCGGTGATCGCGCCGTACGAGGGCGAGGCTGTGAGCGTGACGGCCTTCGTCGCCCGACGGCGGGGTGTCATCGTCCAGGACGCGCGGAGCAGCCGCTCGGGCGAGTCCACGAACTGCCACGCCCTGGACGACGCGGGCGTGGACTGGCACGTCACGCTGGTGAAGCGGGCGGGCGACCCGAAGTGGGCGGGCATCGTGGTGGAGACCACGCCGCGGGTCCGGGCCCGTGGCCACTCCTGGACGCCGCGCGCGCTCAGGGCGGCGGCCGTCGCCGGGGACTCCGTGCGCATCTCGGGCTGGCTCCTCTACGACCCCGAGCACTTTCCGCAGACCCGCAACTACGACCCGTCGCGCCCGGCGCACGGCCCGACGGTGCGGGCTACGCTCTGGGAGATCCATCCCGTGACCAGGATCGAGCTGTTCGATGCGCGCACGGCGCGGTGGCGGACGTTGCCGTGAGCGTGGCGGACGCGGCCGGCGGCGGACGCGGCCGGCGCCGGCGGCGCACGCGGCCGGGCCGGCGGCGGATCGGGCGCCCGTCCCAGGGGGCGTCAGACGCACCGCCGCTCGCGCGTTGAAGGCGATTCGCACGCAGTTCCCTCTTTCCCATTTCGCAATCAAGCGCGCTGCGGTTCGCCGACCCCGAGGGTCGGCGCGGCGCCGCGCGCGTGACCGGCCCTTCCGGCATGCAGCCGCCGGGGGGCCGTGCGTGACCGGCCCTTCGGGCGTGCAGCCGCCGGGGTGCCGTGCGGGACCGGCCCTTCGGCGTGCAGCCGCCGAGGGGCCGTGCGGGACCGGCCCTTCCGGCGAGCAGCCGTCGTGGGGCCGTGGTCGTCTCCTCGGACACACCCCCGGAGCGAAGGAGGAAGCATGGCCCCACCCGTACGGCATCGAGCCGCGCTCGTGCTGGGCTCGACGGCGCTGGTCCTGCTGGCGACCGCCGCCGGCCTGGCGGCGCAATCCAGCGGCAGCATCCATGGGAGAGTGACGGACGCGGTGACCGGTCGCGCGCTGGCGGGCGCGCAGGTGTACGTGAAGGGGACCCGCCTGGGCGCGCTCGCCGGCTCGGACGGGGGCTACATCATCCGCGACGTGCCGACGGGCGCGCAGGTGGTGCGGGTCGAGGACCTCGGCTTCAAGCCCGTCGAGCAGACGGTACCCGTCGCCACCGCGGCTGCGGCCGCGGCGGACTTCGCGCTGTCGCAGGAGGCGATCGCCCTGGACGAGATGGTCGTCACCGGCACCGCGGGCGCCACCGCCAGGCGCGTGGTCGGCAACACCGTCTCCACGGTCCAGGCCAGCCAGATCACGGCGGTCGCGCCGGTGGAGAACGTCCAGCAGATGCTCACGGCGCGGGCGCCGGGCGTGGTGCTCATGTCCAACGCCGGCACCATCGGCGCGAGCAGCCGTGTGCGCATCCGGGGGGCGGGCACGCTGAACGCCAACACGAGCCCGGTGGTCTACGTGGACGGCGTGCGCGTGCTATCGGGGACGCAGGACGGCTACAACACGTCGGGCGGGCTGGTGCAGGGCACGAGCGCGCTGGACGCCATCAACCCCAACGACATCCAGTCGATCGAGGTCATCAAGGGTCCGGCGGCCGCCACGCTCTATGGCGCCGACGCGGCCGGCGGCGTCATTCAGATCATCACCAAGAAGGGGCGCACCGGCGGCGAAGGCGTGCACTGGGACGCTTCCCTCGAGCAGGGCAACGTCGACTGGACCGTCTCGCACCCCACCAACTTCACCTGGTGCGGTGCGCCGCAGGTGGTCGCCTCGCCCGGAAACTACCCCGGCTGCGCCAACGTGCCGGCGAGCACGATCCTGCAGCAGGACCCCCTGCTGCACGACCCCTCCGGCCACGGCTCCTCGCTGCGGACCGGCGGCCAGCAGGACCTGAACCTCTCCGCCCGGGGCGGCGGCGCCAACTACAACTTCTACATCTCGGGCGAGCACAACTTCGAGGACGGCGTCTTCGTCAACAATTACTCGCACCGCAACACCGCGCGGGCCAACTTCGGCTTCGTTCCCAGCGAGAAGCTGAACTTCCAGGTCAACATGGCCTACGCGCAGCAGCACCTGCAGCTGCCGCTCAATGACAACGCCTCCAACGGCATCCTGCGCAACGCCTACCGCGGCCAGCCGGGCGCGACGGCGCCGTGGTCCGCCGGCTGGCGCGGGCTGCCGTCGTGGATCGGCAACACCTACGACAACGAGACGCGCGAGGAGCGCACCACGCTCGGACTGACCGCCAACTACCAGCCGGTCTCGTGGTGGAAGAGCCACCTCACCTTCGGCATGGACAAGAACGACCGCGTGAACCAGGAGATATTCGCCATTGACACCACGGGGCGGGCGCCCTTCGGTGGGGACGCGGCCAAGGGCGAGGTCAACCAGTTCATGCCGATGGAGCACTTCTGGAGCGTGGACGCGGGCTCGAGCGTCTCGCGCACCCTCTCCGCCGCGTTCAGCGACGAGATCTCGGCGGGGCTGCAGTACAACAAGCGGCAGTATCACGAGCGGGAGGTCAACGGCATCGGCTTCGTGGCCAACCAGCTGAACCTGATCAGCTCGGCGGCGATCACGCGCGCGGGCGAAACGGTGACGGAGCAGAGCTCCCTGGGGATCTTCCTGCAGGACATGGTCGGCTGGCGCGACCGGCTCTACGCCACCGGCGCGGTGCGCGTGGACAACAACTCGGCCTTCGGCGACCAGGTCAACCTGGTGGTCTACCCGAAGGCGTCGCTCTCGTACGTGATTTCGGACGAGTCCTTCTTCCACATCCCGGCGGTCGATCAGCTCAAGCTGCGGGCGGCGTGGGGGCGCGCGGGGCGGGCGCCGAACCCGTTCTCCGCGGACCGCACCTGGTCCGGCCAGGTGGCCACCACGTTCGGCGACGTCAGCGTGAACCAGCTCGAGCCGAGTGCCTACGGGAATCCCGACCTGAAGGCGGAGACGGGCGACGAGATCGAGGCCGGCTTCGAGTCCTCCCTCCTGCAGAACCGGCTGGGCATCGATTTCACCTACTATCATCAGCGCACCCTGAACGCGCTCATGGCCATTCCCGACCCGCGCTCCGCCGGCTTCACGGCGTCGCACCTCACCAATGTGGGCGAGATCGCCAACCAGGGCGTCGAGCTGGCGCTGACCGCCACGCCCATCTACACGCGCCTGCTGCAGTGGGATGCCAACGTCTCCTTCGCCACCAACGCCAACAAGCTGGTCCGCTTCGGCACCGGGCAGAGCGAGATCTTCTTCGGCGCGTTTGCCAACGTGCAGAAGATGAAGGAGGGGTATCCCCTGGGCGGCTTCTGGGCCACGGACGTGGTGCGCGACGCCAGCGGCAAGCCGGTGCTGAATTCGAGCGGAGGCGTGCAGGTCAGCAGCACGCAGACGTACGTCGGACCGTCCATTCCCACGCGGCAGATCGGCCTGGCCAACACGGTGACCGTGCTGGGCAACCTGAAGCTCTTCGCCAACCTGGACTACCAGGGCGGGCACTACCAGTGGTGCGCCATCTGCTCGATCCGCACGCGCATCGATCGCAACACCCAGCAGATCAACGACCCCAACCTGGACCCGGTCCAGTACAAGGTCCTGACCAGCCTCCAGACCAGGACCTGGATCATGCCCGCCGACTTCATCAAGCTGCGGGAGCTGTCCGTCACCTACATGATCCCCGGCCGCTACCTGCGCGGCGCCGGTGTCAGCGGCGCCAGTCTCAGCCTGGGCGCGCGCAACCTCTGGATGTGGACGCGCTACAAGGGCACGGGCGACCCCGAGGCCAACTTCTACTCCGTCGCCCAGTCGGCCACCTCCGGCGGCGACTATACGAGCATCGACTACGATTCCGTGCCGATGCTGCGCCGCCTGACGGCGACGCTGCGCCTTTCCTTCTGACCGCCGCGGAGGACGGACATGACCATTGAGATCAGCCGCCGCACCCGCCTGGCCGTGGCGCTCGCCGCCCTGCTGGGCGGCGCTGTGGCGGGCTGCAGCACCGCCGACAGGCTGCTCCAGGCCACCAACCCGGCGGCCATCCCCGAGTCGCAGCTCAACAACGCCACGCTCGTCGGCGTCCTGCTCAACAGCTCCATCGGCGAGCTGCAGCAGGCCTACGCCGACCCGTTCATCTGGCGCGGCAGCATGCTCACCGACGAGCAGGTGACCGGGATCAACTGGGAGCAGACCGCCCGCCTGAATCAGCGCATCGTGCACTACGACGACGGCGAGGCGGACTTCATGTACCGCAACCTGCAACGCTTCCGGGCGGTGGCCGACAGCGTGGCCGGCCGCTTCCGCACGCTGCTGACCACCCCCGCCTCCGATCCCCGCATGGCCGAGGCCCTCGCCTACGCCGGCTACGGCTACATCCTGCTGGGCGAGGCGATGTGCCAGTCCAACTTCAGCTACGGCGGACAGCTCGGCACCACCGTCTACACCTCCGACCAGATCACCGCCCTGGCCATCCCCAAACTGCAGGAGGCGCTGCAGATCGCGGTCGCGGCCAGGAACGACACCATCGCCAACCTGGCCCGGGTCGGGCTCGCCCGCGCCAGCCTCCAGCTCGGCAAGATGGCGGACGTGAAGACCTACGCGGCGCAGGTCGCGGCGAGCTTCTCCTACTGGGTCTACTACTCGCAGAACTCGGCCCGCGAGGAGAACGTCATGTACGACCGGACGCACGGCGCCAACAAGGCGCTGGGCGTCTCGCCCTGGTTCCTTTACGGGCCGTTCGGCACGAAGGGTCAGACCAACCAGACCGACCCGCGCATCCAGTACACTCCCGACTGGGCTTACGGCCACAATGCGCTGACCAAGCTGTACACGCCGTGGGCGCCGTGGTCGTACAGCACGTATAACGGTGCGACGCAGGCCGCGGGCGGCAAGCCGGGCGACTTCACCTACGGCACCAACATCCGCCTCGCCTCCGGCCTCGAGGCGCAACACGACTACGCGGAAGCCGACGGCCCCACCGCAGCGACGCTGTCCTTCGTCAACGCCCGCCGCGCCTACGGCAACGAGGCGCCGCTGCCGGCCGGCACCTCCGGCAGCGACCTCATGGCGGCGCTGCGCCAGGAGCGCGGCCGCGACCTCTACCTGGGCGGCTACCGCCTGGGCGACCTGCGCCGCTGGAAGGCGCAGGGCGTGGGCGACTTCTTCCCGACGGGGCCGCATGTCAACGCCACCTGGGGCAACTACGGCACGGCGACGTGCTTCCCGATCCCACTGGAGGAGTACAACGCCAATCCGGGGTTGGCGAAGCCGACGGGGTGAGGAGTGAACGGCCGCAAGCGCAAGCGGAAACGCAAGCGCAAGGGGGTGGCGCGTTGCGCTTGCGGTCGTGCGGTGGTCAGAGCGTGTCCAGGAACGTCAGCAGCGCCAGTTGTCGATCCAGCGGCAGTGCCCGGAAGGCGGCGGCGGTGGCCGCCGCCTGGCCGCCGTGCAGCTCGATGGCATCGCGCACGCCGAGGGCGCGCCCGTCGTGCAGGAAGCGCCGGCGGTAGCGCAGCCCCATGAGCGGCTCGGTGCGGTACTCCCGCGGGGTGGCCCCGGGCGCGCAGGTCCCGGCCAGCGCCGGGCCCATGTCGTGGAGGAGCAGGTCCGAATACAGGCGCACGACTTTGCGGTCGAGGGCGGGGACGTCGCTCGGGCCGGTGCGCAGCGCGGGGGTGTGGCACTCCTCGCAGCCGATGCGGCCGAAGACGATCTCGCCAGCTTCCGCCCGGGCGCGGCCGGCGGGGTCGGCGGGGAGGGCCCGGGGCAGCGGCGCCAGGAAGCGCACGTAGTCCGTCAGCAGCGCCACCGTGCGCGCGTCCACGTCGGGGCCCGGGTGCGGGTTCGTGCCCGGCGGGAAGGCGAAGCCCGCGGGCGCCTCGACCGGGCGCGCCGGCGTGGTCAGTCCCATCTCGAAGCGCAGCGCCGATTCGACGAAGTCCCGCAGCGTGGCCACGTCCGCCTTGCGCCCGAAGCGGCCCGGCCGCCCGGCCGCGGTCCGCCCCGGGTGCCCCCGCGCCTCGTACGGCTCTTCCTCCGCCAGCCGCGTCAGCTCCCGCTCGGGGATCGCGTCCACCGCGCCGACGCCGAAGAGGAAGGGCGTGTCCAGCCGCATGCGCGCGGTGGCGTGCGGCGCCGGCGGCTGGCGGCGGATCCCGCGTGCGGCCAGCAGCGGCGTCGCCTGGCTGCGCACGTTCTCGCCGCCCTCGGCGCTCAGCACGTCGCAGCGCTCCGCCGGCGCCAAGCGCGTCATCTTCACCACCAGCTGCTCGCCCGTGCCCCCGCTCACCGGACTGGTGTGGCAGGCGCTGCACTGGTTCTCGTTGAAGAGCGGCCCCAGCCCGTCCGCCGGCGTGTACACCCGGTTGAAGAGCGCCTCGCCCAGCCGGAAGCGCCCCAGCTCCGCCCGCGTCAGCCCCGGCAGGGGCGAGCCGGGCGGCAGGCCGGGCCGGGTGGCCTCCCGGTCGCCGGCGGCGCCGCAGGCGGCGAGCGCGACGGCCGCGGCCGCGGCAGCGGTCCGCAGGACCAGCGCGGCAGGGCGCGGGCTGGGCATGAGAGCCTCGAGGGTGGGCGGCGGAAGTGTCGCCCCAATGTGACGTTAGGACCGCCGCCCGTCCAGGGTGGCGCCGCCGCGGCCAGCACCCCGGCGGCGTGCACGTATGCGGCCGCCCAGGCCTTCTCTACGCGCTCTCCTCCTCGCCGCCGGACAGCGCCGACACCCGCGCCCGCAGCCGGGGATGGGCGCGCCAGAGATACGCGCCCGCCACCGCCAGCCCGACCACGTTGGCCACCAGCGTCACCGCCCACGGCGCCGCGCGCGTGATCGCCGAGGGCACGCCCAGCAGGATCGCCGTCGACGCGAAGAGAAAGGCCACGACCATGAAGAAGGTCGCGTAGAAGAACTGCGGGTGCCGCTCCGTCTCCTCCACCACCAGCGCCGCTACCAGCCCGATCCCCACCGAGAGCAGCACATGCACGCCGTTCGCCGCCGCCACCGGCCCCGCGCTCACCGGCCCCGGCCCCGCACCGTGCGCCCCGTAGAAGAGCACGCTCCCGATCAGCGCCGGCGTCGCGAACAGCGCCCGCCCCAACAGCAGGTCCGCCCCCGCGAACACCAGGGCCACGGCCAGGTAGGCGAGCAGCCCGGCGACGAGTCCCTCGAACACGATGCGCTCTCGAGCTGCTGGCATGGTCACCTCCTGGCGGGCCTGCGATCGCACGACGGGTATCGAGCACTGAGGCTCGATCGAACGGACCGGGTGGGGAGATCGCGCGGCGCCGGCACCGGCGCCGGGTACCGGCCGCAGGTGGGGGGGAGCCGGCGCCGCGCGGGCGTTCAGGGCTGCAAGGCCGAGTCCCGGGGCGCCCGGCCCAGCGCGGCCCGGGCCCGCCCCGGCGCCCCTTCCGGCCAAGTCGTTACGCTCCAATGACTCACACCATCGGCCCGGCCTGCGGCCGCGGGCGTGGTGCGCAGCCCGGCCCGGCGACGTCGGGGGCAGCCTGGGGTAGATCGCCCGGCGCTCGGGCCGAATGTCCCGGCGCCGACCCGCCGGGCGGCGGCGCCCACGCGCCGCTTGCTGGCGAGCCCGCGGCGGCATTACCCTGGCGCCTTCAGTTCACCCCGAGGGAAAGGGCGAGGATGGCTGGCGAGAGCACGGTCGAAGAGCGCCTGGCGCGACTGGAGAGCGCGGTGGCGGAGCTGCAGCGGGCGCTGGTCTCGACCGGTGCGGGTGCGGCGGGCGGTGGAGGCAGGGCGGCGCCGGAGTCGCGGCTGGCGCCGGCGTCTCGGCCCGCGGCCGCGCCGGCGAGCGCCGCCGCGCAGGCTGGCGCGGCGAAAGCCCCGCCGTCGCCGCCGCGGGACTGGGTGGCGGTGGGCCAGCTCTGGATCGGCCGGGCGGGGCTCGGCATCCTGGCGCTCGGGCTGGCGTTTCTCTTCCACTACGCGGTGGTGCGCGGCTGGCTGACCCCACAGCTGCGGGTGGCGCTCGGGCTGCTGATCGGCGCTGGCCTCCTTACCTGGGGGCTGCGGCTGCACGGGGCGTCCGGGGCGAGCGGGGGG
>Ga0075276_10000363_pt1 | contig 12310 bp, 13 predicted proteins | sample SF_Rice_5C_80N_4_FD_69770 | JGI IMG/M metagenome (GOLD analysis project Ga0075276, IMG submission 69770) | Rice paddy soil microbial communities from Twitchell Island, California, USA - SF_Rice_5C_80N_405 | ecosystem: Environmental > Terrestrial > Soil > Paddy field/soil | place: USA: Twitchell... | reverse complement strand
GCCAAGGATCTGATCCAGAAGAAGCGGAGCGCCGTCCCCGCGTGATCGCGCAGATCGAAGCCGCGATCAAGAAGCCGGTCTTCGGCTGCCACATGTGCGGCCAGTGCGTGCTGCACTCGACCGGGCTCACGTGCCCGATGAACTGCCCGAAGACGCTGCGAAACGGGCCGTGCGGCGGCGTGCGCCCCGACGGCCACTGCGAGGTGAAGCCGGAGATGCGCTGCGTGTGGGTGAAGGCCGTCGAGCGCTCGCGCCGGCTGCCGTGGCGCGACGAGATCCACGACATCCGCCCGCCCGTCGACAACCGGCTCGCCGGCACCTCCTCGTGGGTCAACCTCTACACCGGCCGCGACAAACAGGTGCCGAAGGGATGGCATGTCGCGTCTTGAGGACGCGATCGACGCGGGGCGCTTCGTCCTGACGGCGGAGCTGCTCTCGGTCGACACAGCCGGCGTCTACGAGAAGTTCGCCCCATACGAGGACTACGTCGACGCGGTCAACGCGACCGACAACACGTCCGCGCACGCGCACGCGTCGCCGCTCGCGGTCGCGATCGCGCTGAAGCAGCTCGGCATGGAGCCGGTCATGCAGCTCACGTGCCGCGACCGAAACCGCCTCGCGCTCGAGGCGGACATCGCCGGCGCAGCGCTGCACGGAATCGAGAACGTCTGCTGCCTCACCGGCGACGACGTCACCGCAGGCGACGAGCCGGAGGCGAAGCGCGTCTTCGACCTCGACTCCATCCAGCTGCTCGCGCTCGGCCGCACGATGATGGACGGCACCTACCTCTCCGGCCGGAAGATCGACCCGGCGCCGCACCTCTTCCTCGGCGCGGTCGAGAACCCCGGCGCGCCGCCGTACGACTACCGCGTCGACCGCGCGCTCAAGAAGGTCCGTGCAGGCGCACGCTTCCTGCAGCTCCAGGTCAGCTTCCGGCCGGAGCAGCTCGAGGGCTTCGTGACGAGGGAGCTCGCGTCGCAGGTCGCACTGCTCCCGTCCATCTGCCTCGTCCGCTCGCCGGCGGCGCTCCGCTACATCGACGCGAACGTCCCCGGGATCGAAGTCCCGGCGGAGATCATCGAGCGCTGCGAACGTGCCGCCGACCCCGAGGCCGAATGCTTCGAGGTCGCGTGCGAGCTCGCCGCCCACGCGCGCTCCCTGCCCGGCGTCGCCGGGCTCCATCTCATCAGCTTCCGGCGCGAGGCCGGCATCGCCCGTCTCTGTCAACGACTCGAGATTCCGACGAGGGAGGCACGTGCAGACAGTCGTCCAGTCGCCGTCTAGGACGGTCGTCATCGGCCCCGACCAGCCGTTCTGCGTCATCGGCGAGCGCATCAACCCGACAGGCCGCAAGACGTTCCAGGCGCAGCTCCAGGCGGGCGATCTGTCGCAGATCGAGATCGACGTCGCGCAGCAGGTCGCGGGCGGCGCCGACATGCTCGACGTGAACGTCGGCGACCCGCTCGCCGACGAGGTCGCGCTCATGGGCCAGGCCGTCCCGCTCGTGCAGGGCCTCACCGAGCTGCCGCTGTGCATCGACTCGTCGGTGATCGAGGCGCTCGAGGCCGGGCTCGCCGCCTACCAGGGCAAGGCGCTCGTCAACTCCGTCACCGGCGAGGACGAGCGGCTCGAGGCGATCCTCCCGATCGTCGCGCGCCACGGCGCGGCCGTCATCGCGCTCGCGAACGACGACGAGATCCCGATGGAGCCGGAGCGCCGCGTCGAGATCGCGAAGAAGATCGTCTCCGCGGCGCACGATCATGGAATCGCGGCCGAGGACGTCGTCATCGACCCGCTCGCGATGCCCGTCGGCGCCGAGCCGCGGGCGGTCACGCTCTTCCTCGAGACGCTGCGCCTGCTGCGTGAGGAGCTCGGCGTGAACACGACGTGCGGCGCGTCGAACACGTCGTTCGGGCTGCCGGGGCGGCACACGCTCGGCGCCGCGTTCCTCGCAGTCGCGCAGAGCCACGGGCTGACGAGCGCGATCATGGACGCGCGCCGCGACGAGACGGTCGAGGCCGTGCGCGCCACCGACTTCCTCCTGGGACGCGACGAATGGGGAGCGGCGTGGATTCGCCGGTACCGGGAACGACAAGCAGTCTGACCGCGCAGGCGCGCGTCCGGCTGCGCTTCCACCAGGCCGATGACGCGGTCAAGGAGACGCGCGTGCCCGCGGGGACGACGCTCTTCGACGCGGCGAGCTGGAACGGCGTCGCCATCGACTCGACGTGCGGCGGCCACGGGACCTGCAAGAAATGCAAGGTGCGGGTCGTCGCGGGCGACGTGGACATCTCGCCCGTCGACCCGCGCGCGTTCGAGCCGGACGAGCTGCGCAACGGCTGGCGGCTCGCCTGTCGCGCACAGGCGCACGAGGACGTCACCGTCGAGGTGCCGCTGCTGCAGACGCGCCCGAAGGCCGCGCTCGCCGGCGTCGGCCGGCACGTCATCCTCCGGCCGGCGGTGCAGAAGCGCTACGTCGAACTCGTGGAGCCGACGCTCGAGGATCAGCGCTCCGACCTCGAGCGCCTGCTCGACGCGATGGACGACGTCGAGCCCCGCGTCCCGCTCGCGGTCGTGCGCGGGCTCGGCGCGACGCTGCGCGCGGCCGACTGGAAGGTGACCGCCGTGCTCGCAGACGACCTGCTCATCGCCGTCGAGCCCGGCGACACGTCCGCGCGCCGGCACGCCATCGCGTTCGACCTTGGCACGACCACGGTCGTCGCGACGCTCCTCGACCTCGAGACCGGCCAGCCGCGCGCGGTGCGCTCGATCCTCAACGCGCAGCAGCCGTTCGGCGCCGACGTCATCTCGCGCATCTCCGCGACGATGATGGACGAGACCGCCATGGCGCGGCTCCAGGCCCACGCGCACGAGACGCTGCAGCAGCTCACCGACGAGGTGTGCGAGGAGGCCGGCGTCGACCGGCGCGAGGTGTACGAGGTCGTCGTCACCGGCAACGTGACGATGATCCAGCTCGCGCTCGGCATCGATCCCGAGCCGCTGTCGATGGCGCCGTTCACGATCGCCGCGCGGCGGATGCCCGAGGCGAAGGCGTCCGACTTCGGCCTCGCCGTCCACGAGCGCGCGCCCGCCGTGCTCTTCCCGGCGCTCGGCGCGTACGTCGGCCCCGACATCGTCGCCGGCATCCTCGCCACCGGGCTCACGCTCGACCGCCGCGTCCGCCTGTTCATCGACGTCGGCACGAACTCCGAGATCGTCCTCGGCTCGTCGGCCAAGGCGCTGGCCACGGCGGCGCCTGCCGGCCCGGCGTTCGAGGCTGCGCAGATCCGCTGCGGCATGCGCGCCGCCGACGGCGCGATCGAGGGCGTCAAGATCGTCGACGGCGACGTGCAGCTCACGGTCATCGGCGACGTCGAGCCCGTCGGCCTGTGCGGCTCCGGCCTCGTCGACGCCGTCGCCGAGCTCGTCGGCGCCGGCATCCTCGACCATTCCGGCCGCTTCGTGCTCGGCTCCTCGGAGCGCCTCGACAAGATCGGCGAGGAGAACGTCTTCCGCCTGACCGACGACATCTTCCTCTCGCAGCGCGACGTGCGCGAGCTGCAGTTCGCGAAGGCGTCGATCGCGACCGGCTGGATGATCCTCTGCCGTGAGCTCGGCGTCGAGCCGGACGAGATCGCGCAGGTGCTCCTCGGCGGCTCGTTCGGCTCGTACCTGACACCTGCGTCGGCGGTGCGGATCGGGCTCGTGCCGCGGCTGCCGCTGGCGCGCATCGTCGCCGCTGGCAACGTCGCCGGCGAGGGGGCGAAGATCGTCGCGCTGTCCGTCACCGAGCGCGCGGCCGCGAACGCGGTCCTCGACGAGGTCGACTACGTCGAGCTCTCCGGTCGCGCCGATTTCAACGACCTGTTCATCGACCAGCTCCAGTTCCCCGGATGACGCAGGTCATCGTCAGCTGCGGCGCGCTCGCGCTGCACGTGCAGCGGATCGCCGCCCGTCGCGGCTGGGACGTCGAGGTGCGCCCGGTGCCGCCGGAGCTGCACAACCGCCCCGAGAGGATCCAGGCCGCCGTCGAGAAGGCGGCGAACGGCGACGACGTCGTCGTCGCGTACGCGCACTGCGGCGCCGACCTCGCCGGCTTCGACCGGCTGCGCGGCGCGCACTGCTACGAGGTCTTCGGCGCCGAGCACGAGCCGGCGACGTACTTCCTGACGGACTTCCTCGTCCGCAGCTTCGACCGCGTCGTGTGGCGCGGGCTCGGGCTCGACCGCCACCCCGAGCTGCGTGACGACTACTTCCGCAACTACGAGCGCTGCGTCTGGCTCGCGCAGGAGCCGACACCGGAGCTGCGCGCCGAGGCGGAGGCCGCGGCGGCTCGGCTCGGCCTGCCGCTCGAAGTGCGAGAGACTGGCGACACCGGCCTGGAACGCGAACTGGAGAGGCTTCTGTGCTGATCAACGACCTGCCGCGCTTCGAGATCCTCGACGAGGCGGCGATGAACGAGCTCGAGCGCGGCTGGCGGCGCATCGTCAGCGACCTCGGCATCGAGTTCCTCCACCCGGAGGCGCTGAAGTACTTCGAGGACGCCGGCCAGCAGGTGGAGGGCGAGCTCGTCCGCTTCGACCCCGACTGGATCCTCGAGCAGGTGGCGAAGGCGCCGTCCGAGTTCGACCTGCAGGCGCGCAACCCCGAGAAGACGATCCACGTCGGCGGCAAGCACATGGCGTTCTCCGCCGTCTACGGCTGCCCGTTCGTGCGCGAGGGGCTCGAGCGGCGCGACGCGACGTACGACGACTTCCAGAACCTCGTCAAGCTCGCGCAGGCGTTCCCGCAGCTCGACTCGCCGGGCGGGACGATCTGCGAGCCGAACGACAAGCCGCTCGACTCGCGCCATCTCGACATGGTGTACGCGCTGCTCACGCTCTCCGACAAGCCGTTCATGGGCTCGGTCACCTCCGGCCCGAACGCCGCCGACACGATCGCAATGGCGGAGATGGTGTTCGGCCGCGAGTCGCTGGAGCAGACGCCCGCGATCATCAGCCTCATCAACGTCAACTCGCCGCTGCGCTACGACGACCGCATGCTCTCGGCGCTCATCGAGTACGCGAAGGCGGGGCAGGCGACGATCGTCACGCCGTTCCTGCTCATGGGCGCGATGTCGCCGGTGTCGATCCCGGCGACGCTCGCGCAGCAGGTCGGCGAGGCGCTCGCCGGCATCGCGCTCGTGCAGACGATCCGGCCCGGCTGCCCGGTCGTCTTCGGCTCGTTCCTCTCCAACACCGACATGCAGTCGGGCTCGCCGAGCTTCGGCACGCCGGAGTCGGCGGTCGGCCTCTTCTGCACGGGGCAGATCGCGCGGCACTACGCGCTCCCGTTCCGCGGCGGTGGCGCACTCACGTCGTCGCAGGTCGTCGACGCACAGGCGGGCTACGAGTCGATGATGTCCCTCTGGCCGACGTTCCTCGCCGGCACGAACTTCGTCATGCACTCGGCGGGCTGGCTCGAGTCGGCGCTCGTCTCCTGCTACGAGAAGTTCGTGGTCGACGTCGAGATGCTGCGCATGCTGCACGAGGTGTTCAAGCCGCTCGTCATCGACGAGGAGGCGCTTGCGTACTCGGCGCACCAGGAGGTTGGGCCGGGCGGCCACTTCCTCGGCGCCGTGCACACGCTCGAGCGCTTCCGCGAGTGCTTCTACCGGCCGCTGGTCTCCTCGACCGAGAACTACGAGCGCTGGAACCGGCTCGGCGGGCGCGACGCGGCGACGCGGGCGACGGAGATCTGGAAGAAGACGCTCGAGGAGTACGAAACGCCGCCGATCGAGCCCGATCTCGAGGTGGAGCTGAAGGCGTACGTCGACCGCAGGCGCACGGAGCTCGGCGACTGATGTTCATCGCCGGCGAATGGGCCCTCTCCCTGTCGGGCGAGACGTTCGAGGCCGACTCCCCCGCGACCGGCGAGCGCATCGGCGTCGTGCAGAAGGGCGGCCGCGAGGACGCGCAGCGCGCGATCGACGCGGCCAACCGCGCCGCCGACGGCTGGGCGCGCCTGTCGGCGTTCGACCGCGCGGCGATGCTGAACCGCGTCGCAGACGAGGTCGAGAAGCGGCGCGAGACGCTCGTCCGCACGCTGACGCTCGACCAGGGCAAGCCGCTCGCCGAGTCGCGTGACGAGGTCGAGGAGCTCGTGCAGTACTGGCGCAACGCCGCCGAGGACGGGAAGCGGCTCGAGGGCCGCGTCGCGAACTCGGTCTCCGCGGGCAAGCGCGTCCTGCTGCTGCGCCGCCCGCGCGGCGTCATCGGCGTGATCACGCCGTGGAACTGGCCGTACACGATGCCGGCCGAGCTGATCGCGCCCGCGCTCGCCGCCGGGAACGCGGTCGTGTGGACGCCGGCGTCGACGACGGCCGTCGCCGGCATCGCGCTCGCGACGTGCGTCGCCGAGGCCGACCTGCCGCCGGGCGTCTTCAACCTCGTCACCGGCCCGGGCTCGACGGTCGGCGACGAGATCGCCCGGAGCCCGGCCACCCACGGCGTCGGCTTCATCGGCTCGACGGAGACGGGCCGCCGCGTCGCCGAGGCGGCGGCGGGCAAGGCGGCGGTGCTCGAGCTCGGCGGCAACGGCCCGGTCGTCGTCCTCGACGATGCCGACCTCGACCTCGCCGCCGAGGCGACCGTCGCCGCGTGCTTCCTCTGCGCCGGCCAGAGCTGCACCGCGGGCGAGCGCCTGCTCGTGCACCGGGACGTGCGCGAGGAGTTCGTCTCGAAGCTCGCGCGGCTCGTCACGGAGCGCGTCGTGCTCGGAGACCCGTTCGCGGACGGCACGACGATGGGGCCGCTGAACAACGAGGGCGTCGCCGAGAAGATGGACGAGCACGTCGCCGACGCCGTGCAGCGCGGCGCATCGGTCGTGGCAGGCGGCGCGCGCGCGTCGGGCTTCCCGACCGGCCTGTACTGGCAGCCGACCGTCCTCGACGGCGTGGCGCCCGACGCGCTCGTCGCGACCGAGGAGACGTTCGGGCCGGTCGCGCCCGTCGTCGAGATCGACTCGCTCGAGCGGGCGATCGAGCTCGCGAACGCGTCGCCATACGGGCTGCTGTCGGCGATCTTCACGCGCGACCTCGCGAAGGGCCTCCGCTACGCGGACGAGGTGAAGACCGGCTGGGTGAACATCAACGAATCGTCCAACTACTGGGAGACGCACCTGCCGTTCGGCGGGCGCTCGGGCACGGCGAGCGGCATCGGCCGCGTCGGCGGCACCGCGCCGCTCGAGGCGTTCAGCGAGCTGCAGACGGTCGTGATCGCATGACCTGGGACTACGTCATCGTCGGCGGCGGCTCGGCCGGCTCGGCGCTTGCGGCGCGGCTCACCGAAGACCCGTCGACACGCGTGCTCGTCCTCGAGGCGGGCCGTCCCGACCACATCTGGGACCCGTTCATCCACATGCCCGCCGCGCTCGCCTTCCCGATCGGAAACGAGCGCTACGACTGGATGTACGAGTCGGAGCCGGAGCCGCACATGCACGGCCGCCGCATCTACCACGCGCGCGGCAAGGTGCTCGGCGGCTCGAGCTCGATCAACGGGATGATCTTCCAGCGCGGCAACCCGCTGGACTACGAGCGCTGGGGCCTCGAGGGCTGGGACTACGCGCATTGCCTGCCGTACTTCAAGAAGATGGAGCGCTGCCTCGCCGGCGCCGACGAGTGGCGTGGGGGCGAGGGGCCGATCGTCCTGGAGCGCGGGCCGGCGGACTCGCCGCTCTTCGGCGCGTTCTTCGAGGCGGTGCAGCAGGCCGGCTACGAGCTGACGAAGGACGTGAACGGATACCGGCAGGAGGGGTTCGCGGCGTTCGACCGCACGATCGTCCGCGGGCGGCGGCTGAGCGCCGCGCGCGCGTACCTGCACCCGGTGATGGACCGGCCGAACCTCGAGGTGCGCTGCCTCACCTTCGTGGCGGGGATCGTCTTCGAGGGAGACCGCGCCGTCGGCGTCGAGGTGCGCGGCGAGACCATCCGCGCGAACGAGGTCATCCTCTGCGGCGGCGCGATCAACTCGCCGCAGCTGCTGCAGCTCTCCGGAAAGGCGCAGGACCTTCCGGTGGGCGAGAACCTGCAGGACCATCTCGAGGTGTACGTCCAGCACGCGTGCACGCAGCCCGTCTCGGTGCAGCCGGCACTGAAGAAATGGCGGCGGCCCGAGATCGGCGCGCGCTGGCTCTTCATGCGCAGCGGCCCCGGTGCGTCGAACCACTTCGAGGCGGGCGGCTTCGTCCGCTCGAACGACGACGTCGCCTATCCGAACCTCATGTTCCACTTTCTGCCGCTGGCGATCCGGTACGACGGCTCTGCGCCGGCGTCGCAGCACGGGTACCAGGTGCACGTGGGGCCGATGTACTCGGACGCGCGCGGCTCGGTGAAGATCGTGTCGACGGACCCGCGGGTGAAGCCGGCGCTGCGGTTCAACTACTTGTCGACGGCGCAGGACCGGCGCGAGTGGGTGGAGGCGATCCGCGTCGCGCGCGGGATCCTCGGTCAGGCGGCGTTCGAGCCGTACGACGGCGGCGAGACGTCGCCCGGGCCGGACGTGGAGAGCGACGAGGAGATCCTCGATTGGGTGGCGCGCGACGCCGAGACGGCGCTGCATCCCTCGTGCACGTGCGCGATGGGCAGCGTCGTCGACCCGGAGACGATGCGGGTGTACGGCCTCGACGGGCTGCGCGTCGTCGACGCGTCCGTGTTCCCGTACGTCCCGAACGGGAACATCTATGCGCCCGTGATGATGGTGGCGGAGAAGGCGGCTGATCTCATCCGCGGGAACACGCCGCTGCCCCCCGAGGAGGTCGAGTTCTATCGACATCGCGCTGAACGAGCTGTCGGTCGGTGAGTTCCTCGCCGCGCTCGGCGAGCGCACGCCGACGCCGGCGAGCGGCGCCGCGACGGCGCTGACCGGGGCGCTGGCGGCGGGCCTCGCCGAGCTCGCCGCGCGGTTCGCAGGCGACGACGACGCCGTCGTGCGCGCGAAGGCGCTCTGCACGCGGCTCGTGCAGCTCGCCGACGAGGATGCGGTCGCCTATTCGGCGTTCATGGCCGAGCGGAGCGACGCGACACGCGCCGAGATCATCCGGGTGCCGGAGGAGATCGCCGCGAACGCGGACGCAGTGGTCGCGCTCGCAGAGCACGTGCGTGCACAGCTGCGGTCGAGCGTCGCTGGCGACGCCGAGGCGTCAGCCGAGCTCGCGCGCGCGGCGGCCCGGGTGGGACGCCGGCTGGCGGAGCTCAATCGTCCGTGACGATTCCGTGACGCTTGTGGGCCGGTAGCTGCTACCGGTCTTCGTTGTTCTCCCGGGCGTCGCAAAGACCGGTAGCAGCTACCGGCCTTTCTTCGTCACGAAAGCGTCAATCGCTCTTCGGGATCTTGAGCTCGCGGCCGATGTAGAAGCCCGAGTGCTCCTCGAGGACGTACGGCGCCATGGCAGCGCGGCGCTTCGATTCGGTCTCCGACTTGCGGTACTCGTCGCGCGATTCCGGTGAGTCCCAGATGGAGATGCCGACGACCTCGTTGCCGTCGGGCGAGTACATCTCGTACGCGCGCAGCATCCCCTTCGGGAAGTCGCCCGGCCGCCAGGAGCGGCTGAACTCGTTGCGGGTGCCCGGCTTCAGCTTTCGCGTGGTGATCCAGACGTAGGGCGGGTCCAGATCCATGAGCTGGACGCTATCGCAATCGCCGCCAGCGAACCGGCGTCTTCGAGGCGGGCAAGCGCCTCGGCGACCGCGATGCGGACGACCTCGATCTCCTCGTCCTCGTCCTTCGGCGCGCTCGCGGGGCCGGAGCAGCGCCCCGCGAGTACGGTCACCCGCTCGGTCGAGTACTCCGGCGCGGCCCAGAACTCGCCCAGCACCTCCCACTCGGCGACCGCGAGGCCGCATTCCTCCGCCAGCTCGCGGTCGGCGGCCGCCGGCGCCGCCTCGCCCGGCTCGATCTTCCCGGCCGGCAGCTCCAGCACCGTGCCGCCTGCGCCGGGCCGGCGCTGCGAGACGCAGACGAGCTCGACGCCGTCCGTGACCACGAGGACGACGGACGGCGGGAACTCGATCATGGAGCGAGTGTAAATCCGACCGAGACAGCCGCCCGTATCCCTGCCCAGAAGCTCCGACGAAAGGAGAAGGGATGCGGGGTCGTGTCATTCGCTGGGCTCTGCCGCTCGTCATGGCGGGCGTCGCGGGCGCCGGCGTCGCGATGGCCGCGACGGCGTCGACGCAGTCTGGCGGCACGGTGAGAGCCGTCCAGAGCACGAAGTTCGGCATGGTGCTCGTCGCCTCGAACGGCAAGACGCTCTACCGCTACACGAAGGACAGCAAGGGCGTGAACCGGTGCAGCGGCAACGCCACCTGCAACAAGTACTGGCCGGCGCTGCTCGTCAAGCCGACCGTGAGGCCGACCGTCGGCACGGGCGCGAGCTCGAAGCTCGTCAGCACGATCAAGGCCGCGCACGGCATGCGCCAGGTGACCTACGCCGGCTTCCCGCTGTACTTCTTCGCGGGTGACAAGAAGGCCGGCCAGGTGAACGGCGAAGGCTTCGAGAGCACGTGGTACGTCGTCAACGCGAAGGGCGCGCTCGTGAAGCACGCCGTCTCGTCGGGATCGACGTCGAGCGGCTCGACCACGCCCTCCTCGGGCGGCACGACAACCGGCTCCTACAGCTGGGGCTAACGGCAACCGGACATTCACCGGGCGGCGGCGCATCCTCCCCCAGCGCGCCGCCGCCCGATCCGGTCATGGAGTGGACTCGTCGCACATCCGCGCTCCTCGTCTCCGCGGCGGGCGCGCTGCATCTCTATCTCTGGTTCGACTACTTCCACCGCGTCCACGTCGTCGGCGCGCTGTTCCTCGCCAACGCCGCGGCCGGCCTCGCGCTCGGCGCCGCGCTGCTCGTCGCCGGCTCGCCGCTCGTGCTCGGCGCGGGCGCGGCGTTCGTCGCGGGAACGCTCGCCGCGTTCGCGATCAGCACGCGCTGGGCGCTCTTCGGCTACCACGAGCGCCTCTGGGGCTCGTGGCAGGAAGCAGCCGGCGGAGTCGAGCTCGCTGCGCTCGTCCTCCTCGCCGTTCAGGCGTATGCGCAGGCGGGATCCTCGGCGAGCGGGTCGCCGGACGCCGCGTAGGCGCGCGCCCTCGACCCGCCGCAGACGTCGCGCCACTCGCACGTTCCGCAGCGGCCGGTGAAGTCGGTGGCGCGGATCCGGCGCAGGAGCGGGTGCCCGCGGTAGACGTCGACGACGTCGTCCGTGCGCACGTTGCCGAGGTCGAGCGGCAGGAAGCCGGACGGTGAGATCGTCCCGTCGTGGCCGACGAAGAGCACGCCGCGTCCGTCGCGCGTCCCCTTCGTCTGCACGCGTACCGGGCCGTCGACCGGCCCGAGCGCGGCGGCGAGGCGGCGATACAGGCCCCCGCCGGGCGGAGCCGACCCGGCGACCCGCTCGGCCGCGACGCGGCGGAAGAACGGCGCCTCCACCGTGCGGACGATCAGACCGAGTCGCGACGCATCCACGAGGAAGTGGCACACGTGCTCGTTCTCCTCGGCCGAGAGCTCGGCGAGCGCCTCGCCGCGGCCGACCTGGACGAGGAAGAAGAGCTCCCAGATCGACGCGCCCGCCTCTTTCACGAGACGTGCGACGGCCGGCAGGTCGTCGACCGTGTCGCGCATGACGACGGTGTTCACCTGCACCGTGATGCGATGCCGCCGGAGCCGTCGGATCGCCTCGAGCGTCGCCTCGAAGTGCCCGGGGACGCCGCGGATCCCGTCATGCACGTCCGCGCTCGCGCCGTCGAGGCTGATCGACGCGACGCGGACGCCGAGGCCGCGGAACGACGCGACGCGCTCCTCGCTCAGCAGCGGCGTCACGCTCGGGGCGAGCGCGAGCGGCAGCGTCAGGCTGCGCGCCGCCGCTGCGAGCTCGTCCAGGTCGGCGCGCATGAGGACGTCGCCGCCGGTCGCGACGAGCACGGGGCGGGGGAGGCCGAAGCCGGCGAGCCGCTCGACGAACGACACCGCCTCGCCGGTCGAGAGCTCGCCCGGGAGCGGCTCGGCGATCGCGGAGGCGCGGCAGTGGCGGCATGCGAGCGTGCAGGCGCGCGTCGTCTCCCAGAAGACGAGGATCGGCCGCTTGTCGAAGTCCATGACCGAAGGCTCCGTGCCGGATCCCGATGTCGCATCGGTGGAATTCCGCTACTGATGGGAGCGTGATCGAGGATCTGACCCGCGACGGCGCCGAGGAGTTCCTGCGCCTCCAGGTCGTCGGCCGCGTCGGCTGCCACGCGGGCGGTCGCACGTACGTCGTGCCGGTGATGTACGTCTGGGA
>Ga0075276_10000361_pt1 | contig 12323 bp, 12 predicted proteins | sample SF_Rice_5C_80N_4_FD_69770 | JGI IMG/M metagenome (GOLD analysis project Ga0075276, IMG submission 69770) | Rice paddy soil microbial communities from Twitchell Island, California, USA - SF_Rice_5C_80N_405 | ecosystem: Environmental > Terrestrial > Soil > Paddy field/soil | place: USA: Twitchell... | reverse complement strand
GGGCCGGCATCCGGACGGGCGAGACTTGGCCGTGGACAGCCATCCTGCTCGCCCTGGCGGTCTGGGCGCCGGGTGACATAGGCATTTCCATGATGAAGCATTTTCGGCTCCATCTGTGGCTGGACATCGCGGCCTTGCTGGCCATCGTTCCCGCGGCGCTTATACTGAGGGCGCGCGCGGCCTCACCACGGCATCGGGCGTTGAGCCATCCCTGCTGACCGGAAAAGGAGGAGACCATCATGAAGATACTCATCTGCGGCGCATCCGGCTTCGTCGGCCGCCATCTCACCCAGGCGCTGCGCGGCGCGGGCCATACGGTGACACGCGCTGTGCGCACCCCGCGCGAGCCCGGAGACATTGCGGCGGATTTCCGCAGTGACACATCGAAAAAAGCCTGGCTGCCGCGTGTCGCTGGCATCGACGCGGTGATCAACGCCGTCGGGGTGCTGCGCGACGGCGAGGCAACCCCCATGCAGCGGCTGCATGCGGAAACACCTGCAGCGCTGTTTGCGGCCTGCGCCGAGGCGGGAGTGCGGCGCATCGTGCACGTCTCCGCGCTGGGGGTGGAAAGCGGTGTGAACGTGCCCTACTTCGCGACCAAACTCGCGGCGGAGCAGGCGTTGAACGCGCTGCCGCCAAACGTGCGGCGCCTCTGCCTGCGGCCATCGGTGATCTACGGCGAGGACGGCGCAAGCGCGAAAATGTTCCGCAACCAGGCCCGGATGCCTGTCCTCGTGCTGCCCATGGGCGGCCATCAGCAATTGCAGCCGGTGCACATAGACGACATTTGCACAGCCGTCGTGCGCTGGCTGGGGGATGCCGATGCGGCGAGCCAAACCGTGAGCGCGGTGGGCGCCGAGCCCACCACCATGCGCGGCATGCTGGACAGCTATCGCGAACAGATGGGCCATGGCGCAGCATTGCATGTAACGATGCCGGCGTTCGCAATGCGCCTGGCCGCACGGATCGGCGACCATATTCCCGCCAGCCCCCTGTGCAGCGACACTTTGGCCATGCTCGCGGCCGGGAACACCGCCCCGGCCGAGGAGTTCGCCCGCCTGCTGGGGCATGCGCCGCGCAGTTACCGGGCGTTCATCGCATAATGCAGGCGTCCGACCTCAGGCTGATGCGCCTCACGCTGGCCGTCGTGTGGCTGGTTTCCGGCGTGCTTTCGCTAGGCATCTATCCGCGGCAGCAAAGCATGGAAATACTGGCAGGCGTAAACCTGCACGGCGAAGCGGCCACGCTCGCGCTTTATGGCGGCGCGCTGCTCGACATCCTGCTCGGCACGCTCACCCTGGTTCGGCCTGTGCAGATGCTGTGGCGGGTGCAGGCCGGAGTCATCCTGGTCTATAGCGCGGTCATCACCGTCTGGCTGCCGCAATACTGGCTGCATCCGTTCGGACCGGTGCTGAAAAACCTGCCCATTCTGCTGCTGCTCTGGCTGCTCCGCCGCTACGGGAACAGCACGCCATGAATACCTATCTCCTGCTCAAGTGGATCCACATCCTCTCCAGCGTCGCCCTGGTCGGCGTAGGGTTCGGCAGCGCGTTCTACATGTTCTTCGCCAACCGCACCCGGAACGTGGCCGCAATCGCGGAAGTCTCCAGGCTGGTGGTCCGCGCGGATTACTGGTTCACCGCACCCGCCGCCGTCATCCAGCCGGTCACCGGCATTGCGCTCGCCTCCCTGGCGCACTATCGGCTGACCACGGCCTGGCTGCTCGCCACCTATGGCCTGTTCGCGCTGGCGGGCATCTGCTGGCTAGCGGTCGTGTGGCTTCAGATCAGGATGGCGGATATGGCGCGCCTTGCCGCGGCAAGCAAGACCAGCCTGCCGAAGCGCTACTGGCGCTATGCGCGCGCCTGGGAATGGCTGGGCATGCTGGCATTCCCGGCCATGCTGGCGGTCTACGGGATGATGGTGTTCAAACCTGGCGGATGGGCGCCAGGATGAGACGGGGCGTCCGCCCAAGCCTGATGCGCAACGCCAGGGCAGGCTGCAGCGGCCGCTATTCGCCTTCCTCGTCGTGGCCGGGAACCAGTCCGTTGAGATCGAAATATTCGAATGTCACGTCGGCCGCCTCGGCCACGCCGTTCATGCGGCACCAGTTCCGCCAGGCGCGTTCGCCGCTGCGGGCCTTGCCGGGCACGCCGATCAGGTGGTATACGGTTCCGCTGTGCGTGATCGCGGTCATGGCGTCGAGGTCGAACGCCTTGATGCCGCTGGAAGCCCGTCCCATGTCGTTGGTGACGTCATGCCCCCAGATGTGGCGGCTACGCTGCCCGCTATCGGAGACGACCTCCATCACCCGCCAGCGGCGAAGCTGAAGGATTTGACATTCGCTCGGAATGTTCTGTTTGGCCACAGGTGCCTTTCCCTTGCATGTAGTTCTATTTTTTTGCCTTTATGCTACCCGTCTCCGCGGGACTCCGCAATACGCCCTGTGCAGCATGCGGCGCGACGAATCCTTCGATCCCGTGCGCATGGGTGCACAGCCGGCCATTGCCTGCGTTCCGGCGAATTTATGTATACTCACCTCTGGCCGCTAAGGGGCGGCCGGCACCGCGCCCCCGCGGTCGCAATCGCAATCCATATCCAGGGAGTGAACAAGATGCAATCGATCAAATTGGGACGCACCTTCATCATGGCCGCCGCGCTGGGACTGTTCCCCGCGCTCGCACTGGCGGCAGACAAGCCCACGGCCGACGAAGCCAAGAAGGTGATCGACTATTACTACCATGGCAAGGGCCTGAGCCCGGTGCTGGTGGAAACCAGGATCTGCCACGACATCCAGCACGATGGCGACGACAAGAACGAGTGTGCAGGCGACGTCACCGGCCAGCCCATCAAGAAGGGCGACAGCGACTATGTCTGGATGGCCTTCATGGCGCCCAACGGCTCGGATGCCCAGCCCGTGATCGTGCAACTGGAACTGAACGGCGCGGTGCGCTGGGTCAGGAACATCTCGGTGTCGGGCGGACTGCGCACGCGCACCTGGCTCAAGCACACCTTCGACAAACCCGGCGCCTGGAAGCTGAAGATTTCGCTGGATACCGGGACCAGCGTCACGCCGCTCGGCACGATGGACCTGAACGTCCAGGAATAAGTCCGGCCGCAACCCGCCTGCCGCCCGCACTACCGTTGCCGGTGGCGGGCGGGCAGCGCGGCTTCTGTGACAGGCGCCCTGATGGTACAATTGCGGCTTTCAGTCAACCCAGGAAGGCGCAGCAGAATGAGTTTGAACAAGGTACCGTCCGGAAAGAACCTGCCTGACGATTTCAACGTCGTCATCGAAATTCCCCAGCACGGCGAACCCATCAAGTACGAAGTGGACAAGGAGTCCGGCGCGATCTTTGTCGATCGCTTCATGAGCACGGCGATGCATTATCCGTGCAACTACGGCTACATTCCGCACACCCTTTCCGATGACGGCGATCCCGTGGACGTCCTGGTGGTGACGCCGGTTCCGCTGCAGGTAGGCGTGGTGGTGCGCTGCCGTCCGCTGGGCGTGCTGAAGATGGAAGACGAGTCCGGCGTGGACGCGAAACTGCTGGCGGTGCCCGTAGACAAACTGACCACGGTGTACCGCAACATCAAGACCTACACCGACCTGCCCGAGATCCTGCTCAAGCAGATCGAGCATTTCTTCGCACACTACAAGGATCTCGAACCCAACAAGTGGGTGAAGATCCAGGGCTGGAGCGACGGCGAAGGCGCCCGCAAGGAAATCATGGACGGTGTGGCAAACTACAAGAACGCCGCAGTCAAACCCGAGTTCTGAAAACCGAGGAGTCCGCCGTGACCGCACGCATCATTGACGGAAAGGCAATCGCACAGGAAGTACGCGCCGAATGGAAGGCCCGCGCCAACGCGTTGAAGGCGCGCGGCATCACGCCGGGACTGGCAGTCATCATCGTCGGCGAAGATCCCGCCTCCAGGGTCTATGTCGCCAACAAGGTCAAGGCCTGTGCCGAACTGGGCCTGCATTCCGAGCACATCGAGCTTTCCGCAGACACGCCGGAGGCCACCCTGCTCGAGCGCATTGCCACCCTGAACGCCGACCCGAAGATACACGGCGTTCTGGTGCAATTGCCGGTGCCCAGACACATCGATCCGGCCAAGGTGCTGGAGGCGATCAGCCCGGACAAGGATGTGGATGGCTTCCACCAGATGAACGTCGGTGCGCTGGTCACCGGCAACACGCGCTTCCCGCCCTGCACGCCCTACGGCGCGATGAAACTGCTGGAGAAGTCCGGCGTATCCATCGAGGGCAAGCACGCCGTCGTGGTGGGCCGCAGCAACATCGTGGGCAAGCCCATGGCGCTGATGCTGCTGCAGCAGAACGCGACGGTGACCATCTGCACCTCCAAGACCGTCGATCTCGCGAAGTACACGCGCGATGCCGACATCCTGGTGGTGGCGACCGGAAGAGCAAAGATGATCACCGGCGACATGATCAAGCCGGGCGCTGCGGTGATAGACGTGGGCATCAACCGCCTGCCGGACGGCAAGCTGTGCGGCGACGTGGATTTTGAGTCCGCCAAGGAAGTGGCCGGCTGGATCACCCCGGTGCCTGGCGGCGTCGGCCCCATGACGATCACCATGCTGGTCGCCAATACGGTGCAAGCCGCTGAGCGGGCCGCACAGGCCTGATCCGCACTGACAGGAGTAGCCCCATGAAGCATCTGACGCCCCGCGAAGCCTATGAATTCCTGCGAGCCACGCCGGACGCCGTTTTCGTCGACGTGCGCAGCGACCTGGAACACATGTTCGTCGGCCATCCGGAAGGCTCCATGCTCATACCATGGATCGACGGGCCGGACTGGGAGATCAATCCGGACTTCGTACCCCAGGTCAAGCGGGCAGCCAGTGCGAACCGGCCGGTGGTGCTCATCTGCCGCTCGGGCAAACGTTCGATGGATGCGGGCGCCGCGCTGGAACAGGCCGGGCTGACCGACGTCTACAACGTACTGCACGGTTTCGAGGGCGACCTCGACGAAAGTCATCATCGCAATTCGATCAACGGCTGGCGCTACGAAGGCCTGCCCTGGGCCCAAACCTGAAGCACGACCCCTGCTTCACGGCAATTTCCCGCGAAAGGTCAGTGCGCGCAATCCCGCACCCAAGCCCGCAAAGTTGATGTAAGATGGTGACATCTCTTCTCGTTTCGGGGGATGCATACCATGAATGCTGACCAGGAACTCGACGCGCGCGGCTTGAGCTGCCCCCTTCCCATCTTGAGAACCAAAAAGGCGCTTGGCCCCATGACGCCCGGCCAGGTGCTAAAGGTGATCGCTACCGACAAGGGCTCCATGAAGGACATGGAAGCCTTCTCCAAGCAAACCGGAAATGAATTGCTCTCCGGGGCTGAGGAAGGCGGCGAATACGTGTTTTACCTCAGAAAGAAGTGACTGGATGGCCGCCACGGTGGCGGCATGGGTCACGCGCCCCGATCCCGGGCAATGCCGTTGCGCCGCGCTCGGCGGAATATCCTTGGCACTCGCTTGCGCCCGGCAACCCGCCGCCTCAGTAGCGTGAGTACGGCTTGAGCGGTTCCGGCGGGTAATGCATGGGGCCGCTTTGCATATCGAACATGTAGCGCAGATAAAAGGCGGCGTAATTCGGGCTGTAATAGGTCGAGCGGTCTATCTGTCCCAGCGCCCCCGCGATGAGCCTGGGCGTCAGCCGGTATTCGAGCACAACCCCCAGGGAATGGCCCCTGATATGGCTGGAACCCCCGACATATACCGGCGGCGCCATATAGGGCGTGGCCGCCGCGTTCGCGGCCGCTAGCGCCTGCAAGGCCGGATCGGTGGGATAGTACGGCATGTCCTTTTCGTACACATCCGCGTAGGACACCGATCCCTGCACCAGGTATGACCAGCGGTCTTCGCGGCCCGACCAGCGGAAATTGGGGGCAATCGCAGCATATCTCTGCGGGCTGTAGTAGCCGCCCTGGCCAAAAGTGTAGTAACGCATATCCTCGGCATAGTGCCAATAGGTCAGCGCAACGCCGCCTTTCAGACGCATGTCTTCCTGGTCGATGACGGCCCAGTTGAAGCCGGTGCGCAACTCCGCGTCTGTGCTGCTCAGGACATTCTGGCCGGTCACCCGGTAATATCCCGGCTCAAGGTAAAGATTGAGCCGGCCGTAATCGTGCCCCAGGTGCATGTTCGCGCCGGTGCGGACCACGCCGCCCCACACCATCCCGGTGACCGGATCGCGCGCGCCCGCATAGGCAATCAGGCTGCTTACGATGGGACGGCGGGAGACTTCCACGGTGAATCCCGAAACCGCCGTATAGTGCGACCATTTCACTCCTCCGATCACGTTGGACACCGGGAAGCCGATGGGGGTCGAACCGATGTCCGCGCGCAGATTCTGGCCTTCGTATCCGACGGCGAGCGCGGTGCCGTGGGCGGACTGGCCGGGGGCGTTGACGAGGCCATTCTTGCTCAGTGCGGCCACCGTGCCGTATTGGCGCTGGTCGGCAAGCGTGGCCGACTGCAGCGGCCCGGCGTCGGCCATGGCGGGGTCCACCTGGGCAAACACGCGCCCGCCGGACGTGCCCACCGGCAACCGCGCCTCGACCGGCAACTCGATCACCCTGAGATTGCCTATGCCCGGCGCGTACCCGCCCTTGCTGAGGTAATCCAGTCCCGTGGCCGCATAACCCTGGGCGCGCCGTGCTTTCTGGAGCGTGGCCAATTCGCGCGCTTTCTCCGCCAGCCGTTCCAGTGCGCGCTTCGCATCTGCATTCTGCGGGTCGCGCTGCAGGATGCCGAGATAGATGGCGCGTGCATCGTCCGGCTCGCCGGCGTCCTCATGCACGCGCGCCATGGCCATCAGCATGTCGGTGTCCTCCGGATACTCCGCCAGGACGGGCTTGAGTACGGCACGCGCCTGCTCGATCTTGCCGCGGCGGCGCAGATCGTCGGCACGGTGTGACGCCAGGGAAGCACGCAGATACTGCACGTCCACTTTCTGGACATCCGTATACGTCCCGAAGGTGCCGATTCGCCCCAGAATGCGCGCGAGGTCGTCGTTCCGCCCGGCGCGGTTGAGGATCTTGGCGTACTGAATGAGGGTATCCAGGGAGGCATCGGGCCGCTCCCCGAACGTGCGCATCAGCGCGACGCCGCGTGCCGGCTGGTTCATATCCATCCAGCCGCTGGCCACCACATAGGCCAGATCCGGATCGTCTCCCGCCGCGCGTTCGGCGTGCCGCATGGTCGTCATCATGCGGGAGGTGTCGCCCGCGTCGAAATAGCGTTGCGCGTGCTGGGTCTGACGCTTGATTTCCATCTCCTTCCTGAAATGAAGGATGGCCGGAGACCGTTCCTTGCGCGGAATGCGGTCAACCAAGCGTAGCGCGTTCGTAGTCTCGTCCAGCAGGCCGACATAGAGCGCGTTGGCGTACAGCATGTCCGCCTTGCGCGGCGCAAGCTTCAAGCCGGCTTCCATCAGGCTGCGCCCGCCTTTCACATCCCCTTTACCGTGATAGAGGCGCGCCAGGTCGAAGCGCACCCAGGCATTGGTGGGCGCCAGTTTCAGGGCGCGCCTGAGGGTGGCGATGGCCGCCTCGGATTGCCCTGCAGCGGCCTGTGCAGCCGCCTGGCCGCGCAACTCCCACGGCAGCGTGGCCGCCTGGGCGCGCTTCGCGATGGCGAGCGCATTCTGGATCAGGGTGTTGTTCGGGTCAGCGGCGAGATAGGCCTGGAATGCGGGGATGTTGTCCGGCACATAGGCAAGCCGGCTCACTGCGGCACGCCACTCCCCCATCACCCACTTCTTGTCCGCCTTGGGATTGGCGGCCAGCGTCTGAAACATCGCCAGCCCGCGTGCGCGGGTCTCCGGACGGCGCGTAAGCTGTTTCGCCAGCGTGATCTGAAAACCCAGGTTGCCCGGGGCAGACTTGACCAGATCTTCCAGCCCTTTCTGCGCCTCGTCCCTGCCTTCGGCCGTATCACCGATCACGTCGTAATACTCGCGCGCCCGTTCCCCGCCCGCGGGCGGGCCCTTGGGATAGAGCGAGCGCATGGCGGCGGCCGCTTCCCTGCTTTTCCCCGCCTGCACCAGCACATGGATGAAGTTGAGCCTGCTCGCCGCCGTGTCTGCGTCAGCCGCCCTGACGTTCGCCGCCAGCCCCGCTGCCAGCAGGGCAACCGCGAACATCAGGTACCTGGAAGACACCGCTGCCATGACGCCGCCCAACTCAGGCCTGTCCCATGCGTTTGGCGCGGTGGCGGCGCGCGAGCCAGAAGCCGAGCCAGCTCAGTCCGAGCAGCCCCGCCGCTATCGCCACGTACAGCGCATACGGGTTGGCATTGAAGAAGGCCCCGATGGCGGACATATTGCCCTTGTCGCCCGTGTAGTACTTCTTGCCCACGTTCATGGAGACTACGTCGTAATCCGGCGTATCCAGGCGCACCAGTGATACATCGCCCTTGATGCGCGACTGAATGGCAGGCGATAGCAGCGCATCGCCCAGCGTAGAAAGATCCTTGCCGGTCTGCGCGGTGGCCACCACCACGGACCTGCCCTTCTTGTAGGCGGATTCGAATTCCATCAGCAGGCCGGTGCCCTCGCCCAGCCCGCCCTGCTGTTTGCTGATGGCGATGGCGGTCTCGGTATCCCACCCGCGACTGACGGGATAGGGAATGTTGGCCATGCCGTCCGGCTGGAACGGCGCACGCGCCATGATGGACTTCGGAATGGCGCTGGCCTCACCCACCACGAGCATCTCGCCGTTCCATCCCTTGGGGTCGGAAAACACAACCTGCGTGCCGAACAGGGGGAAGCCGTTCTTCTGCGTGATCATCCCTATCAAGTCGAGCGCGGTGTCGATCGATGCGGCGTCATGCTGCGGCAGGTAGATGAGAGTGTCGTAACCGTCCGGCCAGCGGGTGAACGGAAAACCGTTGAGCACGAACAGCTCGGTCTTCGGCATCTGGACGAAATGCGGCATCGGCGGGAAAGTCAGGGTCGAATTGCCGTAGATGGTGACGAACAGGCCATCGGTATTGGACGCATCGCACACCTGGCGCGCCGTGTTCAGATAGGGCCGGAACGATATGGTATTGGTGCCCGGCTTGAACATGTAGGTCGGAATGTCTATCCGGTAATTCGCCAGATAGTTGCCGTCCACATTGTCCAGGTGGATGTCGCGTATCTGCCGGCCGTTGAGCGAAATGCTGAGCGCCGAATCCTGGCGCAAGCCGGAGCCATATGAGAAATTCAGGTTCACTCGCGCATACTGGTTCTGCTTGATCAGGAAATCCGGCGGCAGGCGGAAGCTGATGTCCGCGGCGGGATTGGAGAACCCCTTGGCGGTGGCCGTCCCATTGAAGCCGAGGAAGGAAGCGGACGGCATACCCAGCGTCTTGAAGTCATAGGCCTTATCGGGCACAAGCTCCTGGCGCCCGCTGTACATGGAGATGTCCGGCATGCTGAACCCCAGCGTGCGCATCTCGCTGGTTCCCGGATAGGGCAGCGACATGTTGGCGAAGGTTTCGGCCGCGATCTTCAGTTCCGCGGCCCCCTTCCCGGTCACCACGATCAGCGCGTGCAGTCCGTCCTTGCCGCCGTCCTTCTTGGGCATGTAAAACACTTTGATCAGCCCGCCCTCCCCGCCTTCCAGCGAAAGGCCGTAGCGCGCCAGCACACCGTTGACGAAATCGCTGGTGCCGATGAGCACGTTGTCCACACCCTGCTTGATGTCGTCGGAATGGGAGAAAGTCACCTTGCGGTAGTCCAGGCGGCGCGCAATGCCGGAGGCAGCCATCGCCGCCATGGTCACCGATTGCGCCGTGGAGACATCCGTCACCAAGTTCACCGAGACCGACGGAAATTGCCTGGGATCGAAGGCCCACGCAGCCGCTTCGCCGAGCTGAAGCGGAATCGGGCGCAGTTCGTAGTCCATCTGCAGCGAGGAATCCACCACGCTGATGGCAGTCCACAGGTCAGGCGCGCAGGGCTGCTCGCACTGGCTGCGCTGATAGTGCTGCGCCACCTGGAAGGTGAAGGTGTTGTACCCCGGACGAAGCAGGTCAATCGGAATCTCGACCTGTTTGAACACACCGGGTGCGGGGTTGTCCAGCTTCATCTGGTTGACCACCTCGCCGTTCACCCTGACCACCATTTGCGAAATGTCGGGCAGCAGATTGTTCGAGGTCGTATAGCGCAGGTTCAGCACCGCTTTGGTCACGTTCCAGCGGTCAGGAACCGGGATGGAAAGGCTCTGTGAACCGCTTAGACAGCGCATCTCGAGCGAGGGCGACGAGGTGAATTTTGCCAGCGGCAGCTTGACGGTGTCGGCCTGGGCGGCCACCTGGGCCAGCAGCATCCCCGCAATCAGAATCGAGAATTCAATTATCCGGCGAAATATATTTATCATCTTGGTTTTTCTCCGATTTGTGGTTTCCGATTGCCTGCATCCTGCTTGCCAAACAGATATGTGGGAAGCGCCCGCATCGCCTTCCATCCCTGCGAGAGCACACCCCTGGCCGCCGCCGTGCCATGCTCGGCAAAAGTACCGCCATGGACCATGACGTAGTACAGCATCCCGGTGCTGGTGCCGTACACGAACTGCACGATCTTGGGATAGGAATACGTGTCTACGATGAATTCCGCGCCCACCAGCGTGCCGCCCTCGTGCTTCACCGTGCGGTGTATGACGCAGGCAAACTGGTAGCCTTCGCCTTGCTTGCCGGTGGTGCGTATCGTGGCGCGCTCAAGATTCCGAATGTGAAAGGGCAGCTCCGCAACGATAACGCCAATCCCGGTGAGCGACACGTCGGTGACCTGTCCGCGCACCGTGGCATCCAGGCGCGGGAAGTATAGCGTCGCCGGGCCGCTCGCTTCCATGCGCTGCAGTTTGCGCACCTGCCGGCGCTCCAGCGATTGCACCAGGGAGGTCAGCGCCAGGTAGAAGAAATAGGCAAACCAGCTTGCGAGAGCCAGCAGCTTGTCGCGCAGGATCCGGGTGGTCGCCAGCCTGACGCCGAACTTCCACAGTTGCTTCAGCGCATGATAAGTGAGCGGGATGATTCCGCCCACGAAGCCCGCGACGCCGGTGCGGATGAAGTACCACAGCATGCGGCCGGTGCCCTGGGTAGCCGACTTGCTGTTCCAGTTGTCTTGCCAGCGCTGGCTGTCGCCGAAAACATAGCTGACGATCTCGCCATACGGCACCCGCCCGTCGATGAACTCGCTGCCGCAGAAGTAGACATCGCCCTGCTTCACCGCGCGATGCAGCCTGTTCTCGAAATGATAGATCCGGCCGTAGCTGTCGTGCACCTCCAGCAGGACTTCGTCGCGATCACGCGGCAGGAACGGCAATTTCGCCTTGAAGCCGATGCCGGTCAGCGACACATCATGCACCTCGCCCTCGTATGCCGTATTGCCCATCCTCGGGAAACGCACGACAACCTTGCCGCTGGCCGCGATGCGGTAGAATTTGCGGATCTGCTTGCGCTCCCAGAACGCCCCGAGCGCCACGATGGACAGGTAAAGGTTGTAGATGCTCCAGATCACCGTCACGGCAATCACGTCGCGCAGCAATGGCTCATAGAACCACTTGTACCCGGCCAGGATCACGGCGACGACATTGATGCCGATCACCAGGAAGAACGGCGCGGCCAGCGGGCTGAGATAGTTCTTTTCGTTGGTCAGGCCCTTCGGCGTGACTTTGAACGTCGGCTTCCACGGATTTAGCAGCACGGAGATCACCGCCGGCATCAGGAACAGCGACTGTACGCTTTCGTAGATTTCAGAAAAGAACGGCTGGCGCGATCCCGCATACAGGAAATCCATCACCACATAGATGCTGAGCACGTAAGGCAGCGTAAAGGCCAGGATCTGCATCCACGAGGCATGATATACGTTCAAGCCCAGGATCAGATAGGACGCCGGCGCAATGAAGTAGATGAAGCGTGGAAAGCCGAACAACCAGAAGAAGCTGGAGTTGAAGTAGGCGATACGCTGCGGAATCGAGAGTCCGCGCGTCGTCAGCGGATTGTTGAGCAGCACGAGCTGCACCATGCCCTGCGCCCACCGCGAACGCTGAGTAACGTAATCGTCGTAGGACTCGGGCGACAGGCCGCAGACCATGGGCCGGTTTATGTACACGCTGTTATAGCCGCGGCTGTGCAGCTGATAGGCCGTCTCCGCATCCTCGGTGATGGTCGTGCCGCGTATTCCGCCTACCTCCTCCAGGTATTTGCGGCGCAGCACGGCGGCCGACCCGCAGAAGTAGCTGGCGTTCCAGAAATTCAGCGCCGGGTGAATGCGCCGGTAGAACATGTCGCTCTCTCCAGAGG
>Ga0075276_10000360_pt1 | contig 12360 bp, 10 predicted proteins | sample SF_Rice_5C_80N_4_FD_69770 | JGI IMG/M metagenome (GOLD analysis project Ga0075276, IMG submission 69770) | Rice paddy soil microbial communities from Twitchell Island, California, USA - SF_Rice_5C_80N_405 | ecosystem: Environmental > Terrestrial > Soil > Paddy field/soil | place: USA: Twitchell... | reverse complement strand
GAGAGGAAACGGATGTCCTCCTTGACGCGGCGGGAGAGGAGCAGCAGGAACGGCGCGCCGAAATACGACAGCAGGATGAAGAGCGACATGAACTTCCACGAGGAGTGGAGACGCGGCAGGTACCAGGAGATCTCCTCCGGGAGGTTCCCCGACCAGACGATGATGAGCTGCGAGAAGGTCATGTATCCCCACAGCATCAGGAACATGAACTGGAGGTTCCCGAGGTCGCGGAACACGAATCGCGACGTCACGCGCGAGAACGGCTCGCTGTTGGCGAGGAAGCGCACGGCCAGAATCACGAGCGCCATCGCGGAGAGCCCGTGCCCGACCATGAACGCCATCCCGAATATCGAGGAATACCAGTGGGGCGCAAGCGACATCAGCCAGTCGACCGACGCGAAGAAGGTCGTCGCGGCGTAGAGGATGAGGCCGGGCGCCGAGAGCCTCTGGAGCCGGATCCCGAGGGCCGGGTCGTCGGTTTCGTCCTGCTCGGCCGACCACCGGTTCAGGAGCGCGGAGAGCGCGATCCAGACGGCGAACAGGATCGCGGCGCGGATCACGAAGAACGGGAGATTCAGATACGGCGCCTTCGCGACGAGCACCGGGTCCGCGCGAACCGCCTCGCGATTCGCCCACGGGAAGAGCTCGCGCGCGCCGAAGACGATCGGAAGGAAGAGCACGGCGAGAAGCGGGAACGTGCGCGTGGCGGCCTCGAGGATGCGGCGGATGAGGAAGCCCCACCGGCCCCCGACCATGTGGTACAGCATCAGGATCGCGAGGCATCCCAGCGCGACGCCGAGCCAGAGCAGATAACCGATCAGATACGACCGGAAGAACTGGACCGGGTTGAAGATCGCGCCGATCCCGCAGACGGCGATTCCGGCGATCCCGATCCCGAGCGGGATCCCCGACGGCGAGCGGCGGAGATCGATCGCGCTCAAGGCTTCTCCCCGGCCGCCTTCGCGGCGGCGTTCGCGGCGTCGAGGTCCGCCGCGCCCGCGTGCTGCGAGAGCTGCAGGGCGCGGATGTACGCCGCGATCGCCCACCGATCCTCGGGCGTCACGCGGCTGCGGTAGTCGTACATCACCCCGAAACCGTTGGTCATCACGTCGAAGAAATGCCCGGCCGGCGCCTGTCGCAGCCGGTCGCTGTGGAACGACGGGGGGGCCTTGAAGCCGCGCTGCACGATCATCCCGTCGCCGTAGCCGGTGCGGCCGTGACAGGGAGAGCAGAAGACGTCGAAGCGCTCCTGCCCCCGGTCGAGGACCTCCTTCGTCACCGGGAAAGGGAACGCGTCCGCGACCACGCCGTGGATGCGTCCCGTGTAGAGGAGCTCGTTCTCGTGGAGCTGTCCGCGCGCGACGGTGTCTTCCGGAAGCGGGCGCGAGGCGCGGCCGTCGGCGAAGAACGTGCTCGCCTGCAGGGGCCGGACCTTCGGCTGGTTGAACATGTCCTGGCGGCAGGCGAGCCCGGCGGCGGCGATCACCGCCGCGAGCGCGACGGCCGGTGCGCGCCCGCTCACCACGGCACCTCCCAGACTCCGCTCGGGCCGAGCGCCTCGAGAAATGCCCGGGTCTCGCCGCGGTCGAAATTCGGGTCCTTCGACTTGACGCAGAGGAAGAGCGCTTCCCGGGAGGCGAGCTCGAACCGGTCGACGTTGAAGAGCGGGTGATAGGGGGTCGGGAGACCGTTGAGCGCCAGGAGCCCGAAGACGGCGAAGAGCGACGCCCCGAGGACCGTCAGCTCGAACGTGATGGGGATGAACGCGGGCCAGGAGTTCAACGGCCGGCCGCCGATGTTCAGCGGGTAGTGCACCGCCGAGGCGTAGAGCTGCATCCCGAAACCGCCCAGCGCGCCGAGCGCGCCGCCGGCGAACACGACCCACGGCAGGCGGGTGTGATGGAAGCCGATCGCGTCGGCCAGCCCCTCGACCGGCAGCGGCGTGTAGGCGTCGACGGCGCGGTATCCGGCCGCACCGGTCGCGCGGGCGGCCTCGAGCAGCCGGTCGCGGTCGCCGAACTCGGCCAGCAGCCCGTAGATCGGAGGGCGCAACGACCGATTCATTCGCGCCCCTCCGTCTCGTCGACGAGCGAGCGCATCTCGGCGATCGAGATCACCGGCAGGAACCGGATGAAGAGGAAGAGGAGCGACAGGAACAGGCCGATCGAGCCGAGGAACGTCGCCCAGTCCCACCGCGTCCCGTGGTACGAACGCCAGATCGACGGCAGGAAGTCGCGGGTGAGCGAGACGACGACGATCACGTAGCGCTCGAGCCACATGCCGACGTTGATCACGAGCGAGATGCCCCACAGGATCCACGGGCGCGTGCGGATCTTCCGGAACCAGAGGAGCTGGACGGTCAGGATGTTGCAGAGGATGAGCGACCAGTACGCGGGCCAGTAGGGTCCGAACGCGCGGTTCTTCGCGAGGAACTGCTCGGCGGGATTCGCGCTGTACCAGGCCATGAACAGCTCCGCCGCGTACCCGTAAGCGACGATGAGCCCGGTCGCGATCAGCACCTTCGCCATGTTCTCGAGGTGCCGCATCGTGATGAAGTCCTCGAGGCCGTAGAACGCGCGGAGCGGGACCGAGAGCGTCAGAACCATCGCGAAGCCCGAATAGATCGCGCCCGCCACGAAGTACGGCGGGAAGATCGTCGTGTGCCATCCGGGGAGCAGGGCGACGGCGAAGTCGAACGACACGACCGTGTGGACGGACACGACGAGCGGTGTCGCGAGCCCCGCGAGCAGCAGGTACGCCGTCTCGTAGCGGTGCCAGTGGGTCGCCGACCCGCGCCATCCCATCGCCAGGATGCCGTAGATGATCTTCGCCGGACGCCTTCTCGCCCGATCTCTCAACGTCGCGAGATCGGGGAGGAGCCCCACGAACCAGAAGAGGAGCGAGACCGTGGCGTACGTCGAGACCGCGAAGACGTCCCACACGAGCGGGCTGCGGAACTGCGGCCAGAGACGCATCGTGTCGGGATACGGGAAGAGCCAGTAGAAGACCCAGGGCCGCCCCAGATGGAGGAGCGGAAAGAGGCCGGCGCAGGCGACCGCGAAGAGCGTCATCGCCTCGGCGAAGCGGTTGATCGACGTGCGCCACTCCTGGCGGAGCAGGAGCAGGATCGCCGAGATCAGCGTCCCGGCGTGCCCGATCCCGACCCACCAGACGAAGTTGACGATCGCGAAGCCCCACGCGACCGGAACGTTGATCCCCCAGATCCCGACGCCCTTGATGAACAGGTAGCCGACCGCGTACATGAGGGTCATCAGCAGGAGGAACGAGACCCCGAACCCGACCCACCACCCCTTCGGCGTCTTGCGCGCGAGCGCGATCGAGCTGATCTTCTCGGTGACGCTCCGGTAGGTGTGGCCCGGCTCGAGGACGGGTCCGCCGGAGAGGCTCGCGGTGTGCTCGGGGATCTCGGTCACGCTCGTGCCACTGGCATGAGAAATCCGAAATTCAAATATCGAAATCCGAAACAAATTCGAATGACCGAATGCCCGAAACTCGAAGCGAGAATCGGGGCCCGGCTCGCGGACCTTCCCCGTTTCAGATTTCGAATCTCGAATTTCGAATTTGTTTCGGATTTCGAAATTCGCGCTTCGAATTTCCCGCTTGTTTCAAATTTCGAGTTTCGTGCTTCGAAATTCCGGGGCGGCGGCAGCGTCCCATGATTTCTCATTCGCTGCCCAGCTCCGGATTCGGGTTCCATACCTTCGCGAGATAGGTCGTGCGGGGCCGCGTGTTCAGGTCCGTGAGCAGCCCGTACTCGAGCGGCTCGGCCTTCATCGCCGCGACGCGGCTCGTCCGGTCGTGGATGTTTCCGAAGACGATCGCGCCCGCCGGGCACGCCTGCTGGCACGCGGTCTTCACGTCGCCGTCGCGGATCGGCGCGTTCTTCTTCTCGGCCTCGATCCGCGCGGTGGAGATCCGCTGCACGCAATAGCTGCACTTCTCCATCACGCCGCGGCTCCGCACCGTGACGTCGGGGTTCTTCTGCAGCCGCAGGCTCGGCGTCTTCGTGTCGGAGTACTGGAGGAAATTGAAGCGCCGCACCTTGTAGGGGCAGTTGTTCGAGCAGTACCGCGTCCCGACGCACCGGTTGTAGATCATCTCGTTCAACCCTTCGGGGCTGTGGACGGTCGCGCCGACCGGACAGACGATCTCGCACGGCGCCTTCTCGCAGTGCATGCACAGCACCGGCTCGAAGTAGGTCTTCGGGTTCTCGAGCCCTCCCTGGTAGTAGCGGTCGATCCTCAGCCAGTGCATCTCGTGGCCGCGCAGCACCTGCTCCTTGCCGACGACCGGGCTGTTGTTCTCCGACTGGCAGGCGACGACGCACGCCGCGCACCCGATGCAGGTGTTGAGGTCGATCGCCATTCCCCAGGCCGGTTCGCTGCCGGGAAGCTCCGTCGGGAACGCCGGATAGAGAGAGTCGTTCCTCTCGGGGTTCTCGCCGAGCTTCTTTGCGAACTCCGGGTCGCCGCGGAACCGGCCGAGCGTCGCCGCGCGGACGAGGTTGCGGCCGTCCATCGTGTTGTGGAGCTGCGTCGACGCGAGTCGGTACGACGCGCCCGTCTTCGTCACCGCCGCCCCCGAAACGGACCAGAGGGCGCCCGACGTTCGGAGCGAGAACGCGTCGAAGCCGGTCTCCCGGCCGACCGATCCGGTCCGGCGGCGGCCGTATCCGAGCGGAAGCGTCACCGTGTCGTCCGGCTGCCCGGGGAGGACGAGCACCGGCGCCTTGACCGAACGGCCCCCGGCGGAAACCGACACGACGTCCTCCGACGCGATCCCGAGCCGCGACGCCGTCGCGGGCGACACGAGCGCGGCGTTGTCCCACGTCAGCCGCGTGAGCGGCTTCGGCAGCTCCTGGAGCCACCCGTTGTTGGCCCACTCGCCGTCCCAGATCGTGGCATCGGGGCGGAAGATCACCTCGAGTCCGCCGCTCTCCGCCGCGGCCGGGGGCGCCGCGACGGAGCCGGACGCCGGCGGGGTCAGCGGCGCGAGCGCCGTGCCGGCGACGAAGCCGTCGTGGATCGACTTCCGCCAGAACGCGTCGAAGTCTCCGCCGGCGTGGCGGCCGCTCCAGTACTCCTTGACGATGTCGTGGCTCGTGCGATCCGGATCGCCCGCGAGGGCCGCGACGAGCTCGTGCTCCGATTTCCCCTGGTAGAGCGGCGCGATGAGCGGCTGCGCGATGGTGACCGTGCCGTCGAAGGCGCGGGCGTCGCTCCAGGTCTCGAGAGCGTGCGTCATCGGAACGTTCCAGCGGCACCACTCCGAGGTCTCGTCCTCCCAGAAGCCGAGCCGCACGGCGGTCCGGACCTTCATCAGCGCCTGGCGGAAGTTCCAGTCGGCGGGGGCCGTGAACACGGGATTTCCCCCGAAGACGACGAGCAGCTCGACGTGCCCGGCGTTCATCTCCCCGACCAGATCCTTCAGCGAGTCGAGCTGGACCACCGGGTCGACCTCGACCGGCTCCGTGTACTCGACCGTCGTCCCGGCGCCGCCGAGAGCGCGGTTGATCGCGTGCGCCAGAGCGTGCACCTCGGCGGGCTGGCCGTCTCCGGCGACGACGAGCGACGCCCCCCGGTGCGCGGCGAGGTCCTTCGCGGCCGCAGCGGCGAACTTCCGTGCGCCGGCCGGAAGGCCGGACGCGGCGTCGGCCGGCAGGGCCGCGGCGCCCGCTCCGCCGGCGCCGACCGCGGCGGCGACGGCCGCCGCGAGGGCGGGCACGACGCTCGGCCGGATGCCGAGGCGGTGATCGGCGGCGGCTCCCGCGAGCGTCGGCGTGCACTCGGCCGCGTAGAGCCGGGAGAGCTCCATCCGGTCGCGGCGGATCCGGCGTCCCGACGCGAAATCCGCGGCATAGCGCACGCTGCCCGGATCGCCGCAGAGGAAGTCGGAATCGAGCGACAGGACGACGCGCGCCCGGTCGAACCGGAATCGGTACGCGACGTCGCGTCCGAAGGCGGCCCGCGCCGCGGCGCGCGAGGCGTCGGACGGGATCCCGTCCCAGCGATGCCACCGCGCGGAGGGGAAATCCGCGAGCAGCGCCTGGATCTGCGCGCCGAGCGTCGGCGAAGTCACGGTCCCCGTCAGCAGCCGGAAGCCCGCGCCTCCCGAGGCGCGCTGCGCCGCGAGAACCGGGCCGAGCGCGGCCACGAAGGCCTCCCAGCTCGCGATCGTCCCGGCATGCGTCACGACCTGCGCGCGGTCGGGGTCGTAGAGGTTCAGGACCGACGCCTGCATGAAGGCGTCGGTGCCGCCGGCGGGAAACGACGGATGCTGCGGGTTCCCTTCGATCTTCGTGGGCCGGCCCATGTGGCTCTCGACCAGCACCGGCATCGCGTGGCCGCGCCACGGAAGGGCGGTCGCGAAGAACAGCGGCCGGCCGGGGACGATCTCTTCCGGCTGCTCGATGTAGGGGACGATCTTCTCCTCGGGCTGGCGAGTGCACGCGGAGAGGCCGGCGAGCGCGAGCGACGCGCTCATCAGCTGAAGGAATCGGCGCCGGGACACGGCGTCGGCGCCCCACTGCTCGGCGTTCTCCGGGAATTCGTGGGCGAGGAAGTCCCGGAACTCCTCCGTCGCGGCGATCTCCTCGAGCCCGCGCCAGTACTCGGGGCCGCGCGCGGACGAGAGCCGCGCCCGCACGGCGTCGAGATCGATCGGCGGACGCTGCCCGATCATCGGTGGCACGTCACGCAGTCGGTCATCTGCGCGGTGTTCAGGAGCCGGTATTCCTTCGCGAGCTTCTTCCCGAGCGCCGCCTGATCGGCCGGCGGGGCATATTCCATGTTGAAGACCTGGTCGCGCGGCCGCAGGTACGGCGTCGGGTCGCGGTGGCAGCCCAGGCACCATCGCATGTAGAGGGAGTTGACCTGCCAGGTGATCGGCATCTCGTCCACGCGGCCGTGGCACGACGCGCAGCCGATCCCCTTGTTCACGTGGATGCTGTGGTTGAAATAGACGAACTGCGGCAGGTCGTGGACGCGCGTCCATTCGATCGGCCGTCCGGTCCGGTAGCTCGCGCGGACCGGCTCGAGCATCGCGGCGTTGGTCCAGATCTGCGAGTGGCACGTCATGCAGGTCTTGACCGGCGGGATGCCGGCGAAGGCGCTCGTCTCGACGGAGGTGTGGCAGTAGCGGCAGTCCAGACCGAGCCCGCGCACGTGGTGCTCGTGCGAGAACGGCACGGGCTGCTCCTTGGGCGTGCCGACCTGCGTCGTCCAGGGCGACATGTAGATCTCCCAGGCCGCTCCGGCGAGCCCGGCCACGATGAAGAGAGAACCGAAAATCGAGAGCTTCGCGAGAAAGTTGGTGCTGCGATGAAAAATCTGCATCGTCAGCTCATCGACGCGCGCGGAGAGTGAACGTGCAGAGGAGGCGACCCTCTCGCGAAAGGGACGGGGATACCGAAATGGTTGTCGGACTCACGCTGCGCGCCACAAACCCTCTCGAAAATTTTCCCGACACCGAGAGGACGAGAACCCCGGGTTTCCTCGGGCCAAGAATATCCCGTCTGTCCCCGCATGCAAGTTCTGCGCACGAGTCGATCCGTTCGATCCGTTTACCGGCGGGGTTTGCCGGTGTCCGCCGAAACGCCGGAATTCACCGTGCATTCATCTGCGGGAGCGGCGAGGTGCGGTCCGGATCGGCCGTGCGTGGACTCTGGTGACGATCTGCCCGCGGGCCGCGGGGCGCGCGGCCGCCCCGGAAGCAGAAACGAGCCGGCACACGCCGGCGCGGCTCGTCACTTCCTGCGCGTCTCGTCCTGGGTGACGAACAGCCGCACGAATCCGGAGGCCCGCTCCCTTCCGTCCGGCGACATGAGCACCTCGTACTGGAATGCGGGATGGCCCCACGGCCCGCGAAAACGCAGGTCGGTGAACGTCACGCGGGCGCCGCCGTCGGCCAGCGGCTCCACTTTCGCGATCGGGAAGCGGGCGAAACGATGCCAGTCCGAGACGTCGGGGAACCGCCGCGCCGCGACGACCGGCGGATCGGCCTCCTCGGTCGCGAATCGTTCGACCGGCGCCGAGCCGGAGGGCCGGTACGCCATCCGGAGCTCCTCGAGGATGCCCCCCGCCCGCGAGGAGGGAGGCGACGGGGCGGAACGCGGCGCGGGCCCGTCGCCGAGGCGGACGTACGCGACGTCGATGCGGTCTCCGTGATCGGCGAAGAGCGCCCATCGCCGCGGAGACAGCGGTTGGGGAAGGGCCGCGACCGACGCCGCGGGAAAGAGCCGCCGCGCCTCGGAGAGCGCCCTCCGGTGCATCGCCCCGCAGAAGGCGACGTAACCGAAGAGGAGGATCGTCCCCGCGGCGCCGACCGCGCGCCCGCGGCCCCGCAGGAAAAGGGAAAGGAGAAGCGCGGCCACGGGGATCCCGGTGAAGTACGGATCGAGGATGAATACCCAGTCGAGCGAATACCGCTTCCAGGAGAGCGGCGCGAAGAACATCGTGCCGTACGAAGTGATCCAGTCGAACAGGATGTGGCTCACGATGCCGGCGAGAGCCGCCGCGAAGAGCGCCGAAAACGCGGGGCGCCGGGCGAGCCGCCACGCGATGAGGGCGATCCCGGCGGCGAACAGCGGCGCCAACACGAACGAGTGGGTGACGCCCCGGTGGTACCGGAGATAGCTCATCGTGTCGCCGAGCCGGAACCACGAGCCGGGGAGGAAGAACGCGTCGATGTCCGGGAACATCGCGGCCGCCGCCGCGGTCGCGACGACCGCTCCGGCGGCTTGCCGCGCGCCGCCGGCGCGGCCGATCAGCGCGCCGGCGAGGCCGTGCGTCAGGGTGTCCATTTTTCGGTTGCGCGGCTCGCGCTCGAAGCGCTCGACCTGCCGCGGGATCGGGCTCGGGGAAACGGGACGCGTGACGGGGTCGAGGCTCGTCGAACGCCGCGCGGCCGTACGTGAGAATTCCGCTCGAAGCGCTTCCTCATGGCCCGGGAAACCGCCGACCGCTTCCGCGCTTCCGCTCGGCTGGCCCGGCTCAACCGTCGCACCGGTCGGCTCGCGACCACCCCAAGACCCGAGGATCGGACATTCCTGCGCATCATCCCGCGGATCGCGGTGCAATTCACGCGCCGTTCGTTTTTCCGGGACGGCCGCGATAAGGTCTCGTCCGGAGGTCCATGCCGAACTACAAGCTGACGATCGAGTACGACGGCACGCGCTACCGCGGCTGGCAGACGCAAAAGAACACGGACCGGACGGTCGCCGCGGTGCTCGAGCGCGCCGCGTCGGCGCTTTTCGGCGAGCCGGTAAGGCTGATCGGCGCCGGGCGCACGGACGCGGGCGTCCACGCGCTCGGGCAGGTCGCGAATTTCCGCGCGGCGAAGCGGCTCGCCGGGCTCGAGATCCAGTACGGGATCAACGACGGGCTCCCGTCCGACGTGAACGTCCTGTCGGTCGAGGAGGTCGACGACGCCTTCCACGCGCGCCACGACGCGGTGTCGCGCGAGTACGAGTACCGGGTCTCGCGGGTGCGCACCGCCTTCGAAAAGCCCTTCGTCTGGTGGGTCCGGGATGCGCTCGACGCCGCCGCGATGGGCGAGGCCGCCTCGCAGTTCGTCGGCGACCACGACTTCTCCTCGTTCTGCGAGAATCCCGCGGGCCAGACGTCGACGCGCGTGCGCGTCGAGCGCTGCGAGGCGGTCGAGGGCGGTTCGAAGGTCCTGCTGCGCGTCGCGGCGTCCCATTTCCTCTGGAAGATGATCCGCCGCATGACGGGGACGCTCGTCGAAGTCGGACGGGGACACCTCGCGCCCGACGCCGTCGCCGCGTTCCTCGCCCGTCCCTCGCGCGAGCCCGCGCGGTGGACCGCCCCGCCGTCCGGTCTCTTTCTCGCGCGCGTCGTCTATCCGGCGGCAGGAATGCCGCCGAAGCCCCGTCCGGCCGCGCCCGCACGCCGCGGACCCGCTCCGCCGCGGCGGCGCGCGCCGTGAACGCGCCCGTCACCCGCCTCTTCGTCGCGGTCGACCCTTCCGATCCGGTGTGCGAGACGCTCGCCGGAGCGTGCCGCGGCCTCGACGGCGCCCGCTGGACGCGGCCGGACCAGTACCACGTCACCCTGCGGTTCCTCGGGCCGGTCGACGACGCCCTCGTACCGCGAATCGCGGGCGCGCTGCGGGCTATCGACGTCCCCGCGTTCGACGTCGAAGCCAAAGGCTTCGGCGTCTTTCCCTCGTTCCGCGCGCCGAGGGTCCTCTGGTCCGGGCTCCTTCCGCCCGAGCCCCTCGAGGCGCTGCACGCCGCGATCGAGACGCGCGTCGCCGCGGCCGGCGTCGCCGCAGCGGACGAGAAGCGGTTCTCGCCCCACCTGACCCTCGCCCGGCTCGATCGGACCCCGGGAAGCGCGGTGCGGGACTGGATCGGCCGCCGGGAACCGTTCTCCGCCGGGCCCTGGCGGGTGGACGCGTTCATCCTCTACGCGAGCACTCTCACGCCGTCGGGAGCGATTCACCGGAAGCTCGAGATCTATCCGTTGGCGGCGAGGGCACCTTCCGGGGAGTAAGCTTCGGCCGGATGTCCGAAACGACGGCCGCCGCCGAGTCGATTCGCGAGCAGGCGCTCACCGCGATCTCTCTTCTCGACCTCACGTCGTTGGACGACGCCGACACGCAGCAACACATCGCGGCGCTCTGCCGGCGCGCGGCCGCGCCCGCCCCGGACGCGCCCCCGGTCGCGGCCGTGTGCGTCTTTCCGCGGTTCGCCGCGCGCGCCCGGCGCGAGCTCGCCGGCTCGCGTGTTCGCGTCGCGTGCGTCGCGGGAGACTTTCCATACGGACGCGCGCCGCTTCCGGCGAAGGTCGCGGAGGCGAGGCGCGCGCTCGAAGACGGCGCCGACGAAATCGATGCGCCGATCGACCGCGAGGCCTTCCGGGCCGGCGAAGAAGAGCGGGTCGCCGCCGACATCTCCGCCCTCCGTGACGCGTGCGGCGCGGCGACGCTCAAGGTGATCCTCGAGACCGGAGAGCTCGGCTCCGACGAGCGGATCCGGCGCGCGGCGGCGATCGCGATCGCCTCGGGGGCCGATTTCCTGAAGACCTCGACCGGTAAGTTCCCGGTCGGAGCGACGCCGGGCGCCGCGCTCCTTCTCCTCGAAGCCGCGCGGGACGCGGAGCGGACGACCGGTCGGAGGATCGGCGTGAAGGTTTCCGGGGGCATCCGCCGGACGGACGACGCGCTCGCGTATCTCGCGCTGGCGCGGCGCGTGCTCGGGCCTTCCGGGGGGACCCCGTCGCGTTTCCGGATCGGCGCCTCGGCCCTGCTCGACGACCTCGCCGCGGCCGCCGGGGCCGCCCGATGACGGGGGGCGCCGGGACCGATCCACGGAAGCGGTTTTCGGATCGCGTCGACGCGTACGTGCGGTCGCGCCCGGGATATCCCGAAGATCTCATCGCGATCCTCGAACGGGAAGCGGGTCTCCGCCCGTCGCACACCGTCGCCGACGTCGGGTCGGGCACCGGCCTCCTGACCCGGGTGTTCCTCGACTATGGAAGCGAGGTGTACGCCGTCGAGCCGAACGAGAAGATGCGCGCCGCCGCGGAAGCGGCGTTCGAGGCGATACCGCTCTTCCGGAGCGTCGACGGCACCGCGGAAGCGACGACGCTTCCCGCCGAGAGCATCGACCGGGTCACCGCCGGGCAGGCGTTCCACTGGTTCGACCGCGAGGCCGCGCGCGCCGAGTTCGCGCGCATCCTCCGCCCGCCGCGCACGGTCGCGCTCGTCTGGAACGACCGGAGGACGCGCGGGAGCGCCTTCAGCGAAGGGTACGAGGCGCTGCTGCGCCGGCACGGGACCGACTACGGCGCCGTCGACCACAAGAACCTCGGCTCCGAGGTCTTCGAGTCGTTTTTCCGGCCGGGCCCGTGGAAGCGCTTCACGCTCCCGAACCGGCAGCGCTTCGACGAAGCCGGCCTGCGCGCCCGGCTGCTCTCCTCCTCCTACACGCCGGGCCCCGGCGACCCGCGCCACGCGCCGATGCTCGACGACCTCGCGCGGCTGTTCCGGGAGACGTCGTCGGCCGGCGCCGTCACGATGGAGTACGAGACGATGGTGTACGTCGGACACGTCGGCGGCGACTGAGTCGAAGAGTCGACGCCGGGTTGAAGCGGTCGCGTACCGCGCCGCTTAACCCGGCGGCCGTAAGGCGAGCGGAAGTCGAAGGTCAAGGGTCAGGCAAACCGTCACGAACCGGTCCGTCGTTGAGTGGGAGTCGGCGCCGGGCGCGCACCCCGAACGAATCTGAGTGGGAAGTTCGTTCCTCGGTTCGGAGGCGTCGCGAGACGCGAGGGAGACGGGATGCGGGCGTCCGACCCGCGGCCGCGGCGTACCGAA
>Ga0075276_10000359_pt1 | contig 12372 bp, 10 predicted proteins | sample SF_Rice_5C_80N_4_FD_69770 | JGI IMG/M metagenome (GOLD analysis project Ga0075276, IMG submission 69770) | Rice paddy soil microbial communities from Twitchell Island, California, USA - SF_Rice_5C_80N_405 | ecosystem: Environmental > Terrestrial > Soil > Paddy field/soil | place: USA: Twitchell... | reverse complement strand
GACGAGACTCGTTCGCGCCAACCCTCTATGATTCCCGCGTGAACGCCCAACGCGGGTTCGCCCGACGTCTCCTCGCCGTCGCCGTCGTTTCGGGGGCGCTCTTCCTCCTCGTCGTCGGGCTCTTCTCGCTCCTGATCTTCCGGTCGCTCTCGTCGCGGCTGACCGAGTCGGTCCTCGCGGAATCGCGCGCCGACGCCGAGTCGATCGCCCGGCGGCTCGCGAAAGGAAACGCCCCTCCGCTCCGCGTTTCGGAGACGACCCGGGCGACGGATCTCTACCTCCATTCCGTGCTCCAGGAGAAGCGGACGGTCGAATACATCACGGTGACCGACCGCGAAGGCCGGCGGCTCTTCGAGGGAAGGGCCGAGGGACGCCGGACGTTCGTCGACGAGCCTCCCACGCCGGCGCTCGACCTTCCCGACGGGACCGGCCGACGCTCGACGCAGACGTCGAGGGACTACGACATCGCGGTCCCGATCGAGAACATCGGGTTCCTCCACGTCGGCGTCTCCAAGGACGCGGTCGCTTCGCGGCTCGAGACGCTGCGCGCCGGCCTCGCGCGAAAGACGGCATTCGCCGCGCTGGCGGCGCTCGCCGCGCTCGCCGCCACCGACGTGTTCGTCTGGCGTCTGCTCGAGCGCAACCGGCGCCTGGAGGAGGCGCGGCTCGAGGATCGCCGCCTTTCCGAGCTCGGTACCGTCGCGGCGGGCCTGGCGCACGAGATCCGGAACCCCCTTCACTCCCTCGGACTCACGCTCCAGAACCTCGAGGAACGGTTCCCGTTCGAGGAAGAGCGGTTCGCGGGCGCCCGCTCGGAGGTGCGGCGGCTCGATCGGCTCGTCTCCGACTTCCTTCTGTACGCGCGGCCCCTGCCGCTCCACGCCGAGGAGATCGCGCTGCCCGCGTTTCTGCGGGAGGCCTGCGCCCTCGCGTCGATGGAAGGGAGACAGAAGGGCGTCGCCGTCGAGCTCGGGCCCGTCGCCGACGCCACCGTGCGGTGGGACGCGGGAAAGATGCGGCAGGTCCTCTGGAACGTCCTGCGAAACGGGATCGAAGCGTGCGCCGGCGTTCCCCCGGAGCGCCGGCGAGTGCTCCTCGAAGGCGCCGAGGAGGAGGGCGGGACCGTGATCGTGCGGGTGCGCGACGAGGGGGAAGGGATCCCCGCGGCGGTTCTCGCGGAAATCCCCGCGCTCTTCCGCACGACGCGCAAGGGAGGCACCGGCCTGGGCCTCATGGTCGCGAGCCGGATCGTGAAGGAGCACGGCGGGACACTCGTGATCGATTCGCGCGAAGGCGCCGGGACGAACGTCCGGATCACGCTCCCGCGCGAGGCCCCCGTCGCGGGAGCGGGCCCGGGGACCGTGAGCGCGTGACGGCTTGCGGGTCCCTCCCGCCTTCGCCAGGGCTTCCTCCTTCGCTCTTCGAGCTTCGGCGGGACGAGTCGGCGCGGCTCGGTCGCGCCGCGAAAAGCACCGGTCGGCGCCGACCACTTCGGCAGCGATTTCCCCGACATTCGACGAGTCGCCGGTCCGTTCGTCAGGGAGTTCAGAAGGCTACCGAGAGGGAGATCGAAGCTCGTCGCGTGAGCGACCTCCTCCGGTTGCTCAAAAATCGCGCGCCGCGGCGTCGTCCTGTCCGGCCAGGATCGCCGCGGCGAGGTCGCGGAACGGGCGGGGAAGAGAGACCAGCAGCTCGCCGTCGAGACGCGTGACGACCTGCTCGGTCGTCGCGGACGTGAGGCGCCCGCCCGCGTCGTCGCAAATCTCGTAGTCGAACACGAGGCGGGCGACCTCGGGGGGACGCAGGCGTCCGGTGATCGCGAGCTTCGTCCCGAACCGCGCCGGAGCGTGATAGGCGATCTCCATTCTCGTGACCGGGATCAGGTATCCCGCTTCGCGCGCCGTCAGGACGCTCCAGTCGAAGCGGGCGCAGACGGCGTTGCGCAGCTCCTCCAGGTACACGGCGTACCGGCCGTGCCAGACGACGCCGTAGAGGTCGCATTCCGAGAAGCGCACGGGGAGACGCAGCCGGAATCCGCGCAGCGGAGGGGAGCCGGCGCGCCGGACGCTCACGGCTTCTCCAGTACGGCGGAAAGGAAGTTCCCCCCGGCCCCGAAGGAATTGACGAGCACGGTCGAGGCGGTGCCGTCGGCGAGCTCCCACGTCGCGGCGACGAGCTGCGCGCCTCCGGCGGCGGCCATCTCGCCGACCGCATCCTTGACGGCGATCCGGCGGGCGGGGGCGCCGACGAGCCGGTCGACGACGCGGCATTCCATCGCGTCGAGCCCCGGGCGGCCGTTGCGGGACAGCAGGACGAGGTCGACCGCGGCCGCGCGCGCGCCGGCGCGATCGAGCGCGCCGCGCATCGCCGACTCCGCCGCACCCTCGTCCTCCGCGTACGCATACGGCGCGCACGGGGATCCGGCGAACGCGTAGCCGGTGAAGCGGGCGAGGACGCGCGCCCCGCGGGCCCGCGCGACATCCTCGCTCTCGAGGAAGAGGACGAAACACCCTTCTCCCTGTGCGATCCCCGCTGGAAACCGGGGGCCGCGCAGCGCGTGCATCTGGTCCATCGCCGAGGAATACCACGCGTTCCACTCGTCGACGCCGCCGGCGATCATCGCTTCCGCGCGGCCGTCCTCGATGCAGCCGGCCGCGTAGATCGCGGCGTTGAGCGCCGACGGGTCCTTCTGGGTGATCGTGACGTTCGGGCCGAGGAACTTCAGCTCGAGCGAGACCTGGGAGGCGGGAGCGTTGGCGATCGTGTTCGGAAAATGGAACGGCGGCGCCGCTTCCGGCGACTCCGTCAGGAGCACGCGGATGAACTCCGTGAGCGCCCCCGAACCCGCCGAACCGGTCCCGAGAGCGATGCCGGCGCGGTCCGGGCGCTCCGCCAGCGGGAAGCCGCTCTGCCGCGCCGCCTCGAGGCTCGCCACGACGGCGTACTGCGAGCCTCGGTCGAGCCGCCGCGCCTTCATGGCGGCGATCTCCGGCTGCGCGGTCCAGGCGTCGATCCGTGCGACGAATCCCGCCTGGCCGGCGCCCCGCTCCTCGTCGGTCATCGGGCGCACCGCCGACTCGCCCGCGCGGAGCCGCCGCAGGAACGTGGGCGTGTCCCGGCCGAGGGCCGAAACGGCGCCGGTTCCGGTGACGACGGCGGTCAAGCGGCGCGACCGGGCTCGAACGCCGAGAAGGCGACGACCGCGCTGTTGCCGCCGAACGCGAACGAGCTCGAGAGGACCGCGCCGATCGCGACGGGCCGCGCGCCCTCGGTGACGAAGTCGAGGTCGCAGGCCGGGTCCGGGTCCTCGAGGTGGATCGTCGGCGGAGCGACCTGATCGCGCAGAGCGAGCACCGAGATCACGCCCTCGATCCCGCCGGCGGCGCAGAGCGCGTGCCCGATCATCGACTTCGTCGAGGAGACGGGGATCGTCCGGGCGCGGTCGCCGAGCGCCGCCTTCATCGCGTTCGTCTCGGCCGAGTCGTTGGCCGGCGTCGCCGTCCCGTGGGCGTTCACGTAGTCGACGTCCTCCGCGTTCAGGCGCGCGGAGGCGAGCGCGGCCGCGATCGTCCGCGCCCCGGCCCGTCCGGAGGGCTCCGGCGCGGTCATGTGGTACGCGTCCGACGTGGCGCCGTATCCCCGGAACTCCGCGAGGATCGGCGCTCCCCGCCGGCGCGCTCGTCCGGCCTCCTCGAAGACGAGGATCCCGGCGGCCTCGCCGATCGAAAGCCCCTTGCGGTTCCGGTCGAAGGGGCGGCACGGGTCCGGGTCCACCGACCGGAGCGAGTTGAAACCGCCGTACGTGAGGCGGGCGAGGACGTCGGAACCGCCGGTCAGGACGACGTCCGCGAGCCCCTGCCGGATCGCGTCGAAGGCATAGCCCATCGAGACGGCGGAGGAGGAGCAGGCGGTCGTGATCGTCGACTTGATCCCGCGCAGACCGAAGAACTCCGAGAGACGGTCGGTGATCGCGTCGGGTTGGTGGTTCAGGAACCGGCTCGGCCGCGCGATCTTTCCCGACAGCATCCGCTCGAAGTTCGCCTCCGAGTCCATGAGGCCGGAGACGCCGCCCCCGAGGATGACCCCGATCCGCGACGGGTCCTCGCGGCCGAGGTCGAGACCGGAGCTCTCGATCGCTTCGCGCGCGGCGACGATTCCGATGCGGTCCGCGCGCGACATGCGGCGCCGGCGCGACGGGTCGATGAAGTCGTCGGCGATCTCGTCGATCTGGGCGGCGGTCTGCGTGCGGTACGCGGCCGGGTCGAAGAGGGTCAGCCGGCGGATCCCGCATTCCCCCGCGAGGAGGCCCCGCCACGTCGACGCGACGCTCCCGCCGAGGGAAGTCACGGCGCCCAGGCCGGTGACGACGACGCGGCGATCCGACATATGATGGATCATAACCGAGAGATCCGGATGACCACGCGAGTCGACTGGCACACCTATTTCATGAACATCGCCCGCCAGGCGGCGACGCGCTCGACCTGCCCGCGCAAGCACGTCGGCGCGGTGATCGTGCGGGACAAGACGATCCTCTCGACCGGCTACAACGGCTCGCTTCCCGGGCTTCCGCATTGCGAGGACGTCGGCTGCATGATGGAGGACGGGCACTGCGTGGCGACGGTGCACGCCGAGGCGAACGCGGTCCTGCAGGCGGCGAAGAACGGCGTCGCGATCGCGGGAGGCGAGCTCTACACGACGGCGTCCCCTTGCTGGCCCTGCTTCAAGCTGCTCGCGACGTCGGGGATCCGGCGGATCTACTACGGGGAGTTCTACCGGGACCAGCGCTCGCTCGAGGTGGCGAAACAGGCCGGGGTCGAGCTCGTCTCGCTCGAGACCGAGCCCGCGGCCTGATCCGCGGCGAGGCTCACTCGCCGGCGGCCAGATGGCGCTCGAGCGCCGTTCGCCCGGCGAGCGTCGTGCGGAAGAACCGGCATCCCATCCCCGACCGCGGGGCCGCCTCCCAGCGAACCACGATCGCCTCGCCGACGAACATCCGCTCCTCGCCCGCGTCCGGCTCGGGGAGCGGGAAGGCGATCGCCAGGCGCGAGCCGATCGACTGCGGGCGCCGGCACTCGACGAAGAATCCCGTTCGGGAGACGTCGAGCATGCGGCCCGAATGGGAGGACCCCTCCCGCCAGAAGGTGACCGGCCATTCGACGGAAAGCCGCTTCTCGCCGCGCGCCTGGAGGCGAAGAAAGGCCTCGAGCGTGCCGAGAAGCGTGGGCTCGTCGACGGGCTTGCCCAGGAACTGGTCGGCGCCGCACTTCATCGCGAATTCCCGGCGCCCGTGCGACGAGACGAGCACGACCGGGACGCGGCGGCGCTCCGGATCGGCCTTGAGCAGCCGGCAGACCTCGCCGCCGTTCATCCCGGGCATCTCGATATCGAGGTAGACCAGGTCCGGCTTCTCCTCGCGGGCGAGGCGGAGCGCCGCGATCCCGTCCTCGGCGCGCACGAGCCGGCAATCGGCGCGCTGGAGGATCACCTCGAGGAGGTCGAGATGCGCCGGAAGGTCGTCGGCGATCAGGATGGTCTTCACGGGGCGGTCTCGGCGGCAACCGCGGCCGGTTCCGCGCGCCGGAGGATGGTCTCCCGGATCGCGGCGTAGTAGCCGACCTTCAGCACCGCCCGGAGGAAGACGAAGACCTGCTGGGCCGCGACGAGAAGGACCACCCCCCCCGTCGTCGTCGCCGCCGAGCTCACGTTCAGGCGCGACCAGAGGAAGTACAGGACCCCGGTCGATCCGGCCCAGAGGACCAGTGTGGCGAGGATCGGGACGAGCCGGCCGAGCGCGGAGCCGACGCCGACGAGGTAGCGCGTCACCGGCGGGAGGTCGGGACGCTCGACGAGGGCGACGCGGATCGCGTCGGCCGCCACCTTCACGAACGTGACGAGGACGACCAGCGCCGCGAGCCGGCCGAGCGCCACGAAGCGCTGCCCCTGCTCGGTCGCGAGGTTTCCGGTGAAGCCGGCGAGCGCCTGGCCCGACGCCCAGAACACGTAGTGATAGACCGCCGCCACGAGCGCGGCCGCGCCGAGGGTGACGATCAGGAAGGCGGGGAGGCGGCGCGCCCCCTCGCGGGCGAAAACGGTGAGGTCCGTGCCGCGGTTGGCGAGGCTTCCGAAGATCCCCCCGAGGAGGAAGGCGTGCAGCACGATCGCCAGAAGCCCCGCGCCGAGGAAGGCGGCGCCGACCCCGGCCGCGCCGTCGAACGCCGAGAACCCGCGCGTCCCCGCGGCGGAAAAGAGCGCGAGCGCGCTCTCGGGCAGCGTCCCGAGGAGGTCGGGATGCTCGCGGCGCGCGGTGTTCCACCAGAGCGCGTTCGGCGCGACGATCATCGACGAGGCGGCCGGGGAGTGGTTGAGCTCGGCGTGCAGGAAGTTCGAGATCGGCAGCGCGAGCACCGCCGCAAGGGCGCCCTGGACCAGCCATACCGCGATCGCGAAGTGGGGCCGGCGGATCGAGATCATGAGGCCGCGGCCGAAATCGCTCACCAGAGCTCCATGAAGAGATCCAGGAGGTTCTCGGTCCAGAAGAACGCGCGGGCCGTCCAGAGATTCGCCGCCGCGGCGTCGCCGCGCACCACCCATCCGTTGTTGTTCCGGTCCGCGTCGAGGAGGATCTTCTCGCGGGGGTCCACGAGCGCGCGGAGGAGCTTCGGCCCGGAATCGACGTGCAGCCGGATCCATCGCGCCTCGCCGTTCCACACGGTCTCGTACGCCTTCCCCTTCTCGAATTCGAGCCGGATCTCGACGGGCAGCGCGACGTCGCCGCGCCGTTGGACGACGACGTTCGTCTCGAAGCGGCGGGGGCGGCGCGCCGGCGCCGGCACGACCTCGGAGGACCGCCCTTCCGTCTCGATCCATCCCGCCGGCGGGTCGGCGGGACGGCTCTCCGCGCTCGCGACCGCGTAGTCGACGGTTCCCGACGTGAAGAGCTCGCGCCGGAGAAGGGAGGACCAGCCGGCGCCGGCGACGCGGTCGACGACCCCGAGGAAGTCCTCGGTCGTGGGATGCCGGAACCGGTACGCGTCGACGTAGGCGCGGAAAAGGCGGTCCATCACCGGCCGCCCGACCTGGCGCTCGAGCGTCGAAAGAGCCAGCGCGGTCTTCCCGTAGACGAGCCCGTAGCTGGCGTGTCCCTCGAACTTCCAGGAGGCCGTCAGCGGGTCGCGCGACACCGCGTCGAACGTGCGGAGCTGGGTGTCGAGCGGGGGATGGAGCGCCACCGACCGCAGGAGGATCGGGAACCCGAAGAGGGAGACGAGGGGATGGGCGTCCCCTTCGGTCTCGGCCATGAACCGCACCTCGGAATAGCGAGCGAACCCCTCGTCCAGCCACGCCTCCTCGAACTCGTTGGAGGCGAGCATTCCGTAGAAGTACTGGTGGGCGTACTCGTGCGCGACCGTCGGCTCCAGCGCCTCATACCGTTGCCAGGCGCTCTTCGGCGTGTACGCCGACGCTCCGCAGGCGATGAACGTCGGATATTCCATCCCCCACGCCTCGCGCGCGTTGGCGGGCGGATCGACCATCGTGAGGATCCCGTAGGGGTAGGGACCATACCGCTTTCCGAACACGGAGATCGCCTTCTTCGCCGCCGCGAAGTACCGCGGCGCGAGGGCCGCGTGCTCGGGCTGCGACAGCAGCGTGATCGCGACGTCGGGAAGGCCGGCCTCGTGAAACGGCTCGGTCTCCACGTCGAAGCGGGGATCGGCGGTCCACGCGAAATCGTGGACCGACTCGGCGCGAAAGTGCTCGAGGACGCGATCGCCGGGCGCCTCGCGCTCCTCGAGGAGCCGCCCCGTGCCGCCCACCTTCCCCTTGAGCCGCCGCGGAACGTCGATCGTGACGTCGTAGTCGCCGAAGTCCGCGAAGAACTCGGAGAAGGAATGGTACTGATGACAGTTCCAGCCGCGCGCTTCCCAGACGCCGACCTTCGGGAACCACTGGCCCGCGAGGACGAAGTCTCCTGCCCAGCCGGAGCGGTCGAGGACGCGGGGAAGGCGGGATACGAACTCGATCGAGAAACGCGCCGTCTCTCCGGAAGCGATCGGGGCGGGGAGGTCCACCTCCGCGACGGTCCGGTCATCCGCGTTGCCGTCGTCGGGCGCGACGAAGCGCAGGTTCGCGAGGAGGTCCTCGCCGGCCGCCGACGTCATCCGCGAGATCGCGATCGAGCCCCATTGTCCCGGCGCGACCCGGGCCGGGTCCCCCATGCGGCGCCGCTCCTTCATGTAGCTCGATCGGTTGTTCGCGAACGCGTTGAGGTAGAGGTGGAGACGGAGCGTCGAGGCGGCGCGCGGGCCCGCGTTCTTCCACGTGAGGAGCTCGGTCCCCTCGATCCGTTTTCGCGTCTCGTCGTAGCGGCAGGAGATGCGGTACGAGGCGACGGGGTCGGCGAGAGGCGCGCTGCGCGCGAGCGCCGCGGCGGCGACCGCGGCGACGGAGAGGCCCGCTGTTCTCCACCGCATCGGAAAAACTGTAGCACGGGACCGCCGTCGGGCGCGCGGAGGCGTGCGGTAGACTTCGCGCCATGGATCCCGCCCGGGCGAAAGCGCGCGCCGAGGAGCTCCGCGAAGAAATCGAGCGCCACAACCGCCTCTACTACGGAGAGAGCCGGATCGAGGTCAGCGACGCGGAGTACGACCGCCGGATGCTCGAGCTCCGCCGGCTCGAGGAGGAGTTCCCCGAGCTCGAAACGCCCGATTCGCCGACCCGCCGCGTCGGCGGGAAGGCTCCGGCGGAGGGGGACGCCGTCGTCCACGCGACGCCGATGCTTTCCCTCGACAATGCCTATTCGATCGAGGAGCTCGCCGAGTGGGACGCGCGCGCCCGGAAGCTCGCCGTCGCGGAGCCGTTCGGCTACGTCGCGGAGCTGAAGATCGACGGCCTTTCGATCGCGCTGCGGTACGAAGGCGGCCGGCTCGCCCGGGGGGCGACGCGAGGCGACGGCTTCCGCGGCGAGGACGTGACCGCCAACGTGCGGGCGATCGGCTCGATTCCCGCGGAGATCCCGGAGCGCGGGTCGATCGAGGTCCGCGGCGAGGTCTACTTCCCGCGCCGCGCGTTCGAACGCCTCAACCGGCGCCGCGAGGAGGCGGGGTTCCCGATCTTCGCGAATCCGCGCAACGCCGCGTCCGGCTCGATGCGGCTGCTCGATCCGGCGGAGACCGGGCGGAGAGGCCTCGACGCGTGGATGTATCAGATCGCGGAGCCGGAGAGCGATCCGTCGCAGGGCGCGGTGCTCGAGCGCCTCCGGGGTCTCGGGTTCCCCGTCAACCCGCACTATCGCGTCTGCGGCGACTTCGAGGAGGTCGCCGCGTTCGTCGAGGAATGGCGCGAGAAACGGCGGTCGCTCGATTTCGAGACCGACGGCGTGGTCGTCAAGGTCGACCCGCGCGCGGTCCAGAGGAAGCTCGGGCAGACGGCGAAGTCGCCGCGCTGGGCCGTGGCCTTCAAGTACCCGCCGGAAGAGGCGTTCACGGTCGTGCGGGCGATCGACGTTCAGGTCGGACGCACGGGGGTCCTCACGCCCGTCGCCCGCCTCGACCCGGTCCGGATCGGCGGGACGGTCGTCCAGCGCGCCACGCTCCACAATTACGAGGACCTGACGCGCAAAGACGTCCGGGTGGGGGACACGGTCGCCGTCGAGAAGGGGGGCGACGTGATCCCGAAGGTCACGCGCGTGCTCCTCGACCGCCGCCCGCCGGATTCGCCCCCCTTCACGATGCCCGCGGCGTGCCCGGCGTGCGGCGAGGCGGTCGTCCGCGAGGAGGGAGAGGTCGCGACGCGCTGCGTCAACGCGTCGTGTCCGGCCCAGGTCCGCGAGTCGGTGCGGCATTTCGCGGCGCGCAAGGCCATGGACGTCGAGGGGCTCGGCGACAAGCTCGTCGAAAAGCTCTTCGACGAGAAGATGCTGACCGACGCCGCTTCGATCTACGACCTCGACGCCGGACGCCTCGCCGCGCTGGAGCGGTTCGGCGAGAAATCGGCCGCCAACCTCATGGCCCAGATCGAGAGGAGCAAGGGGAGCGGTCTTTCGCGCCTCCTCTTCGCGCTCGGCATCCGGCACGTCGGCGAGAAAGCCGCGCGCTTGCTGGCGCGCCGCTTTCGCACGATCGCGGCGCTCGCGGCGGCTCCGCGCGAGGCGCTGATGGCCGTCCCCGAGATCGGGCCGAACACCGCCGACGCGATCCGCAGCTGGTTCGAGCGCCCCTCCAACGCGGCCCTCGTCGAGCGGCTCCTCGCCCACGGCGTCTCGGGGGAGGAATCGGGACCGGCGGAGCCGTCCGCCGGGGCGCTCGCCGGAAAGACCGTCGTCCTCACCGGGACGATCGAGGGGGTCACGCGGGAGGAAGCGGCGGCGCGAATCGAGCAGGCGGGCGGGAAAGTCGCCGGCTCGGTCTCGAAGAAGACGTCGTTCGTCGTCGCGGGGGAGAACGCCGGGTCGAAGCTCGACCGCGCCCGTGCGCTCGGGGTCCCCGTGCGGACGTGGCCCGAGGCGCTCCGCGAGATGGGTGAATCGTGAGCGGCGCTCCGGCGGTCGCGATCATCGACGACGACCCGGGATCGCGGCGGGCGATGGCCGAGACGCTGCAGCCGCTCGGCCCGGTCGTCGAGTTCGACGACGCGGCCCGCGCCCTCGAGCACATCGCCGAGCACCCCGAGGTCTCGGTCGCGGTGTGCGACGTCGTCATGCCGGGGATGGACGGCGCGGCCTTCCTGCACGAGGTGCGCCGCCGGAAGCTCGACGTCGCCGTGATCCTCGTGACGGCGTACTCCTCGATCGCCGAGCGGGTGCTCGCCGAGTCGGACGACTACCTGGAGAAGCCGGTCGACCGCGACCGGCTGAGGAAGCGCGTCGCGATCTGCCGCGAGCGCAAGCGGCTCGAGAGCGAGGTCGTGCAGCTCCAGGCCCGGCTCGACAAGAAGTACGGCTTCGAACGAATCATCGGCCATTCCGAGGCGATGGAGCGGCTCTTCGACCGGATGCGCACGGTCGCGCCGACCCGGACGACCGTTCTGATCGTCGGTGAATCCGGCACGGGCAAGGAGCTCGTCGCCAACGCGCTCCACCAGAACTCCCCCCGCCGCGCCCGGCGGTTCGTGCCGATCAACTGCGGCGCGATTCCGCGCGACATCCTCGAGTCGGAGCTCTTCGGCCACGAGAAGGGCGCGTTCACGGGCGCGCTCGCGCGCAAGATCGGGAAGGTCGAGCTCGCCCAGGGAGGAACCCTCTTCCTCGACGAGATCTCGGAGCTCTCGGCCGAGCTGCAGGTCAAGCTCCTGCGCGTGCTCGAGGACCACCGCATCATGAGGGTCGGAGGAACCGAGCTGATCGACGTCGACTTCCGCCTGATCGCGGCCACGAACCGCAACCTCGAGCGCGAGGTGCAGGCGGGGCGGTTCCGGAGCGACCTCTACTTCCGGCTCAAGGTCGTCACCCTCGAGATCCCGGCGCTCCGCGACCGGCCGGAGGACCTGCCGCTCCTCGTGCGGCACTACCTCGACCGGTTCGCCGAGGAGCACGGCCGGCCCCGGCGCGAGCTCTCGCTCGCGGCGCTGAAGGCGCTGCAGCAGGCGCCGTGGCCCGGCAACATCCGGGAGCTGAAGAACGTCCTCGAGAACCTCGTCCTCTTCGGGGACTCGGCGCGGGTCGAGCTCGACGACCTCCCCGCCGAGGTGCTGCGGCCGGCCGCGTCGGCGCCCCCGGATCCGGACGCCTCGCCGGTCTCGTCCGTCCGTCCGATGGCGGAGATCGAGCGCGACGCGATCTTCGCGGCGCTCCGGCAGACGCACGGCCGGAGGGGAGAGGCGGCGCGCCTGCTCGACATCGGGCTGCGGACGCTGCAGCGAAAGCTCAAGGAATACCGCGCGGGGAACGGTTCGCGCGAGTTCGGCGACGACGACGAGAAACGTGAGGAGGCTTAGCGATGGACCTTCCGGCCCGGGTGATCGTGTTCGCTCCCGGCATGGAGATCAAGAACAAGCCGGCGACGCTCGTCTCGGTGTCTCCCCAGGGCTATTACGAGCTTCACATGGAGTTCTCGGGACGCCGCCACACCGTCCTTGCGCCGATCTCGGAAACCGGCCTCGTCTTCAACGATCCGGAAGAGGAGTTCGCCAGCGTCGGCGAGATCGAACGATAGGCTGGCGACGCGAGGCATCGAGCCGGGCGGGCGCGTGCCGCCGGCCGGCGGCTCGACGTACGGCTTTCGGTACGCCTTCACCGCCGGCCGTCGACCCGCATCCCGCCGGGCTCGCGCCTCGCGTCGCTTCGATGTCTTCAGAGCTGACTTCCTTCTCGAGAGAATGTCGCGCAGGGCTGGCGACGCGATTCCGTCGCGGGAGCTGGCTCGGGGGACGGGAGCG